>Ga0315288_10000899_pt1 | contig 37739 bp, 25 predicted proteins | sample YL17G11_20_MG_FD_203454 | JGI IMG/M metagenome (GOLD analysis project Ga0315288, IMG submission 203454) | Sediment microbial communities from Yellowstone Lake, YNP, Wyoming, USA - YL17G11_20 | ecosystem: Environmental > Aquatic > Freshwater > Lake > Sediment | place: USA: Wyoming | collected...
GAGCAGCATATTTTTTGTGCGGTGCAGGAGCAAGGGCAAAACCACAAAGGGAAAAGCGGAGAGATTTGAATTTGCGATGGATGGTCCATATATGTTCGAGCCGGAGAGCGCTCTGACGTTTGTTACATATTTGCGGGCATTGGCACGGCTGGCGCTGACGGCTGAAAACTTAGCGGACAGATTTGGGCCTAAAGCGAAGGTGGCAAGGGAAGCTGTGGGGGCGTTTGCAGATGCGATGGCAAACTGGGGCACGCCACGAGCAAAGATATTTTTTCAGGAATGGCAACGACTGTTTGGGATTGTTTATGGAGAACAGTTTGGCGGAGGTGCAGACAAAAAAATACAGGCACTGGCGGAGATTTATGGTCTGCCAGCGGACAGCGACTTTCAGGCGATGCTGTTCTGTGTGCATACATACTTTGCGCTGCTTATGAAATTAATTGCAGCAGAGTTGCTTTCGGTTAGCGAAGGCAGTTTCGGCAGTTCGTTTAGCAACTTGCTGGCGCACGCGTCCAAAGAAGAATTGTTGAAACAACTAACAGATATCGAGGATGGTGGAATATACAGCAAGCGTGGGATAAGCAATTTTCTGGAAGGGGACTTTTTTCGGTGGTATTTAGAGGCGTTCGACTCTCCGCAGCTACAGGATGCAATTCAGAACATAGCAAGAATTCTTTCGGAATTTGAACCGGCAACGACGAGGATTAAGCCGGAGGTGACACGCGACCTTTTGAAAAGGTTGTATCAATATCTTGTGCCTGATGTAGTTCGCCACCATCTGGGAGAGTATTACACGCCGGACTGGCTGGCTGAACTGGTTCTGGATGAGGCGGGATATCGAGGCGACACGAGAAAGCGAGTACTTGACCCGGCTTGTGGCTCGGGGACATTCCTAGTGTTGGTGATACAAAGAGCCAGAGAATTCGGAGTAAGGGCAAAAGAGCCGCTTGTAGAAACTGCCAAAAGAATTTTGGCGAACGTGTGGGGTTTTGACCTGAATCCGCTTGCAGTGATTGCTGCAAGGACAAACTATCTGTTTGCGCTGGGGGAGTTGGTAAAGAAACTTGGGGAATTTGAGATTCCGGTGTATCTTGCGGACTCGGTTTTGTGGCCGAAGAGAACAGGGCAAATGATGCTTGCGGACGACGGAGCTGTGGAGGTTCCGACATCGGTAGGAACCTTTTTTGTTCCGAAAATCTGGGTTGAACAGCAGGGATACCTGATGAAGCGGGCTGCGCCTGTAGTGGAAGAGACAGCAAAGATGGGATGTAGTGTGGAGGAGGCGCTGTCGCGTTTCAAAAAAGAGGGATTGGTATTTCCGCCACACGAAAAGGTAGTTGTGAAGTTTTATGAGCACGTTTTAGAGCTTGAGAAAGACGGGAGAAACGGTATCTGGGCGAGGTTTTTGAAGAATGTCTTTGCGCCGATGACCGCGGACAAGTTTGATTTTGTTGTTGGCAATCCACCGTGGATTCGGTGGGGGTACCTATCAAGCGAGTATCGCAAGGCCACGTTACAGATGTGGCAGGATTATGGTTTGTTCTCGCTGAAGGGGCACGCTGCGCGATTAGGTGGGGGCGAGAAGGATTTCTCGATGCTTTTTACATACGCCTCGGCAGACTATTATCTTGGAAAAGCCGGGACGCTCGGATTTCTTATTACGCAGGAGGTTTTTAAGTCGAAGGGGGCGGGAGAAGGTTTTAGAAAGTTCCGTTTGGGGGACAGGGATACGCTGAAGGTATTAAAGGCGCACGACTTGGTCGCGGTTCAGCCATTTGAGGGTGCGGCAAATAAGACGGCAGCAATATTTTTGACAAAACGTGGACAGACGGAATATCCAGTGTCTTATACGGTTTGGAAAAGGAAAAAAGGTATTGGGCGCGTGCCGACGAATCTGAAACTCAAAGAGGCAAGGAAGCTGTTAGAGAAGGAGGTTTTATTAGCAAGACCTATTGGAAAGCCCAACGGCTCGTGGCAAACAGTTCGTGAGGGCGATGGTCGGCTGCGACGAATTGAGGGCGAAAATGCGTATCAGGCACGCAGAGGTGCGAGCACAGAGCCGTATGGTGTTTTCTGGCTTGAGGTCAGAGAGGTGCTGTCAGACGGCAATTTAATTGTCCGCAATCTTGTCGAAAAAGGTAAGCGCAAGATAAGCCAGGTTAGGGGACGAATCGAGGCGGATTTGGTTTATCCAGCGGTCAGGGGCGCGGATATAGTTCGCTGGGGCGTAAAGCCGGAGATACATGTGTTAATAGTCCAGGAGTTGAAGAAGCGTTGCGGGTACCCTGCGAGCGTTATGAGGGTCAAGTGGCCGCGGACATTTGAGTACTTGCTTGCGTTCGAGACGGAGTTGTTGAATCGCGCGGCGTATAAGAAGTTCCACGCCGAACAGGAGAACCCGTTCTATAGTCAGTACAATATCGCTTATTATACATTCGCGCGTTACAAGGTTGTGTGGAAGCGAATGGCAAATGACTTGATTGCGGCGGTGATAGGCCAGCATAAAACAAATTTTGGGTGGAAGACGATTATACCAACGGATACAACGTCTATATTTGCGACAGAAAAGGAGGATGAAGCACATTATCTTTGCGCAATTCTAAATTCATTGCCCGTGAGGAAATTTATAAAATCGTATTCTTCGGCAGGTCGTGGATTTGGCGCACCGTCTGTGATGGAACATGTAGGAATGCCCAAATTTGACCCGAAGGACGATAATCATATCAAATTGAGTGATCTTTCAAAGAAATTACATCGGTTGCGAGCCGGTGAAAAAGAGGCAGAGATGGGCAAACTTGAGGATGAAGTAAACGCAGCGGTTTGGAAATTGTTTGAAGAGGGTAAAAAGTAAAGGATGAACGGGATTGCCTTGGTAAGTTATAGCGGCCAAATCCATAAAGTGAAGCGTTTTTTCTAATATATTTTTTGTAGTTGATAAGCCGAGATAACTGGGTCCCCGCCGAAGGCATGCGTGCTCGCAATGACCCCGAAGCAGGCCCGCCACGGCGGGTAAACGTCGAACAGAGAACAGAGGACAGAGGACGGAAGACAGAGGACAGAAGACAGAAGAAGAACATCGAACGTCCAACGTCCAAACCATCCGTGGCGAGTAAGCATTTTGAATACGAAATGGAAATTGAGAAGAAATTGTTTGCAATTTCGGCGGGAGAGATTATAATTGTGAAGAATGGTTAAGAGCGTAACAGTTTGTTCAATTCTTACCGGCCTTCTCGGCCTCGGGCTGCTTTTGCGCCGCAAGGCGCAATAGAACCATTCATTTACGACAATCCATTTTTCAATCATCAATAAAGCGGTAGCTTTTGTGCCGTTTTTGCGGCATAATTGTCTGCCTAACTATCTGCCGGTAAAAAACCTGGAGAACTAAAATGATTAAGGAAACGACCAAAGAGAAGGAAAAGATAATCATATTCGATACGACGCTGCGCGACGGCGAGCAGGCGCCCGGGGCGTCTTTACAAATAAATGAGAAGCTGGAGATTGCCCAGCAATTAGCGGTTTTGGGCGTCGATGTAATCGAGGCGGGATTTCCGGTTTCATCGCCTGCACAGTTCGAGGCGACAAAGACGGTCGCGGAACAGGTGAAGGGGCCGACGATTTGCGCACTTGCGCGTGCGCATCCGGACGATATCGAGGCGGCGGGCAAGGCGATTGCGCCAGCGAAGAAGAAACGGATACATACGTTCATTGCGACAAGCCCGATACATATGAAGCATAAACTTCGGAAGGAGCCGGGTGAGGTTTTGAAAATGGCAGTTGAGGCGGTGAAGTTTGCGAAGACGTTCACGGAGGACGTTGAGTTTTCGCCTGAGGATGCTTGCAGGAGCGAGATGCCGTTTTTGATTGAGGTTTTGACGGCGGTAATCGAGGCGGGTGCAACGACGCTGAATATACCGGATACGGTTGGGTACGTACTGCCATACGAGTACGGGCAAATCATTGCGCAACTAAAGGCCAATGTGCCGGGCATTGAGCGGTGCATTATATCAACGCATTGTCATAACGATTTGGGCCAAGCGACGGCGAATTCATTGGCGGGAGTGAGAAACGGTGCAAGGCAGGTCGAGTGCACGGTAAACGGTTTAGGCGAGCGTGCGGGGAACGCGGCGATGGAAGAGATAGTTATGGCGATACACACACGGCCTGACTTTTTTGGTGGTTCGACTATGTTCACCACAGGCAAAGGCCGAATACAGCCGTTGACCACGAACATAAAGACGACGCAGATTTACAAAACCAGTCAATTGGTGTCGCGATTGACGGGATTTGTCATACAGCCGAACAAGGCGATTGTGGGCGCGAACGCATTTGCGCATGAGTCGGGCGTACACGTTGACGGGATGCTGAAGGAGCGTTCGACATACGAGATTATGACGCCAGAAACGATAGGGCTTGCGGGTTCGCGAATGGTATTGGGCAGGCATACTGGCAGGCACGGATTTAACGAGCGGTGCAAACGGCTGGGTTATAAGTTAGGCAAAGATGAGTTGCAGCGGGCGTACGAGCAGTTTTTGACAATAGCCGACAAGAAGAAAGAGGTATTTGATGAGGACATAGCGGCGATAATCGATGACGAGGTGCGGGTAGTCGAGCATACGTTCGAGCTTGAGTATTTAAGGGTGCTCATCGAGACGGGCAGGGCGCCGCAGGCGATGGTGAAGGTAAAGAGCAAAGAAGGGATAAAGGAGGCGCAGGCCGAGGGCGATGGGCCTGTTGACGCCGCATACGAGGCGATAAGGGCTGCGACGGGACATTCGCCGAAATTAGAGTCATACTCGATACGGGCGGTTACCAGCGGCAAGGAGGCGCTCGGCGAGGCGACGGTGAAGATAAAAACGGATAGTTCGACTCCGCTCACTACAGGCAGCAGAATGTTTGTCGGCAGGGGGATATCGACGGATATTATCGAGGCAAGCGCGAAGGCATATATAGACGCGATTAACAGAATGGTATCGGCGGTGGGCAAGGGCGAAGAGCCGGGGCTCAAAGTAGAACTTTAGACACTGACTAACACTGAAAATTATTAGACACTGATTAACACTGATTGACACTGTTTTTTGAAGGCAAAAGTAAAAAGTAAAAAGAGAAGAACCGATGGGCATGACCCGGCTTCGCCTAAGGGCTTCGCCGTGGCAAGCAATATAAGTTTGAGGGTTAAGTTTATGAGTATGACTATTACAGAGAAGATATTAGCGAAAGCGGCGGGGAAACGTGCAGTCAAAGCCGGGGAATTGGTGAATGCGAAGATAGACGTGGTGATGTGTCATGATGTGACGGCGCCTGCGGCGATACGGATGCTGGAAGAAAAAGGCATTGATAAGGTATTTGACCGAAACAAGATAGTAGTAACGCCAGACCATTTTCAGCCGGCAAAGGACATAAAGAGCGCCGAACTGCATAAGCGATTGGATGAATGGGCGAAACGCCACAGGATAAAGCACTACTACAAGATAGGAAGGGCAGGCGTATGTCACGCATTGCTGCCAGAGCAGGGACATATTCGGCCTGGGGAAGTGATTGTGGGCGGTGACTCGCACACATGCACGTACGGTGCGTTTGCGTGTTTCAGCACCGGTATCGGCTCGACTGATTTGGCGGCGGCGATAGCGACCGGGGAACTTTGGTTCAAAGTGCCGGAGTCGATGAAGATTGTATTAAACGGCAAACTGCCGAAAGGCGTTTACAGCAAGGATGTAATTATCGAGGTGATTACGAGGATAGGCGTGGATGGTGCGCTGTACAGGGCGATGGAGTTTGTCGGGCCTGCGCTGAAAGCAATGTCGATGGAAGCGCGAATGACGATAACAAATATGGCGATAGAGGCAGGCGCGAAGAACGGGATAATTCCGTTTGATGAGGTGACAGCAGAATACTTGGGCGAGCATTTGAAAGATACGAAGCATTATAAGGTTTTCGAGTCGGATGCGGATGCGGAATATGTCGGCGTCGAGGAGTTTGACTGCGCCAAATTGGAGCCAATGGTTGCGGCGCCTCATCTGCCGAGCAATGGTGTCCCCATCAGCAAGTGCAAGGGCAAGCAAATGGACCAGGCGTATATCGGAAGCTGCACAAACGGGCGGATTGAGGATTTGAGGATTGCTGCGAAGATAATGAAGAAAAGGAAGGTTGCGATACGGACGATTGTCGTGCCTGCGACGCCGAAGATATGGAAACAGGCGAAGGATGAAGGTCTGTTTGATATTTTCTACGATGCGGGCTGCGTAATTTCAGCGCCTACTTGCGGGGCGTGCTTAGGCGGATTTATGGGAATACTCGCGTCAGGCGAGAAGTGTATCAGCACTACGAACCGGAACTTTGTGGGCAGGATGGGAAGCCCGAAGAGCGAAGTATATTTAGCCAGCCCCGCGACGGCGGCGGCAAGCGCAATCACGGGCAGGTTGGAAGACCCAAGGAAATATATTTAATCGCGGATTGCACAGTAAGGAGAAAAAGGATGAAGTTTTATCTGGTGACATTAAGTTTGATATTTACGGCGGTGAGTTTGGGCAGCGAGCCAGTCGCAGAGGAGCTGAATGCGAATGGGGTGCGATATGCACCGCAGAGCTGGACGGGGTTCTGGATAACGCATCCGGATGTGCCGCTCGCCGAGCACAGCGTGGTGCATTTTCGACGGACGTTTGACCTTAATGAGGCGCCGGAGTCGTTTATCGTCCACGTCAGCGCCGATAATCGGTACGAGCTTTACGTGAACGGGCATTTTGTGTCCACCGGGCCTATGCGCGGGGATTTGCAGCACTGGCGGTATGAGACGGTGGATTTGGCGCCATTTTTACAGAAAGGAAAGAACGTCGTGGCGGCAATGGTTGTGAACTGGGGGCCTGAGCGAATGAAGGCACAGTTTTCGTCGAAGACGGCGTTTTTCCTTTCGGGCCACGGGGACAAGGAGCGATTTATAAGGACGGATGACGATGATTGGAAGGTTTTCTGGAACAAGGCGTATTCGCCTAATCTGGTTCGCTGGATGTACGCAATTGATATTGCGGGCGGGTGGTATTGCGCGAATCCGATGGACCGGATTGACGGGTCGCTATATCCCTGGGGATGGGAAAGGAGTGATTATGACGATAGCGCCTGGATTGGTGCGAAGTGGCTGGCGCACCCCGCGACAAGAGGAACGCCGGGGCACTCGGACTGGCTTTTTGTGCCGAGGACGATAAGGATGCTGGAGCACAAGCGAGAGCAGATTGGCAAGGTTGTTCGGACGGAAGGGATTGAAGTTAAGAAGGATGCGTTCGATGGGACGGGCAAGGTTGAGATACCGGCGAATACGAAGGCGACGATATTGATTGACCACGGGGTCGAGACAATCGGCTATCCGCAGATTGTGGTGTCTGGCGGCAAGGGCAGCGAGATAAAATTAGGATATGCGGAGTGTCTGTTTGACAAGGACAAGAATAAAGGCAATCGCAACCAGATAGAGGGCAAAGAGTTCATCGGGTACAAGGACATTATTTTGCCTGACGGCGAAGTTAAGAGGACGTATCGGCCTACGTGGCATCGGGCGTTTCGGTTTTTGCAGTTTGAGGCGGTGACAAAAGACGAGCCGGTAGTGATTGATGAGCTATTCAATATATACACGAGCTATCCGATTGAAGAAAAGGCGAGGTTTGCATGTGATGATGAACGATTCGGCAGGATATGGGATATCTGCCGGCGGACGGTGGAGGTATGCAGCCAGGATATGCTGATGAGCGATGCGTACTATGAGACGATGCAGTACACCTTTGACACGAGAAACCACGCACTGACGCTGTTTTACATTTCGGGCGATACGTCATTGTGGCGCGAGGCGATAAGGCAGTTTGATGATTCGCGGATACCGGACGGTATCGGGCTGTCGGCTTATCCGAACAACTGGCACTGGATAATCCCGTACTACTCGCTTGTCTATGCGGACATGCTCTATGACTACGTGATGGTGACAGGCGACAAGGACCTGGCGAGGCAAATGGCGCCGGGGATACGGGCGACGCTGGGCTGGTTCGAGCAGCGTATAACGAATGGAGGGATTTTGGGAAGATTAGAGTGGGCGAATGCGGCGACGGTGGATGAGCGTTCGGCGTATTCCACGTTGGCGTATGCTTATACGCTGAGGAACGTGGCTGATGTATGGGATTATATCGGGATGAGAGAAGAGGCGAAGAGGTATCGTGCGCTCGGCAAGAAACTCGCCAGGAATGTGTATGAACAGTGTTTTGATAAAGAGAGGGGTTTGATGGCAGATACGCCTGACAAGAAAGAGTTCAGGGATATGACCAGCGTGATGGCGGTTCTGACGGATTCGATTCCGAAAGATAAGCAACGAGCGGTAATGGAGAAGGTGAAAGGCCTGGGTTTTTCGCGGTGGCTGTATTTGGCGGACGCATATAAAAAGGTCGGGCTGGGCGACAGATTTACGGAGTTATTAGGGCCGTGGGAAAAGGCACTGGCTGACGGATTGACGACGTGCCCGGAAGAGGTGATGACGAATCCGCGGTCGGATTGTCATCCGTGGTCAACAAATCCGCCGGTGCATTACTTCAGGACGGTTTGCGGCATCGGGCCGACAGAGCCGGGGTTTGGGAAGGTGCGGATTGAGCCGGCGATTGGTGAATTGAAGTGGGTGAAGGCGTCGATGCCTACGCCGAAGGGTGCGATTGAAGTTGATTTGAAGCGCGAAGGCAAAACAGGAATTAAAGGTGCGATTACTCTACCAAAGGATGTGACGGGCGTGTTTGTTTGGGGTGAGAACAAGATTCGGTTAAAGAGCGGCCTTCAAGAGATTGATTTGTGATTTGGAAAGGAATAGTTATGGCGAAGGCGTATGTTTATAAGAGAGCGCATATAAATACGGATGAGATAATACCGGCGAGGTACTTGAATACCGATGACGAGAAGGAGCTGGCCAAGCACTGTATGGAAGATTTGGATGCCGGATTCGTAAAGAAGGTACAGTCGGGGGATGTGGTTGTTGCCGGTGATGATTTCGGATGCGGGTCATCGAGGGAGCACGCGGTATGGGCGCTCCGCGGGGCGGGAGTGGCGACGGTGATTGCCAGGACCTTTGCGCGGATTTTCTATCGCAACTCGATAAACTGCGGATTTTATTTGATTGAGAGCAAAGATGCGGTCGAGAGAATCGCGGACGGCGATGAGGTGCAAATCGATTACGAAGCCGGTATAATCGCGGACAAGACAAATGGCCAAAGGATTGAGTTTAGGCCTCTGCCGGAGTTTGCGATGGAGATTATCCGGGATGGTGGGCTGCTGGAACATATAAAAAAGGGAACCACGGATTAACAAGAAAAATATTAACCACGGATTAACACGGATTTTCACGGATTTTAAATTAAAGGAATAGTTTCTTGAGTGAAAAGGATTTGATACATAGCGAGTTGACGAGGGCCGTCATTGGGGCAGCGATGGAGGTGCATTCAAATCTTGGGCCGGGTTTTCTTGAAAGTGTTTATGAGGCGGCTATGGCAATCGAACTCAATCTACGGAAAGTGCCTTACGAACGTCAGAAGGCAATACCGGTGATGTATAAGGGTGAATTAGCGAAGGATTTCTTTTGTGATTTCCTGGTCGATGGGAAAGTATTGGTGGAACTCAAGGCATTAAAAGCTATCACGAACGTTGAAGAAGCACAGGTTTTGAACTATTTGAAGGCAACGGGTCTGGGAGTCGGGCTGTTGATAAACTTTGGTGAGCAATCATTGAGGTATAAAAGATTGGTTTTGTAAACCACGGATTAGTTAGAATGAAAAATTAACCACGGATTAACACGGATTTTCACGGATTATTAATTGAAGAATCTGGACAACCCGAAAGAAAAGAAAATGGAAATATTGGTTGAAGATTTTGTCTCTGCGCTTTCGGATATAACAAAAGGTTTTTGTCTTGGACCATCAATACTTAAGGATTTCTATGGCAAGGTTACACGTGAGGAAGAAATAGCTTATAAGTTATTTTGCTCTGATAGAGCATTCGAATGCTCTATTAAATTGGAACAGTGGCAACATGAACTGCTAAACGCTGTATTACCGACCAAGGTAGCGGACTATTGTGATATAAATAACGTTTTGGATTGCAAGAAAGCAGAACGCTTCATATTTGACAGATGGAATTATTATGATGATGCTTGGGCCAATGGGATTGAGCCGAATTATCCGCCAACTGAATTACCGATGTCTTTGGCTCGAATGCTCGTTCAACATAAGCGGTATGAAGAGTTGGCATCTGATAAAGAGCGGCTTGATACGGATTTTCTGATACTTAGTGCCATTATTATGAACTTTACTACCGCGCTAATAGAGAAATTCAAAAAGGTATGGGAAGATTTCCGCATAACTTTCAATCCCAATGATACCGTAAAATATGCTGTTTTCGCGGTAAAGTTTCACGAAATGTGGATTGAAAAGAAAGGATTCAAAAACAATTAAAAACAAAAAGGCAAAAGAAAAAAATAAACAATATTGGTGTGCAGAGCATACGTACAACCACTATGTTTTTATAAGTACGGGGAAAATAATCCGTGAAAATCCGTGTTAATCCGTGGTTAGAAATACAATTTAATCCGTGGTTGAAAGGAGACAAGACGTGGCGAAGAGCGGCAAGAGTTACAAGATAGCGGTGGTGCCGGGGGATGGGACTGGGCCGGAGGTGACGGCGGAGGCGGTGAAGGTATTGAAGGCGACGGCGGGGAAGTTTGGCTTTAAGCTGGATATGGTGAATTTTGACTTCGGCGGGGAAAGGTTCAAGAGGACGGGGGAGACGCTGCCGGATAGCGCGATAGCGGAACTTCGCAAATTCGATTCGATATTGTTAGGGGCGATTGGTCATCCGGACGTTAAGCCGGGGATATTGGAGAAAGGTATTTTACTTAAATTGCGGTTTGAACTGGACCAGTATATAAACCTTCGGCCTGTCCGGCTGTATCCTGGCGTTGAGACGCCGATTAAGGGCAAAGGGCCGGCGGACATTGATTTTGTCGTGGTGCGGGAGAATACCGGCGACGCATATACAGGCACGGGCGGGTTTACGATGAAGGGGACGCCGCAGGAGGTAGCGGTGCAGTCGGCGGTCTATTCGCGATTTCAGGTGGACCGATGCCTGAAGTATGCTTTCGAATACGCGAAAAAATACGGCAAGAAAGCGAGAGGCAAAGGCGAGAACAATACGCTTGCGCTTTGCGGAAAGACGAACGTCCTGACGTACATTTATGATTTGTGGGAAAGGGCGTTTCACGAGATGGGGCAAAAGCAATACCCGGATATCAAGCGGGAGTATTATCACGTTGACGCGACGTGTATGTGGTTTGTCAAAAACCCGGAGTGGTTCGACGTGATTGTAACGGGCAATATGTTCGGGGACATAATCACGGATTTGGGAGCGATGATTCAGGGCGGGATGGGAATAGCGGCAGGGGGCAATATCAATCCTGAGGGCGTGAGTATGTTTGAGCCGATAGGCGGAAGTGCACCGAAATACACGGGTAAGGGCGTCATAAATCCATTAGCCGCAATCTGTGCAGGCGGGATGATGCTTGAAACGCTTGGTGAGCAGAAAGCGGCCACAGCTATCGAGAACTCAGTAAAATTCGTTACGGCTAATAAGCTGAAATCCCTTGCGGCCGGAAAGATGGGTTATTCAACTAACCAGGTCGGCGACCTCGTTGTGGAAAATATAAAATAATCGGCTAATAATCAGTTTCGGATTTGTTGAGTTATGCCTGCGAATTTGACGCCAGATTATTTCAAGGCGGAGCAGTGGTATCGGGAGGCGACGACTGCGGAGGAGAAGATACTTGCGCTTGAGCGGATGCTTGCGGTGATGCCGAAGCACAAGGGGACGGACCACCTCAAGGCGGACCTTAGGCGGAGGTTAAGTGCGCTGAAAGAGGCGGGAGCGCATAAAGGCAAGGGCACGGGATTAGATGTATTTCATATACCGCGGATGGGGGCGGGGCAGGTTGTATTGCTTGGGCTTCCTAACAGCGGGAAAAGCTCGATAGTTGGATTGCTTACAAATGCGAAGGTGCATATAGCGGATTTTCCATTTTCGACAAATGCGCCGGTGCCGGGGATGATGAATTTCGAGGGAGTGCATATACAGATTGTGGATATGCCGCCGATTACTGCGGATTACATAATGCCCGGTCAGGTGGGGACATATCGGAACTGTGATTTGATAGGGATAGTGATAGATTTGTCGGGGGACGTGGAGGAGCAGCGGCGGGTATGTATGGATTTTCTTGAATCGCGGAGCTTACTGGCAAATCCACAGACGGCGGTGTATGACGAGCGGGGCAATCCCGGCGCGCCGGGACTGGGTAAACGCGCCCTGTGTATCTGCACAAAGACCGACATCGAGACAGCCGGTGCATTTGAGAAGCTGAAGGGAGGGTGCAGGTATCCAATTGAGTTTGTGAAGGTATCGACGACGACCGGGGAGGGGCTTGGGGAGCTAACACGGATGATTTTTGAGCAGTTGAGGATAATCCGGATATACGCGAAGCCGCCTGGGAAAAAGCCGGATATGAATGAGCCGTTCACTATGCCCGCCGGCTCAACGGTAATGGATTTGGCGAGGACAATTCACCGCGAGCTTGCGGAAAAACTCAAGACGGCTAAAATCTGGGGCGAGGGCGTTTACAGCGGCCAGAACGTGCAGCGCAGTCACATTTTGAACGACAAGGATATAGTTGAGTTGCACTTCGCGTAATTGTTTTTACAATAGCACATCGCAAGGCGGATTAGGCCTTAAAACGACCGGAGAATGAGAATGGACAGAAGACAGAAGATTATGTGCGCCGGGTTATTGGGTTCGGCTGTTGTGGTGATAATAACGTTTTACCTCGGCGGATGCGCAGGTCAGAAGCCGATTGAGCAGGAGCAATCAAGTCAACAGACGGTCGTGCTGGTTGAAAGTCAAGCCGGGCCAAATGAAGCAGAGCTACAACGTGAGATTACGGTGAGAATTGACGCGGAAGAAACGGGTGAGGCGATTTCGCCTTATGTTTACGGCCAATTTATTGAGCATTTAGGAAGGTGCATTTATGGAGGGATATGGGCGGAAATGCTTGAGGACCGCAAGTTCTATTATGCGGTGGGTTCGGAGGGGTCGGCCTGGAAGGTGGTGGGCGACAGTAACAATATCGATATGGTTCGAGATAATCCATACGCAGGCGAGCATACGCCGCGTGTGGAGGTATCGGGGCAGAGCGCGTGCGGGATAGCTCAGGGTGGTTTGGGGCTGGTGAAGGGGAATCGCTATGAGGGCAGGGTAATTCTTTTAGTTGAGGGCACCGTGAAGGTGGACGTCAGTTTAGTGTGGGGACAGGGCGAGAGCGGCCGGGAGACAGTCAGTATAGATGCGCCGAAGGGCGAATATGTGAAGATACCCATCAGGTTTGTGGCCGGGGGCGAGAGCAACGAGGGGCGATTGGAAATTGTGGGGCAAGGCGAGGGGACATTCAGGATAGGCACGGCGTCGCTGATGCCCGGGGATAACGTTGAGGGGATGCGTGCGGATGTTTTGGCGATTTTGAAGGAGCTTGGAGCACCGATGTACCGCTGGCCCGGGGGTAATTTTGTCAGCGGATACGACTGGCGAGATGGGATTGGCGAGCGTGACAGGAGGCCGCCGAGGATAAACCTTGCGTGGAGCGGACTGGAGTCGGATGATTTCGGGATAGACGAGTTTATGACGTTTTGCCGGCTGGTCGGGGCCGAGCCGGCGGTTACAGTTAATACGGGATTTGGGGATTCTTACTCTGCTGCGCAGGAGGTGAAGTACGCCAACAGTTCGCCTGAGACGGCGGCGGGCAGGTTACGTGCGGCGAACGGACATCGAGAACCGTACAAGGTGAAGTGGTGGTTTGTGGGCAATGAGATGTGGGGTAACTGGCAGTTAGGGTATATGCAGTTGAAGCAATACGTGATAAAGCACAACTTATTTGCCGAGGCGATGCACAAGGCGGACCCATCGATTAAGCTGATTGGCGTCGGAGATATAGGCGAGTGGTCGATTGGGATGCTGACAAAGTGTGCGGATAATATGGACCTTATCAGCGAGCATTTTTACTGCGACCAGAAGAAGGACCTTGCGGAGCACGTGCGGCAGATTCGGGAAAACGTTGAAAAGAAGGTCGCGGCACATCGGGATTATCGCAGTCGGCTGAAAACGCTGCAAGGCAGGGACATTGATATAGCGCTGGATGAATGGAATTACTGGTACGGCAAGCAGATTTTCGGTCAATTGGGAAATCGGTATTTTCTGAGGGATGCATTAGGCATCGCCGAGGGGCTTCACGAGATGTATCGCAACAGCGACATTGTAGCAATGGCGAATTATGCGCAGACGGTGAATGTGCTCGGTGCAATAAAGACGACGAAGACAGAGGCGGCGTTTGAGACGACGGGCCTGGTGCTGAAGATGTACCGTGAGCATTATGGGCAGGTGCCGGTAAAAGTGCAGTGGGACGCGAACGCGATTGATGTTGCGGCGGCGTGGACGAAGGACAAGGGAGCGTTGACAATTGGGGTAGTCAATCCGGCGCAGCGTGAATGTGAACTTATACTGGATTTGAAGGGTGCGAAGATACAAGGGGATGGGAGGATTTGGCGGATAGCGGGAGAAGACCCAATGGCGTATAATGAGCCGGGGAAGGAGCCGAAGGTCGTGATTGAAGAGAAGGCGGTTTCGGGGGTGTCCAATAAATTGACCGTGCCGGGGTATAGCGCGAGCATATTTGAGCTGGTGGTAGAATAATTTAGCGTTTAGCGGATGGCGGATAGCGTATAGGAGATAGTTTGATGGAATGCAAGAAGAAGGAAAATTTGAAGGATTGCGGGTGCACGTATTCGGGATGCGAGAGGAAGGGGATGTGCTGCGAATGTATCAGTTATCATTTGTCGAGCAGACAGTTGCCGGGCTGCTGTTTCCCGCCGGAAGTTGAAAAAACCTACGACCGAAGCTTCAATGCCTTCGCGAAGGCGTGGAAGCTTTAAAAGTCACAAGAGCACCCGCCAAAAGGCGAGCCGCAGGCCTCGCGGCCTTCGAGCCGAGGGGTCTCGCCAAAGGCGGACAAGAGCATAAATGCACAAGTCAACCCGGCTTCGCCCCGATAAAATCGTAGCTACGCCGCGGCAAGAAGTAAAAAAGGCCGGGCGAGGTTGGTTCTGCGTCCGGCCTATTTGTGTTCGAGGGTGATACTTTTATTTAAGCAAGTCGAGGTCGGGCCAATCACTGCTGAGGATTTGCTTGAGGTTGCCTTGCGAGTCGAGGATGACAATTTCCTTTCGATGATGAGGAGTGTCGGCGTCGGCGGTGAGGTAGTGACTTTTTTCGGACACAAGGAAAGAGACCTCGTTGTTTCCTTTCCAGGCGGGAGCGAAGGAGGCGAGGTCATCGCCAAAGCCCTCGGATTCGGGGACGAGGAGCTGCTTTAGGTCAGGTGCTGAGCCGAGGGGATAGAGACCGAGTGTTGTTTTTTTACCTGGAAGCAGGAGTTTGGTTCCATCAGGAGAGAGGGCGAAGAGGTGGATATTTCCGCCGGCAAAATCCGCGGCGGCTCGCGGGACAGCATCGGTGACGGCGGCGGTGAGGGAATCGTAGCAGAAGAGCGACCATTTTTCTTCTTCGAGTTTGCTTGAAGGGAGGGAAAGTTCAGCAGTTGCGAAGAAGATTCGTCCGTCACGGCCATATTGGGCCTTTATCCAGGGATAAAAGATAGTTCCTGCGAGCTCCTTTGTCTCGCCGGTGCAGGTGTGGGTTGCGAATGAGGTTTCTTTATTGGGGTCGGCGGGCGTTGCCAGGAGCTCATTGTCGGCATCGACGACGGTTTTTTCGACGAGTGTTCCGACGGAGAGCTGTTTACCATCGTAATTATCGGTTTTAAGATATGCGACAGCCCGGCCGTCGGGGCGCCAGTCATAGCCGGCGGCGATGGTGGAATCAACGAGCATTGCATTAACGTTCTGTTTGGTCGATGCGACATAGAAATCGAAACCGCCCTCAAACATATCGTGTGTTTCAAACGGCTGCATCAGGTATCCAATGAGACGAGCATCGGGCGAGAATCGAATCAGGCAGAGCGGCTGGATGCTGGTTGCGATGAGCTGCCTGGCGTTGGGGTCGGATGCGGGCGACGTGAAGAGCTGGAAATATGTGAGTTTTGTCTCCTTTGTCTTTTTGATTATATCTGAGCCGATTTTTTCGGCAAGAGCGCCATCGGCGTTTTCACAGAGATAGCGGATGACCCAGTTGCGGTAATTTTCGTTGAAGGAGTCCTTCCCGCCCGAGTCAGTAAAGTCCCGGGACGTCGGTTTACCCAGAGAAGGGAACTGACCGTTGACCAGTCCTGTGCGGAAGATTTTGTCTCTCATCAGTCGGGCGTGGTTTTTGAGCAATTTGATTTGGCCTGGCGGCAGGAGATTGAGGGTTTGGGATAAATCGTTGCATTCGAGCTGCAGGGTATAAGCGATGATTTTTCCATTGTTTGATATGCCGGGCCAGGGCCAGACATTGGAGTCAGGGATTGGTGTGAGTTTTCCCGTGTCGCCATCGACGAGATAAAGTGCGTCTTTGGTTCGCAGCAGACCTACCGAGCCGTCGGACGACCACTGGAGGGAGTCCTGGGGGATACAGCCGACAAAAAGGATGACGATTGCGTAAAATACAGTTAATGCGATTGAGGCGATACGGTTAGTCATAGTGTTTCTCCTTAACATATTGGTTGTATATATCCAAGAGATTTCGCGGCTGGCGTGAGGATTGAATGCCGCGGCGAGCTTCAGATTGAAGCAGGGCAACAACCTTTTGTCGCCAGAAGTTGTGTGTGGAATCGTCGGCGGTTGAAAGAGCAGGCGTTACGAGGGCGGGTTCTGTAAAAACGACGGAAGGTGAAAGAGGTTTGGACAATCGACCAAACATCAAGCCGACTGCAAAGGCAAAGAGGATGACAGCGGCGACAGCAATTCTCTTTAGACCCACTATAAAGGGCGCCTGTACGCTCTGCTGTGCGTGGATGAATCTCAGCGCAGCGATAAAGCTCTCGGTTGTCTGTTCGGCGATGCGGGCGATGTCCGCCGGTACGTTCTGTCCGCCGATTGAGCGGAGAATTTGTTCTAATTTTTCATTGTTCATATCAGTCCTCCTTTTCGGATACTCTTTGCCTGAGTGTCGCCAGCGCCTTGGATACATGGGAGCGGGCGGTATCTTCGGTGCAGTTTAGCTTCTCGGCGATTTCGTAATAATCGTGCTGGTTGATATATCGCATCACAATCGCCTGTGATTGCTTTTCCGGCAGTTTGGAAATTTCCTTTCTTACCAGATTGAGTGTTTCCTCATCGGCGGGAGCATTGGCTGTCGGGTTTTTAATCACGTTTGCTTTTGGTATTTGGCCGTCTTTACCGATTCTGGTTCGCCAGGCCTTTGAGTTGGCGGAAAGGGCGATTCGGTAAATGTAACCGGCGGCTTTGGGAGCACTTAATTTTTCGATGTTCTGCCACATACCCAATAGTGCGAACTGCAATGCCTCTGCAAAAAGTTCCTTATCGCCCGTGAGTTTCCAGAGAATCCCCGTCAACAGGCCGGTGTAGTCGGCCTTTAACTTTTCAAAGAGTTCAAGGCGTTGCGAATAATCCATAAGTATCCAGATAATAATAACCGGCCAGGCCGAAAAGTGTGTAAAAGGTTTTTGAGGAGTGTTATCGTTTTTCCGCACTCGCTTCTCTCAGGGCCTGCAGTGCGGGGACATATTGTGGGTCAACAAGAATCGCCATCTGATAATACTTGATTGCCTCGTCGATTCGCCCCTGCTTTTTCAGGCAGAGGGCGAGATTGGAAATCGCAATTGCGTCGCTGGGAGCGGCTTCGACCGCACGCCTGTAGTGCTTTTCAGCCAGGTCGAGCCGGTCCAACCGGAAGTACAAATTGCCCAGGAAGGAATGAGCTTCGAGGTAATCTGGTTTGAGAGAAATTGCCTTGGAATAGGCCGCGATTGCTTCTTCCGTTCGTCCCTGTTTTTCGAACGACTGGCCGAGGCCGTAATACAACTCTGGCTCGTAATTGAGCGTCTCTTCCGGCGCGGTAGGCGGCATAGCTATTGCCGCGCAGGCCAGACACACTGCTCCGACGGCAAGTAATTGCCTCCACTGTTTTGACTCAATAGCCGTTTTTATGGCAATGCAGCCGCCGCCGGCCAGGACTGCGATGACCGGTACCGCGGGCGTCCGGTATCTGGACGTTACGAAAACCAGTATGACCGCCGCAGGGTAGAAAAACAGGTACAGCCAGACAGGCGCCGGGACTTTGCGGCAACAATAAATGACGCCGCAGACGGCCAATGGCAGCAACAGGCCAAACGGAAATCCGAAGCGACCTGTTTTCCAGACCCCGACTGTAAGCAGAGGCGACCATTTTCTGAACAGGTAAACGTCGAGGTTGCGCGGTATCTCGCGCGAGGACAGGAACTGGAGGGTTTTGCGGCACAGGCCTGCGGCAAATGAAAACGGATGGTGAATGATATATTGTTTGGTCTTCTTGAGAAACCATTCGTCCTGTTTGCGAAGGTCGCGGACGCCTTCTTTGAGAGGAAGCTCGAAGAGCTTTCGCCATTCTGCCCCGGGACGGATGACGATGGTCTGGCTGTAGTTGGGATTATTGCCGATATAAAAATTTATGCCGCCCGCAACGGGCAGGATGGTAACCCTGCCGGTCGCACGGTAACCGGCCATTGCTATGGGAATGGCCGGCAACAGAAAGCCGGCGAATACCATTGCGAACTTTGGGGCAAAGGAGCTGAAAAAGGTTTTCTCTCGCAGTGCCCTGACTGCCAGCCAGAGGCAACCAGCCGCAAAAAACGGCAAAAATTCGGGGCGAGTCGTTATGCTCAGGGCGCCGCACGAGCCGAGAACAATGCAGGAAGGCGCTGTCGGTTTGTCTGTGACCTTCAGAAAAAGCAGGACTAAAGACACGGACCAGAATGCGGCCCAGCCGGCTGCGAGCAGTTCTCCTTCGAGAAATACCAGCGGCATATAAACCGCCGTGATGATGCCCGCCGCAAGACCCGCACCCGCGCCGAAAAGTCGCGCGCCCAGACGGTAAGCGAGCATCGCTGTAAAGCAGCCGACTATAAGCTGTACCAGTTTGGCCGCGAGAATGGACGAGTTGCTCAGCAGGTAGATTAGCGAGAGGAACAGTGGATACAGCGGAGGTTGCCAGAAGAATTTCTCCGACATACTGCTGCCGCTGACAAGGTTTCTGGCGATGAGGTCGTAACCGGACGAATCGACTATTGGGACGTAAAACGTGGGGTTGCGGGTGCTTTCAAGCAGGTACAGCATTCTGATACAAACGGCCACCAGGAAAACCGCGAGCGCAAACCATCTGACACGACCTGCGCTTTGCCGGTCTTGTGCTTCTGCGGCGCATTGCTGAACACTTTCCATATCACCATATTAACATAAGAAAGGCCTTGATATAAGGAGTATAGGCCACGGCTGCTTGTTTTGGGACGGGGTATTGTGTCTATCGGAGCTTTTGCTTTTGGGCCAGAGCTGAATTGAGGTGGTCGAGGGCTTTTTGGAAGGCAGGGTTGATTTGGAGGGCTTTTCGGTATGATTGAATTGCTTCGTCGAGTTTGCCTTGTTGCTGGAGGAGGATGCCGAGATTGGTGTGCATTTCGGCATCGTCGGGACGGGCTTTGAGGACGATTCGGCATTGTTCGATTGCCTCGTCGATTTTTCCGAGGGCAGCGAGTGCGAGAGCGAGTCGGCCGTGGGTGATGATATCGCCGGGATTTATCTGGAGGATTTTGGAATAGTGCAGGCAGGCATTGGACAGGTCACCTTTCTGCCGGTAAAGGGCAGAAAGGGCATAGTGAACCGTCAGCTTATTTTTATTTTTGTCCAGGCGGTCTTTGAGCGACGATAACTGTAATGAGAGGCAGCGACTCTTCAGCAGGTCGTCTTTTATCTGGTCGTATTCAATTTCGTGGTTCGCACAGTAAGATTCGACGAGTTTGAAGAATCGTTGCCGCTGGGCTTCTGTTGCGCGTGAGAGGTCAACCATTCCCAAGTCGTCTATATTCACCGATAAGCTAAATTCGAGGAAATCAAGCTGCGAATCGACGGAGCTTTCCACTTCCTGTTTGAGTTGTTGAGTTTCAGGGGTGAACTGGTTGATGGTTTCGATATTTTTATCAATATCGGGGTCATCGAGGAACATATTTTTTGGCGCGGCAAATTCGAGTGTGGGGAAGTTGTCGGTGTTGGCAGGCCCTTTGCCGGCGAGGCGTGCAAGGTTTTCAGTTTTTACGAGGCGATACAGCATCTTTGCGTCAGGGATTCTGATGTTTTTTGAGTTTTGAGCGAAGGTGATATTTCGCTGCAGGTTTGAGAATTCGATACCTGTAAAGCTCTTGAAGCCGAGCAGAAGATAGTCGCCGGGCCCGGTCTGGACGAGGGCATTATTGGGAAAAACGGCGGTAAAGCTGCGACAGACCATAGCAAAGGTGTACCAGTTCATCTGATAAGAGTGGAAGAACTGAGTAAAGATTCCGCCGACGTTTAGTTTTTCTTTCGCCAGCTCGAAGAAATCCTGCGTAAAGAGGACGGCCAGACCGGCCATCCAGGGATTGGATGGTTCAGAAATAATGACGTCGTATTTACGGGTAGTGAGCTGCAAGTGAGCGCGACCATCCTGGACAATAAGCTCGGTTTTGGAATTCGATAGAACATTGCTGTTCCAGGGATTGAAGAATTTACTGGCGACGACAACATCGGGACTGATTTCAAGTATGTCAAGTTTTTCGATTGGATAGCAGAGTGTTTCTCCTGCAGTGACGCCGCTGGCATAGCCAAGGACCATCACTGTTTTTGGTTGAGGGTGGAACAACATTGGTATATGGGCACTAAGGGTTTGAGTTGCCATGTCCCCAGAAGTACTGGCATCGGGCTTTCCGCTGAGCATAAGGGTGAAGTTGATGTTACCGAAGGCATCTTCGTAGCGCATTACGGTGGTGAAACCTGAGATACCATCGCGTGAAAACACGGTGTCGTAGGTTTGTTGCCTGGCGAGTATATCGGAGCCGGCCCAGATTGACTTAATCCAGCCGGTGGTGCTAATCTCGTTGATTATATCTGTCTGTCGGTGGTATCTGCCGTAAGCAAGTACTGAGGGGTCCCATTTGGGCAGGAAGAAGCACAGAACCAATCCGAATCCAGCAGGCGCCAATGCAGCGGACGCCAGGAGCTTGTTTTTTCTGGTGAAGACGAGAAGCAAGGCGGCTATCAGAACGGCAGTTAAAATCTGCAAGCCGGCCGTGAGGCGAAGTCCGTTTTCTTTGCCGACAAAAGGAACCAGCAGGAAACCAGCGGCAAAAGAGCCGGATACCGCGCCTATGGTGTTGATTGCATAAGCGAAACCGAAGGACCTGCCTACTTTTGAGACGGAGGGGGTGTAAATTTTGCCGACCAGAGGAAAAGTGGCGCCGAGACAAACGGTGGGGGCGAGCATAGAGGCGAAGAGGACAAGCGTTTTTGAGATATTGAGTGCGGCAAAATTGTCGCGGAAGTGATAAATCAGCTTAGCGAAGAAGAACTGGCTGTTCCCGAGGAGGTGGCTGACAAACAGGACAAGCACGGCGGCGATTACCTGGGTTTGGAGTAAGAGCCGGAGGGGATTTTTGACTTTGTCGGCGAGAGAGCCGAAGAGGATGCTGCCTAATGCGAGGCAGGTAATGAAGGTGACGAGGACAACGGTAAAGGAATAGGTGGTTGGGCCTGCGATAAGGGCGAGCAACTTTGTCCAGATTACTTCGTAGGCCATCGAGCAAAAGCCCGAGACGGCAAAGATTACCAGGGCGGCAATTGCTGCGGACTTTTGGATGCCGGGTTCATCCGGGTCAGATTGAGGTCTGAAAGAGGATTCCTTGAGGCGTTTTTTGGGTTGCAGGCCGGGGGCGGCTTTGAAGGTGTAACCGGCTATAATGGCGACTAGGCCGATAAGGACGTTGAGGATTACCGCAAAGGCGAGGGTTCCACTTACGCCCAGCAAGTTCAATAGCCAGAAGCCGCAGAGCAAGGCGCCGACAGCAGCGCCGATGGTGTTGAGGCCATAGAGTCGGCCTGCATGGGTGCCGAGGTGAGAAAGTTTGGTGACATAGAAGCGGCAGAGAATCGGTAAGGTTGCTCCCATACAGGTAACGGGGACAATCAGCAGGGCGGTGCAGCCGACGAAGGTCAAAAGGGTGTAGAGCATAAAGTGGTCGAACAGGAGGTTATAAAGGACGGCGAAGATGGGTTTGAAGCCGGCCAGAAGAGAAGGTAACAGGAGGCAATAGGCGCCTACAGCCAATTCGAGAATTCCGTAGAGTTGGACGAGCTTGAGGGGCTTTTTGAATCTGTCGATTATGCAGCCGGCTATGTAGCTTCCAAGTCCGAGTCCTGCCATAAAGACGGTCAGGATGATACTGACGGCAAAGGGGGCGCCGCCAATGACTTTGACTATCATTCTTGTCCAGAGTATTTCATAGACAAGACCTGACAGGCCTGAGAGAAAAAAGCAGGTCAAGACCAAAGCCGAGACGCCAGGCAGGGAATCGCTTGAAGCCAAGTTCGCGGTTTCAGGAGAGCTTTTGGCCATATATCGCTCTTGCTATTACCTCAAAGGAGTTGTCAAACTAATCCACCAGGCATACGAATGTTGTGCTACGGACAGCCGTCAACTCAGACGGTCAGTTCAGATTGTAAGTTTATCAGGAACACGTGCATTGGTCGAGAAATTTTAGTTTGGCGTTCACTGTCGGGGCTGCCTTTGTGCGATTGCGGCGTTGAGGTTGTCGCGGGCTTTTTGGAAGGCGGGGTCGATTTGGAGGGCTTTTTTATAAGATTCGATTGCTTCGTCGAGTTTGCCTTGTTTTTGGAGGAGGATGCCGAGATTGGTGTGCATTTCGACGTCGTCGGGGCGTGATTTTAAGACGATTCGGCATTGTTCTATTGCCTCGTCGATTTTTCCGAGAGCGGCGAGGGAGAGAGCGAGCCGGCCGTGGGTGATAACATCATTTGGGTCAATATCGAGCGCTTTGTAATAGTATTCGAGCGCCTGCTGGAACTGGTTTTTTTGTGCGAAGGCATAGCCGAGGTTGCTGACGGCCTCGACGGCATCGGGTTTGTATTTGAGGGCTTCCTGATACTGTTTGATGGCATCATCGGTTTTGCCCTGGGTTGCCAATAATGTAGCGATATCGAAGTGCGGCGATGCGGAGTCGATATTGGGGCCGAGGTATATTTTATAGTGTTCGATGGCCTGGTCGTAATCGCCCTTATCGACCAGGGCGAGGCCGAGGTTGTAGTGAATGAGTGAGAAGCCGGGCTTTAGTTTGAGGGCGAAGTTGTAATGCTGGATGGCTTCATCGACTCTGCCGAGTTTGCGAAGGGCGTTGCCGTAGTTATTGTGGACGGCAGGGTCGTCTGGGATAAAACGCAGGGTCTGCTCAAAATGTTTTACGGCCTGGGCGGGTTTGCCGAGGTCGTTGAGGATATTGCCATAGTTATTGTGCATAACGTAGTTGTTTTCAGTGACGGCGAGTGTATGGTCAAAGAGTGCGAAGCTGTCTTTCCAGTATTTGAGCTGGTGTGAGGCGGCGAGAGATGCGGCGGCGAGGATGAGGACAGCGAGGTAGGTGAAGGCGGGTTTTGCAGCGGGTAGTTTGACGCAAAGGTCATTTGCGGCGAAGGCGATGATTATGAAAAGGCCTGTCAGGGGGATGTATGTGTATCTATCGGCCAGGGCCTGGACGCCGACCTGGACGATGCCGATGACGGGGACAAGAGTGCCGAGATACCAGAGCCAGCCGACAGCAAGGTATTTATATCGGCGGGCGAAATAAAGGAATAACGCGGTAATAAGGACAAGTGTGACTGCACAGATAATAGTTTTTTGCAAGGGGATGCCGTTTGCGGGGTGTGGGTATAGGACGGCCAGGCGTGTGGGGACAAACATTTTGCCGATGTAGGCGAGGTACGAGACGAGTGCGTTTGAGACGCGAGCTTTGAGGTCTATGTCGGCGGTGACGGCGCCTCCTTTGTGCTGAACGAAAAAAGTGATTACACTGGAAACAGCAGACAAGACAAACAGAGGGAGCTTTTCCAGCAATGAACTGAGAATTGAGAATTTGGAATTAAGACGATTAAGTGGCCAGTAATCAAGGAGCAGAAGGACAAAGGGCAGGGTAACGAGCATGGGTTTGGACAAGAGGCCGAGGGCGAAGAGGAGTAGTGTCAGGGCAAACTTAAGAGGAGAGGGGCGCTCGGCGTAGCGGGCGTAGGCGAGCATAGTAAGAAGCCAAAAGAGGGTGCTGAGCAAATCCTTTCGTTCGGCAATCCAGGCGACGGATTCAACGTGCAGGGGGTGGAGAGCGAAAAGAGCGGCGACAAACGCGCTTGGCCAAAGCCCAGCACTATTTTGAGGAAATAACAACGTTTTATCTACCGGCTTTTCGGTCCTGTATAAACCTGTATTGTGTTCGGCGCTCGTTCTCTCAAAATAGTGCTGGGTCATACGATTAAAGACGATAAACAGCAGCAGTGTATTTGCGATGTGGAAGAGGAGATTGACGAGGTGGTGCCAACCGGGGTCATCGCCGAAGAGTCGGCAATCGATGATATGGGATAGCCAGGTTAAAGGGTGCCAGTTGGAGGCGTGTCCTGTGGTAAAGGCCCATTTGATTGATTGCCAGGTGAGGCCCTGCTGGACGTTTTGATTGTCGGTGACATAGTCATCGTCGTCGTAGTGCACAAAATCATACTTGTGCACCGGCCAATAGACGGCAAGGGTGACCAAAGTCAACAAGACACATACGAGAAGGTACCAATATTTATGGGCTGGCTTGTCGGTCATCACAGACCCAGACAACTTTTTATGAGCCGATTCTCAAATCAGCTCTCGAATTGCCTGCCGGTGAGTTTTTCGTAGCACTCGATATATTTTTCGCTGGTTTTGGCGACGACGTCCGGGGGCAGCTCCACGCCGGGGCCTGATTTGTCAAAGTCGATGTCTTCGAGGTAGTTTCGGACGAATTGTTTGTCGAAGGATTCCTGGTCGCGTCCTGGGGCGTATTTATCCGCGGGCCAGAAGCGGGAGGAATCGGGGGTCAATACTTCGTCGATTAGGATGATTTTGCCGCTGGTTCGACCTTGCTCACCACAGGCGGTTTTTCCCCATTCAAATTTAGTGTCGGCGAGGATAATGCCTTTTGACTCGGCGTATTTGGAGGCCTTATTGAATATTTCGATGCTCTTATCGCGGACGAATTTAGCGTCCTGTTCGCCGATGATAACGGCGCATTGCTCGAAGGAGATATTCTCATCGTGCTGGCCGCGTTCTGCCTTGGTGGCGGGAGTGAAGACGGGCTGCGGGAGTTTGGCGGACTGTCGCAGGCCAGGTGGAAGTATCTGTCCGCAGACGGTGCCCGACTGTTTGTATTCTTTCCAGCCGGAGCCGGCGAGGTAGCCACGAATGACGCACTCAACGGGCAGGACATCACCTTTTTTGACGAGCATACTTCGGCCCGCGAGGCGGTCGGAGAATTCGTCAAAGGGTGAGGGGTATTTTGCCGGGTCGGCGGTGATGAGGTGATGTCCGACGGTCGAAGCAAGGAAGTCAAACCAGAACAGTGAGATTTGAGTCAGGACGACACCCTTATAAGGGATGGCGTTTTTCATAACGACGTCGAATGCGCTGATTCGGTCGGTGGCGACAATGAGGAGTTTATCGCCGAGGTCGTAGATGTCGCGGACCTTGCCGCGTTTTGGTTCGACGCCTGCCAGGTTGGTATTGAGTACGGTTTCCATAATAGACCCTTTCGCCGGGATTTCAAATCGGCGGGTATGATAAAGGCGTTGGCGCGATTCGTCAAGCAGCAACATTGAGGAACGAAGACGATTACCTGCCGGATTTGATGCGGGAGTCGATGTAGGCCAAGACCGTCCTGGCGGCATTACGAATATCAGGGGTATCGGGGAGGAATTCGAGGATAAGCTCAATATATCTCTTTTGTCTGATGCATTTGAGGGTAGGAACGAAGTTGACATCATAGACCCAGGTAAGGTTGCAGAGTTTCATATCGTTCCAGGTCTGCAATTTGGCATAGTCGATTTTTTGTTCTGCCAGGATGGCTTCAAGGATTTCGGGGGTGCATCTCGGCTCATCGGGCAGCTCGACTTCGAGGTCGAAGTTTTCGGGGTCTTCTTTGTGGCGTTTGTAGTTTACGGTCATAACATAGAAGATGTCGAGCTTGTCGGCGTCGCGAATCATTTGCGAGTATAACAGGCAATCGCCGGCGAGATTGGGTGGAAGGTCTTTAGCGCCGTGATACTCGATGGCTTGTTCAACGAGTTGTCTTTCGGCGGGAATAAGGTCATCGAGGACTTTCATTTGCCTGAGGATTTGAACGCCGAGCAGGCAGTGATTTATACTACGCGGGTCGTGGTAGGTCTGGAATTTTTTGAATTGTTCGAATCGGCCGATGTCGTGAAAGAGGGCGATTGTTTCGGCGAGCAATCTTTGGTTAGGTTGGAGTTTCAGCTCACCGGCCAGGTAGAGCATTTCATTGCAGACGCGTCTGCTGTGGTCGTCTTTCAGCCGGATGTTGGCGTTGATGTACCGGTCATCGCCGTAGAAGCCGGCGACGTAAGTGTTGAACCAGGACTGTAATTTGATTAGTTGTTCATCGTTCATAGTTTTGGCGATTAGAAAGCGAATAATGTAAGGAAAGATGCCATTAAAGGCAAAGGGAAAAAGGCAAAAGGCAAAAAAACAATACTCTGCTCGTATGGTTGCAGATAAACGAAGCGGCGATATAATCGTGGGAGATTATTAAGGAAAAATCTAAGGGGTAACTTATGCCGACGATAAAAGATGTTGTTGTGAGAAAGCCGAGTAAGGATGAGCAGACCAGGTGCAAGGCGTGGCCTATCTGGACGTGTGAGCCGAGTGAGTTCGACTGGTCTTATACGGAGAAGGAGACCTGTCTGATATTAGAGGGCGACGTGACGGTCAGCGACGGCAAGGAGTCGGTCAGCTTTGGTCCGGGCGACTTTGTGGTTTTCCCGGTGGATTTGGAGTGCACGTGGAAGGTCAAGAAGGCCGTTAAGAAACATTACAATTTCGGGTAGTACAAGACCACAAGAGCATAAGTGCCCAAGAGCACAGGTCACTGTCGGTTTAAAGGCGGGCGGTAAACGCGGATTGCCTTGATGGGGACAGGTTTGCCGGCCTCGGCGATAAGCTGCAGTTTATGCGTGGAGTTGGACAGGCCCTGGGCGAGGGTGGTTACGTATTCTTTTGATGGGTCATCGATTTTGGGGGGCAGGTATTTATCAACGAAGAGTGGGACGACCTGCCATTTTGTCTGGAAGTTTTCGGGGAGTTGTTTTTTTACGAATTGGCAGGTTTCCTTGAGGTACCAGTCGTTTGGTTCGATGACGATTCGGCCTGAGTTTGAGACGAATTTTCCGTTATATACCCCGGCGCCATCGGGGCCGGTTTTGGAGCCGATTACTTCAAATTTGAACTGTTTAGCGAAATCATTGGCTTCAAAGACGCGGGCGGTCCATTCCTCCGCGAGCAGCGGTTTTTCCGAGGAGAAGCGTTTTATCGCGGGCCAGACGTCGTGGACATAGGTGGGTCTTGTGAAAGCGTAGAGTTCGGGAAGGTCGGATGGTTTTTTGCCGTCGATTAGACAATCGGCGGAGCCGGTATCGTTTGATTCGGAGGCGATAACATCGATGCGATTGCCGGAGAATTCGAGTGTAAGTTTGCCGTCGGTCCAGGAGAGGTCTTTGCCGACGACGAAGGTTGTGACCATACCGCAGGGGTCCGCGGGGAACTGGGTCTTATAAACGAGGTGAGGTTTGACGAACTCTGCGAGGAGGAAGCAGCCGTGGTCGTTGAGGTGGACGCCGTCGTTGAGGAGGTCCTGAGCTTTGAGTTTATTGGAGCGGAGGTATTGTTTCCAGGGTTCGTGGATATCAACAAGCTCGCAGTTATATTTTTCAGCGGTCTGGGGGATGAATGTCGCCATAAAGGTCGTCCAGCGGTCATCGGCGAAGTCGGGGCGTTTGTCGGCGTCAGCGGGGACGTGGTCGGAGGTGATGAGGATTTCAGCGGTGGTTCTTGAGCGGACGGTATTAATGATTTCTTCGTATCGGTTGTGGTCGCCATAGACGTGGAAGATGAGCAGGTCAGGATAGAAGGGGTAGAGGTCATATTCGGCGGTGCGGACGAGCAGTTGCGAGGCGAAGCCGCCAATAGCGCGGTTTTCGATAGTAAGGTCGGCGTTGGGAAATTGTTTTTTTATGTAGTCAGCGACTTGTTCAGTCCATTTTTGCTGGGTGATGGATTGGCCATAGAAGAGGATTTTGACGGGGCAGCGGTGTTCTTTTGTGCTTGCGGCAAGGAGCGTCATTGTTCGCTGGATTTTTACGCCGAACTGGGAGTCATCGAGAGGCGGCGCCGGCGGGGGATATGAAGATTCGGCAGAGAGGACAGGTGCGGCGAGGATAAGCAGGATAAGAGCTATGATGGTTTTACGAATGGTCATTCGGCGATTCCTTAATGGTTTTGGAGTTTATTGAGCTCATCGTGGCACAATTGGAGCTGGGCGGGGTCGGCGAGTTTAGGTTCGGCGACCTTTAAGTGTTTGAGGGCGAGGTCAGGTTTATCGAGGTAGCGGGAGTAGATGAGGCCGAGCATCAGCTCGACCTGTTCGACGTATTCGTAGTTAGCGTAGTGGGCGAGGAATTTTTCGTAGGCGTCGGCGGCTTCATCGCGTTTGGCTTTTCCAGCAAGCTCGTTTGCGATATCGAGCAGGTATTGTCGTGCCAGGAGCTGGTTAGGGTCGAGGCGAACAAGTTCGAGATAAAGCTCAGCAGCGGCTGGGAGGTTGTGCTCGGAGATTCGGGCGGCAATTTGGTCTCGAATATGCCTTGTCGTTTCACCTTGCTGCGGTTGGTCGGCAGAATTTGTGACTTCCTTTACCGTTATGCGTTTAGCGGGAGTAAAGCCCATAAAGGGGTCGTAGCCGGTTGAAACGACGTCGCGGTATTGCCGGCGGCGATTCCACTGTCTGAGCATATCCCACAAGTCGAAGTGTGTGCTCTCAATAAGACCTGTGGCGAGCATAAGCAGAGAGGCAGCGATGCCGAAGGTGTAGCCGGCGAGGTGGGCATCGTAGGCGACATTGGGGGTGTAGCCGGCTATAATGTTGTCGAGGAAAATCATTTTAAGCGCAATGAAGTAAATCGCGGGGAGGTCCATCGTGCCAATGAATAAAAACCAGTAAACTACGGTGATTAAGGTCTGTGGGAAGAGGACCAGGTATGCGCCGGTTACGGCGGCGACCGCGCCGCTTGCGCCGATGACGGGGTTGTTGTTGACGAGGGTGTGTCCTATTGCACTAAAGACAGCGCCTGCGAGATAGAAGCATACATAGCCGATGTGGCCTAATTTATCGTTGACGTTGTTTCCGAACAGATACAAAAAGAACATATTGCCTGCGATGTGCAAGAGATTGGCGTGGAGGAAGGCGTAGCCGACGAACTGCCAGAGATGGGGTGTTGCGGGCGTGAGCATAAGCTGCTCAGCCAGGTTGCGAATGACCTGCAGGGAGCCGGCTTGCTGGGCCTGAAAGGGTATGGCCGTGAGGACAAAGACGACTATGTTTGCAACTATGATAGCATAGTTTGCATAAGGTGTTCTGAAAGGCCTGATGCTGGTTCGAATCGGCAACATAACACAATCTGGTTATTGGAAGAAAAGCATTTCGAGCAACCCAAAGGATGGTATTGTAGCGGCGAGATGAGATGCGGACAAGAAATAAAAAAAATAGGACGAGCGCTATCGTCCCATTTTGGAATGAGAATAATATTTGCCACACATCCAGGCGTGGCGGGCCGGTTATCAGTTAGCCGGCTTTCCCCCCAGCCGAGTTCCCTTCACCAAAGAAAGTATAGGAAACAAAAAATGAAACGCCAAACGACGGGGCAAAAAAATACCTTTATTTTTCTGTGCCGGGCGGTTAATGAATCAATATGGCAGGTCAAAGGCCGGTAAAGATTCAGGGCGAGTGTCGCAAATGCAAAGAGAAAATATCAAGAGCCGAGTCGAAAAGATTCGCAGCAGATTAGGCAGGAAGAAGATTGGATGGCTGGTGGTGACCAAGCCGGCGAATGTCACTTATATTACCGGTTTTTCGGGAGACGACAGTTGGGCGGTGATTGGGCCTAAGAGGGTGTATCTGCTGACGGACAGCAGATATAGCGAGCAAGCAAAAGATGAGTGTGTCGGTTGCAGGATAATCGAGCGAAAGGGGGCATTGGCGGAGGCAGCAGGCAAATTGACAAAGAGGATGAAGACGGGAGCGGTTGCTGTGGAAGAATCGGCGTCGATAGGCGATTTGAAATCCATCAGGAAGAACGTTGAGGTCGGCTGCAGAACGGTCGGGGGCATAATCGAATCAATTCGGAGCGTCAAGGACGAAGAAGAGGTTGTGGCAATCAGGACAGCGGCACGGCTGGCGGCAAAGGCGGTTGAGCGGATGCGCAGTAAGATAAGGGCTGGTCTTACTGAAAATGAGCTGGCGGGGATGTTGGAGTGGGAGATTCGCCAGCAGGGGGGAGAGGCGGCGTTTGAGACGATTGTGGCATTCGGGTCGAACGCATCGCGGCCGCATCACAGACCTACGGACAGACGGCTGAGAAAAAACGATACAATTCTGGTCGATTTTGGCGTCAGATACGGGGGTTACTGCTGCGATGTGACGCGATGCTTTGTGGTGGGGCAGGCGACGGCCTATTACAAGAAGATTTACGAGGCGGTGAAGGAGGCGCAGCAGGCGGCGATAAGAATGGTCAGGGCGGGCGTGAAGGCAAGTGCAGTCGATGCAGCGGCAAGGGAGGCAATAAAGAGACAGGGACTGCCGGTTTATGGTCACGGGACGGGGCACGGGCTGGGTTTAGAGGTTCACGAACAGCCGACGGTTTCTTGGCTAAACAAGGGCAAGTTGCGTGCCGGTGAGGTAATAACGATTGAGCCGGGGGTGTATATTCCCGGCAGGATGGGGGTACGTATTGAAGACAATATCCTGGTCACTGAGGGAGGATGTGAGGTATTGACGCTGTGCTGAGCGCATCTGCGATGACGTCTATGGTGGTGAATTGGACAGATATTCCCAACCATCAGCGGCAATGAAGGTGTGTTTATGTCCTTTTTATGCAAGAATTTAGCGGAAAAGGCCTAAAAGATGAACCGCAAGGGTGCGTCAGGAGCCGGGGCGTCAAAGAATTATATTGACAAAACAGGTGGTGAGGTGGTATGCTATTTTAGTGAGAGGTTAAGGGTTTTAAGCATTGCAGCTTTAAGGTCAGCGCAACGTGCCGGGTGATGCAGTGCGGAACGATAAACTCTGAATTTGCAGAGAAGAGGTTAAAAGAGGGATGATGAAAGGAACGAAGTTTGAGATTCCGGCGGAAAGGAGGATTGAAGGGATATTGTAACAGCACCCGAGAGGGGCAAGCGCGGATGATATAGATGTTTTTCTTGCCCGTAATCCCTATTATTTGCCAAAGCAGGTTTGAGCAAGCTTGATACAGTCACCGATACGAAGTCCTGCTCATTTCAAAAACGGGAGCAGGCGAAATAAAGGGCCCTGGTGTCTGTAGAGAGTGAAATACGGAGAGGTCTTTGGCGGGAGAGAAAAGTATATTAACCATATTTTCTACATAGAGGAGGATTATTAATTATGTGTAAGAAATTAGTTTGTTTGGTTTCGATTTTAGTAACATTGACGCTGGTCAACGGCGTGTTTGCTGCCAATTGGGATGATAAAGACCCGAATGACAACTACTGGAGCTCACCGAATAACTGGGACAGCAACACCGTTCCGGGATTGACGGACACAGTCGGCATAACAGGCCCGCTGCAAGCCGGGCGTCAGTGGCCCATTATGCCGGCCGACGTGAACACAACTATAGCCGGTTTCGACATGAGCGGTCCGCGGAATCCAGGTGGTGGGTTGGTAGGTGATCCGTGCCTGGTAATGTATGGAAGGTTAGTAGTGCAGCCGGGGCTGATAATATTAGGGAGCGGCTGGCCGGGCGGAGTAGATAATACCGGCAACGTTCATCTGATGCCCGGCAGCTACTGGCGGACGCAGCGTGACCCTGCGGCCAGCACAGTTCATGGCGTATGGTCGACTCAGATGGGAGGCGACGCGACAATAGTGATGGACGGGGGCACCTATGTGGCTGACGGTGTTACCCTATCGTTTAATACTGGCGGTGGTGGAACATTTCGGCTCAACGCGGGTACATTCAAGACGTATTTTTTCGAGATGATGCGAGGGTACGACCCGTGGAATATCATCGGGTTCTATCCGGGTATCTACATAACCACATGCAGGAGCAACATGGACATCCGTCAAGGTACGATGCTAATTGATGGTGACCGGACGGATGATGAGATTCCATACGAGAAATATGTTCCTTATGAGCGCGGCGCATACACGGCTCCATATTACCTGGGCAGAGAGGACACAGGCATCAATGGGTACGTCAATCGCGGCTGGATTACGGCGTACGGACAACCCAACGACCCGTGTGACCCCACCTGGTACCAGCCCGGGAATGACCCGAACAACTGGTGGATGCCAAAACGGGCGAGGGTTATAGTGCAGTACGATCCAAACGGTGCACAGGTTGTTCCGGAATCGGACCATACGGGAAACACTATTGTGACTGCTTACCTGGCCGGCAACGGTGAGGCATACGACCTTACCCCAGGGCCTTACGCGGTGGATGTGCTTCCCAATGTTACGCTTACGTGGTCGCCGGGCGATTACGTCAAGTACGGCGGATTGTATAAGGGTGTGCCAAACGCACAGAAGGGCAACGGTCATCACGTGTTCCTTCACACCAATAAGACATTCCTCGACACTGCGAATCTGGGCTATCCTGTCGGAACGTCGGCAGGTCACCTCGTTGGGGCACAGGATGCGAACTCGTTCTGGGTCGGCTCAGCTGAAGCGAATCTCCCTGGTCGTGCCCTGAAGCTCGACACGACTTACTGGTGGTGCGTTATCGAGGCCAACGACGCCAATGTTTCGCCGGTACAGTGGACGTACAGAAGTTTAATTCAGTCGTTCAGGACTGTAGGCGGCAAGGCCAAGAATCCGAATCCTGCGAATGGCGCGACGGCCGGGATATATGTCGCTGCGCCTTTACAGCTAACGCTGAGCTGGGACAGGGGCTTCTATGCTGCGGGCACGAACGGACACCGGGTTTACTTCGGCACCAACTTTAGCGAAGTTAATATGGCGACGCCGGCGAGTCCGCAGTACAAGGGTACACAGACGGCGGCCAGCTACTTAGCGACCGCTCTTGAGCTTGGAAAGAAGTATTACTGGCGTATTGACGAGGTCAATACGGCAGGGCCTGACCCGAACCTGTGGACCGGCGATACGTGGAACTTTACGGTAGGCGCGTATCGTGTTGTGGATGAGTTTGCAAACGACAACAATGATGATAACCTGCGTGCACGCTGGAAGAACAACACGATTGACTACTCCTGCTCGCTGTACGGCAGCGGAGCGATACTATACTCCGATACCGGTGGTCAGACGGGTCGCGGGATGCGGTTCGAGTACGACAACAACGACCGGCAAGACCAGTATGGCGGCAATCTGGGCTTAAGTTACTTCTCAGAGGGCAGATTCGAGTATGCCAGTGGGATGAACTGGACATACGGCGACGCCAACACGACTTTAAGGGCATTGACTTTGTCGTACAAGGGCGCGGCCACGAACGATGCCAATGAGATATTAGACAGGTTGTACGTGGCAGTGGAAAGCACAGACGGCAATATGGCTATTGTGATGCATGACGACCCAATCGCTCAGACGAAGACGACGTGGGATGAGTGGAACATTGATTTGCGTGACTTCAGTGATGCGGGTGTCAATCTTACAAGCGTCAAGTATCTGTATATCGGCTCCGGCGTGAGGTGCAACGAGACCGATCCGGACGGCGGCGAAGGTACGGTGTGGTTTGACAACATTCGGCTGTATCTGCCGAGATGCGTCGGCGAGCCGGGTTACAGGCAGTTGGGCGACCTTAGCGGCAACTGCGATGTTAATATGCTGGACGTTGACGTTCTTTCGACCGCCTGGCTAAAGGCGGACCGCCTAACAGGGACGCCTGTGCCGGTAGCGGGTAATGACCCGAACATGCTGGTCCGGTATCAGTTTGAGCAAACTTGGGCCAATGATGCGAACGGCAGAGTAGGCGCAGCCGGCAACGGTGTTGAGGTGAATAATCCGACGTTTGTTTACGATTCCAACCGCTCCGGTTACGTGGCGTATTTCCCACAGGGCGACACCAATGACGTTGTGTTGTGCGGCACGTGGGGTCAGGACGGCAACTTTGCGGGCAAGTCGTTCAGCATTGTCTTCTGGGCAAACCAGAAAGAGCTGTCAACTGAGTCAGGCGGCTGGGGAGATATGGTCGCCAAAGGCGAAAGTTACCAGAAGGTTGAATTCGGCTCTGTGCCGTACCTCGAAAGACAGGTTCACTGTGTGGCGCACAGCAGCGGAGTTATCGTGTCGTCCTTCAAACTTGACCTGAACAGGTGGTATCACATTGCGGAGACGTACCAGCAGTTCCCGGATATGAACGGTGGTATCATGCGATTGTACATCGACGGACGTCAGAATGGCGAGAACGACATCAACGAGATTCCATACAACCAGACGAGGCACCCAGTTCAGTGGGCTGACCCGAACTGGTCACTCGGCGCACAGCAAGAGGAAGGCAATTCGGTTTCGAATCCTCCTACGCCGATAAGTATTCAGCGGCCGTTCCATGGATACCTTGATGATGTGCGTGTTTATGACCGGCAGCTTTCAGAGGAAGAGGTTATGTACATTGCGGGTGTGACTACGCCGAACTACTATCCGATACCAGTGCCGTATATCTATTCCGACATTTATAGTCCGGATGCACAGGGTTCAAAGAGGGTCAACCTCAAGGACCTTGCGATATTGGCGCAGGACTGGATGGAGTCGGCGCTGTGGCCGACGGGTTTCTAAGATTGCATCGTGACATTGATTTTGTGAAAGCATCAATCCGGGGCCTGTACGAAAGTGCAGGCCCCGGCTGTTTTTACGTGGAAAATGCCGATGAGGACAGACGACGGCGAGAAAATTGCAGCCCAACGCAGAGGGCGGAAGAGTCGGGGTCTGATATTTTATGTCGGCGAAACGGTATCCTGGTGATGTTTGTGGGAATGTTTAGTCAGAAGAAACACAGTTTTCGGCAGGCGAAGAAGCAGGCGAGGGATGATGCGTAGGGCGCCGTTGCGTAGGGCTTTGCGCAGGAGTCGGAGGAGCTGGCCGACGGAATAAAATTCTTTAACAATACGGCGGCGGAGCTGTCTGATTCTCTTGGCGGAGCAATGGTCGGAATAGACCTTGCCGCCTGGTGCGATGTGGTAGCCGGGGGTGTTGGCGACGAGCTCTTCGAGTCCCGAATGAGGTGTGACACGGAGGGTTGAAAGGCCGAGTGTATCTACGCCCAATTCGTGCGCGAAACCGGGAATCTGGAGCATTTCCTGCTCGGTCTCGCCGATGTTGCCGAGGATGAAGTAGCCGTGGAGGAACATAGAGCTGTTTCGCAGGATCTTAAAGTATTCGCGGATTCGAGCGGTGTCGAAACCCTTTCCCATAGAACGAAGCGTTCTGTCGCAGACGGATTCGATGCCGAGCAGAAGCAGAGCAAAGCCGGCTTGCTCCATTTTCCGCAGGATTTTTGGGTGGCGGGCGATTTCCAGTCGGGCGTTGATGATATACTTTTTGCGGATGCCTTTGGTCATAATCAGGTCGCAAATTTGTTCTACGCGGTCCATATCAAAGGTGAACAGGTCATCGGTAAAGCCGACAATGGGTGCCTGGATTTGGGCAAGCTCGTCCACGACGGATTGCGGGGAGCGAGCCGACCAATTTCTTTTGCCGCCCCAGGGATTCCGGCTGAAAGAGCAGAAGGTGCAGTTAAAGGGACAGCCCCGAGAGGAAGACATAGTATCAATCGTGACTCCGGTGTTTATGCCCTCGAAGGCCATTTCATAGTTATACCGGCGTCGTGAGCGGTTGGGGTGGAGGCAGTCGCTGACGGGACCGAGTTTACGGACCGGGTTGTGAAATATGTGGCCATCCCTGCGGAAACTAATACCGGCGATTGTTTCGAGCGGCAGGCCCCGGCAGATATCTTCTATTGCTTCTTCGCCGTCGCTGCGAACGACTATGTTTACGTTTGGGCATTGGGAAAGCCAAAGTTCGGGGTCTTCGGTGGCGTGGCGACCGCCGATGATGACAGATGGCCCGGAGCCGACGGAACATATCTCTTCGCGGACGAATTCGGGGTCGCTATCCCAGTTTACGGAGAAGCAGACGAGGTCGGTTTCGGGGCGCAGGAAGTCCTTTGTTCGGCCGGTTTCCTTACGCATATCGACGACATCGAGGGCCGAAGCGTGCGGCTCAACCACCGCAGCGATGTATTCGAGGCCGAGCGGCGGAAAGAAGGACATATGTTTCAGGTCGCACCGATAAGGGTACGAACAAAGTACATGTCGGAACATCTATATCTCCAGCACTTCTTATAATTACAGAATGCCACAAGCCAAGAGGTATGTTACTATTTTTTTCCTTTCTTATCAAAGAAGTAAATCAGTGATAGAGACATTTTGCGGCATCGAACGTCGGGCTGACCGAGACGAGTTAAAGAGATTGACGGTGTGGGGTCGATTTGGGATTATGGCGCGGGTGTGCAAGGGTTTATTTTTGCGTAGTTTACGGTGTTCTTGATGTTTGACAGGGGATAATCCGGTGCCTGGGACTGCAAAAATAGAGTTCGATGATGCTGTGCTGGTGGAGCGGTGCAGGCAAGGGGATAGTGCGGCGATGGAACGGCTGATAGTCAAATATCAGGACCGGATATACAACGTCATACTGAAGATGTGCGGGAATCGGGATGATGCGGCGGAACTAACGCAGGATACGTTTGTCAAAGTAATAGAGAATATAGGAAAGTTCCGGCAGCAGAGCAGCTTATATACCTGGGTATTCAGGATAGCCGTGAACCTGACGCTGAATTACTGCCAGAGAAAGGCACGCGTGGCGTTCGGCTCGCTGGATGCTGAGGAAGTGGGATTGGCAAATGGTGCTGGGGCGGCGTTGAAGGAGTATTTGTACGACCGGCGTGAGCCAGTCCCGGCGGATGTGGCGGAGAACAAGGAGTTGTGCGAGCTGGTTATAAAGTTGCTGATGAAATTGGATGAGACATATAGGGCGGTGATTGTGCTGCGTGATATCGAGGGTATGGATTACGCTCAGATTGCTGAAATTCTGGAAGTGGAGCTTGGAACGGTGAAGAGCCGGCTGAGCAGGGCAAGAAACGGTTTGAGGGAGATGTTGGAGGCCCTTACAAGATGAGCGGCGAAGGACAGATGAGTATGGATAAAATAGATGAGTTACTGAACAGTTTTGTTGACGGGGAGCTTACGCCGAGGGAGCAGACAGAAGTGGAGCGTCTTATCTTGCATGATGCGAAGATAGCGGCTCGTCTTGGTGCCCTTAAAGCGTGCAAGCTGCTTGTTGGGTCTGTGCC
>Ga0315288_10000900_pt1 | contig 37705 bp, 27 predicted proteins | sample YL17G11_20_MG_FD_203454 | JGI IMG/M metagenome (GOLD analysis project Ga0315288, IMG submission 203454) | Sediment microbial communities from Yellowstone Lake, YNP, Wyoming, USA - YL17G11_20 | ecosystem: Environmental > Aquatic > Freshwater > Lake > Sediment | place: USA: Wyoming | collected...
GCAGATCCCCAGCTTGCGCCTCTGAGACCGCCACGACTCGATCGGCGAAGCGCATGAGGCAGCCAGCGAGCGCGTAGCATGCCCGCACCTTCAGGTTCTCGGCTGTCCATCCCCTGGGGAATGCGAGCACGCGGCAGTCCGAGAGCCTTGTGGCCATCAGGCCGATGATGATCGCCCGGTAGCCATGGGCACAGAGAATCTGCGTCCCGCTCGAAACCAGGTATCTGCGAAGCGAGACAACCTGCCCGGAACTCCACGCATGCGGCGCGTGGAGCGCGAACGTGCGGCGGCCAAGCTCCCGGGCGCGCGCCAGCAGCTCGTTGGGTCGTCCGCCCTCAACGAAGCCGCCGATCGTCAGCTCCACCTGAGGCGAGACCACGGCCGCGTGCCCGAGGATCTGCCGCTCGGGTCCTCCCAGGAAGTTGCTGGCGATCAGATGAAGCACCTTGATGGGCATAATCCCTTTACCCACGAGAGGTCCTGACCCAGCCCAGGCGGCGGTAAGAGACCACGGCCGCAAGATGCACCGCCATGCGCCAGATTGCGAGAAACGGCAGGCCCGCCAGACGCAGAAGCTCCACCGGCGCGGGGCGGTAGAGAAGAACCCCAAGTAGGAAGTAGACGCTTATCGCGGCCAGCACCCCGAGGAACGGCCAGGCCGGCGCTCTGCCCGAGGCAATCCAGTGGTTGGCCGGCACCGACAGCAGAAGCCCTACCACGGCCAGGCCGGCGAGGGCGGACTTGCTTGTCACCAGCATGGACCCGGCGAACTCGCAGAGCCGTAGATTGCGGCTACGCAGCCCCTCGCGGAGTAGACGCGGCGCCTCACGCAGCGCGAGGCCCATGTGCCCAGCGCTCCATCTCTGACGCTGCTGAGCCATCTGCCTGAGCGTGCGAGGGCTGGCGGACGCGACCTCCGCCTCGGGCACGAAGCGTGGCTCAATGCCTGCGCGCAGCAGACGCAATGTGTACTCGACATCCTCAGTGATAGAGCTACAGTCAAACGGAACGCGGCGCAGAGCTTCCCGCGTGAAACACATCCCCGTCCCCCTCAGCAGCGTAGGAAGGCCAAGCCGTTCCTTCGCCCCGTAGAAGAGCCGATCTTCGAGCAGGTTCTCCACAACCAGCCAGGTTGACCAGAGCCCCGGTTGAGCCGTCAGGCGGTATGAAGTCTGAAGAGCGGAGGAGCCGCTCGCCAGCCTGCGGGCCAGCTCGCGCAGTAGGTCTCGCGAGACGACGCAGTCGGCGTCAACCACCACGATTGCGTCGTACGAAGCGCCGCACAGCCGCTGGAAGCCGTATGCGAGCGCGTAACCCTTGCCCCGGTGGGTCTCGTCGCGCCGCTCCAGACACTCCGCTCCCCATCGCCGGGCAATCGTCGCAGTGCGATCGGTGCAGTTGTCTGCAATCACCCAGACGTCGTACCGAGGCCGGGGGTAATCCAATGCCTGAAGGCTACGCATCAGCTCAGGCAGTGTGGTCTCCTCGTTGTGGGCAGGGACTATGACGGCGAAAAGGGGTTCGTGTGAAGTCGGGGGGTCGCGCTTCTTCCGCGGCCGCGCGCCGACCAGCGCCAGCACCCAGAGATGAGCCACGGCGGCCAGCAGGCCCGCGGCCAACACGTATAGGAACCAGATGAAGAGCGTTCCCAGGATCACTCCCGCCCCCCTGGAGCAGCCCGTTCCCGGCGCTCGGATTCGACCGACGCCAGTACGACCTGCAGGCAACTGGTTGCCAAGGCCGCGCCAGCATAGTAATGCCAACGCCCGAAGTTGTGCCCCGCCAGGCCCTGCACCAGGAGAGCCGCGAACATGATCGGGATGCTAACGCAGAGCCTGTCGAGCCAGATCCGTTCCTTTGCCCCGAAGTCCGACTCCGAGAGGAGCCTGCGCGCCCGCCAACAGGTCCGCAGTGACGCCACCAGGAATCCAGCGAAGGCGATCGTGCCGACCAGTCCCAGCTCTCCGGCAACTTGTGCGTACAGATTGTGGGGCTGCAACCAGATTCCGTCGTACTCCTCCACCCGGGCGATCATGTAGCATCCAAGGCCGACCCCGGTCAGTGGATGGTCCGCGAGCATCCGGAATCCCAATCGGGCGCTTTCTCGTCTGGATACGTAAGTCGCCTCGCTTCGGTAGGCGCCGAGGCTGGCGTACCGTTCCTTCAGCTCGGTGGGCAGACCGGCCCAGAACAGTAAGACCATGGAGGCAAGCGTCAGGCCCGCCAGCAGCTTCTTTCTCGAGACGAGCACGATGAGCGCGCAGCAGGCAAGCAGACTGACGAGGCCGGCTCTGGCCCCGGTGTGAAGCATCACATAGAGCGAGAACGCGGCCATCCCGTAGAGAGTCGCCCTGCTCCTCAGCTTAGGCTCTACCGTCGCCAGCAGCAGCATGAGCGGCAGACCAGCGATGAGTGTGTTGGCGAGCGTGTTGGGGTCACCCGACGTGGAAGTCAGCCCGGTCATCCGGCTGAGGCCATGCTCGCCCACGTAGACGCGACCCCTCCACGCGCCGTACAGCGCCAGAAGCGCGGTCAACGCTGTCATCCAGAGTATCACCCAGACAATCGCCCGAAGCCTGCGCGGCGTCGTAGCCGTCTGCCGGATGAGGACATAGCCGAAACCCAGCTTGGCGAACTGCCAGCAGGCCGCGGCCGCCCCCGGACGGGAAACGGACAGAGGCACCGAGGCGCACGCCGCTGCGAACAGCAGCACCAGAGGCCAGTCCGTCCCCAGCCAGTTCCAGCGCTTCCATTCGCGCCTGGCTACGCCCGGCAAGGCCAGTGCGATGAGGCAAGTGAGAGCGAGCAGAAGCTGGATCCGGAGGACCACGGGGCTGAAGCCCAGTTCCTCCAGGTGGAGACCTGCGATCAGCAGATAGCTCACGACACCCGCGAACGGGAATCGGACTGCGAGGGCTGCCAAGCCCAGCACGACGGAGGCCGTGGCAACCACGCGCACATCGAAGACCAGCAGGGCAAGCCCGAGGCAGGCCGCGAAGCTCACGAGCGCCGCGCCGGTTGCCAGGGATATGTCTCCGCCGCGCCGGTGGCTGACACATCCTCCCCCCGAACCGAGCACCCCATTCCCTGTTAGCCCCACCGAGGAGCTCTGCATCGGCTCGCCTCCACCTCCTCGCCGTCTCTGCGCGGGCCGATCCCGCGCCTGTACGCCAGCCCCTGGTAGAGCTGCTCATATCGCTTTATCATCGCGGTCAAGCTGAATCTCTCCGCCACCCGATCCCGGCCGGCCTGCCCCATCTTGGAGCGAAGCTCAGGGTCGCGGGCGAGGCTCAGCATGGCCTCAGCCATAGAGGCCGGATCGCGGGGCGCCACCAGCAGGCCGGTTCTCGGGTGCAGCACCACCTCGGTGTTCCCGCCAACAGCAGTGGCTATCACCGGCAGCCCGGCGGCCATCGCCTGTAGCAAGGCATTGGACGTCCCCTCTGCCAGCGAGGGGAGGCAGAAGATGTCCATGGCCGGCAGCAACTCAACTGCATCGTCCCGCCTACCAAGGAATGACACGTTTCCGTCCAGCCCGGCCTGGCGGCAGAACGCGCGCAACTCGGTCGCGGTTGGCTCTTCCGGCGCGCCGATCAGGAGAACGCGAACAGCAGGCGTGTGCTTGGCTGCGACGGCCGCCGCGCGCAACAGGTCAATCTGACCCTTCACCGGACGCATGTTGCCGATTGTCCCCAAGACGAGGGCTTGGCTCGGGAGACCTAGCTCTGCCCTCGTCTGTGCTCGCGACTTCGTCCCGCGGAGTGGGTTAATGTCAACTCCGTTCCGGATGCACACCGCTTTTCTGCCGCTTACCCGCTCAACCTCACTCGCCAGGTCCTCGCTGACCGCCACCATCGCATCGGCCAGCGGCGCGATCAGGTGGCGCCAGAGGAAAGCTCGGCGCCGGCCGGCCAGGTCGTGATGTCGGTTGCGTACATTGACCAGGCAGGCTCGTCGCGTGAGGCGCGCGGCCAGAACGCCGTACGCGTGTGCCGGAAAGGAGAACGAGTGGACGAGGGAGATGTCGTGGCGCACGATTAGCCGGCAGAGCGCGAGCAGGCTGCCCGCTTCCGGGACCTTGCCCTTCCCGAGGCCGGGCAGCACGTGCACCGCTACCTCAGCCTTGCGCAGCTCGTGGGTGAGCCAGCCCTCTTCGCCAACCGCGCACACGACACGGCTTCCCGCGGCCCGGAAATGGCGGCTGAGGACGGCGAACACGGATTCGCTGCCACCGAGGCCTGCGCTCTGAATGACGTGCAGGGCCGACGGGACGGCAGCGCCAGGGTTCGAGGAGGCAATCCTGTCGAGACACACTGCAGGCCCCCGCGGCACGGAATTCGCTGGTTTGACCCAGTGCAATTTCCGTGCCAGCGGCCGGCCGGCCCTGGTGGGATTCCTAAGCGTTAGAATGTGGAATAATGCCGCTAGCGGCAGGGAACAGGGGACCTGGCCAATGGCAGCGGGAGGTGCAGTGATGTGCACGCGTCTTTGTTTTCGGGGGGCAGGGCTGGTGCTAGCCCTTGTCTCGGCGTTCGGTATCCTCGTGCTCCAGGATCGCTTGCTGGCCGAGACCATCAATGTAAGCGCGCCGGGAACGCTTGGCGTTGACGGGGCCACTTACGTGCTTACCCAAAACGTCAGCGCGCCGGGCACGGCTTTCATCATCACGGGCCGCGGCGTCACGTTCGACCTCAACGGGCACACTATCACCTACAACACGGCTGCCTCGAGCGTTCCCGTCTACGGGATCCAGATGGGCGCCTCGACCAAGTGGCTCAACATGGACTCAACGGGCATGCGCCTTCGGAACGGCAGCGTCGTCCAGGGAACTGGCGCGAGCCAGTACGCGCACGCCGTCAGCTTCAAGTACAGCAACCCGCGCAACGTCGAGGTCACTACTCTGAACATAACTATCAATGGTCGCGACTGCCTCGGGATAGGCGATGTCGGCAGCGGCTACGGGTTTAACATCCACCATCTGAACATCCGAAGCTATGTCAGCGCGATCTCGAACCGCCACGCCTACGATGGCTACGCCATGCGGCTGACGGGCATGACCGACTCCGCCGTCCATGACAACGTCATCGTCGGCGGCCATGGCGGCATCGCAGTCGTCACGGGCACGAACGTTTCGGTCTATGGGAACGACATCAGCCACAAGTGCCTGGACACCAATGGCTACGGCGTGATGTGCTGGAACCCAACCGGGGTGCAGGTATACGGGAACTACATTCACACCGACGACGGCTGTGGCATCGAGGTGGGCGACTGGTATCAGAATGTATCGGTCTACTCGAACACGATTAGCGTGCGCATGAAGCCCAAGGCGGAGTACGGCTACAGCTACACCGCCTGGGGGATGAAGTTCAGGACCTACCCCGAGAAGACCAATCCCGGCAACCTGTCCGTTCACGACAACAGGATCACCGTGACCGCCAATGATGAGAACGTTTACTACGCGGGCGGCATTGGAATCTACGACTCGCACCCGGCCCTCAACAACCGTTACTACAACAATGAGATAACCGTGGTGACGAACTCCGCCAACAGGCAGGCGGCCGGCATCAAGGTCGCCGGCGTCGAGTCATCCAACACCGGAACGAAAGTCTCCGGCAACACTATCACCAGCAACAACAACAACATAGATCTCAGCACCTCCGACGGCAACGGGCAGCACGACATCCAGTTCATCTCGAACACGCTGGTGAAGGGCGCGAATCCGGTCAGCTATCACACCATAGACATCGGTTACTGGACCTACGCCACCGAGAACAACGTCTTCACTGACACCAGGGTTCAGAACGGCGCAAGTGTCCACGACGTGTATCTGAACGGGAATCCCGGCGACCGGTACAGCCTGATAGTGAAGTGGTACCTCGACGTCGCTGTCACCGACCCCCTGGGAACCCCGCTCGCGGGAGCCGCGGTAGCCGCAATCGGTCAGTCCTCGACCGAGTCTATCGTGGGCGTCACAGACATCCAGGGAAAGGCGCGGCTCGAGCTGACACAGTACCGGCGGTACGGAACCACCTACCCGGCGACGTCCAACTACACCAACTACACGCCCCACATCATCGCGGTCTCCAAGTCTGGCTACAGCGCGTTCTCCCAACAGGTGACTATGGACGCCAGCAAAGCCCTTCCGGTGGTGCTATCACCCGATGGCGCCGGCTCGGCCCTCTCTTTGCAGAAGACGGCCGACAAGTCAGGCGCCGCCCCCGGCGAGGTCGTGACCTATACGATCACCTACCGGAACACGGGAGCCACCTCGCTTGGGAACGTGGTGATCCACGACACGGTGGATGCCAGTCTAACCTATGTGCCCGGCAGCATGCGCCTCAACGGCGCCGCAGTGACTCCGGATCCGCATGCTGACGGCCGCATCGCCGTCGCAGTCGGAACGGTTGGCCCAGGCGCCAGTGGTACGGTGACCTTCCAGGCTACGGTTAAGTAGTGTCGTGCGCAGATGCGCGCGGCTCACCCGCCGCCCGAGACCGGATAGGATAGGCGCAGCGTTCGCTTAGACCACGGAAGGCCCAGCCGGGCCTTCCGTGATCCGTTCGCCCAGCGTGCCAGATGGATCTTCAGGCCCAGCGCGCGCAGGAATGTCACCCGCGCGAACTCGGTATAGCCGCTTCTCGCGGCCGCGGCAAGTCCTGCGTGGTTATCCGAGGTCACGAAGCGCAGGCAGCAGGAAATGCCTTGCCTGGATAGGCTCTCGGCGACGCTGCCCTCCAGCGCCGTCGCCACCAGCTTCTGGCGCTGGGAGGGCGCGGTGTAGACCCCGTAGATGACCGCTTGCCCTGGCGCAGGCATAAGCTCTGTGCGAACGTCCCAGATCAGCTGCGGCTCCGTCCGCACCCACGTGACCGCGACAACCTCATCCGCCGTGGTCGCCACATATGCGCCGTCGCCGCGCGCGAACCTAGTCCTGGCAAGCTCCTCTGACCCGGGTAGGTTGCGCAGCACCGCGGGGGAGCTCACACTCCAGCACTGCAACCCCTCCACCCTCGATTGGCACTCCGGCGGAAGTCCCTCTCTTGCGAAGAAGCGGATCTCAGTGCGGTGGAGGGCCAGCTCGCGTGTCCGCCGGAGCGCCGATGCAAGGGGGGAGGCGCCCGCGAAGATCGCCTGGCCAGTCACCGCCAGTCCCTCGACACTCTCTATCTGGCTTCGGGCGACCATGCTCTCCTCCCGGGGCCACACGATCCGGTTGCCGGGCTAAACGATGCCGTGCGTTACGCTGGAGATCGAGAAGCGATACTTGCCGCCCGGCTCCGGGGGTATCTCCGGCACGAACAGGCACTCGAAGCGCATCCGCTCACCGAACATGCGGCCCACGAGCTCGCCCAGGAGGTCCATGCTCGTCTGACTCCAGGCGCGGGAGCGTACGATTCTGAACTGCAGATGATCGAGCATGTCCTGCACCACCTGCAACTGTTGAATGCCAGGTATCCTCGTGATGTGATCGGTGATGGCGATGCCCGAGACGACGAAGCCCTCCGGCGAGGTGATGCAGTCGGCCACGCGCCCCGACACGCGCTCGAATCTCGGCAGCGTGCGGCCGCAGGGGCAGTCCGCCGCGCTCGGCACTACGACGTCTCCGATCTCATATCTTATAAGGGGCAGAGCGCGGTTCACCAGATCGGTCACGAGCAGCTCTCCCTCCTTGCCTGGCGCGGCCGCCCGGTCACCCCTGACGACCTCGAGCCAGAGCCCTTCCGCGCAGATGTGCAAGCCTTCATGGGCCTCGCATTCGCTCGCGATGACGCTTGTCTCCTCAGCCCCATACCGGTCGAAGACGCGCCAGGAAAGAACCTTCTCCATGAACTGGCGCTGACGCGCGTGCAGCATCATGCCCGTTGGGATTACCGTCTCGATCGGCAGATCATCCAGGCCCTTTTCGTGGACGAACTCCGCGAAGAGGCTGAGGGGTTGCGCTTGCGCCAGAAGGCATCGGATTCGCGCCCTCCGGATAGACTCGGCGAAGCTCTCCATGGCCTGCGCCGTGAGATGCTGCGAATCGAGCACGACGAACCTGTCCAGAAGCGCGCGGCGCAGGCGGCTCCGCAGGGCTCTGGGGGCCTCGATATCACCCCAGATCAGCCCGACGGGGTCGCCAACATCGTATCCGGCCCACCGGTTGTGCCGGATCGTGAGGGCGCGCTTGTGCGCCGCCGCCGCCGCCTCCCAGGTGATGCGCAGGGGCACTCCGGTCGAGCCCGATGTTTCCTTTGTGATGTGGCCGGCGTTGATCGCGGCCGGGACGAGTATCTGGTCCCACTGGTCCCGCACCTCCTCCTTCGACAGGCGAGGGAGCCTGCGCAGGTCATCTGGGTCCCGGATATCGGCAGGCTCGACGCCGATGGCGCGAAAGCGTCGGCGGTGGAACTCGGAGTGCTCGAACGCATAGTGCAGCACCTGTTTGAGCCGTGCCCAGCGGTAAGCATATAGGCGCTCCGGGGGCCACCACTGCGTCGCGCCGTAGAAGCGAGCATAGCGCAGGTGCGGGCTGCGTTCCTTCAGCCCATGCAGCGGAGCTACCAGATGCCGGGAGACCGGGGCCAGCAGGTCCATCAGCTTGCCTCAGTGACGGCGGGGCGCGGCTTGGGTGGGTCCAACTCAGAGGCCATTGCCATGACCGCGCTCTGGCCGCGGGCGCTTTGAGCGAGCTGCTCGTAGGCAAGGCCAACGACCCGCTTCATACAGCCTTCGGTGCTCAGATTCCGTTCCTGCACCGCGGCCGCCGCCCCGCGACCCATTGCCTCTCTCAGCCTCCGATCCGCCAGCAGTCGGGTCAGCGCCGCGCGCAGCCTGCTCACACACCCAGCGGGCACTATCAGACCTGTCACCCCGTCGTCAAGGTAGTCGGGCGCGCCCTGCTCTTCGCACACGACCACCGGCTTGCCCATCGCCATCGCGTTCAGGTAAGTCTGCTGTCCGCCGAGGTGGAGCAGCCCTCGTTTCATCGGCACGACCACGACCCTCGCCCCCGCCATCACCCGTCGGAATTCCGCGGCGCCCATGGGCCGGACGCTGACATTCGCGGGCAGCCCTGCCTTGGTCAGCCATTCGCGGCGGCGAGTAGCGATGACAAGCTGCACCCCAAGGCCCTTCACCGCCTCGACAAGCGTCTGGTAATCGCGGTCGCCATCACCTCCTGCGAAGACATAGCCGCCATCGCAGACCGCGAAACCATAGCCTTCTAGAGTGTGGTGGTGGGGCACGAAACGAAGCTTGCTCTTGGGCACCTCCAAGACCTGCGAATAGCCCGCAACCTCCGGCGAGGCCCAGACCACGAAGCAGGACACCGAGCGGATCAGAGCCCGAAACTTGGCCCGTGCCAGCCATCGCAGCAGCGGATTGGTCTCTGCATACCAGAGGCAGTCCACCATCACGTGCGGGACGCGCCTGAAGCCGGGGAGGGCCTGGAGCAACCCAAACACCGTGCCCGGGCCGGACCCGGTCGTGATCGCCCCGGCGAAGCGGTGGCGCGAGCAGAAGAGGCGCAGGCCCCAGGCGATCGCCAGCGCCCTGCGCGCGGCTCCCCTCGAGAGCAATCCGCCAAGCCGGCAGTTGGCAAAGGGCGGAGGGATCATCGTAGTATGCCGGGCCCACGTTCCGTCATCCCGCTGCGCCGGGATGTCGGTCATGAACGGTCGCGGCAGGCGGTTTGCGTAGGGCTGCGCCATGGCGGGAATGCCGGCCTTGGTCAAACGGCTTTCGCGTCAAGCTGCTGCCTGTGGAGCATGCGAACCTGCTGCCCCCGCGGCACAAGCGCATCAACTGGGCGGGACCCGATGAAGCCGGCTCTGCCAATTGCAGGGACGGCCTTGCCGTTTCTCATTGCCCCGCCTTCGTGAAGACCGCAGCCACCGTCAGCAGAAGGATCCTCGCATCCTGCCAGGCGGACATACGGTGGAGGTAGATCCAGTCATACCGCAGCTTGTGGTAGACGCTGGTGAGGTAATCGCCATAGACCTGGGCCAGCCCCGTGATGCCTGGTCGCACCTTGAGCCGCTCGGTATACCCCGGTATCCGGGCGGCGAAGTCCTTCACGAACTCCGGACGCTCGGGGCGCGGACCGACGACGCTCATGTCGCCGCGGAGCACATTCCAGAACTGCGGGATCTCGTCTATCCGAGTCTGGCGCAGGAAGCGCCCCACCCGCGTTATCCGCTGGTCGTACTCGTGAGCCAGCACGGGCCCTGTGCCTCGCTCGGCGTCAACGATCATGCTGCGGATCTTGTAGATCCGGAAGATGCGGCCGCCGTGCCCGACGCGCTCCTGGCAGTAGAGCACCGGCCCCCGCGACGTCAGCTTGACAGCCGCCGCTGCCAGCGCGAACAACGGGGCCGAGGCAAGCAGCATGAGAGCGCTGAACAGAATATCGAAAGCTCGCTTTGCAGCCATGAAGTAAGAGCTGGGTCCGCTGCCTGTTAGCCTCACCAGCGGTATGTCGGCAACCGTCTCGATCTGGCATTCGCCCAGCATCGCGTCGTAGAAGCCGGGCAGGACCTTGATGCGGAGGGGATCAGCCCTCTTGCTCTGCATGGCGCGGCGGATCAACTCCTCCTGCCAGCTCGGCATGTAGGCAACGATGATCTCGTTGACGCGGTGCTCCTCCGCCACCTCCAGCACCTGGCCGAATCCGCCCAGAATCGGGTGGCCGTTCAGCCCCGCCAGATTGCTGCGATCGTCCACAAACCCCACGACCACGACCTCATCGCCCAGGCTCTCGAGCTGCCGCGCGATGTCCTGGCCTCTACCTCCGGCCCCCACGATCAACACACGGCGCCTCTCCGCCGATGGCACAACCAGCTCAACACCGATGCTCAACCCGGGGAGAGGCGGCTGCAGGTACAAGCCCTGCGGTGCTATCCCCGCCAACCGGCTATCCGCTTCCATCTCCCCGACTCCCTCGCCGCGCCCTGCCCGGACGGCGCGGCACTAAGCTCCTTTAGATATCCGTCACCTGAAACTGGCGCATCCCATTCCCTCCCGATCTCTGTCCCTGCGAGCATCTCCGAGAGCGTGCCGAACTCGAACGATCGCAGCAGCGCATCGAGCCTGCTCTGCGTCTTGTCCAGGTTTGTGTAGCTCAGCAACCTGCGGAACGGAGAGAGCCTGAAGTGAGGGATCTCGGGGTCAATCTCCCAGGGATGAAAGTAGAAGATGACCGGCTCTCCTCTCCCGTTCAGCAGATGACACAGCTTGTTTACGACCGCGTATGGAAGTAGGCGGAAGTAGGCGCCCCCTGAGAACGGCAGGTTGCCGCCTCCAAGCTTCAGGGTTGATGGCGGAGCTTCGGTCAGACATGCTCCGCTTTCAGTGCGTATCCGATACGGCAGCCGCGGCGCGGAGGGGAATCCATATCGGTCATGGCGGACCGGGAATACACTCGAGTCCGCCTCGAAGCCGGCCGCGGCCAGCACCTCCAGCGCCCACACCGATCTCGGCGTTATGGAGAACGAAGGCGCGCGATAGCAGCGGGGCCGCACGCCCGCGGCCTCGGCGATGACCTCGTTGGCCATTGCCAGATCGTCCGCAAACTCCTCAGGGGTCTGGTCGTAGACGCGCCGATGGGCATAACCATGGCTGCCGATCTCGTGGCCCGCCCTCCTGATCGTGCGCACCAGGTCAGGGAAATGGCGGGCGTTCCACCCAAGCACGAAGAACGTCGCCCTCACATCGGCCGAAGCCAGGGTCTCCAGAAGACGAGACGTGTCGTCAACCAGGCGCGGGCGACATTGCCCCCACTGCTCGACCGAGATGAGATGCTCCAGGTTCGAGACCTGAAACCAGTCCTCAAGGTCTATCGTCAACGCGTTGAGCATTCCCCACCCTCACAACGTGCCAGGCTTCGCTGTCTCGCCCCCGGAAGGCTGGGAGGCGTCACCTCCCACCACGCTCTTGTGCGGTGAACCGACGCGAGACCATCTCGCCGGCCTTCCCAAGCGCACCGAGGAACTCGCCGTTGACCGTGACATCAATGGCCTGTGGTTTGTCGGCCCAGACCGATAGCTCCTCATATGCACGCCAGATCTGCTGCCCGGCCTCTAACGGCCCCTCGTAGAGCAACTGCCCGTCCCTCTCCACTCGCACGTCAACGGGCTGTCTCACCAGCGCGCTGACCGTCACCGCGTAAGCTTGATGTTCAGCCGCCGGCGGCGCCACAGCTCGTCCACGCTTCTCGCCAAGCGCCACCAGGTTGGGCAGCGCCAGGTAGTACCCAAGGGCGACGATGATCAGTGCAAGGGCGCCGCCAGCTACGACGGCATTCCAGGCCGACCGGCGCTTCGGCCGCGCTTGCGCGCCTGCTCGCTCGTCGTCGGCGGGCCTGGGGGCAATCTCCGGCGCCGGCTCACTTCTTCCTCCGGTCTCCAGCGCCGCGGGCGGCGCTTCGCCGGGCCCAAGGGCCGCGTCATCCGCCCCCGGCGACAGCGCATCGGGGTAGTAGTGATGGTGGAAGTAGTAGCTGTCCACCGTGTTCGCGGCCGCGTCATTGAGGACCGCTCCGATGACGTTCGCTCCGACCTTTGCGAACAGCTCCTTCGTGTGCAGCTCCACTTCCCTGACAGACTGTCTGGCGCGCGTGACGATCACCACGCCATCCACAAGCGGGCCCAGCATGGCAGCATCTGAGAAGGTCGCAGCCGAGGGTGTGTCTATCACCACGTAGTCCGCGTGCTCCCGTAGTTGCAGGAGCACCTTTCGCATGCGGTCCGATCCAAGCAGCGCGGACGGATTCCTGACCGGAGGCCCTGCCGGCAGCAGGGCAAGAGTATCCACGCTCGTACGCCGCAGGCAAAAGGCGGCGTCCGGGCTCCCGTTGGCCAGGACAGTGGTCAGGCCGGAGTCATTATTCTCCCCGAAGAACGCATGCAGAGAGGGCCGCCTCAGGTCGGCGTCCACCAGCACCACTCGCTTGCCGACCTCGGCCAGGGCGATCGCAAGGTTAACGGCCGTGGTGGACCCACCCTGCCCTGGCTTTGCCGTTGCCACAAGGAGGGTCTTCAGGGAGGCACTGCCGTTCGCGTGCATCAGCTCAGTCCGCAGAAACCGATATGACTCGGCATGGGCCGACAGCGGTTTGAGCTCGGTGATCCGCGCGATTGGCACCCCGTCCGTTCCAGGCGTCAGCTCCGGGATCACCGCGGGGACAGGAAGGCCCAGCTCGCGCCATAGATCCTCTCTGCTCTGAAGACGATCATCCAGAAAGGCCAGCGCCAGGGCCGCACCGAGGGCCAGGCCTGCGCTCAACACCAGCCCCAACAGCAGAAGCTGCAGCGGTGAAGGCCCGCGCCGCATGATCGGACCCACCGCCGATTTGGCCTCGTCCACGACCTGGATCTCGCCCTGGCTGGAGCTGACCTTCTCCTCCACCTTCGCCTGAGCCAGCATGACGTTGAGGCGATCGTAGCGTTCCTGCGCGCTCTCGTAGTCGCGCGTCTTGCTCAGCAGCGCAACCGACGTGTCGGCCAGCCGCCCCGCCCGCCTCTCGTTCTCCTTCATCGCGCTCGCAAGCGACCCGAGGCGTGCATTCAGCGACGCGCGCTCCGTCTCCAGCTCCACAACCTGGTCTTGCAGTCTCTGGTAGATGGGGTTCGCCTGCACGGTGCGCCGCGTGATCATCCGGTTGCGCTCGCGCTCGAGCCGCTCGCGGACATCCGACATCTGCGCCTTGAGGTTCCGCACGGCGGTGTGCTTCTCCGTGTACCGCGTGCGCGCGAGCTGCAGCTCTCCCTCTAGCCTAGCCAGCTCCTCCTGGAGGCGATCCGCTGCCGGGTTTTCGTTCGTGCTCGTCTGGACTTCGCGCGTGGCGGATTGGCGCGCGAGCTGACCACGGGCGGCGCGGAGCGTGCCCTCGGCTCCTCTTAGTTGTGACTGGGTCTCGTCCATCTGCGACCGGAGCGCGTAGAACTGCGTAAGGAAGGGGTTCTCTGCCGTACCAAGCGGCAGCGCCGCCTCTCGCGCCTGGGTCTTGAACTGCTGGAGTTCGCCCCTGGTCTTCACACACGCCGCCGAGGCCTCCGCCAGCTCGCTCTCCAGGAACTCGCGGTTCCGCCGGGCCTGCTGGTTCGTCAGCTCCCGGTAGTATGCAGAGAACTCGTGGGCGATGGAATTCGCCAGCCCGATAGCTCCGGTCTCGCTGCGCGCCAGCGCCGTGATGCGGATGATGCTGCCGGAGGCCGACTCGACCTTCACCATCTTCTCCATCTCGGCCGGTGTCGTGTCGAGTCCCAGGCTCCGGATCGCCTTCTCCCGAACCGCCGCCGTCCCCGCCAGCCCAATGAAGGTGGCGAGCTTCTCCTCCTTGCTCCGCGGGTCCAACATCGCCGTCTCGCCGTTCACACTTGGCGAGAACCCTGCACCGCGTATCACTGGCTTGCTAAGCGCCCCCTCCGACGGCATCACATAGGCAGACGCGCGGTAGTACCTGGGCATGAACACACAGCCCAACAGCACCACGGCCATGGTGCTGGCGAAGATGGCAAGGACCAGCCATCGCCTGCGGTAGACGTCCCGGTAGATTCTCCAGAAATCCTGTGCCTTCACATCCGTGGACTCCTCTGCTCTAGAAAACCTGGAGCAGCCACACATAGCGCAGAACCGCGTCCGTGATCGAAAGCAAGGTTGGCTTGCTGCCGGCCCGCGCGGCGGGGTTGGACGGCACGAACACCACGTCGCGGTCCTTCAACACCGGGTTCTGGCTCATGTCGCCGTCCTTGACAAGACGCCTGAGATCGGCACTGATACGCTCCGGCTTCGGATCGCAGCGCACGATCGCACACTGGTCCAGGACGGCCGTCTCGACTGGTCCGCCCGCAAGGGCGACCACCTCCAGCAGCGTCGCACCGGAAGCCACCAGGTAGGACCCGGGTTTCGCCACTCCGCCCAACACGCTCACCTGTGTGCCATTGCGCGGCACAAACAACTCGTCCCCGTCGTGCACCTCCAGGTTCTGAGGGCTCCTCGGGTCCTCGTCCAGCCGGGTCAGGTCAACCTTCACCTCGGTGCCGTCCGCGCGGATCAACCGCGCGCCCCCCGGGTTGGACTCCCCGGCCCATCGGCCGGCCTCGGCGACGATATCTGAGATCAACGTAGGCCCCTCCGCCTTCAAGGCGTACGAGCCGGGGTTCTGCACGGCGCCCGTGACCCTGCACCTTCCGCAGGTGGCCTTCGGGTCTTGCCCCACCGAGATGCGATCGCCGGGCTCGACCAGCGGGTTCTGGCTGCCATCGCCCTTGTCTCTGAAGTCCCACAGGCTGAACCGCCGCTCCTCGCCTGAGGGTCCGACGACATAGACCTGATCCAGGTCGGCCTCGCGCTTTGCCCCGCCCGCAATGTCCAGCACCTCCGCCAGACGCACGTCTGCCCCCACCTGGTACTGCCCGGGCTTGCGGACCTCGCCTATCACCATCACCTTGAAGCGGGTGATAGTGAGCAGCACGCTCGGATCTATCACGTATTCGCCCAGCCGCGCCGTCAGCTCCCGGCTGGCCTCCTGGACGGTCAAGCCTCCCACCGCAACCGCCCCGATCATGGCGTCGCGGAACACGATGGTGCGGTCGCCTCGCACCGCGTAAGAGCCTGAGTAATCGGACTCTCCTAAGACCGTCAGCGTCACCGTATCCCCGGGCTCAATGCGGTAGCCGCTCACGGAAGGCGTGGCCGTTGCCGGCGCCGCCGGCTGCGATGCCGCCGCCGCGACGGTGGGCGGCGTCACGCTCCCAGCGTCGTCAGCGATCGCCGGAGCAATCGAGAGCGCCAGCGCCCAGATGAGACACATGCGTCCCGGTCGGAATGCCTGGAACCACGTTCCACCCATTTGCCACGCTGCCCCTAAGTTGTGGGTTCGCCACGAGTTCCGTATGCAAGGACCGTGCCAAGTGCCTGATTCGGCTGGCCACCGCACCGACGAACCCGCTTCTCGATTGGTAAGAAGCGCGTCGCAGTGACAGTACAAGAACCGTGCCAAAGGCATTGACAGACTGGATACTCGCCGCTAAAGTGCGAAGTTAGCGAGTGGATTGCTGCTTGAAGGCTCTACCTATCACCGCATCATCGCTGCCGTTCCGCAGTTCTCTGACCCACTGCTGAGCTCGCTAGTGTTGACAGCACCTGCCGCGCCCGTGATCCCGGCGCGCAGGGCTGTGGTTGTGGAGCGGGAAGATGCTGGGCGGCCTTTCTGAGCGGGGAGAAAGGCTGGAGACCAGCCGACCGGAAGCAGTATCGTCTCGGGATCCTGGTGGAAGGCTGCTCGAGCTGGCGGCTCCAGCCGGACCAGGCAGTCCGTCAGTGCCTTGGTGGGGCAAGGTGCCCTCGGAACGTCCTGAGATGCGAGCGCGCCCCTGCCGCAGGCGACGAATCCGCCCCGTTACCCACACTCAGTCCAGGTCATCCATGCTGCGTGACCGGCCTGCCGGCGGGGCCCCCTGCGCGAGCAGCCGATGCCGCCCGCGGCGGAGACCACCATGAGCGTGATGCCCTCCCGCATCCTGGTGGCCGACGAAGAGGTGGAGTGCAGTCGCACGCTCTGCGGCGTGCTTCAACGGGACGGACACGCCGTGGACGTCATCCCGGATGGCGAGCGCGCCAGGCAGTTGCTCGAGACCGAGAACGTAGATCTGCTGATCGCCGATCTCGTCATACCGGGGCTGGACGGCTTCGAGCTGCTGCAAGCGGCCCAGCGATCTTGCCCCGGCACCCCAGTGATCCTGGTGTCGGGGTTCGGAACTGTCGAAACAGCCGTGCGGGCGCTCAGAATGGGCGCCTACCATTACTTTCAGAAGCCCCTGGACTTCGACGCCGTACGGGCAACCGTCACCGAGGCGCTCGACAAGGCCGCCTCAAGCGCCCGTAGACGCCGCGACCCGACCGCACCGGACGCCGTCTCCTTCGATCTCGAGGACGTAGGCATTGTGGGAAGAGGTCCTTGGCTCGAAGAGGTGATGAGGTTGCTATGCAAGCTGGCCCCCACTCGCGCCACCGCGCTCCTCACTGGCGAGAGCGGGACGGGCAAGGAGCTGTTCGCCCGTGCGATCCATCGCTTGAGCGGAAGAAAGGGGCCGTTCGTCGCGGTCTCCTGCGGCGCGCTTGCCCGCGATCTCCTCGAAAGCGAGCTCTTCGGGCACGAGAAAGGGGCCTTTACCGGGGCCGACCGGCAGAAGACGGGCCGCTTCGAGCTCGCAGATGGCGGCACCCTGTTGCTGGATGAAGTGGGTGACATACCGCTCGACCTTCAGGTGAAGCTGCTTCGGGTGCTGCAGGAGCGCGAGTTCGAGCGGGTTGGGGGAACGGAAACCATAGGCATAGACGTCCGAATCGTCGCCGCCACCAATCACGACCTGGCAGCGGCGGTGCGGGAGCGCACCTTCCGGGAGGATCTGTACTACCGTCTGAAAGTGGTGGAGATCAACCTGCCGCCTCTAAGAGAGCGGCCGCACGATGTCGAGCCCCTGACCCGCACCTTCGTCGAGACCTACGCCCGCCGCAACGGCAAGAGCGTGTGCCGGGTGGGAGCCGAAGTGCTCGACCTTCTGCAGCGCTACCCGTGGCCTGGCAATGTGCGAGAGCTTGAGAACGCAATCGAGCGCGCCGTCGTCCTCTCCGAGCCGTGGGCGGAGGAGCTGGACGGGGCGTTGCTGCCCGAGAACATCCGGTTCGGCACCCCAGCTTTGTACCCCAACGCGGCCTGGTTGTCCCTGCCTTCAGTGGAGCGCGAGAATGGAGCAGCCTCCCGTCACTACATGGACGAAAGGGAGTGGATCAACAGTCTGGCGGAGGCCTTGCAGAGAACCGGCGGGAACGCCGCCGCCGCCGCGAGATTGCTTGGGACATCGGCGGCATCGGTGCGGCGGATGGCCGATCGGTACGGCCTGCGTCGCAAGGCCGTTGGCGGCCGGCCTCGGTAGTCTGCGTTCGGCTCGGCCATTGGCACGGTTCTTGCTCCCCCCACCGCTCGGATACGATACTGCCTGGTCGGAGAGGCCTGAAGTGGCATCCGTTGCCAAGCCCCCGGCTGCTTTGGCTGCTGGCGCCAATCGACGGGAGACCGAGGAACTCTGTCGTCACCTCGCGGAATCCGGCTGGACTGCCTTTGCGGCCGAAGACGCTCAGTCTGCGCTCGACATCCTTTGCGCGCAGCAGGTTCGACTGGGGTTCTTCGCCCTCGACTCGCCTGCGGTGGATGCTCTCGCGGTGGTTCGCCACGCCCAAGCGCGGGGCCGTCGCTTCTACTGTGTCTTCCTCGACTCGGCCGACCGGCAGGCGCTTAGGAGTCAATGCTCCAAGCTGGGCGCGCTCGCCTACCTCGTGAGGCCCATCTCAGCCAGCTCCTTGGCCCACGTGCTTCAAACCGCCCGATCCCGCCCGCTGCCGACCGACGCGACCGGTGATCCTGCTGCAGACATCTCGCGAATCCTGAGTCCCGGCAAACGCCTTCGCCTGTCCATTCGCGCCGGCCCCGCGGCTGGCAGCTACTCGGCCATGGTGCTGGAGAGTGGCCCGGCTGCGCTCGCCCTCTCCGCCTGGTCCGGCGAGGGCGCCTCCCCAACCTACGTCTCGCTGGGCACACCAATCGTCGTCGGCTTCTCCGCGGTCGAGGGATGGGGCGAGTTCCAGGCGAATGTGATGGGCTCATTTGTGCACGATGACCTGCTCCACATCACGGTCCCGCGACCCACGCGCGTCATCTACCGCCAGCGCAGGTCATGTGAGCGCTTCTATGCAAGCCTGCCTGTGAGGGTCTGGCTCGCCAGCGATGACGGCTCGGAAGGCGCCGCCGTAGCCGGGCACCTCGACAATCTGAGCAAGCACGGCCTCGGAGCATTCCTGCGGAGTCCGCTACCTGCCGACATGCCGGTTAAGCTTGCTGTGTTCCCGGCCCTGTGGGAGCCCGACAGCAGGCTCGACGCGCGCCCCGTTTGGTCTGAGCCCATCGGCAGAGGCGGCAAGGGATGGCATCGCTTCGGCTTTCGGTTCTGCCGGCTCAACCCCAAGGCGCGGCGGAACCTGAACGCGCTTCTGGCCCGTGTCAAGTCCAGGGAATGGCAGGACAGCATCGAGGCGCGAGGGTCTGACCCCGTGCTCTTCGGCGAGCGCACGCCGGGATACAGGAGCGGCTCTTAGGTGACCAAGCTGCGCGCGCAACAGCATATGCACCAGCGTGTCGCGCAGACGCAGCGCGTCACCCCCCGCATGGTGACCGCCGGCGCGCTCTTGCAGATGTCCTCCGAGGAGCTACAGATGCGCATGGAGGAGGAGTCAACCGTCAACCCCGCCCTCGAGCTGATCCGGGATTGCGTCTGCCCGACCTGCGGCCGCGAGGTGTCGAGCGGCACTTGCTTTTTCTGCGAGGACTCAGGGGGCGACGGCAGAGCGCGCCTCGACGACTTCTACGCGACCCCGCTCTCATCACTGCGGTTCCCCAGAGCGAGCGAGGACGACGTGGGAGACCCAGTGGAAGACGCTGCCGCGCCTATCAGCCTGCGGGATTACGTCCTGCAGCAGGCGCACCTCGTCGTCCCCGCCGACGACCTCTTCATAGCCGAGCACCTGATCTCCGGGCTGAATGACGACGGGCTGCTTGAGATGAGCGTCGAGGAGGCGTCGGAGGCCCTCGCCGTGCCCTTCGACCGCATTCGCACAGTGCTCTCGCTGCTACAGACACTGGAACCGCCGGGCATCTGCAGCGTTTCCGTACAGCAGTGCGTCCTCATTCAGCTACTCGAGCTCGCCGCCCAGACCCGCGTGCCGCCGCTGGCAGAGCCCATCATCTCCCGTCACTGGCTCGACCTGGCGAACCACTCTTATACGAAGATCCAGCGGGCGCTCGACGCAACCGAGGAGGAAGTGCAAGCGGCCGTCCACTTCATCCGGGAGAAGCTCCACCCATATCCGGGCAGGCTCTACCATTCGCCCTACCCGGCGCGGTCCGAAAGCGCGGTCGGCCGCCCGCGGCCCGATGTGGTGGTAAGGCGGGAGGTCGCCGACTACGTCGTCGAAGTGGCGCGACCATTCGACTTCGAGCTCCGCGTGAGCGCAGCGTATCAGCGCCTCGCCGCCGAAAAGAGAGGCGGGAATGGGGACTCACCCGAATACAGGCTTGCCCTCGAGCAGTGCCGCCGCGCCAACTGGCTGGTGCAGAGCATCGCCATGCGCGAGGAGACGCTCCGCCAGATCTCCGAGCATATCGTCGTCTACCAGCGACCGTTCCTCGACACGGAATCCGAGGGCAAGATGAAGCCGTTGACCCGAACCGATCTCGCCGCTCGCATCGGCAAGCACCCCTCCACCGTTTCCCGGGCCGTCGCCAATAAGTTCGTTTTGCTGCCGAGCGGCAGACTCGTCGGGCTGGACAGGTTTTTCTCCCCCGCCGCCGCCCCGAAGACGGTCATCGCCGAGGTGCTTTCCAGAGAGGACCCGGAGCGGCCCCTCACCGATGAGCAGATATGTCGCATCCTCCGGGTTCGGGGGTTTACGGTAGCCCGTCGCACAGTCGCCAAATACCGTCTGGCTCTGCGCCTCCCCAGCTCGATCCAGCGCGGCCGCCATTAGCCGCCCCGCCATCACCTCCCGGTCCCGCCAGCCTCCGCCGTTCGCGGTGGCGCGTCACCCTCGGCCCGCACCAGGAGGAAGTCGTTGGGTGGCAGCGTTGCCGCCAGCATCCACCCGGGCGGAGTCCAGGGCGTTCCCTTCGCTTGCCCGGCCTGCAGCGCCTCCATCTGCCTCCGCAAGAGCTCATACAGCAACTGCCACCGGCCCAACCGCTCAGTCGCCGGATAGGTGGGCAGCAGGGACGACAGGAAGAGCGCGTCCGGCTCCACACCGGCCCGCTGCAGCGCCAGCATCGAGCTCGCCTTCGTAACGTCAGCCGCGGTGGCGAGAGCCAACTCCTCGCCTTCCGCCCGCACCGGAACAGCCGCCTCGGGCATCCACACCGCCAGGCGATTCGCATACCAGGCCACGGCCCACGGCTGATCCGCTATCACAACCGCGTCTTCGGGCAGCGCTCGGCCCAGGTACTCAAGGTTGCGCTGGGACGGTGTTCTCCCACCGGCCGGCGCGGCGACGGCGCCAACCAATGGCAGAACAGCTACCGCCAACACCCCTGCCGTCGCTCCGAGGCGGGTTCGGCGGGCGAATCGGCGCGCCTGCATCTCCGCCATGAATGCCGCCGCCCCGACCGCGGCGGCGACACCAACCAGCGCGCACAGCAGCTCGTAACGCGGCTGACCGGCAGCGAGCTTGACCCCGAGCAAGGCCAGACCTCCAACCAGCGCCCATTTCGCCCGGTTCCCCGCCTGTCCGCCGACCTCTACGAAAAGCGCCAGTCCCACGAGGGCGACGAGACAGAGGCCCAGCGTCGCCGGCAGAGCGGCCTGGAAAGACCCCAAGTTCAACAGCAACTTCCTAACCGACTCCCGCTTGTGTCTGGCGACGAACGCCAGAGAGCCCCCGACTTGGCTATCTGTCACCCGATAGATGCTCATCTGAGGGTACGACGCGGTCTGCGTGGCGACGGCGTAGCTCCTCAGACCCGCAAGGGGGTTCCCGCCGACCGCCCAGTTCCTCGCAAGCCAAGGCAGCATCACGATCGCCAGCCCCACGACGAACATGCTCGCGTGACGAGCGCGCCGCGAGCGTTGGCTGTAAACCAGCATGCCGAGCACCGGTATCGCGAGCACCAACGCATCATAGTCCGCGAGATAGGCCAGTCCACAGACCGCGCCGCACAGCAAGCTCCAAGACAATGTGCCCCTATGCCCCACGACGCACAGAAAGCCAAGGGTCACGAGCCCGGCCAGCAAGGTCACGTTCAGGCCCGAGAGCCCAGCTCTAAGCAGGCCCAGGTGAAGCGCCACCAGCACGGCCGCGAGCGCGGCCGCGTAGCGGTTAAACAGCCTCGCGCCCAGTGCATATGTCAGCAGCACCGTCAGGAATCCGAGAGCCGCTGACACCAGCCCGGCAGTGCGGTCATCCGGCTTGGATAGGTTGAACGAGATGCCCAGGAGCAGAGGGTAGAGCGGAGCGTTGTAGAGATCGGGGTAATGCGAGAGGTTCCCGACCCTCACCAGGCCCAACGGCCGCAGCACCTTCGTGGTGAACCCCTGCCCTTCGCTTACCTGCCGTCCGGCTTGGGCCGCCTCCATCGCCTCCGGCAGCACAAGCCCATCGAACCTGCTGGCGAAGAACCAGACCCAGATGATCAGGCACGGCAGCAACCACGCCAGGTGAAAGATCAGATTCCCCGCCTTCGTCTCGGCGTTGCTCTTTGCAGACGATCTCGTCTCGGCGACCGGCAGCTCAACTGAGCTCATGCCAGCCTCCTGTCCCGGCCCAACACTGGTCTTCACTCCCCCACCGCCTCGCGCAGATACGGGTACAGCGCCCCAAGCAGCCCCTCTGCCGCCCCCTCCGCCTCTTCCCGCGAGGCCTCCACCGGCGCGCTCAGCCGGATCATTGCGCCGGAGGCAGACCTGCCTGTCAGGCGATCGCACAGCATCCCACACTGGAACGCGAGGAGGCTGGGGGTGCGCCGCGACTGAGACTCGTACCAGTAGAGCACGATCTGTCTCGCGGCGCCGCTCTGAAGGGCCAGCTCGTTTACCTCAAGTGCCTCTCTCCCATCTCCGAGCTCGAGCGTGCGGCGCGATTTGCGCAAGATGCTCCAGCCCGATCCGAGCAGGCAGAACCCAGGCGAATGGAAGGCCTCCTTCCGATGTCCGAACACGACCGCCAGGGCGACCGGATAGCCGTCTGACCTCACATACTCGCGCAACAGGTAAGCATCCGGGCGTAGGAGCGACAGGCTCATGTCGTCGAGCGCGTCCTGCCCGCTTACGTGCCACTGGCCAACCTCCCGCGGCAACACAGCCAGGTCAGGAATGGAGGCCGCGCTCGTCCGCCTCGACCCGGCCGCAGCCCGCATCGCACCAAGAGTGAGCAGGACCAGCACAAGCGGCGCAACGTACCGGCCCGGCCAAGGCCGGCTCGACCCCGCCTCGACCGCCATCGTCTCACTCGCGCTCCCGCCGCGGCTCCCGAACCGAAGCCCGAGCCCTCGCCCTATCGCAACCAGGCCCGCGGCGGTGATGCCGAACACCACTAACCCCGAGAAGCCGTGGAGGAAGCCATTAGCGGCGCCCGCTCCCCAAACCCCAGCGATCGCCACGACACACGCGATGCGGACAACATTGCCTGCCAGCGCAAGCGGAAGGCCCGCCGCGAAAACTGCCCAACGTTTCCACGCGCGACCAGTCGCAAGATAGCCGGCGAGGGCCGCCAGCGCCGTCAGCGCGACCGCGTACTTCATCCCACTACACGGTGCGCCGACCGAGAACGTGTAGCCGGCTAGGTGCAGGTCTACGCCATCCCGCTGTATGGGCAAGCCCGTCATCCCGATCACCATCGCGGCGAACCTGGCGGAGAGCAACTGAAGGGGGAAGCTGACCGTCTCCACGAGCTGGTCGGGCCACGGGATCATGAAATAGAGAAAAGCGTAAGGGAACGCCAGGCGCTTTGCCGCGGCAGGCCCCCGGATGTAGAGCAGCAGCCCGCCTACGGTGATCAGCAGAGAGACCTGGGGCAAAAACTCCACCTCGGCGTAAGCCCCGACCGGCGCCAGCAGCAGGCCGAATGCCACAGAAACCAGACCCCAGCCCCAGGGCCTGGCCAAGGATGCCGCCTGCTTGCGCTCATCCCAGACCAGATAGGCCACGATCAGTGGGACCAGGAACCCGTGCGACGCGTTCTCCTGGCGCCACCAGTCCTCCGCCATGCCCGCAGCCACCGGCGCGTAGAGCGCCCCCAGCGCCGCCGCAAGCACGGCCGGTCCCGCCCACCTCCCCGCCGCCGCCAGCGCCAGGCGGTTGGGGAGCCTCACTGCGCTCGTGTCCGACGCGCCAGTTGCCATTGCTGCCCGGGGCGTATGCAAGAAACGGACCAGAGCGGCCGCATGGCGCGGCGCCACTGGTTCCACCAGCGCCCTCGGGCACGCTTGTGACTGCCGCGGAACAGGCCGCGGCATGGCGGCATGGTTCTTGCGTCACGTCGCTTCACGGCGCACGGCCCTCGGGGTATCGGGCGGGGGGGGAACTGGATTGGACCGCCCGGTTAAGCTGTGGGCGGCCCTCTCCAGGCAGGTTGCGATGATTGGGCAGCAGGGGAGCTGCGAAGTGCGCCTGCCGCCCGAAGCGCCCAAACCCCCGGCACGGTTCGTGCATACTGGTCAGAGGGCAGCAATTAGGCTGCAAGGAGTCTTGGTATGTCAACGAAAGCGCTGTCAAGGTCGGTCCTGAGTGTCCTCGGAGTGGTGACCGCGCTCACCGTACTCGCGGCGGCCCCTGCCGCGGCCGTGCCGGATCTCCAGCTATATGTCGAAAACGCCTACTACGACGATGCCACCGAGAGCTGGGTGACCGCCGACACCGATTTCGACATTCAGATCATCGGCGCCAATGAGGCGCTCGCGGGAGTGAAGCTCGCGGCCGCCCTAGTGCCCAACAACGTAGACCCTGCGAGCGGCAGCGTCGTTCTCGATCCGGTTGGCTACGGTTCGCAGACCGCGTTCACCTACGGTGTGCCGATCATGGGAAGTGGGGCTCCCCTACCCCCACATGGGATCTACCCCACCTGGTACACCACTCTCCCCGTTGGGGACTTTGCCCCGCAATACCCGGTCTACAACATGCAGCCCGGTGAGAGCGGCAGCGCGATGGGCCAAATCGTCAACGTTCACGTGACGATCAGCGGCTTCACTCACGTGCACTTCGATGCCTACAACCACACCGTCACGTGCAAGCAGAAGGTCCGGTTCGCCCCCTTCAGTCACGACGCTGACAGCTATGTGCCCGAGCCGGGCACTCTGGCGCTCATGCTCTCCGGTGTTGGGGCCATGTTCGGTGCTTGCCTTCGGAAGCGGCGGACGATCTAGGCAAGCTGTCGCACGATGCTAGCGCCTCCCGCCGCCAAGGCGGGCGGCGCGTCGTCATGAGTCGGTGGATGTTCCCCCGCCTTGTGTCTTCGCGGCTTCTCTGCCCGGCGGCGTGCGCAGCTTTGGTATGGCTGGCTGCGTGTGCCCCGTCATGTGTCGCCGACGAGCGCCCCACCGAGCTGGTCTTCCCGGCCCCCGAGATCAACCCCACCGCCGTCGTCTGGCGAACTGCCGACCCTCCCGCCCATCCTCGGGCCGGCGATGTCTGGGTCTGCTCGCCTGATGGCGAAGCAATGGTCTACGTCCCCTCCGGCGAGTTCCGCATGGGCAGCCCGCCCGGCGAGGGCGACGAAGACGAGCACCCCCAGCGCTCAGTCCACTTGAATGGGTTCTGGATGGACAAGGCCGAGGTAACGAATGCCGAATATGCCAGGTTCCTCACCGCCACCGGTCACCCCGCGCCCAGCTTCTTCTACCAGCACTGGAACCATTCACGCTATACGCATCCTCACCAGCCCGTGGTTGGCGTCAGTTGGGACGACGCCGCCGCCTACGCGGAGTGGGCCGGCAAGCGATTGCCCACCGAATCCGAGTGGGAGAAGGCAGCACGAGGCCCGGACGGTCGGAGATATCCGTGGGGCAGTGAATGGGATATCCAGACCACCAGGCGCTGCAACTTCTCCGACTGCAACGACCCCGTCGCGCGTTCGAGCTCTACCATAGACGACGGCTACGGATACCCGGCCCCCGTCGGCAGCTATCCCAGGGGCGCAAGCCCTTACGGTTGCCTCGACATGGCTGGCAATGTGTGGGAGTGGTGCGCCGACTGGTACGACGCGGCCTACTACACATATGGTGAGACCTATAACCCCAAGGGGCCGCCCACGGGCATCTACCGGGTGGTCCGAGGCGGCTGCTGGTTGTACGACGCGCCCTATCTGCGCGGCGCCGCGCGGGACAGCGCCTACCCGTCCTGCCGCGACTTCAACTACGGCGGATTTCGCTGCGTCAAGTCTGAGCGTTGACGCGCGGTCTGGACCGCGCTCCCTGCCTGTAGAATCCGCCTGCTTGCATCCTCCCCCCCACATGCCGTAGAATCCACCCACCGGCATCGCCTCTGGCCGGACGCGGCTTTGCCGGTCCCCCGTGGCGCAGCCCCACTGCTTGCAGGAGCCTGTGTGATGATCAACCCGAAGTTGAAGAAGATCTTCTACGGCGGCGACTACAACCCCGATCAGTGGCCCCGCGAGATCTGGAACGAGGACATGCGCCTCTTCAAGCTCGCTCACATCAACATCGCGACTCTGCCGGTGTTCAGTTGGGCCCACCTTCAGCCCGATGAAACCCACTACAACTTCGCCTGGCTCGACGACGTCATGGACCTGCTCGCCAAGAGCGGCGTCTACGCCTGCCTGGCGACCTCGACGGCCGCGCATCCCGCCTGGATGGCGCGCCGCTACCCGGATATCCTCCGCGTCGACTTCGATGGGCGGAAGCGCAAGTTCGGCGCCCGTCATAACTCCTGTCCGAACAGCCCAACCTACCGGACGTACTCGCGGAAGCTGGCCGAAGCCCTCGCGCTGCGCTACAAGGACCACCCCGCGCTGCTGGTCTGGCATGTCTCGAACGAGTTCGGCGGCGCCTGCTACTGCGACAATTGCGCGGCGGCGTTCCGGATGTGGTTGCAGAGGCGGTACGGCACGCTCGAAGAGCTGAACGAGCGCTGGTATACCGCCTTTTGGGGCCACACTTTCTACGATTGGGAGGAGATCGTTCCGCCAAACGCGCTGTCGGAGAGCTGGACCCCGGAGCGGACTGCCTTCCAGGGCATCGCGCTGGACTACAACCGGTTCATGTCGGACAGTATTCTGGAGTGTTACCGGCTCGAGCACGACGCGCTGAAGCGGATCACGCCGGACGTTCCGATCACGACAAACCTGATGGGGACGTACAAGGAGCTGGACTACTTCGCCTGGGCGCCGCATCTCGACGTGGTCTCGTGGGACAGCTACCCACCCATGCAGGCGGTGCCGGCGGACATCGCGCTGCGGCACGACCTGATGCGAGGGCTGAAGAAAGGCCAGCCCTTCATGCTGATGGAGCAGACGCCGAGTCAGCAGAACTGGCAGGCGTACAACTCGTTGAAGCGGCCGGGGGTTCTTCGGCTGTGGAGCTACCAGGCGGTGGCTCATGGCGCGGAGGCGGTGATGTACTTCCAGCTCCGCCAGTCTCGGGGCTCGTGTGAGAAGTGGCACGGTGCGGTCATCTCGCACGCGGGGCATGAGAACACGCGGGTCTTCCGCGAGGCGGCGGAGCTGGGAGCGGAGCTGGAGAAGCTTGGCGACTCTCTGCTGGGCGCGCGGATTCGGGCCGATGTCGCCGTGCTGTTCGACTGGGAGAACTGGTGGGCGCTGGAGATGTCGAGCGGGCCGAGCCGGGACCTTAAGTACCTCCCCCAGGTCCACAAGTACTACGGCGCCTTCTGGCGGCTCGGCGTGCCGGTTGACTTCGTGCATCCCGACTTCGATGTGAGCAAGTACTCGATCGTCGTCGCGCCGCTGCTCTATCTTATGCAGCCCGGGTTCGCGCGCAAGATCGAGGCCTTCGTCGAGGCCGGCGGCACGTTCGTGACCACAGTCTTCAGCGGAATGGTTGACGAGAACGACAGGGCCGTGCTCGGCGGCTATCCCGGTGAACTGCGCAAGGTGCTCGGCCTCTGGGCGGAGGAGTTCGACGCCGTCCCGCCCGACCTCAAGAACCTGATCGTCATGGCCCAGCCGCTCGGGAAACTCGAGGGCAGCTACGAGTGCGGCCTGCTGCACGGGCTCGTCCACGCAGAGGGCGCCGAGGCGGTGGCCGCCTTCGGGAAGGACTTCTACGCGGGGATGCCGGCGGTGACCCGGAACCGCGTCGGCTCAGGGTCGGCCTGGTACATCGCCACCGACCCCGAGCAGAAGTTCGTGGACGCGCTCATCGCCGAGCTCTGCGCCGGAAAGGGAATCGAGCCCGCGCTCGCCGCACCCGCCGGGATCGAGGTCAGCCAGCGCGCCAAGGACGATCAGACCCTCACCTTCGTCCTCAACCACAACGAGGAAGCGGTGGAGGTGGACCTGGGCAGTATCGCCGGCAAAGACTTGCTGAGCGGCAAGAACCTGTCGGGAAAGACCCAGATCGTCGGCCGGGACGTGTGGATCATACGGAACGAAGGGTAGCTCGTAGGGCAGGAGCTCGCCTCCTGCCCTGCCGATGCGGCTGCAAGGGAACCGGCCCTCACTCCTGCCCGTAATACTTCCCCGGGCCGTGCTTGCGGAGGAAGGTGCTTTGGGGCACATATCGAACACATGATTGCATACCTGGAGGGAAATGAGGCATAAGGGCGAAAGAGGATATCACGTCGCGGGGCAAGTGATCATTGGATGAGCGCTCAGCCTACTCTATACAGCGATATCGTACTACCACGCGCCAAGCCGGCATTGAAATGGGCTGGCGGCAAGTCTCAGTTGCTGCCTGTACTGCTTCGAGCTATGCCAGCAGGCTTCAGCCGCTATGTGGAGCCCTTCCTGGGAGGCGGTGCCCTGCTTTTCCATTTGGCTCGACCAGGGTCGGTCGCTTCCGATAGTAACAAAGAGCTAATTCGGTTCTACGAAGTCGTTCGCGACAGCCCAGGTGAGCTGCTCGAGGCTGTCGCCGCCCTGCCGATCACCAAGGAGCACTACTACAGGATTCGACGTTGCGATCCGCAGTCTCTCAGCGCTATCGAGCGCGCTGCTCGGTTCGTCTACCTCAACAAGACGTGCTACAATGGTCTCCATCGGGTCAACAGGAAGGGGCAGTTCAACACACCGTTCGGCGGCCGTAGCGATGTGAGGGTAGTGGACCCGCTGAATCTCCCCAAAGCCTCAAATGTCCTGAAACACGTGAAAATGTGTTGCGCGGACTACGAGGAGACTCTGAGTCAGGTTGCGAGAGGAGACTTCGTGTACCTGGATCCCCCATACGTGCCACTTGGAGGCTACTCGGACTTCAAGCGGTACACTTCGAGTTTTTTTGATGACAGGGAGCATGTTCGACTTGCCCAGCAAGTGCGAAGGATCGCCGAACTCGGCGCTTTGGTGCTTGTAAGCAACTCTGCAACAGAGCGCGTCAAGGCCCTATACCGTGGGTTTCACATGGCGGAGGTCGAAGCGACAAGGCAGATAAACTGTAAGCCGACTGGTCGCGGTCGCGTAACCGAACTCCTGATTGCCAATTATCCACTTGCCTGCGGCAATGTCATTTCCTGACACGAAATACATGGGTAGCAAGCAGTCGCTGCTGCCCTGGATCATGGGGCATCTGGACGCACTGGAGTACGAGGTCGCACTTGATGCCTTTTCTGGCTCGGCATGTGTTGCCCACGCCATGAAGACTCGCGGCAAACGAGTTATAGCTAACGATTTCCTTCAGTTCGCCTACCACATCGCTAAGGCCACTGTTGAGAACAACCGCGTGCGACTTGAGCAGGATGATGTTGACTTCCTGTTGCAGCGCAACCGTGAGGCCAGCACGTTTATCCGGGATACCTTCCGAGGGCTTTACTTCTCCGATGAGGATAACGCTTTTCTAGACGAAGCATATGCCAACATCGCGGAGCTAGGCTGTGAATACAAGCGATCTATTGCCCTGGCCGCGCTATGCAGAGCATGCATGAAGAAGCGGCCAAGGGGCATATTCACCTTTACCGGCAGGAAAGGATGGGACGGACGCCGGGATCTTACTCTTAGCATGAGAGAGCAGTTCTGTGAGGCCGTCGGCGCATTCAACGAGGCCGTTTTGGACAACCACCGGAGGAACCGTGCTAGCTGTCGCGACGTATTCAGCTTCACCGTTAGGGATCTTGATCTCGTCTACATCGACACTCCGTACCTCAGCCCACACTCGGACTCGGACTACACCCGCCGCTATCACTTTGTCGAGGGGCTCTGCTCCTACTGGGCTGGCTTAGAGGTTCAACAGCACACCCTAACCAAGAAGATCCAATCGCGCCCCACCTCTTTCCGGTCTACTAGGACTGCCGAGCAGTCGTTTGCTCGTTTGTTCGAACACTTTAGGCGCGTCCCGGTGCTCGTTGTGTCCTACTCCTCAAACGGCGTGCCGAGTAAGGATGGCATGATCCAGCTTCTACGATGTTTCGGCAGGAAAGTGGATGTCGCAGAACTACCGCACAAATACTGCTTCGGCAACCATAAACACAAGGTCGGAAACAACAACAACAGTGTCGTTGAGTATCTGTTCATCGCCCGCTAGGAGGGCGTTATGCTAATTCCAACCCGCGAGGTGCCTCAGGCTAATCGCATAGAGCACGTGGTGACCGGAGTCGCCGCCGTGCAGAGTGGCGGGAGCACATATCAGGATATCGCGGCCGCGATACACATGGACTGGCGTCAGGGCCGGTATCACCGATTGGCCGCTGAACTGATGGGATTCGTAGTGCCGATCGGCCCGAACGAAGCGAGGATCACCGATGTCGGCCGAGCCATGATCAGTGCCGAAGGTGAAGATCATCGCCGGCTGCTGATAGAGGGTCTGCTGCGCATGCGGCTCTTTCAACGAGTGGTGCCGTTCCTGGAGGCCCACAAAGAGGCCGGGTGTACGAGGGAGCAATTGCAGCGTTTCATTGGCGTAGTAACGGAGCGAACGGGCCCCACAATGGTGCCGCGGAGAACGAGCACGATCATAGCATGGCTTCGCGAGGTAGGCCTCGTGGAACAGCACGGAAGAAGCTATCACCTTTGCGCGCTGCCCGACCGGACGGGCGTAATCGCGTATGCTAACGAGGCGGAGCCCTTGCTACCGTCGCGGTGGGACCTAGCTGAGTATAGGGAAGTTGAGCGCAGAACACGGGCGGCGCGTGGCTCGATCACGTACACTGTTGCCGATGTCCTGTGGGAGCGGGCAAGCGCCACCCATGAGAAACTAACGAATCTCGTCGCGGAACGGTTACGTCGTTACGGCTCAGTTCCCCGCCGAAACCAGTTCATCGACCTCGCGGCAACCGTTCGCGATGAACTCTTCATCTTCGAGGTGAAGAGCACAACCGCGGGAAATGCACGCGACCAGGTCCGGCGGGGCATATCCCAACTCTATGAGTACCGATACATACAGCGAGCTCCGACCGCGAATCTGGTATTGGTGCTAGAGAACCCGCTGCCCGCTGAACTGCGGTGGATGAGCGATTTCCTCTCCGATGACCGCGGGATTCTCCCGGTCTGGGACGGGAACCTGCGGCGATTGTACTGCCCCAAGCGATACCGCCAGCGTTTGGCCTTCTTGCTCTAGGACCGAACAGCACCGCGAGCTGCCGACTTACCCCTACTCCTGCCCGTAATACCTCCCCGGGCCGTGCTTGCGGAGGTAGTGTTTGTCGAGCAATACCTGCGGCATGGGCGGGGTGTCCGGCGAGACGCGCAGCGTTTCGCTGGCCATCTTGGCCACATGCTCCAGGTAGACCGCGTTCGATACCGCGTCGTCGGGGGATTCCCCCCAGGTGAAGGGGCCATGGCTTGACACCAGCACCGCGGGCATCTGCCTCGGGTCCATGCCCGCGAACCGCTCGACGATCACCTTGCCGGTGCTGGCCTCATAGGCATCCTTGATCTCGGCCTCAGTCATCGGTCTCGTCACAGGTATCGGCCCGTAGAAGTAGTCGGCATGGGTCGTCCCGAGCGCCGGTATCTCGCGCCGCGCCTGCGCCCAGGCCGTCGCGAAAAGGCTGTGCGTATGCACCACTCCGCCAATCCGTTCGAACGCGCGGTACAGCGCGAGGTGGGTCGGGGTATCCGAGCTCGGCCGGAGCTCACCCTCCACCACCTCGCCGGTTTCGAGCGAGACCACCACCATGTGCTCCGGCGCCATCCCCTCGTAGGCCACCCCCGAAGGCTTGATGACGACGAGGCCGCGCGCGCGGTCTATCCCGCTCACGTTGCCCCAGGTCTGAATGACAAGCCCCTCGGCGACGAGCCGGAGATTGGCGCGGCAGACGTCTTCTCTCAACTCCTCAAGCATGGTCGTTTCCCGCGTTCTCGGGTAGCGCAGGCTTCAGCCTGCGGCCTTCCTCCCTGCGTCCGTTCCCTTTGCGTTCTCTGCGTCTCTGCGGTTAATCCGCCGTTTCTTTGTGTCTTCGTGTCTTCGTGGTTTGGCCGTCCCCTACTTCCTCACGCGATTCCGTATCTCAATCAGGTCCTTCATCACATTGAACATCGCGCCCCGCCATTGCTCCGTCCCGAAGCCATCGTGTAGCTGCCGGTAGATCGCGTAGAGCTCGCGGTAGACGGCGTTCGCCTTCCGGTCCGGCGTGTACACCTTCGCCTTCAGCCCCGACATCGCTTTCTGCGCGGCCGCGAAGTTCGCATGACCTCCGGCCTTTTTGCCGGCAACGACCGCGCCCGCCATCGCCGCTCCCAGCGCCGGTGTCTGGGCCGAGCGCGAGAGCTTCATCGGCCGGCCGGTGACATCCGCGTAGATCTGCATCACCAGCGGGTTCTTCTCCGCGATCCCGCCGCAGTTGATCACCTGGCGGACCTTGACCCCGTACTCCTCGAACCGGCTCATGATGGCGAGCGCCCCGAAGGCCGTCGCCTCTATCAGCGCGCGGTAGATCTCGCCCGGCCTCGTGTAAAGCGTCTGCCCGAGCAGCAGACCTGTCAGGCGCTGATCAACGAGTATGGTCCGGTTCCCGTTGTTCCAATCAAGCGCCAGCAGCCCCGACTCGCCCGGCTTGAGCTTCGCGGCCGCAGCCGTCAGGGCCTCGTGGGAGCCGGCCCCCGGGCCGCCCGGCTGGAGGTAGTTCACAAACCAGTTGAAAATATCGCCGACCGCCGACTGCCCCGCCTCCAGCCCGTAGTAGCCGGGCAGAATGCTCTCGGGCACGATGCCGCAGAGCCCCGGGATCTCCGGGAGCTTCGACTTCAGCGGCGCCACCATCATGTCACAGGTGCTGGTGCCAATGATCTTCACCAGCGTCCCCGGCGAGATCCCCGCGCCCACCGCCCCCAGGTGCGCGTCGAACGCACCCACCGCCACGGGAATGCCAGCCAGCAAGCCCGTCTTCCGCGCCCATTCCTCAGTCAGAGCGCCCACCGACTTCTCGATGTTATGGGCCTTCGGCCTCAGCCGCTTGCGCAGCTCCCCCAGCTTCGGGTCGAGTTCCGACAGGAACCGCTCATCCGGGTAGCCGCCCCAGGCGTCGTTGTACATCGCCTTGTGGCCGGCCGCGCAGACCCCCACCGTCAGCCTCTTCGGGGATTGTGTGTCCGTCAGCGCGGCGGGGATCCAGTCCGCGATCTCAACCCACGTGTAGGCGGCATCGAACACCGTCGGGCTCGTCCGCAGGCAATGCAGTATCTTGCTGAAAAACCACTCGCTGCTGTAGGTGCCGCCGCACTTGGCGAGGTAGTGCGGCCGGATCCTCTCGGCCAGCGCGGTGATCTCCTCAGCCTCGGCCACCCCCGTGTGGTCCTTCCACAGCCAGGCCATCGCTGCCGGGTTCTTTGCGAACTGCTTCTTGAACGCTAGGGGCTCGCCCTTCTCATCAACCGGCAGCGGCGTGCTGCCTGTCGTGTCAACGCCGATGCCGATTATCTGCTCCGCCTTGAAGCCCTTGACCTTGCGCTTCGCCTGCACCAGCGCCTGTTTGACCGTGATCTCCAACCCCTTCAGGTAGTCCGCCGGGTGCTGGCGCGCGAGGTTGGGGTCGTTGCCCAGGATGACGCCCTCGGTCCCGTGCTCATAGCCCCACACCGCGGTCCCGACCTCGCGGCCGTTGGTTACGTCCACAATTAACGTGCGGACCGAGTTCGTACCATAGTCAAGGCCGATCGCATATTCTGGCATCGCGCTCTCCTGTGATCGCGCGCATCTCCCGCCTGCGTTGCCCGTTTCCTCTCTGCGGCCGTTCCCTTTGCGTCCCCTGCGTCTCTGCGGTGAAAGCGCCGTTCCCTAAAGTATCTCGAACGGGTTCTCGCCCGGGTACAGCATCGTCTTCGGCAGCGGAACGTTGATGTCATCCACTCCAAGCAGCTTCACCGCGTCGAACAGCTCCTTCCCGCAGCTCGCAAAGGCAACCGCCCCGTGGTGCGGGAACCGCTTCCCGATTAGCACGTGCCGGTAGAGCCGGGCGAAGTTGGGGATGGCGAAAATGCCGATCCCGCCGAAGCTCTGCGGATCAATGTCCAGGATATTCCCAGGGGCGACGTAGCTCATCAGCTTCCCCTCCGCGCTTCCCTGCAGCCGGAAGAAGGTCGCCGGCCCCGGCCGGAGCTGGCCTTCAAGCGTGCCCCGCGTGATATCGGGCTCCGCGCCGGGCGCCTCTATCAGACGGTTCATGATGAGCTGGTACTTGATCGCGCACTCCTTCATGCAGCAGCTCGGCGTGTTGCCGCAGTGGAACCCCATGAACAGGTCCTCCACGGCCGCGCCCTTCAGGTCCGTCTTGCTATCTATCATATCGGCCGGCACCGTGTTGTTCACGTCCAGCAGCGTCGGCGGGAAGTCGGTGGCCAACTGGCACAGATACTCGCTCAGCGCGCCGTAGATATCCACCTCACATGCCACCGGCATGCCCTGTGTCGCCAGCCGCGAGTTGACGTAGCATGGCACGAACCCGAACGCCTGCTCGAACGCCGGCCAGCACTTGTTGGCGAACACCGCGTAGGTGCGAGAGCCAAGGTTGGCCGCCCCAAACCGCTTCAGCGCCACCTCGAATCGGGCGAGCTTGGCCAGCAGGTCGGGGTAGGTGTTGCCCGCGCCCAGCTCCTTCGCCATGTCCTTCGTGGTGGCGGCGACCTCGGGGTCGTCCTCTTTGACATCCTGATAGAGGACGTACATATCGAGCTCGCTGTTCTCCATCACCTCGATGCCGAGATCGTAGAGCGGCTTGATCGGCGCGTTGCAGGCGAAGAAGTCCTGCGGCCGAGGCCCGAAGGCGAGGATCTTCAGCCCGCGCACTCCCAGCACGATGCGAGCCACCACCTCGAAGTGAGCCACCTTCTTCGCCAGCTCCTCCGGCAGCCCGACCGGCATCTGCGGGAGGTAGACGCGAAGGTTACGAAGGCCGAAGTTGTAGGACGCGTTCAGCATTCCGCAGTAGGCGTCTCCGCGTCCCCCGACCAATGAGTTCTTGCTCTCCTCCGCCGCCGCGCAGGCCATCGCCGGCCCGTGGAATCGCTGAGCGAAGATGGAGAGGGGCCCCTCGGGGCCGAAGTTCCCCAGGAAGATGACCGCCGCATTCGCGCCTGCGGCCTGGCACTCGGAGACCGCCTTCAGGCTGTCTTTCTCATTCTCGACTATCGTCGGGCAGTGGTAGATGTCGAGCCCAAGCTTCCTGCAAGCCTCGACCAGCGCCTTCGTGCGATTGCGCGACAGCTCGAGTGGGAAGCAGTCGCGGCTGACCCCGACGATAGCCAGCTTTACCGCAGGGGAATTCGCCATCTTCGGCATCTCTGCAAGCTCCTCTTCATCCTATAGTCCGCGCCCTCGTTTGGCACTCATCCGCGCCGCACGACCGCCACGCAGCCGACGTCAACCGGCCCGTCCTTCGGCAATGGGCTGCCATAGTAATCCCGCCAGCCCATTTCTGGCAAGCGCATTCCCGCCCCTCGACACGGCGAGCCCGGCCGCAGATGGAAGTTGCCCGCGGCCGGATCCGCCAGCATCGGATCGCCCACTAGCTCCCCCTCACCCCCCACCGCCTTCATGAACGCCTCCAGCCCGCGAACGTCCTGCCCGCTGAGCGCGAACCGCGGCTCCCCCCGCAGGTGGTAGTAGCAGTTGTTCCGGAACTGGTTCCCGCTGATGTCGAAGTCGGACCTGACCATGGGCACATCCTCGGGTGTATCGCACACGAGGATGTTGTTCGCGATGAGGTTGCCCTTCGCGTCGCCCCCGCTGGTCACGAACTTCATGCTTGGGGCGCCTCGCGTGATGCAGGTGTTGTTGTAGATGAAGCAGTCCATATTCTGCCAGAAGTGGAGGCTGGCATAATCGTTGGCGAGGCCGTCGTTGATGGACACGTTGTAGCGGCAGACGCAGCCGGTGCAGGGGTACTTCTCCGGGTCCCACGAGCAGATCAGGTAGCCGGCGCCCTCGTTGTCGTGCGAGCAGTTGTACTGCAGCACGCAGTCCACGCAACCGCCGTCGAGATCGAATCCCCCGCCATCGGCGCCACGGCCGCCGGTGCGATTGTCGTAAGCGTGACAGTGCTGGATCACACAGTTCTTCGCCCAGGCATACCAGATCGCCACCGGGCTGTGGTCCTCCGGCGCCACGCCCTGGCCCGTGCGATAGGCCGTGCAGTATTCGATGACCCCGCTGTTGGAGCAGAACGGCACAATCCCATCGCCGCCGATGTCGTGCACTACCACGTGCGCGATCCGGAAGCGCGAGAAGCACTCGGTTTGGCCATATGGGTTGGAAAGGAACTGAATGCCACAGCTCGCGTTGAAGACCTCGCAGTGCTCGATCAGCGTGTCGGTAAACACGGCCTTCGGCTCGCCTGCAGCGATGAGGAAGATGCCGGGACCGCTGGTGTCGTGGATGACGCAGTCATCAATGGTGAGGCCGTCGCAGGGCTCCGCCTGCCTCAGGTAGACTCCGCACGTCCCGCCCGTGATCTTCCGAGTGGGATTGGCGTCGTTGGTGCTGGTCAGCTCCAGCCCCGTGATCCGCCAGGCCGAGATGGGCGAATCGGCCGCTATCGCATGCTCTTTGCCCCCGCTGATCCGAGGCCTCGGTCCTTCCCCATAGCCCGCCAGCACGATCGGCCGCTGCTTCGTCCCCTCGCCCAGCAGCTTCAGCCCCTCGTTCCACACGCACCCCCGCCTCAGTAACAGTTGATCCCCAGGTTCCAGCGACACCTGGCTTGCTCTGGCCAAAGTCCGCCAGGCCTCGCCCGGGCTGGCGCCCGAGGCCTGATCGTTGCCCGCGACAGCATCCACATGGTACATCATCGCCGTGATCTCCTCTCCTCTGTTGCCGGCTAACTGGCCCAAGGCTGCCGCTCTGCCTGTATCGGCCGCCCCTCTCGCACTGACTGCTGACCCAGCAGGTAGAGGTAGTGATCCTGCGACCCCTCCGCCAGCGGGTAGAAGTCCTTCCCCGTCCGAACGTATTCGTCCATCTTCACCAGGCACGTCGCAATTGCGATCTCGTCGTCGGCCAGCGACGCCGGCGCGCACGGGTTCTCGTATATCCACTCATCTCCCGCGATGTAGCCCTGGAGGCAATTCCCCTCCAGGTTGCTGCCTGTCCCCGCCGTTCGGCGTACAAGGCTCAACTCTACCGGAGTGCGATGGTCCTTCAGATAGTAGACGCGATCGGTGACGATCTCGCCGCGCTCGCCCCTGATCAGGATGCGCGTGTTCCTGATCCAGCCGAAGTACTGGTCGTCTGTGAAGTCGAGCAGCCCCAGCCTGTCGCCGAAGTCGAGCCAGTAGAAGTCCTGCTGCGACTGCTTGACCGTCTCCGTTTGCTGCGGCCCGCCCCACCCCGGCGCGACCACGACGGGTGACTTAAACTGGTATCCCACAACCTTCGGAGACTCGTACCCGAGGTTGAGGAAACGCCGGATCAGGCTGATCCCGTGATACCCGTGCCCGACCGATACCTGCGCCTGGCTAGGCCGGCCCAGCACGCCCGTGCCCACCAGCGCGAGCAGGGCCGCGTGATGGGGCTGCGCGTGGTACTGCTCCGCCACCTGGATGCGGCCGCCCTTCGCCGTGAGCTCGTTGA
>Ga0315288_10000902_pt1 | contig 37677 bp, 32 predicted proteins | sample YL17G11_20_MG_FD_203454 | JGI IMG/M metagenome (GOLD analysis project Ga0315288, IMG submission 203454) | Sediment microbial communities from Yellowstone Lake, YNP, Wyoming, USA - YL17G11_20 | ecosystem: Environmental > Aquatic > Freshwater > Lake > Sediment | place: USA: Wyoming | collected...
AATGAAAGTGTCGTGCACCCAGGAAAATCTCACTAGAGGGCTAAATATTGTTGGAAGATTGGTGGGGACTAGAGCCACTTTACCGGTTTTAAATAATATTCTTATCAAAACAAAAAATGGTCGGTTAACGCTTGCGGCTACTGATTTGGAAATTGGGATATCCACATGGATTGGGGCAAAAGTCGACAAAGACGGCGCAGTTACTTGTCCAGCAAGATTACTTTCTGACTATACTACAACGAATACCGACAAAACTATTAGCATTGAGCTCAAAGATACCACCCTGCATTTAGAAAGCGTTCATTTTAAGGCCAATATTAAAGGAATTGATGCCAGCGAATTTCCTTTAATCCCCGAAGTAAAAGAAGGAGAGACACTTGAAGTTTCTGGGGCAGATTTGAAAGAAGGAATTTTAAAAACTGCTTTTGCTTGTGCTTTGGACGAAACCCGGCCTGTTTTGGCCGGCGTTTGCTTAAAAATCGGCAACGGCAAAATAAAAATGGTCGCAACAGATAGTTATCGGCTAGCAGAAAAAACAATAAACCTGTTAAGCAAAGAGAGTAAAGAACTCAGCATTATTGTGCCACAACGGACCATGGCAGAAATCGGCCGATTATTGGACGAATCTGTGGATAAAGTCATAATGAAAATTGGCGAAAACCAAATCCATTTTAAAATGGGTCCAACCGAAGTAATCTCACGCTTAGTCGAAGGGAGCTTCCCGGACTATGAACAGATCATTCCCAAAAATATTAAAACAAAAATAGAGATTAATACCAGCGAATTTTTGAATGCAATCAAAATGGCGAGTTTTTTTGCCAGAGAAGCAGCCAACAATGTCAAACTCTCGCTAAAAAAACCTAAAGCTTTAACGGTGATTGCTGTCTCACCTCAGCTGGGCGATAACACATCTGAACTGGAAGTCGCTCTCTCTGGCGAAGAATTAGAAATTGCCTTCAACGCCAAATTTATTTTAGACGCTCTGCAGATAATTGATTCGGAAAAATTAGGTTTAGAATTGGCAGGAAGCTTATCGCCAGGTATTATTAGGCCATCTAAGGATCCGAACTATCTTTATATCATTATGCCGCTGAGGATGGAAGAATAAAATAAATAAAAAAGTAAAGATTAAAAATTAAAGATATAGATCAAATCTCAAAATTTTTTAATTTCTAATTTATGCTAAAGCATTTAGAACTCACCAATTTCCGCAACTATGAAAAGGTTGCTTTTGATTTTGCGAAAACTACCATTCTAATCGGTCCTAATGGCGTTGGCAAGACCAATATTATCGAAGCAATTTATCTTATCTCCACCGGCCGTTCATGGAAAACAAACCGCGATAATGAATTAATCAGGTGGGGGAATGATTTTATGAAGATATTAGTTTGGTTGGAAGAAGATAAAGAAGAAGTTTTAGAAATGGTTATGCAGAAAGAGACATCAGAAGTGCCTCAAAGAAAATCGGTCAAGATCAATGATGTCAAAAAAAGATTGGCGGAATTCTTAGGGCTCATGCCTGCTGTTCTTTTTTCGCCAGAAGAAATAAGATTGGTTGACGGTTCGCCAGTACATCGGCGCAGATTTTTAGATATTTTACTCTGCGAAATGGGAAAAAAATATTTGCTTGCTTTATTAGATTTAGCAAAAATTATTAAAAGCCGGAATAAATTATTGTTTCTAATTAAAATCGGCAAAGCGGAAACCAAGGAACTGGCTTTTTGGGATGAAAAGCTGATTACTCTAGGGAGTTTTGTCATCAAAAAACGGCAAAAGGTGATTAGCTATCTTAACCAAAACTTAAGTGAGACATATCAAAAAATTTCCGGGGCGGGGGAGAGCTTAGAAATAAAATATAAAATGACGGTGGCGCCGGAGGACTACGAAAAAACCCTCATTGCCAACAGAGACCGCGAAATTGAAAATACAGCCACTTTATTTGGCCCGCACCGAGATGATTTTACTTTTTATTTAGATGGAAAAGATATTACCACTTTTGGTTCAAGAGGGGAGTTTCGGAGCGCGGTCCTGGCCTTGAATATCGCTGAGCTAAATTACTTTACCGAAGAGGGGAAGACCAGACCGATTCTTTTACTTGATGATATTTTTTCTGAGCTCGATGAGCAGAGACGAATGCATCTTAGCAAAATCGTCCAAGATTGCCAGACAATAATTACGACGACGGATTTAGATCATATAGAACAAAGTTTAAAAAACAAGGCCAAAATAATAACATTGGGAGACAAAGTAAATGGAAAATATTAAAAAAATAATTAACCGCCAATCGAAGCTCAGGCGCTATCAAAAACCGCTAGAGGCGGCCGAAGTTTGCCAAATAGCCGCAGAAGTAGGTGAGGGTCGGTTTGATGCTATTTCGTTTAAAAACGGGCTTTTAGCGCTTGCTTGTGCATCTACCATGCAAGCGGCAATTTTGCAGCCGGAGACCGAAGAAATTATTAAAAATATCAACGCGAGGTTAGGGGAGAATAAGGTAAAGAAGATAAGGTTCAAAATTAGCAATAATTAGTATCCAATATGTATATTGCCAAAGGCCTCGGGCATAGCAAACAGGCCAACATTTTTTGCTCTCGGCGTCCAGTAAAGAGCATTCAATTTGCTCACGAGAGAGGAGTCTTTTTGTTTGATATAATCTAGCTTCCAAGTTATGAGTTGGGTTACCCGATATAAGCTTTTATCGCCAAGATCGTAGGGCATTTGCAACAGCTCCTCAACCACTTTATAGACATTTTCTTGAGCCGCTGGTTTGTAACAATCAGTCGTTGCCTTACAATTATCGCCGCCGAAAAGCCCGCCGAGAAGTTTACCGCCCATCAGATTATCCAAAAAGACAACGGCCATTAGCCCGATAGTAACCGGATTGGAAAGGGCAATGATCCCGAGCGAGTTTAAAGCTAAGATAGAGTTCGGATTCATTAAATCCTGCAATGAATCAACCTGCATTAAGGTTTGGATTGCCCCAATTTGGCCAAGCATCTCGCTATCTAAGTCGATCAAGCCCAAATTATCAAGTGCCTGTAAATTGTTGGGTTGGAGCAGATCTTTAGGTTCTTTAACCTGAGATAAAGAGTAAATTGAGCCGGCCTGAGTCAGTTGCGCTGGGATAGCGGCGGTGTTGACACCTAAATTCTGCAGCGCTCCCATTACCGCGGGATCGCCCAAATCCCAAACGCTGTCGACTTTGAGCAATGTCCCGACGCTGCCGAGGGTGGCTAAGTTGTTATAAACCGCCGGGTCTTTAACCCCTAAATTGGCGAAGGCCGCGGTGACGTAGGGTGAATTAAGATCGCTTAAGTCATCGATATGAGAGAGTGTTTGTAAACTGCCAAGTTTACCGATATCATCAGCATATTTTTGGTCATCCAAACCCAAAGTTTTTAGGGAATTTTTGACACCCGGGCTTTGTAAGCTTTGCAAGTCGTGGATTTGAGTTAATCCGCCGATGGCGCCAATTTTTTGGAGTGTCGTGTAATATTTAGGGTCTTTAAGACCCAGATTGGCCAGATCGTTGGCGATGGCAGGATTGTCCAAATCCGAATATTCATTAATATGAGAAAGGTTTTTAGCCGATCCGAGTTTAGCCAGAGCTCCTTGGTAAGTGGCCGAATTGAGACCAATTTTTTCTTTGTCAGAAGCTAGTTTTGGATCATTGGGGTTTTGAGCATTGCCGATATTGACGGCCGCTTTGGCCTTTTCATCTCCCATCACCGCCGCGCCAATGGTTTGCAAGGCCGCCTTAACTTCGGGACTGTCGTAGGCCAGTTCGCCGTTGGCGGCTTTCGAGAGGGTATTGGCGGCGATATATTTTTCAATCGCTCCCTGGTCGCCTTGAATCTCTAAGGTCTTGAGGGCGTTTTGAAATTGGGGATCGGCGAAATTGCCTTGATGAGCTAAAATTAAATTGGCTGCTTGGTATTTATTGACTACAGTTTGGTCATTTTCGTCGAGTTTTAAGCCGGCCTGCTGGAGAGTAATCATAAAATTGGGATCCCCCCAAGACACCTGACCGCTGTTAAGCAACTCGGCGGCTCGGTACTCTTGAATGGCCTTTTGCATTTGGGGATTATCGGTAAAAATGGCCAATTTTTCTAAGGCCTCGACGGTCGAGATATCGGTGTTAAGCTGGTCAGGCGGTCCTTGAAAAGTCGTCTGAGATGCCTTAAACATGCTATAAGCCATTTCCATATTGGCGTCGGGGCTGATGCCAAAAGTGGCAAAAGCGGCTTGGATTTGGGGGTTATTGAGATCGCCTTGCCAATTTTTAATCGTGTCGGCGGCAATCATTTTCGCCATATAGTCTTTAAATTGAGGGTCAGCGGTGTCGATGCCGAGCTTGGCAAGAGCTGCTTGAACTCCGGGATTATTCAAGTCCTGGACCGAGTGGATTGTCGAAATGACTTGTTGGGCCTGATATTTTTCTAAATTGTTTATGAGGTCATTCGAAACTGGAATCCCCGCTTGGCCAAGCAGATCTTTGACCTGTGGATTTTGCAAGGCAGAAATGTCGTGTGTATCCATTTCTGAAAGCGTCTGCAGCGCCTGCAGTCGTTTTAGGCCGCTTTGAAGATCGGAATTGTCCAGACCAGTAACTCCGATACCGTTGAAGGCGGAAATTACGTTAGGATCAGTTAAATCATAAGGACTATCGATTTTTGAGAGCACTTGCGATGACTGGATTTTTGAAGCTAAATCTTTTTGGTCAAGACCTTTAACGCCAAATTTTTGCAAAGCGCTTTTGACTGGTTCTTTGGTGATGTCTTGGCCGCTCTTGATTTGATTTAAGGCGTCGGGGGTTTCCACCAGAGGATTTTCGCCAATAGTTTGCCATTTAATCTGAACCGGAATTTTGTCGCCGCAATTACATTTTTCCTTAACATAATCAATCTCATCGATATCGGCGGCCTGGCCGTTTTTATGGGCGGAGATATTGTTGGGATATTTGATATCGTGGAATCTGCCGGATTCGGTATTGGTCTTGATATCCTCGTAGCCAGAAACAATATGGCTAACGCGGATATGCTCGTGGCGTTCGGCCAAGTAGGCGAGAGCGGCGGCCAACCTTTTATCAATCTTGCCAGATTTAATAAATTCTTTATCGCGATCATTGGCGATTTCGAGCCGTTTATCATTGGAATCTATCATGGAGACAATTTTCTTGACATTAGAATCATCGACACCAGCGGCAATTGGAGAAGTTCGGCCAGTTGGACCGGTTTTAGCCCAATAGGACCAGATAGTCCCGAGGACGACAATCAAAATTAGAGAGATGGCGGCGTAGCCAATCAGCACCGGCAAGCCAACAGCGTTGGCAGCCCAGGAAAGAGCGGCCATAACCGCTTTGGAAATGGCCTGCCAAGCTGCTTTAGCTAACGCGCGGGCGCCCTTTTTGGCTTCCTTTTCTGCCTCACCTTCTTTCTTCTTGTCTTTATTGTCATCTCCATCCTCACCCTCTCCACCATCTTCCTCGTCTCCGCCCTTGCCTTCCTTATCTTTGTCCTCGTCATCATCGGGCTTTTCTTCTTCTTCTTTTTCTTTATCCTTACCTTCGGCTTCAGGCCCCTGGTCTTCTTTCGGCGGTTGATCGCCGGCTGAAGGCTTTTGGCCGGTTGGCTCCGTCGTTTCTGAGCCGGGCTCTTGGCCATCAGAAGGGACAGCCGCCTCTTCGGGTTTTGTTTCATCAGCTTGAGGTTGAATTTCACCTTGCGGATTATCAGCCGCTCCGGGGGCATTTTCGGGATATGAATCGGGTGTTGCTCCTTCGGGCTCGCCCTGAGTTACTTTCTCGATCTCTTCCTGAGGAATATCAGCCACGCGCAGCGGTTGAAATTTTTCTTTACCAAGTTTAATAACATCGGCCCGGCGAGTTCTTTTACGAACGTATTCGCGTTGGGTGATTTTAGCGGTTGATTTTCTTTTAGCCATGCCCCTCCTGGAGTAAGTAGATTCGAAATTCTCTATTAGTATCATACCATTTTACAGCGAAGAGCAACAGACTTTTTGCCTGTTGCTCTAGGTAAATCCTGATGGCGAGACGCTACCTGTGCCTTCTTGCTGTTGGATTGGTCTTCGGCGGCTTGGCTGTGGCCCGAGTCGGCCTAGCTGGCTTGGGCTTTACGTTAGCGGTTGGCGCTATGTTGGTCGTCTTCCCTGGTTTCTGGGCAGTTGCCCTTGTCGGATGTGCTTTGGGTTTGGGTTTCGTCGTTCTGGCGCGGAACGTCTGTTCAGGGCTCTTGGCGCCCCGAGGCCAGAATTCCTTGCCCCACCAGTCTAAAGAGATAGCCCACTCTTGGCGCACCTTGCGGCCGAGTTTGTGGTCCTCAAGCCACTGGAGCGCCTCGTGGCTGTAGGTGACATACTTCTTCCAGTTCCTCTTCATGAACTCTTGGGGATTCTCGTTGCCGCAGGGGATATTGGGCACCATGGTCAGCGTGCCGATGTCAAAGGTGATGTAGATCCGGAAGTGGGGCTTCTTTACGGGTAGCTGCTCGACGGCAATTGGTAGCGGATAGTCGCAGCCGAACATCGTCTTGGGATCCCAGGTCGGGTGCGGCTTCGCCGAGGCCGTCGATGCGACCAATGACAACAGCATCAGCACCACAAGAACAACACGTCCAGCTCTTCCGTTCATCCTGGCTCGCTCCTGTGTTAGAGTGCTTATAGTTTAGAACAAAAATAGATAATTATCAATAATTGATACTTGTGCCCGCTGGCCAAAATTCTTTCATCACCCAGTCAATTTCCATGCTATTTTTTGTGCGCACATCTTTCCCTAGACCATGGTCGTCAAGCCAATCAAGCGCCTCATAGGCATATTGCTCGTATTTGTCCCAATTTTCTTCCATAAAAGTTTTGGGATTTTCATTCGTATAATTGATGTGCGGGGAAATCGTGAAGGTATTAATGTCGTAGGTGAAATAAATGCGGAAATGATCGGTATTTATTGGCAGCTGATTGACTTCGTCCGGGATGGTGAAATGGGTTGGTTCAATAACTTGGGTGGAGATCATATCAAAATATAATTTCGTTGTTTTAAAAGGCTTGATTCGAATGGTGGTTTCTTGGTCAATATAACCATCTTTAGTGGCTGTGATCTTATAATTTCCCTCGCGCAATTTGATTTTAAGTGGGGTAGTATAGGTTTTATTCTTGACTTTGACGGAAATCTCAACTGGCTTGGCATTAATTTCTAACGTGCCTTTATCAAGGAAAATTCCATAAATTAAAACGCCGACTAATAATATGCCCAAGAAAATGTAAACTCTTTTGTTGAAAAAATTGTAGGGATTCACTTCAGGCCTCCGACCAGATAATATATTGATATCTTATGCACCAGATTTATCATTGTAGTTTCTGATCCGCCGCAGCTGTTAGCGGCCGCGATGGCATTGCTTATTTTTGGCTCGTCATACCAATATTGGGACTTCAGGGCAGCGTAATCAAAATGCCAGCACTCGGCGCTGCCGTAACCACCATGAGATGCCACCTCCCACTGGTTTTTACTGGCAATGTCTAAAAAGGTGCTGTATTCCGACTGCGACATAGCTTTCCAATCAATATCAATCGCTAACCCCGCCTCATGCATGCTTTTGCCTGGTTCATTAGCCAAATTGGGTTTTTGTTCGTGCAATGTTTCCTGTTCATCATGAGTTCTAAAAGTACTGGTGACGCCCAATTTTTTACCAGTTTTTTGGTGATATTCGGCAGCAATTTGGTTGAATGAATCGGCAGCCGGCGGCATTAGCTCGTGGTGTTTAGCCGTAACTACGGCATCCGTTTCGGAAATGGGGGTTACGCCGCAGGCAGTTGTGCCCTTTAGTTTGCAGCCGCCTCCATTAATTATCTCGTTATATTTATCCATTAATCTATTTCCCGCCGCCTCAGAAGCATTTTTTTGATTAACGCACTTTGGCTGGGATAAGTCTCTGCAATAACTGTGATAGCCTTCGACATAAGCTGTTTTTAAGTCCCCTCCGCTGTCTTTCAAGTGAAGACCGAGCTTATGAGCGGTGGCATAGATAGCTCGCTCGGGATCTAACCGCGATGTCACTGGGTCAGCAGGGGGCCAGCTTTTACCCACATCATCGGTGCCGCCCGTGAATTCCGGATATCCTCCTCCTTCAGCCGTGCTCAAGAGAAACTGTCCTAAACCCGCAGCCTTAGAAGTGTCAGAAGGGTCGTTCATTATTGTTGGATCCCACCCCGACTCAATTTGAATAAGAGCGACCAACGCGGCTTCATCGCCGCCAAGCCGCAAATTAGCGGCGTCCTTGACCCATTGATAATAATCAGCGGGGACATCGGCCACGCCGGCACAATCATAACCGCTTCCGCCGCCTCCTTCTTCGCCGCCAATACCCTCAAAAGCATTGCCGTTGAGCAAACCGATAAAACCGATACAAATAATCGCAAAAATTCCGACTACGATGGCCAAGCCAACGTCGATACCAAGAAAAATAATTTTGCCTTTCATTTTCTATTGTCCTTTACCCTGAGCGGAGTCGTGGGGTTAACCCTGAGCGGAGTCGCTGGGTTGACCTTCGGAAGAAGGACTTTCTCCTTGGGCAGTTTCTTCTACTTTGCGGGCTAAAAGTTCGCGCGGATCAGTCGTAATTAATTGATCCTCAGTATATGAAGCGACAATTTTGATGGCCACATGATTTAGTCCGGCAAAGAAAAGCCCTTCGCCGACATCACACTCTAAAAGTAAAAACTTTTCTCCCTCAGTTAAATTAAAGATTTGGGCGACTTTTTCGATCGCTGCCGGTGATTGTTTAAGCAAAATCTGCATCGACGAGTTGTTGACCACTGTCCGGCCATATTTGGAGGAGAGAAAATCTTCGACATCTTGGGAAATAATGGTTAGCCCCAAATAATATTTCCTGGCTCGTTTGGCCATTGAGTAGAGGAAACGGGCGGAATCCTCGTGCTGCATCATCCACCAGGCCTCATCAACAATTAAGATGCGTTTTTTCATTTTAAAACGAACCCGCTGCCAAATATAATTCAAAACCAAATACATGCCGATTGGCCTGAGCGCATCCTCCAAATCTCTCACCGAGAAAACTGTGAAACCGGTACCTAAATCAAAATTAGTCGGCTGATCAAACAAACCCTTAAAAGTACCTTCGGTGTATTTAGAAAGTTTGTTGACCATGGTTTCGGCGCCAGTCATGTTTTGCAAGACCGATTGCAGATCTTTTAACAAGGGCGGCTGGTTTTTGTGTGAGGCAATGTCAACGGTGATATCTTTGAGGGCATAAGTTTCAAAAAGGGCTTTTTCCAAAATCGCGGACTCTTCAGGGTTTATTCCGCCCATCATCAGCGATAAAAGCCCATGCAACATCGTGATATTATTTCTTAAAATATCGGCACCTGTTGCTCCGGAAATTGCCCCTTCCCCTGCGGTCGGTAGATCAAAGGGGTTCATCCGTTTATCAGAATCTAAGCTCAAGCGCATAAAATTGCCGCCAACGGCTTCGCAAAGGGCTTGATATTCTGATTCGGGATCAATCACAATAATATCCGTACCGAGCATCAATGACCGCAACGCTTCTAATTTAATGGCGTATGATTTGCCGGCGCCGGCTTTGGCGAACACGACTGAGTTAGCGTTTTCCAAATTAAAGCGGTCAAAAAGTACTAGAGAATTATTATGGCGGTTTAATCCATAAAGAATGCCTTCATTGGTCGATAAAGTTGAAGAGGTGAAGGGGAAAGTAGTTGAAAGACAGCCGGTATCCAAATTGCGTAAAATCTTTAGCTCATCAATGCCCAAAGGCAAGGTTGAATTAAAGCCCTGTTCCATTTGCAGTAATGATTGTTTGGTATAAATAAGCATTCCGCCTAAAGTTGATTCCAATTGTTCAGTAATCGTATCAAGCTCATTGATGGACGTGGCGTAGATGGTGAAATACAAAGCATACTGGAACAATCGCTCCTCACCGCGCTGGAGCACATCGCGCAGGCTTTCAATATCTTCAACCGCGGTTTCTAATTCGGGGTTTCTGACCATGCCTTTTTCGCGTTCGATCGAAAGTGATGATTCAAGCTGGCCGGCCTTTTTCTTGAGATCGCCCATGACTTGATGAGTGCCGATCGGATAAATGAACATCGAGATATCGAGGGTGATATCGTAGTTAATGATGCGAGAGAGCCAGTTGGTTTGGACATACCTCGGGTAAGTGAAAACAAAGAGGGTTCGGGCGTAAATATTACCGAATTGGATATAATTTGGCTCAATTTTAAAACCGGCTGGGGCAATTAGATCTAACACCGAAGCCATGCCTTGGCGATAAAAGTTAGGCAAGGTTGAGCTAACGCCAAAAACCGATGGTCCGGAATTGGCCGGGCTTTTCCAAAAGCTTTCGAGTGTCGTCCCCAAACTGGCCTTATTGCCTAATTCCTCAAGTTTTGGCGGTGTTGGTGGCGGCGTTGGGCTTGCCCCGAGCGTAGTCGTGGGGGAGGTTCCTTGAGTCGTCGCCGGGCGGTTGGTCAAGGTTGACGGCACGGCTTGAGAAGCGTTGGCGACCGGCCGACCAATTGGGTCGGTAGCGTAGTTAGATTGTGGAATTGACTTATTCATTTGATGTTTTATTCTCTTCGACTTCCTCTTTTTTTTCATCGGGTGGCCGGGCTAATTCGGATTGGATTACCTCTGACTGAAGATCTTCGGCGTTAATTAATTTTTCTTTAGAAGCTTCTTCGGGGTTGTAGACGTTGTAATATAGCTCGATTAATTGTTGGGTATTTAAAAGCACGGTTCTAACCCCGATTGAGCCCAAACCCGACTGGACAACTTGGACTCTGTCGCCAAGTTCTGTTTGATATTTTTTAAATTCATCATAGGTTAAAGTGGCCACTCCTTGGTAATCTTTGGATCGGATTTTCGAGGTATCCATTTTCGGAGGCACTAAGTAAGGTATGACAACGTAAAAACGCTTGTCCATAATATTGGCAATATCAACCAATTTTCGGGCGAAATTAACGTAATCCTCGGTTTGATAGCGAAGCAGTTCGTTGGTTTGCTCTTTGGAAACTTTGTCCAGTTTGGCTAAATAGTTACTCAAATCAAGCTTTTTCGACTGCATTAAGATTTGAATCGGAAATTCCAAAGAGTTTAAAAAACTTTGATAGCGGAAGATTATCGCGTCTTGTTCCTGCTCGCTTTTAAGGTCAAAGTTAATTGAAGAACAAAGCAAAACCTGACGGAGATTGCCGTCTTTTAAAATAACAACACCTTCGCGAATCTCGGCAAATTTAAGAATGTCTTGGGTACTGCCGGTTTGATTTTTGTTAGAAAATAGTTTCAATGCCCCTCCTGAAAAAAGAAATTGGTTGGAAGAAAACGGAAATTGGTACGGAAATTGGACTATTGAAATAAGTTTTGATCCGATCTCTAATTTCAAATTTCTATACTTTTTTCTAATTTCCTTTAACTATTTTCCTATCTCGGATTTGGTGAAGGCGAGCCAGTATCTAAAATTTGGGCAATTTTTTCTAACTCGGATTTTTCAATTCTTTTCTTGGGTAAAATGGTCGGCCCCTTCTTCTCTTTGGGGGCGGCTTTAATCGCCGAATAATTTTCGCCGTGCCTTTGCCAGATTCTAATTTTGGGCCGGCTAAGATACATAAGACCGGCTTTTATAAAATGCGATAATGGTTGATCCTGAATTTTTAAAAAGGCCAATGCCAAAGCGATTGTGGCAATCGGCACCGATAAAACCCAAAAGAAAAAGGTCCCGCCAATGCTTAAGTAGAGAAGATAAATTAATATCCCTCCGGAGATAACATACAAAAATTGAATCAACGTCAAGGGCCCAACAATCTTGTCTTCTAAATCAATGTTTTGTGGAACCTTGAATTGCATTTTGCCCCTCCAGAGATTTACTTATCCCGATATGAAACTAAACGGAATCGGTGTTCCGCCTTAGTCAATATTATAATATCACAAATACATTTTTTCGACCACAATTAAGGCCGTTCGAAAAGACAGTGAGTTCTTGTGAACGGCTCAATGGGGCGTTAAAATTTAAACCAGGAATATAATAAAATTTTAACGACCGCGTAATTTTGATTATGTTTATAAAGAGAACTGCAAGGATTTTACTTAATGATGTCTTTTTTTGCCCTGAGCTATTTTTTTCCACTCGTCTCCGAGGCCGAGCTTTCTAGCCCAAGAGGTAAGATATTTTCTATTAATATTTTTGCTGACATCCAAAACGCTGGCGATATCTTCTAAGTGCCGATCTGAGCCCGCCTCTTTATACCAGATCAATTTACTAAGGATAAGGTTTTCGGGAGAAATCATTTTGATTTTATAGCCAAGATCTTCCGGCCGACTATTTCTGAAACATTCTTGGTCGAACTCATCTTGTTTGGCAATATAAAAATCGATTTTTAAACCAGAGCCCGGCTCAATAAAGTTAAATTGGCCGAGGGACAATAGGGCGGCTTCGATTTGATTTTTATCGATATAACCAGTAGGAAAAAGGGCTTGAATTTTATGAGAGAGGGTATTTTTTTGATGGGACAATTTAATTACGAGGTCAATATCGGCCGTGAAACGCGGCTTACCCCAAACCGAGACGGCAAATCCGCCGGTGACATAGTAATCGATCTTTAGTTCATCAAGAATCTTGGCGATCTTGATCAGAACTTTTATTGGATCTTCTTCGATCATTTTCTTTAGTTTCTAATAATTTTCCTGCGCTAAAAAAAGCGCTCCAGACAGCCGCTTTTTTCTTGGTGGACATTTTGCGGTAAATATCAGATTGGATTTGGTCCGCATCCATAGTCCAATAATACAGCAGTAAAAAATAATTACAAATTTAACATAATCCAAGATTTCACCTCTAAGGTGGAGAATATACTTTTGTTGACATTTGGCGAAAAGATGTTTTAATGGTTGTATGCTCATCAATAAAAAGATAAAAACTTGGTCTGGCTTCGTCTGCGCTCTTTTTGATCTCACATAAGAGGGCAGATTTTCGCATATTGTCGTAAATGCTGCCCTCTGGGCAGTTTTTTAGTGCTAGAAAGGCAATATGACTAAAATTAATAAATTAGATTTACTGGTTAGTATTTACATTTTTTGCATTGCGGTTTCCGAGCTGATGGGAGCCAAAACTTTTCCATTACTGACTTTGGGAACTTTTAAGCTCAACTCTAGCGTCGCCATCTTTGTTTTTCCAATTATTTTTAGCATTAACGATGTCATTACTGAAGTTTACGGCAAACAAAGAGCGCGCAGCGTGATTAAGGTAAGTCTTTTAATCATCTTTTTGCTTTTTTGTTTTTCGCTCCTGGCTACTTACCTGCCGTCGTCAACGAGATTTCTTAGTTCGGAGAAAGCTTATGATGAGGTGTTTTCAAAATCGGCCAGATTGTCAGCGGCGAGTTTGCTTGCGTTTGGTTTCGCCGACTTTTTGGATGTCTATATTTTTAGTCGGCTAAGAGAAAGGTTTGGGAAAAAGCGGTTGTGGCTTAGGACCAATGTTTCAAACTTCATCTCGCAGTTTACCGATACGACGGTCTTTATGTTTTTGGCGTTTTATGCTCTTGGGACCGCTTTTACCGATAACTTTTCCTTTATTTTCAGTCTTATCTTGCCCTACTGGCTATTGAAATGTTTCATGTCAGTGGTTGAAACGCCACTTGTTTATTTAGGAGTAAAGTGGCTAAAGGAGAAAAATGAAAATTAAACCGATGAGAACAAATAAGATAACAGCTCAAGATCATAACATTATAACAATCATCGATCAGGCAATTTTAGATATACCGGAGAGATCAGTGCTGGCGGTGACTTCCAAGATCGTTGCCATTTGCGAAGGCCGTCTGGTAAAGATTGGCTCGGAGGATAAACAGAAAATGATCGCGAGGGAAGCAGACCGTTACCTATCGTCTGGCGAGACCGTGTATGGGCATATACTTACTATTAAAAATAACATCCTCATTCCGACCGCAGGCGTTGATGAATCGAACGGCAATGGCTACTATGTTTTATGGCCGACCGATCCGCAAAAATGGGCGAACAAAATAAGATCCTATCTCAAAAAGCGTTTTCAATTGGAAGAGGTTGGCGTCGTCATTACCGACAGCCGCACCACCCCGCTTCGATGGGGCACATCGGGCGTGGCGATCGCACACTCTGGGTTTTCAGCGACAAAAGATTATATCGGTAAGCCCGATCTTTTTGGCCAACCTTTGCAGGTGACCAAAGCCAATGTTGCCGATGGCTTGGCTGCTTCAGCGGTTCTGGTGATGGGTGAAGGGAGCGAACAAACTCCCATGGCTCTGATATCCGACTTGCCTTTTGTGAATTTTCAAGAAAATAACCCTTCCCAAAAAGAATTGGCCAGTTTGACCATATCTCTTGAGGACGATATATATTCTCCTCTTTTGAAGAACGTGAAATGGCGCAAACGCTAAACACCTCAATGGGGTGAGGCGTTAAATTTTTAATGGCTCAAGGGTGTGAGCCATTGACCGATAAGCCCCTCAATGGGGTGAGGGGATTGAGAAATTTAATGATGTCTTTTTTTGCGTTGAGAGATCCTCGCCCCGAGCGTAGTCGAGGGGTTGATATGTAGAGGAATCTAATGGTGACGTTTTTTTCGCTGAGCTATCTTGATATGTAATAATGCTTTTTCAAGTGCCGCGCTGGCCTCGGCGATTTCAATATCACTTTGTGATTGGGCTAAAACCTGCTCGGCTTTTTTGCGCGCTTCGGCGGCGGCAATCTCATCGATTTTTTCGCTCCGAACAGCGCTATCGGAAAGGACTTGAACTTGGCCCGGTCTAATTTCTACATAGCCGCCCAAAGAGGCAAGCGAAAGCTCTTCTTTTTCGGTTTTGATACGAATTTCCCCCGGAACCAAAATCGCCACCAGAGGTTCGTGATCGGCCAAAACAGCAATCTCGCCGAGCTTAGTCGGTAAAATTACTTCGGTGGCCTCACCATCGTATAGGGTTTCTTCGGGGCTGATAAGTTTGAAGTTAAAAGATTTCATTTCACTTCGTCTATGCTCCCTTTCATGTAGAAACTCTGCTCTGGTTTGTCGTCATGTTTGCCTTCAATAATCTCTTTAAAAGAACGAATGGTTTCTTTCAAAGATACATATTTGCCGGGAATTCCCGAGAAAACTTCGGCCACGTGAAATGGTTGAGCAAGAAATTTTTGGATTTTGCGGGCGCGCGAGACGAGAATTTTATCTTCATCAGAAAGTTCTTCAACGCCCAAAATCGAAATTATATCTTGAAGATCTTTATAGCGCTGGAGAATTCTTTGGACTTCGCGGGCGACCGTATAATGCTCCTCACCGACAATGCGAGGATCTAGGATATTAGATGTCGAATCCAACGGATCCACAGCCGGATAAATACCCAGTTCAGAAAGCGCTCGCGAAAGGACGACCGTTGAGTCAAGATGGCCAAAAGTGGTGGCTGGCGCCGGGTCGGTTAAATCGTCCGCGGGGACATAGATTGCCTGTACCGAGGTAATTGAACCGGTTTTGGTGGAGGTAATTCTTTCTTGAAGCTCGCCCATTTCCTCAGCCAAGTTCGGCTGATAGCCGACAGCCGAGGGCATTCTTCCGAGTAAAGCGGAAACCTCTGAGCCGGCTTGGACAAATCGGAAAATATTATCGATAAATAACAACATATCCTTGCCTTGGTCACGGAAATATTCCGCTAAGGTAAGACCAGTTAGCCCTACCCGTAATCTTGCTCCCGGCGGCTCGTTCATCTGGCCGAAAACCATCGCAGTTTTATCCAAAACGCCGGACTTTTTCATTTCGTGATAAAGATCATTGCCTTCACGGGTCCGCTCTCCCACGCCAGCAAAAACTGAATAGCCGCCGTGCTCAGCGGCAATATTCCTGATCAACTCGGTAATTAACACGGTTTTACCAACGCCAGCACCGCCAAAAAGGCCGATTTTGCCCCCCTTGATAAATGGGACAATCAAATCAATGACTTTGATACCGGTTTCAAAAATTTCAACGTCCGTTTTTTGATCCTTAAGGGCTGGGGCCGAGCGGTGAATGGGATATTTCTCTTTGGACGTAAGTTTTCCTTTGCCGTCAATCGGCTCGCCAATAACATTAAGGAGCCGGCCCAAAACCTCTTCGCCGACGCTGACAGAGATTTTTTTGCTGGTATTAATGACTTTTTCTCCGCGGCGAAGACCGTCAGTCGAGCCCAAAGCTAAAGCACGAACCGTATCTGAGGAAAGGTGTAATTGAACCTCGAGCGTCAATTTATGCTCCGGCATTTCTACTTCTAAGGCATTTAAAATCTCCGGCAGTTTGCCTTCTTCGAACTCAACGTCAACGACCGCACCGATGATTTGGGAAATTTTTCCTTCATTCATAATGCTCCTTGCAATATATCGGCGTTTCACGCCGTTATTATTCTCTTTCTTTTAAATTCGCGCCAGCGGAAATTTCTGCTAGTTCTTGAGTGATATTCGCCTGGCGAATGCTGTTATATGTCAAATTTAAGTCATCGATTAAATCAGCCGCGGCCTCGGTGGCGTTTTTCATTGCCACCATTCTCGCTGACTGCTCGGAAGCGATAGATTCCAGCACCATTTGGTAGAACTGGACCTCCAAAATTCTGGGGATTAAATATTCGATTATTTCTTTAGGCGAGGGTTCAAATTTAATCGTGATCTCACGAGCTACTTGTTCATTATCTTTAAGATGTTCGGCGTCAAGGGGTAAAAGCGTTTTGATGGTGGGTACTTGCTTTAAGGTTGCGAGAAAATCGGTATAGCAAACTGCCACCTCATCATAGCCATCTTTGAGAAAACTTTCCGTCACGATTTTGATGATCGGGCGGATATCGAGAATGTGCGGATGGATAGGAAAATTAGTAAAAGTGGCGATAATATTTTTACCCAAACGCTTGAGATAATTTTGCCCCTTTTTGCCAAGGGTGACGACATCACAATCGGGATTTTCTTTAAAATAAGTTTGGGCTTTTCTTAGAACGGCCGCATTAAAACTGCCACAGAGACCCTTGTCGGAAGTGATGACGATCAGCAATTTTTTGTTCATTTTTCCTTTTTTGATGCTCAATAAGGGGTGAATGATTTTCGGCTCTCGGCTAAGATTAAAAATAACTTCGTAAATCGATTGCGAATAGGGGCGGTTTTGGAGCGTGGCAACTTGGGCCCGCTTCATTTTAGAAGCAGCGACCATCTCCATGGCGCCGGTGATTTTGGCAGTGTTACGGATTGCCCTGATTCGATTGCGAATTTCTTTGGTGGAAGGCATTTATTTAACGACCTCTCCAATGGCTTTTTTCAGCGTCTCTTCATCATTTTGAGAGATTTCGCCGGCTTTAGTGATCGTATCCAGCAAGCTCTTATACTTGGTTTTTAAATGCGAAAGCAGTGTTTTTTCCATTCTTTGGATTTCCGAGACCTCAACGTTGTCAAAAAAGCCGCCAGTGACCGCGTACAAAACCGCCACTTGCTCGGCAACCGGCAGCGGGGCGTTATTAGTTTGTTTTAACACTTCGGTAATCCGCCGACCGCGCTCAATTTGTTTTTTGGTTTCTTCGTCCAGATCAGAAGCAAATTGGGCAAAGGCCTCCAATTCACGAAACTGAGCGGCTTCAAGCTTCAGCCGACCGGCAATTTTTTTCATTGCTTTGATTTGGGCCGCGCCGCCGACGCGGGAAACAGAAAGGCCGATGTTTAACGCCGGCCGAATCCCTTTATAAAAAAGGTCGTTTTCCAGAAAAATCTGGCCGTCGGTAATTGAAATAACATTGGTGGGAATATAGGCGGAAATATCGCCGGCTTGGGTCTCGATAATTGGAAGGGCAGTTAATGAGCCGCCGCCGAAATCAGGATTGAGTTTGGCCGCGCGTTCAAGTAGCCGCGAGTGAAGGTAGAAAATATCACCAGGATAGGCCTCGCGCCCGGGTGGGCGGCGTAGTAACAAAGAAATTTGCCGGTAAGCCCAAGCATGTTTGCTTAAATCATCATAAACAATCAGGGCATCTTGGCCATTGTCGCGAAAATACTCGCCGATTGAGGCGCCGGCGTAAGGAGCTAAGTAAGAAAGGGCGGCTGGATCGGAGGCGCCGGCCACCACGACAATCGTATTCTCCAAAGCCCCAGTTTCTTCCAAAAGAGCAATTAATTTCGCCACCTTTGACTCTTTCTGACCAATAGCGACATAGATTGAGATCACCGGCTCTTTCCCTTCAGCCTTGGCGACGTTGGTCTGATTAATAATGGCATCGAGCGCCACGGCGGTCTTGCCAGTCGAGCGGTCACCGATAATTAGTTCTCTCTGGCCTCGGCCAATCGGAATGAGGGAATCGATCGCTTTGATGCCAGTTTGCAAAGGGGTATTGACTGATTCTCGGCTGATGACGCCGGGGGCGATTTTTTCCATTGGCGAGAACTTCTCGGTCTTGATTTCACCCTTGCCGTCAAGAGGAAGGCCTAAAGGATTGACGACGCGACCGATTAGAGCTTTGCCGACTGGCACTTCCAGAACCCGGCCGGTGGTTTTGGCAACTGACCCAGCAAAAATGTTTTTCGTCTCGCCTAAAATAACAGCGCCAAGGGAATCTTTTTCGAGATTTAAAACCAAACCGTAAATTTTTTCTTCCTCGGCAGTGGGCGAACTCGTTTCCAATTCAATCATTTCCATGGATTTAGCTTCGGAAAGGCCATAAATTTTGCAAACGCCATCGCCGACTTCGGTGACCACGCCGGTATTGGTTAGCTCAGATTTGCTAGCTAAATTTTCAATTTTCTTTTTAATTTCATCTAAGATTAGGTTAGTATCCATATTCCCTCGTTTATTTTAATGCTTTTAATTTGGTACGGAATGAATTATCAATTGTGCGGCTGCCGATTTTTAAAATTGCGCCGCCCAAAATCGTTGGGTCAACTGTCGGTTGTAAATAAACTGGCGCGTGAATTTTTTCTTCAAGCTTTCTCTCATAATGAGTAAGATCTTCTTTGGAAAGTTTTTCGGCGGTCGTGATCTCAGCTAAAATACCCTTCTTTTTTTGGTCCAGAACCCGGCGGTATTCTTCAACTATTTTCCCAAAAATCCTCAGCCGGTTTTCCTGGGCCAAGAAATAAATTAAATTAATTATGGGCGCTGATACATGAGGTGAAAGTGTTGTTTCAATGATCTCTCTTCTTGCAGATTTTATTTTCGGGTTATAAAGGATTTTTCTGAGTCCCAGCGCCAGTGCCCGGTTGGCCAAAATTAATTCGGCTAAAATTTGCTTTTCTTCCGGCAAAGTTTTAGCAATTTCTTTTGGGGAAAAACTCATTTTCGGCCTCCAATTTCGTCTATCGCATCATCAATCGCTTCTTGCTGAAGATTCGGCGCTGGCACTTTAGCGAGAATCTTCTCCGTGGCTAGGCCGACGAGCCGCGTCATTTCTTTTTGAAGAGTTTTTTGAGCCAATTCTTTTTCTTCGGTGATCGCAACTTTTGCTTTTTCAACCTCTTTGGCAGATTGATCGTGAGCAGCGGCAATAATTTCTTTTTTCTCTTCAGTGGCGGCTTTGGAGCTTTCTTCCAGCATCGTGCTGGTATCTTTTTGGGCTTGGGAAATCATTTCTTTGGTCCGCGCTTCAGTTGCCGCCAATTTTTCTTCAATTTCCTTGGCGTTTTCGAGTGACTTAGCCACTTTTTCGCGGCGATCATTGAGCATCTTCAAAATTGGTTTATAGGCAAAAAGCCACAAAATTAAAAGCAAAATCAAAAAATTGATGATTTGACCTAAAAATAATTTTACGTCAATACCTAAAGCTTCCACTTTTATCCTCTTTGAATTAAGCGATAAATTTAATAATCAACGCGATAACCAAGGCGTAAATGGCGATAGCTTCAGCGAAAGCCATACCTAAAATCATGGCGGATTGCACTTTGCCTGAGGCCTCGGGGTTGCGGCCAATAGCTTCCATCGCTTTGGCGGCTAACCAACCGATCGCCAAGGCCGGCGCCATGCCGCCGATACCGATGGCTAGCGCGGTAGCGATTAACCTCGTTGATTCACTGCTGGTGATTGATTCCATAAAATCCTTTCCAAATAAATATTATTTAATGTTCTTCATGTGATTGGGTAGCAACATAAATAAAAACAGTGGTTAACATCGCGAAAACCAAGGCCTGGACAAAACCGACAAACAGCTCCAAGCCGTAAAATGGCAAAGCAGCAATTGCCGGGATCAAAAAAGAAATAACCGCCAGCAAAACCGCGCCGGCGAATATATTGCCAAAAAGTCGGAAAGAAAAGGAAATGATTTTAGCAAACTCCGAAATAATTTCCAAAATCCCGACAAAAAATTGAATTGGGCCTTTAAAATTGATGAATTTTTTGATGTATTTAAAACCTAAATAACCAAAACCGAAGATTTGAATCGCCACCACCGAAATAATCGCCAGAGCTAAGGTGGTATTTAAATCAGCGGCTGGTGGACGTAAATAGGGAATGAGAACTTTTTCGCCCTCCAAAACCTCCCAGCGGCCGATGGTTTCAAACCCGGGGATTAAACCAATCCAGTTGGCGGTAATAATAAAAATAAAAAAAGTCGCCACTAGCGGCAACATTTTTTCGGCTTTTTTGCGATCAGCGGTGACATTTTCAATCATTCCCAAGATTGCTTCGATAATAAATTCCCAAAAGTTTTGTAATTTACCGGGGACTTCTTTGAGATTGCGGAAAACCAATATAGAAATAGTGCTCAAAAGCAAAATTACAACCCAGCTAACGATCATTGTATTGGTAATCGCCACTGGTCCTATTTCGATAATTTTTTCGGCAGCTAAACTTATATGCATTGTTATTCACCCCATAAAAAAACTGGCAGGGAATTACAAATCTGTCAGTAGGAACTCTATCGTAACACGGATTTCAGAATATATCAACTGGTATTTTTAAAAGTGTTAAACTGCGATCTTCTCGTAGCGGTGGCCATCTTGGATATAGATAATTGGAGTTATCTCGGGCTGATGCTTTCGGACAAGGGCGGAGGCCTTGGTGAGCATCTCTATGTGCTTTCGGCGTTCATTGGTTGTGCTTAATGGGCCGAACTCCAAAGGATAGGCATGGCAGTCCATGTGATCAACGATCAGAAACCGCTTCTTGCCTAAATGAGCGGCGATCTTGAGCTGATTTGCCGCCCATCCCGGGTTAAGCACGAAACCTAGCGCCGCGCCGAAGCAGCGGAGATCGTGATAGTCGTTCTGGATATTCTCGGCACTGAGAATGCCTTTCAATCCATTCTGGTAAGAGGGATTAAAGCGATAGCGGCGATCGCTGCAGCGGATGATCCAGATCATGGTTTTCCTTTCTGACTGAAACGAAAATGCTCTATCCTACGATAGAGCCGCGTTTATTATAGATAATTATTTTAAAAAGTCAACCCTGATAGCTATTGACATTTTATCTCAAATTTTTTATACTACGAATAGTTAAAAATTAAATAAAATATTAAGAGAGCGATCGGTTAAAGGTTCTGGCCTGTCGATCGCCGACAACCTGCGAAAATATCGTAAGGTGCCAAATCCAGCCCGCAAGGGAAGATATGCTCCGATAATCGTCGGAGAAATAGCTCACCCTTGTGGTGAGTTTTTTTATCTAATTCGCCGCAGGCGAAGAGATAACCCCGAGCATAGTCGAGGGGTAAGTAGAGAAAGGGCAAAATGGACAAAAAACTTTTCACTTCCGAATCCGTTACCGAAGGCCATCCGGACAAAATGGCCGATCAAATTTCAGATGCGGTGGTTGATGCAATCTTAAAAGATGACCCGCGCGCCCGCGTGGCTTGCGAGACGCTTTTGACCAACGGCATTTGTATCGTCGCCGGCGAGATCACGACCAAAACTTATGTAGACATCCCTAAAATTGCCCGCTCGGTCATTAAAGAGATCGGCTATGCTGACGGCGACTGCGGTTTTAATTGGGAAACTTCCGGTGTGGCCGTGGCGATTAAAGAGCAGTCATCGGACATTGCCCGGGGGGTGGATTCGTTCAAAGAAAAAGATGCCACTGGCGAAATTATTGCTGAAGATCTGGAGAATTTAGGCGCTGGCGATCAGGGATTGATGTTCGGCTATGCTTGCAATGAAACTAAAGAACTGATGCCATTGCCGATTGTTTTAGCCCACAAACTTTGTCAAAGATTAGCCGAAGTTCGTAAAAAGGGGATTATCAAGGGACTACGGCCTGACGGCAAATCGCAAGTGACGGTAGAATATGAGGGCGATAAGCCGGTTCGCATCGAAAACGTCTTAATCGCCGCGCAACATGATCCGGAAGTCAAACCGCCAGAACTAAAAAAAGCGATTGTTGAGAAAGTTATCAAAAATGTAATTCCGGCAAAACTGCTTGATAATAAGACCAAATATTTCGTCAACACCACCGGCCGCTTTGTGATTGGTGGGCCGCAAGGAGATACGGGGCTCACGGGCCGAAAAATTATTGTTGATACTTACGGCGGCATGGCCCGGCATGGTGGGGGATGTTTCAGCGGCAAAGACCCGACAAAAGTTGACCGCTCGGGAAGCTACGCGGCTCGCTGGGTGGCAAAGAATGTGGTGGCCGCTGGTCTTGCTAGCCGCGTGGAAATTCAGATCGCCTACGCCATTGGACGGCCCGAGCCGATGTCCGTCCGCGTTGACACTTTTGGTACAGGCACTATCGAAGAATCCAAAATAGAGCAGACGGTATTGAAGGTGTTTGATTTAAGACCGGGGATGATTATTCAGGAACTGGGTTTACGCCGGCCTTTATACCAAAAATGTGCCGCCTACGGGCATTTTGGGAGAGATGAATTAAAACTGCCGTGGGAAGAGACGAATAAAGTTGGGGAGTTAAAGAAAGCGTGTGGATTATGAGTGGGTTAGGTATACCCAAATTTACGGTAGTTCATTATTGTTAAATATGTAACAAATGCCTCACCCTTTTTGGTCAGTTGAATCGTATCTCCTGGCGAGTCTTGGATCAACTCGTTTAGATAAAGATAATTAAGCCAGTTTCTATAATTCCATTGAGGTGTAAGAAATTGTCTTACACTTAAGAACTGAGCTATCGCGGTGGATATTGGAGTCTGCTTGTTGGTTTGGCCATATAGCGTATTTAAAAAATTTATTTGACTCGGGTAAATATTTTTAAATATTCTTTCAAATTGAAGTTCGAAATTTGCCCTACCTAACATCTCTTGAATCTCTTTCAGTTCTTTAATGAGTTCGGCCTGGCTCTTATTGGCTTGACTTATCTTTTCTTCTCTTTCGGCAATTTGCTGTTTGTATGACTCAATGTCTTCTATCTTTTTTTCTACCTCAGGGCTACCCGAAGGCTCAGTTTTTATTGCTTTTCCGGAATCTTGCTGTTGCGTTTCTTGTGCCATCGAGGGAGCGGCACCAACTGGACCTACGTTGGAAAGTCTCGAATTTTTTAGAAACTTGTGTATAGATTGTTTAAAAAGAAAAATAAAGATGATTGCAACAACCGGCCACAGGAGAACTTTGAGATATTCGCGTATTTGTATAGCAATCGTATCGTTTAGGTTTCTAAATATCAAAATCAAAAAAAGAAAAATACCTGGTAGATAGACTAATATAAGTAGAATAATCACCCAATTATTAGAAAGCCGTTTCCCTAACTTATTGAGCATATGTTTTATCATTGTTTTCAATATACAGACAATCAGGCTTTTGTAAAGAGAGCGCCGGGGAAATATAAAAACGGCCCTGGTGGCCGTGTAAAATTAAATTCACCCTCTAAATTTAATTATCTCATAAATAAAAAATTTTTGCAAATTTTTGATTATAAAAAAAGAGAACTTTAAGTATTAAAGCTTATTTTTTAGAACGATTAACTCTAATTAAACCCGAGATCGGAATTATTTTAATTCCCTTTTCTTCGAGTTTATCTAAAAACAAATTCATCCCGATTGAATCGGAAGAAATATGGCCGGCGATGATGACATTGAGGTGGGCTTTAATCGCTTCTTCGCGGGCTTCGTCTTTCATATGCATGCCGATGACTGTGCCGACGCCAGCTTTAACGAGTTCGGGATAGAGTTCTTTAGCGCCTTCGGTACCGCCTGCCATATCGTATGCCACCACTTTGCCACAACGATTTTCCGGCGCTCCGGCGAAAATCATCGGGCCAAGGTTGTTAAGACCAGCGGTTTTATATTCAGGAACCGATTTTAGGATTTCAATTACATCGGCGACTGTATCTGGTTTCTTCTCATCCATTAGTTTTTGCACGAAATTATAAACCAAGTTGTCGCAAGGAGTATGTAAATTCATTAGTGGCATATTAACGCGGCGGGCCATATCAACTGAACGCATGCAATTTGCGCCCGACACAGATCGTCCAACTTGTTGGATTCTTTCTCTCATCACGCCTTCAGCGATATTGATTGGCACACCGAGCGCGTTCATAAAGTCCGCTTGCATATGCATCACATCATCGAGAGCGGCTAAAGCTTTGCCTTCGGGATGATGGGCGATGATTAAATCAACCTTTGGCTCAGACGACATCGCCGCGAGCATTATTTCCGGGCCTTCAATGTCAATCCCCGCCATGACGGTTTTGATCTCTTTTTTTTCATCACCAAAATGGATGCGGGTGTCGGCGTACGGATTGATCAAGCGCTCTTGATCAAATTCTTTCTTTTCGAGGTCGGTGAGTTTTTCGTATTGCTTTTTAGTTCTTTTAAGCCAACCTTCAATGCCGGCCGCGCCGCGCGGATCGGCTTTTTTCCCCATTTGGAGACCTAAGTTGTAGATTTCTTTAATTGTCATAGCTAAGGAATATAGCACATTTAGATAAATTTGTAAAGAGGGTATTCCCCTAAATAAAACAACAGGCCCGCCCCATACGGGGACGGGCCTTGCAGCTCGTTTAGAGGGTGCCGGTTGGCACTCACTTCTTCTTGGGCTTGGCAGCCTTCTTCTTTGCTGCCGGGGACTTCTTCTTCGCCGGTTCGCCGGCGATATGCTTCTTGGCCGCTGCGATCAGCGACCGAATGTCCGAAACCTTCAGGCTCGTGTCAGCGCGGACCTGCTTGGGGTCCGCCGACGCCAGCCTGCCGCAGGTGTCGTAGCGCGCTCCGATGAGCGCGCTGGTGAGAGCTTCGTTGTCCGTCAGCACGGTGATGCTGTGGGTGGCTGGGTCGTCGGCCTCTTCGGTTGCGGCCGGGCCGGTTCCCTTAACCCACTGATCCGACACGACATCGGCCTTGATCTCGCGCATCGCGATCTCATCGCCGACACTGTAGTCCAGGTGAGTCAGCTTCTTGCCTCTGATGTCCCGGACTGAGAACATCAGGGGGACATCTCGGCTGGTGATCATAGCGAGGGCGAAGTGCTTCCGTCCCCGCTGACGCTCCATCACTATCTTGTACCAGGCGCCGCGGGTGTTCCTGATATCGAGCGTCGCGTCAGAGCCGCCGTCGTAGGTGAACATCCGGAAGGTGCCGTCGATCGGCTTGTCTTCCGGCTCCCGCAGGATGATCCGAAGCAGCTGCCGGCGCTCGCGGCCATGTTGCTCGTACGATTCGTACACCGCGATCACTTTGGCATTGGCGTTGAGCGCGATCGGCCAGGCCTCCTGAGCTTCACGCTTGGCTTGGTCGGCAAGCTTCTTGTCCATCACCTTGCGCGAGGCCTCGCGGCGTTCCATCCCTCGGATGGCGGTGATGGCGTCGGCGATCGTGACGGGTATCTCGCGCTCGTCCATAATCGGCACGGCATTGCGCGAGCGGGGGAGGGGCTGCAGGAACATCATCGCCGCCACCTCTCCGGGATCGCCGCGGCGAGGCCGGTAGAACTGCAGGTTCCCCAGGGGGTACTCCATGTCCACGACGGCGTTGGTGGCGAGTACCTTTTCTTCTTGTCTCGGTTGCCCACTCATCGGCGGCTTCCCTTTCCGGAGGCGAACCGAGAGAGGGTACTGATGGTAGGACCCTTGCCGTGCTTGGCAGCCGCAGCCGGCTTGCCCTTGCTGGCCTTGGCAAGCTTGTCGCGCGTGGCCTTCGGCAACAGCGCGACGATCTGCTCGAGCCGCTGCTCGAACGCCTGCCTCTGCTCATCCAGAGCGTTCTCGAGATTTGCCTTGGAGATGAACTCCCCCCGCAGCAGAGCAAGCAGGCGCTCGGCCTGGACCTTCGCTGCGGATTCTCCGTTCTCGTCGCCGATGATCAGGCGCTCGAGCTCGGAGTTGACCTCCGCGACCACGGCGATCGCCTGGTTCTCGGCGGCATCGTGGACCAACGTCCAGAAGAGCACCGCCCAGTGGGCCTCGAGCCCACTAAGCGAGTCGACGGTCTCATCACCATCGACGAGCTTCGCCAGTCCCTCGGCGATCGCACGCAGCGACCGCCAACTCACGGGCCAGTTCAACGAATTCTGTCCGTAGTCGAACTCCGGCCCGCGCTCCTCGGCTTCCTCGCCCTGAGGGACGAGGCGTTCCAACAGTTCGCGTACCTTCATCGGTTCAGCTCCTTTTGCGTTTTAGGGCTTTGTATACCTGCCCCTCTGGTCGAATGAACAGGCTGAAAATCTCAGACCTGATCGCAAATTGTTAGGGTGCGTCATTTACTGCATAACACAGAAATCTATCACATATTTGACAAAATGTCAAGAAGAAAAGTGGTTTATTGCATTAGGTGTTCGCGATAGCTTATTATGATTATGAAAGGACTTATTGTGGTTATGGACCTGGAACCCGGCTCGGGAGAAGAATTATATGCTTTAGAGGACGAGGTAAAGCAAATTAACGGCAGGAGAAGAGAGGCAGCCGAGGGGTTAATTGATGAGGGCAAACCTCTTCGCGAAATTGTTGAAGCGACGGATAATGACTATACTCCTTTGGAGACACTTTATCGAAAGAAAACTGGCGGTGAATTGATTTCTAATCCCTACGATTCGGTTGAGCACGAAGTACCAATTACCAAAAGCTGCTCGATTGTCATTCCCGCTTACAACAATTCCGACCGTTTAGCAACATGTCTGCGTTCAATCCAGGAAAGCACTTTTAATGCCAAATACCCAGGTTTATTAGAGGTCGTCGTGGTAGATGACGGCTCGACTAAGGAAGATATCGCCCAGATTGTCAGTCAAATGGGATTGGAAGATTTGACGGTCCGAGTTTATCGACAAACCAACGGCCGGATCGCAAAAGCGCGTTATTCAGGTGTCCTTCATGCTCAAGGCGAAATAGTGATCATGCCGGATCCAGATTTAGTACTAACTCCTTCTTCAATTGAGGAGTATATGAAACGGCATGAAGTCCTTGATAATACTGTTTGCTGCGGTTTTATGAGCCAAATCGATGCCAATGACCCCCGTCTTAAGAAAGAAGCCATTGCCGAAGGGTCGCTAACGAACCTTCCCATTGATATTACTAAAGACAATCGGGTAAAAAATGAAGGTTTCGCCGACGCCGACTGGTTAAAGAAATCAGGCCATAATTCACCCCTTCCAATCGATGTAGGGGAAGAACGTTTTTATGGTTGGACACTTGCTTCCATTTCATGGGGGGCATTAATCAGCGCCAAAAGGGAAGATCTTCTCCGGACCTTTGCCGGATATGACGAAAGATACGTTGGTTATGGAGCGGAAGATGAAGATATGGTTAGTCGATTAATAGCGCTTGGTAGATATGTTGTGCCAAGCACTGGGTCAATGTCTTATCATCAGCGCCACCCAATCAATATTGACGAATCAAAAAGAGCGGTAAATGTCGAAGTATTAAAAACGAATTATCTTTCGGCTCTCAAACAGCAAGATCCTGAGCACCCGCAGCAAACGGATGCCGAGCTACGCTTCGAAAAAAAGAACCCTCGCAATACACCCAGAGAGGCCAAAAAGACAGAACCAGTCGGTCTCGAAAAAAGGGGAGCTATCGAACTTAGGATGGGGCTCTACAGCCAGGCCATCAAAACACTAACCGAAGCTATTAGACAAGATCCGGAAAATTATTGGACAGCTTACGATCTTGCTTCGGCTCAAATTGCCCTAGCTGGAGAAGAAAATATCCGATCAGCCATTGGGACACTCGAAGGCCTGTTAAAAAGAGATAAGAATTCTTGGGTTTTTTCCACTCTGGGCCACGCCTACGGTTTAATCGGCGACTATGAAAAATGCCGCAGCTATTATGAAAGCGCTCTAAAGTGGGATTCCAGCAACGAAAGAGCCCGAATGTTCCAAGTCACCGCCCAAACCAACAAAGATCGTGGTACCAATAACCTTCAAAAAGGCAAACCGCGCGAAGCCCTTTATTATTTAAACGCCGCCTTGGCTCAATATGGCGAACAAGCCAACCCTTGGGCCTTGTTTGATAAAGCGGTAGCCCTTGAGCGAATCGGCGATTTAGGTAGCGCTCTTCGAGATCTAAAAAAAGTGGCAGAATTGATCCGAGATAATTCTTGGGTTTATTCAAGATTGGGCATGGTTTTAGAAAAATTGGGAAAGATAGAAGAGGCCAAACAGCATTTTCAAACGTCTCTAAAGATGGATTCCCAAAATTCTGAAGCCATAGAAGGTTTAAAGAGATTAGCTTAATCTTTTCGATCTAACCTGATATTTGACAAAATGTTAAGATATGTTCGATAATGAATTTAGACAACATAAAAGGAGGTATTTATGGCAGGTCTTATTAACCCGAAGGATTTAGTTGAGGGTGACATTTTCGAACTCTTGGGGTTGCAAAATTTAACCGAAGCTCAACAAGAAGAAACAATGGCCAAACTGATTGAAAGTGTCCAAAATAAGGTATTAATCAGAATTGATGATCTGGTGGGCGAAGCCGATCTCGAGGCCTGGCATCGGGTGTTAGATACGGGCTCTGATGAAGAAATAAACCAATTTTTAACCTCAAAAAATATCAATGTGGCCCAATTAGTGGCCGAAGAAGCCCTATTGATTAAAAGCGAATTAGTTTCGAAAGTTAAAACAGAGGAGTAAATATGTCGGTTGAAACAGGTGGCTATTCACCTGAAGTGGAAGAGGAAGCGCCGGAAGCCGAAGAGCCCGAACGAGCAGCGCCGGGGAGAATGACCCGTCTTGGCGGTTGGTTGAGAAGAAGATTCGGCGGCGGCTCGGAAAGTACGCCGTCCTATACACCAGAGGGAGCGTATACGCCCTCTTATACCCCTGAATCATACACTCCTCCGACACCAGAAATGACGGATTTGGAAAGAAGAGCTTTGGAGGAAATCAATGCTTTAGCCCGTCGCAATGAAGAAAGAGCCCGCGAACGGTATAAGGGCACACTTTTAGGCAAGGCACGCTATTGGGCTAATCGGGAAGGCACACGGCGGCAAGCCGAGATTTTGGAAGCGGCCGGACAGTGGCAAAAAAATTCAAAATTGAAAAAATGGGGGAGAATCGGACTTAAAGTCGCTGGCGGTTTTGGGCTGGCGGCTGGGATGATTTTCGGGACTGGCGGCGGCGCTATTTTGACGCCGATGCTTTGGTCAGGCGGCATGCGCGAGGGCTTCGACGGGTTGCTGGAGGCAGGCGAAGAGCTCGGCTGGGGTAAAGGCAGATCCAAGGCCGAACAATCGATTCAGGGTGTTCAGACCGCGGCGATTGAGAAACTAAAAGAAGCGGCTCGCTCGGGCGACGCCATTCTGTATCAGCGTCGGCTCAATGAAATGCTTGATGCTGAAAGAACGGTTATTTCTCAGCAAGAAACCAATATTAAGGGAGAAAGAAAAGGGAAATTAATCAGAGGAATTGCTAGTACAGTCGCCACCGTTGGAGTCGGCATTTTCAATGGCGTTCCTTTGGGCACCCATGATTATGATAAAGGATTTACTCCTGTCGGTGATGTATTTTTGGATCAATCACACCGGGTGATGTGGAATTTACACGGAGCGCACCATTTGTACAATAGCCCTGAAGAGATTTCTCGGGTGGCCGGAGAGGTAGCCAAACACGGTTATCAATGGACTAAACATTTTGAAACCTATGGCCAAATGAGCCATTTGTTGGGCCATGGTTTGCCGGTGGCTGAAAAAGCGGGCCTAGTTGGTGCCGCCGCTTATCTTGTAGGACGCAATATTATGGACTTTTTTAGCGGTCGCCAGAAGAAGCGTGGCGAATATTATACGGCGGGTTATGGGGCCGGTGAAGGCGCTGGCCGCTATACGGCTGGTGGAGGTTATACCGGAGCCGAAACTCCCGGTGGCACCTATACTCCCGGTGGCCCCGAAGGTGGAGGCGAAGGAGGCGCCGAGGTGGTCAGATCTCCGGAGGCAGATAGGGAGGCAATTACCCGATATTTAGAGACCTTAAGTGAGGATGACCGGCAGGAATTGGAAGGATTCGCCGAAAACATGGCGCCGATGAGCAAGGAATGCATCGCTTCTGTTTGTATCCCCGTCGCTTATAGTGAGCACCGCGATCCGAGTAACTCGGCTAAGCGGGGGATTTATGACACATTATTGCAATATATGCATCAGAAAGAATCAAAAGGAGGATCCGAACTATCGAAGGATAAATACGAAATTACCCTGTTTGTGAACGGTCCGGCCGATAAAGCCGACGACATTCGACAAACCATTGAGGAAATTCAAAGGTTTCAGGCCGATCACCCGGAACTTCAGATCCGATTTTTCTCAAAAACCTTCCCCGAAAGAGGGAATATCGGCGAGATTAGAAAATGTGTTAATGATTTGGCGCTGCTTCGTTCCCAAAAACGCCCCGAAGCGGCTGATCCGCTCGTTTTAGTCAGCAATGATGCTGATCTTAAATCGGTAGAGGAAGATTATCTGGTGCGCGCGGTGGCTGAATTCAAAAAGAATCCAAGGTTAGAAATGATTGCGGGCAAAGTTGATTACACCGAGGAAGATTACAAAAAATATCCATACCTTTTAGCCGCCAGGCGGCTTTGGCAATTCCTCGATATCGCCATGCGTCACCGTCGCTATTCCGATTTCTTGCCCAAGACATTAGGCACCAACATGTTTATGAGGGCCGAAACCTATGCTAAGGCCGGCGGATACCAGAAAGATGCTTGGGTGGCCGAGGACCTAAAAATTGCCAGTGATGTTGCCAGAATTTCAGGTACTAAAGCGGTGGAGTATCGCAACATCGGTTTAACCACCGATCCCCGCCGAGACATACACGCGATCGAAAGAGGCCTACCGATTATCCGTTCATATGATGGCTTTGGATCAAGAGAATCTCTTAGGGAACGAGTTTCCACTACCCATGTTGAATCTTTGAGACCGGGTTCAAGAATCTTTAAGAAACGCCTGGAAAAAGAAGCCGGGGCAATTTTGCAGGAAACTCTTAATCAGTTTTTTTACCCGATGTTTAATCGGAACGCCGAGACACAAAGGTTGAGGAGAACAGGTGCCAGTCAAGAGAAAATTACGAAATGGGAAAGAAAGATGAGAAAGGGTCGTCTCGGCAAAGAGGCCTTTGCCAAAGCAAACCACGCTTTTGGCCGGGCAGTGGATCTTTGGGGAGCGAAATATAGAGTACAGCAAGATTTGCGTACCGGCGCGGTGAGAGTCCAGATTACGGAAATGGCCCGGCTGAGAAGAGGACTGACAGAGTTCGGCCGTTAAATTTATCGATAAAAAAAGTTCTATATACGAAGAATGCCCCTGGCTAGCAGCCAAGGGCATTCGTGCGCTTGCGCGCAGTTCGAAGTCACGGGGTCGGGGTGTAGGGGGGCGGGGCGTAGATCGTCCGCCAGATCGGCATACGCCACAGCCCGAGAATCAGGGCGAGGGCGGCGATTCCGATCGCCCACCAGGCGAGCCAACCGTGGCCACGACTGGAGCGTTCCAGCTGAGTGACGCGGCTGTCGAGATTGGTGAGGCCGCGCTCAGTGTTGCTCACGCGGGTCTCAAGCCCACTGAGGTTCCTCGCCGTGAGGAACCCCCCTGACTTGACCTTCCGGAGGAAGGCCTCGTAGGCGCGCTTGTCACGCTTGCCCTGTTCGGCCTTGGTGAGGGGACGGCGATGGGTGCCCATGGCCACGATGCGGCCTCTGCGGTCAACGATGATCTCCTTGCCGTTGACCCAGAGATGCCGGAATCGGCCCTCTTGGGCGGTAACAGAGTTGAAGGAGACGTTACCGTTGCCCGAAAGGACCTGATTCGCTGCCTTCTGAGTGTCCTCCAAGGAGTCACCCAGCGGCAATTGGTCGGCACCTGCGGGCACCTCGTTGGTGGGTGCCGTCGCCTGCTGTGGCCAGATGTCCGGGCCCAACTGCTCGGCCGGACCGGCCTGAGCGGTCGGGGCGGGTTCATACAACTGCTCCTCCTGGGCAAAGGCCAGGGAGGAGGTGAGGATAACGACCAGAACAACCAGTGCACAGACGGTCCACTTTCCCATGGGACTCGTCCTCCTTATCATCGAGCATTACCGGCAAAGGAGCCATTCGGGCCTCCTGGATCAAAAATCGGGTAAAACCTTATGTTAACCCCTTATTTACCCCCACACCTTTTCCAGGTGTGCGAGGTGAAGGGGTTGTTTCCTTATCAAACCTGTTGTTCAGGTTCGACCACACTCCTTGAGCGTGGTACACAATATAGTACCACATAACACGTCAAAAGTCAAGTCCATAGAGACCAAAAAACGTCATCAAATAACAGGTTTGAGAACAATTTATTAAGGAAAAATAAAAATTGATATTATGCGGCTGGCGGGCTGGTGGGCGGTGTAGTTTCGGTAGCCATCGGGCCAACTTTGCTGCTAGCTGCTTGCGAAAACCGCTTGACATCTTCTTCTTGAATACTTTCTAAAACTTCAACGATGCCTTCGACCGTATTTAATTTCTCTACTCTGCCGTCCTTCTGGGCGCGACGGACTATGGCTAAAGATTGAACAGTTTTCTCTAAAATCTTAATCGCCGCCGAACGGTCATCGGTATTGTTTAGATCTTGGATCTCCATATTAATCCGGCCGGAGTCCTTCAAAACATTCGTCAATTCAATCACATCCTGTTTGTCTAAAGGTTGTTTTGTTTTCATGCTGGCGCTGAGTTTACTGTCAATCTCTTTCGCTCGTTTCCAAATGTCGTTGATCTTCTCCGGAGAGTGATTTTTGAGAACGGACACGTCTACTTTTAAATCTTCAGCGCTCTGAAGGAGAGTAATTTTTCCAAGGTTATTCAAGCCATTGACGATTCGCTTGGCCTCGACTTGCAAATTAGTTAAATCTAAATTGGGATTTATGCCAACATTAGGAAAAATTATGGCCACCTCTTGATTGAAAACATCAGCTCCTTTTTTAAAATCAAAATTGGCAAACTTAGTTAACAGGCCTGTTTTTGATCTGAGTGGAACTTGAGAACCATTCTGAAAAATTTTTTCAATTAGAATATTGCGGCTGACCTGAATTTGATCAGCGGCGGTCATTACATCCGAATCCAAAATTACGTCAAAAAGTTCTGGTCTTTTTTTAACTTCCTCCCAGGAACTTTGCTCCAAAAATTGGGAAAGCACTTCGGTTTGAGTAGCTTTCCAGTTGTAATAGGCGACTCTTCGCCAATATGGACTGTTTTGCATTTATTTTCCTCCCTCTTGTTCAGCTTCAGTTTCTTCCGCCTCTTCCTCGGGGGCAAGCTCCGCTAGCTCTTGTTGTATCTGACTTTCTGCCGCTGCTGCTTGTCCACCGGGTCCGGCGACCATCGCGGCGGCGAATGCAGCGACTTGTTCCGGAGTGGGTCCTCCGGTGGTTCCGGCCGGTCCACCAGCCGGTGTTTGAGCACCTGGTGGCGTGGCCGAAGCCACAATGCGTTTTTGGCGAATCTCTTGGACCCTATCCAGGCGCTCCTTGATTATTTGGGCTTTGCTTTTAATCTGGCCGGTTGCCGGATCTCTTCTTGATCTAAACTTGTGGCGTCCATTCTTTCCGAACCGGCTGTGCCAACGGGCTTTATCCCCGACCATGCTGAGACGGATATCTTTCTGGTCTCCATTTTCGTCGACCCCTAGAATTGCCTGGTATTCCTTGCATGTTTCTCCGGGGGACTCGGCATTGTTAATCTCATTTTGAATATTTTCTGAAAAAGAGGTCAAATTTTCAGTCGCTCTATCAATTTCGGTATCTCTTACCATTTCAGCTGTAATAATATAATTGCCAGTTGCATCTTGCTCCGGTACATGACCTTTTTGTTTGAATTTGTCTAAAATTAATTGTTGCCTTTGGGGAACAACTTTGTTAAAAGCAACAGTCGCGATCCGATCCAACATGGCAATTGGGCCTATGCCCTCAGCCCGAGCTTCTGCCCCCGGTAGACGCTTTGGATTTCCTTGTTTATCAAGAGCCCACCCATCGGTGTTTTTTACCACTCCTTCATCGGTATAAGCTGTAAACAATTTTTGTATCCCATCATTTCTTATCACCTGGTCTTTGCTCGCGATGTAACCGCCAACGGAACCAATGTCCTCGCCGAGAGCGTCGAAAGCACTCAATTGTAAATCGTCTTGGGCGGCCTGACCGTTTAAGAACCTTCCCACATCGCCCCCATCTTCGGCAGGATCTTTAGAGCCACGGTAGGCCTTGCGCCCTTGGTTGTTACCGGTGCGGATATCATTAAGTTTGACTCCGGCGGTGTTGTCTTTTACTTCGGCCCTAATTGTTTGTTCCCGTTGTGTCCTTCTTAATCCTTTGTGATATGAGCGTTGGGAGCCGCTGATCATTTTATCAAAATGATCAATTTCTTTTCTCCACTCAGCGATTTTCTCCGGCGTTTCCTCCCCCTCAAATGAATCCAACACCGCATGAGCATTTGCTTTGTACTGTTCAATTAAGGCAGTAACTTTGGCATGGCCTTCAGGATCTGTTTTTTGATCGATCATCTGAAGTTGCATTTTGCCTTCATCAATTTTCTTAAGCCATTGCTTAAAATCGCCATTCAGATTGTAATAACCCTCGAGTTTGCGGTCAGAAACAATTTCCATAGCATCCTCTTTGGCTCTGTCTAAGGCAAAATCCTCTTCCGCAGATTTGGATTCCAATTCTCCCAAAGTCAACGCCCAGTTTTTGCCAGTTTCGTTATCTTTGCCATTTTCGAATTCATCGCGCATTTGCTCTTTGGTAATGATATTTTGCATGGCGGCAATCTTGCGGTCTCTCATTTCATTTTGTTTTCGGCTTTTTGCTCTTTCCACATTTTGGCGGTCTAAACGGTCATTAAGCAGGTCGCGGTTTTTTATTTCTTGCGTCGATCGGGCTTGTCTGGCTTTTTCTTCGCCGAGGTGTTTGCCGTAACGGCCCATAATTTTTTCTTTGGCCTCATCGCCAACTCTTTGACGCTCAGCTTTCATTCGTTCCATCCATAAAGCGTGTTTTTGGCGGCGGCTAGCAACCAATGGCAAATACTTCTCCGCGCCCAAATTAGCCCTTTCTTTCCAAGCATCTTTTTTGGATTGGATAAAATTGTCAAGCGGTTTACGGATATAGCCGCCGGCTTTGGTGCCGGAAAGCCACTTGCCGGCCTTTCCCCACATATCCATCACCGAACCACCGAGTTTAAAGGGAATTATGACCGCGGCAATAATTAAAAAGGCCATAATCATCCAGCCGGTTATCCCAGTCATTCCGCCTTGGGTACGGATCTGATAGGCAAGCCAAAGCATAAAAAAGACAATTGGTTTCATAAAAATGAATTTGGTCAGCCAACCCCACCATTGTTTGAAAAAGCTTTGGGTTGGCGGGAAAGCCATGGCGATAAAAGCCAGCGGCGCGACGATGGCGCAGGCGACAATGACCACATAGCGGATATAAAAGAGAAAACCCAAGATAAAGAAGGCGACCATCACTAGGAGCGAAAAGAGAAACCAGATAAATAGAATGCCGAGGCCGGCGCCGGTCGGAGGAGTATTCATCGCGATTTGAGCATCAGAAATTAAGCTTTTGGCAAAAGCGGCCGGGGTTTGATCCATTGTGAAAAGCATGGTCAGAATATTGGAAAAATCCAAAAGCATTCTAATAATCAGCAAAGAAAAATCGGCTAAGAGCACCCCGATAATCAAAATCGGCAAGGTTTTTTTAATCGCATAAGTATCATATTGGATATGGAGGATGTTGACGGCGGCCAAAAAGGCCAAGACAACTACTAAGGCCATGTTGGCCAGCCCCAGAACGACTTTCCATATATTAATAACCCAAACAGCGTCACCACCGGGAGATAAGGCGCTGCGGATTGAAGATGACGAGAATTCTTCAGGGCCTGATCCTCCGGTGCTCGCCCCCGCCTTTATCAGGCCATCGTCAGATGTGTTTGTTTTGGTGGCCGGTGGAGTATACCCGGGTGGTAACGGAGGGCCCATACTCTCTTCGGCCGCAGGAGCTTTTTGGGCCAAAGTAAACGAAAAAGTCGTATGCGGGTTTTTAACACAGTCAGCGAATGAATAATCGCCCCAATCGGAGATGGCATAAGGTTTTTCTTGCTCCTGATAATTCTTCATGTCCGTGGGCACGACTTTGAATGTATGGGCGGGCTTATCAGAATTTTGGATGCAAATGCTGATTTCCTTTTGTCCCGTCAACGCCTGTTTTGTGCCGTCAACATAAAAGTCCGCTTCGGTGTTGGCTTTTAAGGTCACATAAGCGCCTCTACTATCGGCAAGAGCAGCTTTTAAGGGTAAAAAAATCCACAGTAAAAATAATCCAGCCAAAAGCAGAAATGAAATTTTCTTAGTTTTTTTTAACCAAATAGCCATTTGTAATTAAAAACTATGTGCTTACTAAAGATATAGGCATCAAAAACCGAACCAAAAAGGTGATCCATTATCCAACCGGTAAAACTGCCGATTAATTGAATCAAAGCGCACAAAGCGCCAGCGAGCGCTTTGCAAAAAATATCAGCAAATTTACATTGGACTACAATTCCGCATTCTCCATCATTGGCCCCGGAGGCCTCTTTTTCAGCCGCAATAAAATCTTTAAAAATATCTTGAAAAAGTTTGTTAGCGTTTGCCCATTCAGCTTTTTCTTTGTCCAAATCTTCTTGGGTGAAACCTGCCACTTTGTTTTTAACCATGCAAGCGTGGAAACCAATGTGAGCTGGAATGTAAATTGAGGCATGCATTAGTTGAGCAAGATCCTTACGATATTGCGCATCTTGGGATTCTTTCCAGGCAGCAATGCCTTTGCCTGCGACAACAAATGTTGCTGCGACAGCTGTCGCTGGCCAAAATAAAGTTCCTGCGACTGTACCAGCAGCAACACTTCCCTCCATCGCAGCTCCTGCGAAAAAGCTATTGTTGTAAACCATAAATACTTTGGATAGTCCACTTGCTACTGCTTGTGCTCCAATTGGAACAGCTTCTACCTTGAGCGCATCTAGTTCAGAGCCGGTTTTGGCTTTTGAAAGATCAGTCCAATAACTTGATATGCCCTGGGCCGCAGATTGATAGACCTTTAAAAACTTTATCCAACCAGATTGGTGCAGAAAATGAACGTCGGAATAATTTGGATTCCCGGCTGATCTATAAAGTAAATAATATAAACTTTCATCTTCTGATTGGCTCAGAGGCGACTTGCCGTCTTTGAATAAAATCCCGTTGGGGTCCATGGATTTGAATAAAGGATCAATTTTGCTGCCTAGCGCTTCTTTTATAAAAATATCTTGGCATTCTTTGGGAACAGTCACTTGTTGGAAAGAAACAGTCGGCAGATTTGATAAA
>Ga0315288_10000903_pt1 | contig 37675 bp, 33 predicted proteins | sample YL17G11_20_MG_FD_203454 | JGI IMG/M metagenome (GOLD analysis project Ga0315288, IMG submission 203454) | Sediment microbial communities from Yellowstone Lake, YNP, Wyoming, USA - YL17G11_20 | ecosystem: Environmental > Aquatic > Freshwater > Lake > Sediment | place: USA: Wyoming | collected...
GTGACAAAGTACGCCAGGGCCAGCAGACCTCCTGTCTACGGCAAGGGCTCACTCGAGGAGGAGAAAGACCGGAGACTGACAGAATCCCTTGTCAGTTCACCCTGACGTTCTCCCTTGACGACGACAGGTCCGACCGCTCGTTCAACCTGCCCCCGATGTCGGATCTGACAACCTCAGCAGGGAGTTCAAGAGTAGTCCCGTAAGAGGTGCCTCACGGCACAGAGAGAGACTCCAGCATCTCGGCTTCCGGCCACTCGGCAGTTCGAAAGTCGTCCGCCAGCCTCCATTCTCCTTCCCCCCTGCCGTTTCGGTCAGGCGCCCGCCGACCAGAGGAGGAAGGCGAGGCCGCTTGCGACGAGACTCATCCCCGTCAGCGCGGCGACCGCTCCTCTCGTTCCGAGCCGCGCGGCGAGCCGATGGTGGATGTGCCCCTCGTCTCGCCCGAAGACTGGCTTCTTCGCCACGACCCTCCGCGCGACCGCGAAGAGCGTGTCCCCCAGAGGTACAACGGCGAGGAGGACCGCCGGAAAGACCGCCCAGCCCGTCTCCCCCCGCCGAAGGACGGCCAGGCTGAAGACGGCAAGAAGGTACCCCAGGAACTCCGCCCCCGTGTCGCCGAGAAGGAGCCGCGCGGGTCCTACATTTGCCGGACCGAAACCAACGAGGGCGGCCAACGTGGCCACCACCGCCATCCCCTCGACGGGCATTCCGTGGCGGACGCTTACGGCCAGGAGGCAGGCAAGGGGAGCGAGAAGGACACCGACTGCCAGCCCGTCCAATCCGTCGATCAGGTTGACCGCGTTCGTCAGGGCGAGCACCCACAGGAAGGTGACGACGATGCGCCCCGTCCCAAGTGGGACGTTCACCCCGAACAGGACCGGGGCGGCCTGCGCAAGGCCGACCGCAGCGAGGGACGCCCCGACCGCCTGGCCGAGGAGCTTCTGCCACGGAGAGAGGTCGAGCAGGTCATCCAGAAGGCCAACCAGGATGATCGAGGCCCCGCCCAGGGCAAGCCACGTTCCGACCTCCGGCAGGGCAGGTGTGATCCCAACCAAGACGCCGAGGACGACCGCCGGCCCGCCCAGCCCGCGCCCGTCCCTCCTCGCCCGCAGCCGCCAGTGAGCGCCGAGGCGGACGAGGCCGAACGTGAGCCCCGCCGAGACAAGAACGGCCGACACCCCTGCCCACAGAAGCCGGTCGGTCATGGCGAGGAGTTTAGGTCACCAGCCGGACTCCAGCAACCGGTCTGCTCTGCGGAACCGGAAGGCCCGTCTTGGAGGACTACCAGTCGATCGCGAGGGCGATCGACCACTCCACGAAGCCCGTCGTGTCGACGACAATCCCGGTCCTCACCGTGAAGAAACCGGCGATCGTGATGCCGACCCCCATCTCGCTCATTGCCCAGTCGAACAGGAGGCCGGTGGTCGTCCCGAAGAAGGTGTCGGCGGAGAAGCAGAAGGTCGTTCCTCCCACCGGAGTTTCGGAGAGGAGAGAGACGACCTCCCAGTACTCAGCGGGGTAGTAGAGGTGCCCGCTTTCGATCGCCTCGCTCTCCAGCTCGACGAGCGACCCGTACTCTGGCGTCGTGATGACATGGACCGTCGGGTCGAGGTTGGAGATGCTGCGGAAGGTCGTGCCGGCGAGGGTCACCTCCACCGCCAAGCCGGTGATCGTGATGCCGGTGATCGTGGCCCCAGTCCCCAAGAGGTCGGTGTACACCTTGACGCAGCCGAAGTCGCTCTCGAGGGAGGGCGTGAAGGTGTGGCTCGCCGACTGGAGGGAGAAGACATAGTCAAGGGTCACGTTCACGGGCCCCCCCAGGATGTGCAGGAAAGAGACCTCAAACTCCTGGCTGTCAAAGCCCGCGAGGGTGAGGGTGGTCGTGCTCTCCAGGGTGACGCAGTTGAAGAGCTCAGCCGTGAAGGTGACGACCTCGCCTGAGAAGCAGCATGGGTCTCCCCCGATGGCCGGATCCGCCAGGTAGGTCTTCGTGAGGAGAGGAGACCACCCGTCGGAGGAGGTTTGGGTGAAGATGATCCCGGAGAGGTCGGCCCCGAACAGGGTCGCGCTCTCGAGCGTCACCATCCCCCCGCCGAGGTCGACGTACACATCGAGAACCCCGCCGTACTGGAGGTCGGCCGGGTCCGGAGCTCCAACCATCGCCCCGTAGAAGCGGAGTGTGACCGGGCAGAAGTCGAACGCGAGGATCGACTGGGCGTAGACGAAGGAACCGGACTGCGGCTCGAACAGGACGACCCCCTCAAAGGAGACGATCCCCGGGTCGACCTTCAGGCCGAGCTCCTGCCAGATCCATCCGCTCTCGATGAAGTCCGAGGTGGCAGAGAGCGTCAGGAACGCGACCGAGAACCGAACGTCGAGGGTCGACGAGAAGGCGGAGAACACCTGTGTCTGCTGCGGTGAGAGGCCGATCTCCACCTCCCAGCTTCCGGAGAACGGCCCGACCGCGAGGCCAGCCCAGGCTCCGAGGAGCACAAACAGCGCCGCGAGGAGAACCACCCGGTATCTCATGTCCTGCTCCCTTTCACCACCGATGCGATCCTCGTTCCATGCGGTCATCCACCCCTCTGTTCCAAGACCCTAGCGTCTCCCTGCCGCCTGCCCCATCCTTCCCGGCCTTCACCCAAGGGAAGTAGGTCACCTCCTCTCTTGACACCGATCCCCCCTGGGCTTCCCGGGGTAGCCGGGGAAGCGGACCGCGAGTAAACTGGCCTCATGCGGCGGTTCGTGATCCTGGCCCACGAGGCGACGACGAGCCCGGAGTTCTCGCTGAACGACCTCTGCGGGAGCGCGGGGCGGATGGACGTCCTGTGCCGAGCCGTCGGAGCCGCGTTCTTCCTCTCGCACGACTTCCGCCGCGACGTCGAGGCGACCCTCCTCCTCCAGGGGAGGGTTCAGATCCGCCTCCTCGGGGAGGCCCTCCGGCACCTGAATCCCGACGAGCGCTCCACCGCCGCCCTCCTCAAGCGCGCCCTCGAAAACCCGGGAGAGGACGAGGTGGAGACGACGCCCGGGATCTACGTCCGCACCGGCGACCTCCCCTCGGTCCTCGACCGGCTGTACCAAGTCGGGGCGCACCCGATCGTCCTGCACGAGGAGGGGAAGCCGTTCGACGCGGCCGTTCTTCCGAACGATGCGGCCTTCTTCCTCTCTGACCACCTCCCCTTCTCTCTTGAGGACGAGCAGGCCCTCGCCGACCTTCCTCGGCTCTCGCTTGGGCGGCGGTCCCTGCACACGAGCCAGTGCATCACGATCGTCCACCACCTCCTGGATCGGGAGGAGGACGAGAAGGACCAAGGGGACCTCGTCCTCTGCCACAAGGTCTGGGGCGAGCCCAAGGCGATCCTGATCAAGGGGCTCCTCGAGGACTTCGGGATCCCGGTGAACCCCGTCAGCCACGTCCCCTCGTCCATCCTCCCCATGGCCCTCGACGGGCTCTCCGAGGTGCGGCTCATGGTCCGCCAGCGCGACCTCAGGCGCGCGAGGGAGGTCATCACGGACTACTTCGAGGAGATCGTCGAGGAGTAGCCCGCGGTGGCCCCTCCCCGCGCCGCGGGGCTACAATCGCCCCATGGACAGGCCTGGATCTGACCCCTTCTCCACGGCGCGGGCGCGGATGGTCGACCACCAGTTGCGCTGGCGCGGGATAGAGGACGAGCGGGTCCTCCGGGCCATGGCTCACGTCCCCCGCCACCGCTTCGTCCCCGATCCCTTCCTCAACGAGGCGTACGATGACCACCCCCTGCCGATCGGAGACGGGCAGACGATCTCCCAGCCCTACATCGTCGCCCTGATGACCGAGGCCCTCGAGCTGCGCGGTCGAGAGAAGGTCCTCGAAGTCGGCACCGGTTCCGGTTACCAGACGGCGATCCTCGCCGAGCTTTCGGCCGAGGTCTTCACCGTGGAGCGCTCGGCCAGCCTCTCGGAGGGGGCCCGCGCCCGCCTTGCCGAGCTTGGATACCGGAACGTCACCTTCGTCGTCGGCGACGGGACCCTCGGCCTCCCGGCGCAGGCCCCCTTCTCGCGCATCCTCCTCACAGGGAGCGTTCCCCGCCTGCCGCACGCCATCTCCTCCCAACTCGGTGAGGGTGGGGTCCTCGTCCTTCCGGTTGGCCGGCGGGAGGCCCAGGAGCTCGTGCGGGTGCGGCGCAGGGGGGACGATCTCGGAAGCGAGGACCTCGGGGCGTGCGCCTTCGTCCCCCTGATCGGGGCGGAGGGCTGGAGGATGGGGACCTCGTGCTGAGGCGTCCGAAGGAGAGAGGATGAAGCCGGTCGACCTTCGCAGCGACACCGTGACCCGCCCCACCGAGGGGATGCGCCGGGCGATGGCCCAGGCCGAGGTGGGCGACGACGTCTACGGCGAGGACCCCACCACGAATCGCCTGCAAGAGATGGCGGCCGAACTCCTCGGAAAGGAGGCGGCCCTGTTTGTGGCGAGTGGAACGATGGGGAACCTCGTCGCCATCCTGACCCACGGCGGACGCGGCGACGAAATGATCCTGGGGGACCGTTCGCACACCTTCCTGTACGAGGGCGGCGGCTCCGCCAGCCTCGCCGGGATCCACAGCCATCTCCTGCCCAACGAGCCAGACGGTACGCTCTCCATCGAGGCGATGGAGGACGCCATCCGCCCGAACGACGTGCACGCGCCCCGCACGCGCCTCATCGCTCTGGAGTCCACCCAGAACCGTTGCGGCGGGAGAGCCCTCTCCCCGGAGTACGTCGACCGTGTCGGGGAGCTCGCCCACGCCCGAGGGATCGCCGTGCACCTCGACGGAGCGCGCCTGTTCAACGCGGCGATCGCCCTGGATGTGCCGGTTTCCCGTCTGGCGGCGAGCGTCGACTCGGTCATGATCTGTCTCTCCAAGGGCCTGGGGGCACCGGTGGGCTCGCTCCTCCTGGGGACGCGAGAGTTCATTGACAGAGCGCGACGGACGCGCAAGCTCGTCGGCGGAGGAATGCGTCAGGCGGGAATCCTCGCCGCGGCAGGGATCTACGCCCTCGAACACCACGTGACACGCCTGGCCGACGACCACCGGAACGCCCGCCGACTCGCCGAGGGAATCCAGGGCATTCCCGGCCTCACCCTGGGCGCGGAGGGCGACCTCGGGCGTCTACCCGAGACGAACCTCGTCTACTTCCAGGTCGACGGAGGCGCGCTCCGCGACCGCTCCTTCGACGCGCGCACTCTCTCGCGCCGGTTGCGCGACCGGGGCGTCCTGGCCAACCCCCTCGGGAGCCACGCTGGGCAAATGCGTATGGTGACTCACCTCGACGTGACCCGGCCGGACATCGACCAGGCGATCGCCGCCCTCCGGTCCGCCGCGAAGGAGACACAGATCCCCCTCCCCTCGGAACGAGGTGCCTCCTCTCCCTGAACTGCGCGCTACTCCCCCCGGAACCCCGGACGTAATGTAGATCGCACGGGCGTGCGAGAGGGACCTTCCCGTCTGCGCTATCTGCTTCAGGCGCGGCAGGCTCCCCTCGCCCGAGGCTCCCTGCGCGAAGGAGAAGGGGGAGAGGATGAAGAGGCGATGGTTGGGGTTCGTGCTCGTCCTGATCGGGAGCGTGCCGCTCTGCGCGGGGCCGCTCGAACTCTTCATCGGCGCCGGACCCGGAGCGGCGACGTTCGATGAGGTCAACGCTTCGATCGAAGTGATCAACGTCCTCCTCCGCGACCTGAACGACACCCCGACCTTCGAGGGAGACGTCCCCGACCTTCCCCTCCTCACCAGCGGGACGGCCTACCAGGGCGGCGAGTGGTACCGCTCCTCGGAGCGGCTCTCCTTCGGCGGGAAGATTGAGGCCTTCCACAGCGAGACGACGACCGACGGGAGCTACACGCAGGGCGGGGAGACCTCAAAGATCGCGATCGCCCTTTCCACAACCTCGGTGAGCGTCGTCCTCGGCGGTCGGTACGACATCCTCACGAACCCCGTCCAGCTCGCGGTCGAGTTGGGCGCGGCGTACGCCTACTCCGGGTTCGCGAGCGACATCACGTTCGAGATCCCGGCGAGCTACCCGCCGATCTCGATCCACCCCCGCGAGGGGCGAGGCCGCTACAGCGCCCACTCCTTCGGCCTGGAGGGGGGACTCTCCCTTTCCCTTCCGATCGCCGAGTGGCTCAGCGTCCGTGCGTCGGTCGCCTACCGCCTCCTGAGCGAGGGGAGGTTGACCGATCTCACGGGCGCCGGGCTGGACATCGACGGAGACGGGCGGGCGGAGACGGTCGACCTGAGCGGGGTCACCGTCGAGTTCGGTCTCTCGTTCATCGTGAACCTCCCTTGGGGAGAGAGAAAGGAGTGATGCCATGAGATCTGCGAGGTTCGTCCTTCTCAGCGGGCTCGTCCTCGTCGTCGGCTGCGCCCTCTCCGGGTGCCTGGCGACCTCGCCGGGCGAGCCAAGGGCCATCTTCACCGCCTCCCTGGCCGAGGCGACGATCCCGTTCACGGCGAGCTTCGACGGGAGCCTGTCGTACGCGCCGCAGGGCGACATCGTCTCCTACATCTGGGCCTTCGGGGACGGGGGTGGCGGGAGCGGGCCGGTCGCCTCCCACGAGTACGAGGAGAACGGGACGTACGCCGTGGAGCTGACCGTGATCGACGCCCGCGGGAAGTCCGGCAAGAGCTCCCTCGTCGTCCGCGCCCTGAACCCGCTCCCGACCGCGTCCTTCTCCTACGCCCCCAAGAGCCGGATGGACGACGGCTACATCGTCGGGGCCAGCGAGTGGATCACGTTCGACGCCTCCAAGTCCACCGACGACGAGGAGATCGTCGCCTACGACTGGAACTACGGCGACGCGACGTACGACCAGGGGCCGACCGTCAAGCACCGCTACACGTACGCCGGGGAGTACAACGTCGTCCTCACCGTGACCGACAACGACGGGGGGAAGACGAACTACGTCGAGACGATCCACATCCTCGGCGGGCCCCCGTGCAACGCCGACCTGCCGGGAGGAGGGACCTGCCCATGAAGCGCGCCCTGTGCCTCGCGGCCGTGCTCGCGCTCTTCACCCTCTCCGGGTGCACCCTGGACGAGCTCTTCGGCGGCCTGGTGAACCAGATCCCCGAAGCGGTGATCGACGCCTCCGACACGGAAGGGATGGCCCCGCTCACCGTCCGGTTCAGCGCCGGCTACTCCCACGACGACAAGGGGATCGCCGACTACTTCTGGGACTTCGGCGACCCGCACGACACGGCGCCCCAGGCCGAACTCGTCACCACGCACACCTACCTCTACCCCGGGACGTACCTCGTCAAGCTGACGGTGATCGACGCCGAGGGGAAGCTCGACTCGGAGAAGCTCGCCGTCGTCGTGCAGAACCCTCCGCCGGTCCCGAACCTCGCCCTCTCCGACGACGCCCCGCACGCCGGGGACGAGGTCGACTTCGACGCCACCGCCTCGTACGACCCGAACGGCACGATCAGTTCCTTCGCCTGGGACTTCGGGGATGGGGAGAGCGGATCCGGGGTGAAGGTCTCCCACACCTACGCCGTGGAAGGGAGCTACGTCGTCGCCCTCACCGTGACCGACAACGAGGGCATGACCGCGACGGTCCACCACGGGATCACCGTGCAGAAGGAGGACTGCGGGGGAGGTGGGTGCGGAGGAGGAGGTGACGTCCCCCTCGCCGTCATCACCGGTCTGCCCTCCTGCTCCGGGGGCAGGGTGGGTGTGCCGATCCGCTTCGACGGGAGCGCCTCCCGCGCCGCCGTGGGTCAACTCGTCCTCTACCACTGGGACTTTGGGGACGGCTCGACCGGAAGCGGCGCCAGGGTCGACTACGCGTACAGCCGATCCGGCACTTTCCTCGTGAGACTCACGGTGACCGACGAAAACGGACGGACAGCGACGGCAGCGGGCAGCTGCCCCATCGAGAACTGCTCGGGTACGTAGGCTGCCGTCGCGATAGATAAGCCCTCGCAAGCGAGCGGCCGAGCCTCCATCACGGAGGGTCGGCCGCTTCCCTTTCCGCGCTCGACTGGGGCTAGCCCCCGCAGGTATTGCAGCCGGTGATCGTGACCGGCTTCTCTATCGTATCGCTCACCCCGTCGTCGTCAATCACGGTCAGGCGGACTGTGTACTTCATCGCCTGGGTGAAGACGTGCTCGACCTCGGCGCCAACCTCCGTCGCCCCATCGCCGAAGTTCCAGATGTAGTCGACGATCTCCCCGTCGGGGTCGACGGAGAGGGACCCGTCGAACGTCACGGCCATCCCCTTGGGAGCCATGTACGGGCTGTAGCTGAAGTTGGCAGCGGGCGGAAGGCTGAGCGCCTGGACGTTGTGCGTCACCTGGGCCACGGCGTCCGATGCGTCGGTGACCGTCAGCGTGACTGGGTAGACCCCCTTCTCGTCGAAGGTGTGCTCCACAGTCCGGCCCTCCTCCGCCTCCCCATCGCCGAAGTCCCACTCGTAGGCGACGATTGCCCCGTTCGGGCTCGTCGACGCCGAAGCGTCGAAGCGAACCTCGAGCGGGGGATAGGCAAACCAGGGACTCGCCGTGAACTCCGCCCGTGGGCCGGTCACGACGCAGCCGGCCATGGGCAGAAGGGACAGGAAGAACAAGAGCAGGGCAGCTCGCTTTCTCATGACGGGGCACCTTCCTCGCGCGTTTGGGATGATTCTAAGCCCGGAGCGGGCCAAGGCACAAGGGCCGAGTGCCCGCCGTCCTGTCAGTCCGCGGGCTGGACGACGGTCACGTTGCGCGTCGCTGAGTCCGTCAGCCCCTGCGAGTCGGCAACCGTCAGAGTGACAACGTACGAGTGGCTCGGGGCGCCTGAGGTGTAGACGTGGGTGAACAACTCGTTGTCTGGACGGGTCTCCATCGTTCCATCACCGAACTCCCAGACGTAGGCCTCAAGGGTTTCGCCGGGGGCGGTGTAGCACCCCTCTGGGTTTAGCTCCACTTCGAAGACCGAGGGCGGGTTCGGCGGCGATGGGGACTCGTACAAGACGTTCGGGACGGACGCCGTGAACTCGGCGTGCGGCTGCTCTTCGGCGCCTGCCTCGGGGACGAGGACCGTGACCACCACCGACGCCGTCCCCTGCCGCCCCTCGTCGTCGGCGACCGTGAGCTGAACGGTGAAGTAGCTCGTGAACTCCGGGTCGAAGACATGAACGGCCGTCGACCCCATCGCCGAGTCTCCGTCCCCGAAACTCCACTGGTAGAGCGTGATCGGCCGACCCACGCCCGTCGACCCGGACCCGTCGAACGTCACCTCGAACGGAGCCGGGCCGAGCGTGTCGTCGACCGTGATCCGTGCGGTGAGGAGCTCTTCGTCCGGCGCAAGCCCGGCAAGGACTTCGATCGTCTGGCGCGCCTCATCGGTCCCGCCCTCGTCGTCGGTGACCGTGAGGACGACCTGGAAGACCCTTGTCTCCCCAATGGCGACAAACGTGTGGTTCACGATCGCCCCCGACGCGCTCGCCCCGTCACCGAAATCCCACCGGTAGCTAGAGATGCTTCCGTCGTCCGTCGACCGGCTCGCGTCGAGGCGGACCCCCAGCGGAGAGGTCCCCGAGGTTGCGCTCGCCGAGATCCGCGCCGTCGGAGCCTCATTCCAGAGGAGGCAGCTCGCCCCGAGGAGGAGGCTGCCCCCAAGGAGAACGAGGAGAAGCAGGCGAGTCCTGGACAACGCGCCGTTCAATCCCACCTGCTCCTCCTCTCTTCCTTGCGCCCGTCACCCAACCTAGGGAGCCGCGCGTGTGATCGTGATCATCCGGCTGTAGTTCGCCCGCGCCCCAAGCGCGTCGATGGCCTCGACCTTAATCGTGAAGGTCCTCTGCTGCTCGTCAGCGGCAAGCGTGTACGGGTGCTGCTGGCCAAGAGCCCCGGTCAATGTGGCAAAGGCCTCCGGCGCCGAGCCATCCCCCCAAGTCACGACGTGCTGTTGGATGCCCCAGCCGCTGGCCAAGAGGTGCCCTTCGGGATCGTAGGACAGGTTCCTGTCATCGGACACGTAGTTCGTAGGCCTCGTGGATCCCGTATTCGGCGGCGGCGGCACGAACCCCCACACAGGAGCTACAGATCGAACCCAGACGTTCACATCCACTTCGACGCCCGGCACGCCCCCATTTGCGTTGTAGATGGTGAGATCATCTGCCACATAAGCCGCTGCGTCGTCGCTCAGCTCGAATCCGGCGATCGGCTGCCGATCCTTCACCTTGATCGTCCTCGTCGTCGTGGCCACCGCGCCCTTGTCGTCGATCACGATCAGGGTCGCCGTGAAGATCTGGCTTGCCAGCGCCGTGGTGTACGTGTGCTGGACTTTGCTCGGGCTGTTCGTCGTGACGGTCCCCAAGTCCCCGAAGCTCCAGGTATACGTCGTGAGGATCCGCCCGGAATCGGCTTCCGAGTCGCTTGGGTCGAACTCGATAGTGAGCGGAGCGATCTCCGCCCAGGCGTCCACCGTATCGACCGTGAATCGCGCGCTTGGCGCGTTCGGCTGTGGCGTGATCCCCCCGCCGCCCGGTCCGGCCACGGTGATCGCACCGGTAACCTTCCCTTCGCGGCCATCCGGACCTCTTACCGTGAGCGTCACCGTGAACGTCTTCGTCGTCGAGCTGACGAAGACGTGCGACAGGGTCGCGCCCGAACCGCTTGACCCGTCGCCAAGATCCCAGCCGTAGGTGAGCGGGGAGAGGTGGTAGCTCGAGCCCGTTGCGTTCAACTGGACGACGAGGGGCGAAGTCCCGCTGGTGGGGGTCGCCGTAAACCGGGCCGCCGGTCCAGGCGGCTCCGGCGGCAGGATCGTGATCGTCTTCTGCGTCGTCGCCGTCGCTCCGCCATCGTCCGTGACACGCAGGACGATCGTGAACGGCCCTCCCGTTGTGTAGGTGTGGGAGACCGGACTCCCGATCCCGTTCCCGCCGTCTCCGAAGTCCCACTCAAAGTCCGTGATCGTCCCATCCGGGTCGCTCGCGAGGAGCGCGTTGAAGTTCACCGTCAGCGGCGCCTGCCCCGTGGACGGGCTCAGCGTGAACGCGGCCGTCGGCGCCTTGTTGGGGAAGAACAGAGAGCACCCCGCCAACCCCAGGAACACGCAACCGAGGAGCAAGATCCCCCAGGGCACGAATCGCGCCGTCTTGTCCAGGTCTCTCACCGTGCGCCTCCTTCGTCAAGAGACAGAGTTCACCAGTCCGCTCATACCATATGCGCGGGGAAAGCGTAAGTCAACCGATCGACGCGGCGTGACCCTCGTCCGCGTGTCCGCGGGCGAGGAGACAGAGGTCAGAAAAGGAAGCGGGGGGCCGTCGCCCCCCGCCCGCCTGCGAAGCGAAAATCTAGAACCTGCTCTTGGTCCTACTCCACTCCCACAACCTCCTCCGTTCCGAGGAGGTCTCCCAGGGAGAACTCCGCCGACAGCAGCAGCGTGTTCCCCAGCGTCCCCTCCAGGATGTACGCCGCGTCCACGTACAGGCCCGCGACGTTGATCCCGGCGCCCACACCAAAGTGGGAGTTCTGGAACGCGTCCGTCAGCACAACCCCGGCCCGCAGCGCCAGCGCGTCCACCACCTGGAACTCAATCCCCATGTGCGCGTCGCCAAGGTCGGTCCCCACAAAGTCCATGTCCGCCGCCAGGATGAGCTTCCCGTCGACGAGCTTCATCGCTACCCCAGCCTTGTACAGACCGGAGACGATGTCCGTCGCTCCGCCGTCCCAGCTCACCTTGGTCCCGCCCAGGTCCGCCGCGTTCACTCCCAAGACGAACATGTCGCCCAGGTTCACCAGCACCCCGAGATCAAACCCGATCCCGCTCGCGCTGTCCCCCAGACCACTGTCCGCCATGTAGTACTTCAGGCTCACCCCGGCCAGGGCGACGTCCATGATGTTCGTCGCCAACGTCCCCAGGATCAGCGACTCGTTCCACGTGAACGCGCCGCCCACCGTCCCGGTGTCGGAGACCTCTTGGCCGCCCATCGCCGCCCGCTCCCAGGAAAGTCCAATCCCGAGATTGGCGAACGTCGTCACCGCCCCCACGTACTGGTGCGTGATCCCCAGCCCGTAGAGATCCGTCGTCATCCCCGAGATCCGCGTGTCCGCGACCTGCGCCAGACCCGCCGGGTTCCACAGCACGGCCGTCGCGTCGTCCGCGACCGCCACAAACGCTCCACCCATGGCCAATGCCCGCGCACCTACCCCACTCTTAAACGCGCTGAACGCACCTACACCGTCAGCGAGGGCGATGGCGGAGAGGACCATGAGGAGAGCTAGGCTCACACCGATCACTCGCTTCATTGTGTTCCCTTCCTCCTTCGGAAGTCGGGATCCTCCGGGGCGGGTTGCCCCGCCCCGGGAGGTCCCGCTCTCTTGCTATCTGTTGATGAACACCGTGCCCTTGCCGGTGAAGGTGTTCGTCCCGTCCGTCGCCATCACAACGTAGATGTACCCGCCGTTGGCGAGTGACGCCCCAGCCTCGTTCTTACCGTCCCACACAACCTCGGTCACGTTCGCCTTCGTCTCCGACCACACCACGTGGCCAGACAGGTCGTACACCGCAACATCAAACCTCGTCGCGATCCCCGACCCTTCGTAGCCAAACGCAACCTCAGTCGAGAACGGGTTCGGCGTGGCGATGAACTTCTCCACGTTCAGCTCACTGGCCACGATCGTGATCGTGTCCCACGACGTGTCCGACGGATCCATCGGATCCACGTACGTCGCCGTGATCGTATCTCCCGCCTCAGCTCCAATCTCGCTGAGCGTGATCGCCGCTGTGATGAACGTGTCCGTCGTCGCACCGGCCAGCGGCGCGAGGTCGAACGTCACCGTCCCAATCTTCACCGAGTCCTGGAGCACCGTCGCCCCAGCGCGGCTCGGATCCTTCACCTTCACGTACACGCTGTCCGCGTCCGTGTAGCTCGCAACGACGGTCCCCGTGGCGTTCACGAAGTCCGTCTTCGAGGCCTGGCCCGGCGGTGTCCCGCCGCCACCCACGCCCACCTTGATCGAGATCCACGCCGAGTCAGAGTGGTTCGACGGATCCTGGTACATCGCCAGCACCGTGTCCCCAGGCAGCACGCCCAGGGTCGGCACGCACGTGTACACACTCACGAGGTCGATGCAGATGACGGACACGAAGTCGCCCGTCGCCACACCGGTCTCCATGATGTCGATCCCCGCCCAGCGCCCGTTGCGCGGGTTCAGGACGTACAGCATCGCGTACGTCCCGTTGTTGAAGATGTTCGTGTCGCCAAGCAGCGCGTTCACGGGATGCGTGTACTCCTGTTCGTACAGGCACTCCCACGGATTGAGAGCGAACGGCCCGAACGGCAGGTTCTGCCCGCCATCCCAGAACGCGTCCACCCGCTCGCGGCGGTACTGGTCCTCGTCCTGGTCCGGATCGATGACCTCCACGAACACGCAGTCCGAGTTCACGTACCCGGAGACGCGGTTCCCCTGCCGGTCGAGGAAGTACATCTTCGTCGCCGACCCGTCGTACACCTGCGTGTCCGCAATCGACATCAGGTCGAACGACACGTCGTTCGCTACCCGAACGCGGTCGATCCGTGGCGGCATCGCCGTGAACGGGTTGGCATCCCCGATGCCGAGCATCCCGTCCTCGTCGTCCGTGTAGTACACGTCGTTGTACCGCGCGTAGATGTCGTCCTCGTTGTACGCCTCGACCTTCCAGTTGTCGAACCACAGTTGGAACCCGCCCAGGCCGAACAGGGCCGGAACGGCCTCGCCAATGCCCATCGCGTCCCACACCGGCCGCAGGACCGTCCCGCCGTTGGTGAAGAACACCGACGAGTTACCAGCGCCTTGCTCGTCAAGAATCAGCCACTCCACGTCGTCCTCGTTGTGCGGGTCGCACACGTGCACGACCACCTGCTCCGGGCAGCACGGATCCGTGTTCGCGTTCGAGTCAATCACCTGGACGTACACCGGGTCGCGGCCAAGCCAGTAGATCGACTTGTCCATCCGGCTCGCGTCCGTGAACGACGTGATCGAGTGCATCCTCTCCTCGATGTACGACACGGCGAGCTTGAAGTCGTCCTCGTCGTTCGGATCGAGGTAGTACGCCACCAGCACGTCGCGCACGTTCAGGCTGTTGAACCCCAGGTCGTCCAGGATCGAGTTCAGATTCAGCTCGAAGATCCCGCTGTTCACCTCGGTCTCCTGCGCGAAGAACATCACCCGCGCAAGACCAGCGCAGTTCTCCGTGTCAAATACGTTGACGTTCGCGTCGCCCCAGGCGTCCGTCGACCCCGCCACCGCGTACTGCATGTAGTACGAACCCTCTTCCTGCGGCTGGTGGTTCCCCAGGTCGATCGGGCCGCCGCCGAGGTACTCATCGATCCCGCTGTCGTAGATGTTGTACCAGCGGATCGACTCCCCGTCGAACGGGTAGTCGATGTAGACGTCGGCCTTGTAGTCCTCGCACGCCGCGACCGCTGCTGCCGCATCGGGAACCACGCCGCCGGTCATCTTCAAGGAGCAGAAGTTCGTCGGGCTGTACATGACCAGGTCGCTGTCGTCGACTTCCTCGGTCTGCACCGGGTTCCACGACCCCGGATTCACGATGATGAACACCGGAACGTACTCAATCTCGTTGCAGTTCAGGTTCTCGTCCGGGTCCACGACCGTGATCTTCGCCGCGGTGTTCGCGTCCTTGTAGATCTCGTTGTCCCAGGTGATCGTCGCCTCGGTGTCGATGATCTTCATCAGCCCGAGCGCGACATCCGTCGGATCGTTCTGGTCCTGGTACAGACCCGTCAGGGTGTCCATGTTCTCGAAGCGACCAAGGACATACATGTCACCTTCGAAGTCAGCGAGGCCAGCGTCCTGCGGCACATACCACGGGGGCGGCAGGACCGCGGGCATTCCGCGAACGCCGCGGATGATGCTCCACGCAGCGACGGGATCCATGCTGTCGAACACGAAGAACCCAAGGTCGTCCGAGTCGGCGTCAGCGCCGAACTCGGTCGTGTACAAGGCCCCTCGCCCCGCTCCGAACCAGTAGCCCCAGTTCCCGCCCTGGAAGTCGTACGGAATCCCGGAGAGGCCTTCCTCTTCCCAAGCCACAATACCATGGATGGAGTCGTCCACGACGTGGGTGTTCGCCACCGGGTCGTTGTAGTTCACACGCGTCCCAACCTGGAACGCTCGGTGGGACACGAAGAGCCCGGTGTCCGCCCCCGTCTCCTCCATGAAGTCGAACGCCAGCGACCCCGCCGAGTTCCCAGGCCAGTGGCCCTTGTACGGCACGTACGCCATCTCGTTATAGAAGTTGCCGTCCGCGTCGCCGAAATCCGGGTCGACGCCGACATCCATGCCCGCCCGCGGCCACTTGTAGCTCACCCAGACGATGTACGCCCCCGTCTTGGGGTCCATCACCTTGATGTCCGTCCAGAACTTGTCCCGGACGTCGCAGTCGATGTTCTCATCGGGGTCGTACACCACGATGAACACCGAGTCACCTTCCTGTACATTCGTCACCCGGTTCTGCCCGCGACTGTCGGACGAGAAGTACAACTCCGCGTCCGTCGCCAGGGCAGACCAGGCGAAGAGCGCCACCAGCAAGAACATGACGGCGCCCGCAACCACGTTTCGCCTCTTCAACGTGCTACCTCCTTCTCCTACAGGTTTTCGACTTCGCTTGCATGACTCTAGCCTTGCTGATCGCTTCACGCCCGCTCGCCTCCTTCGGCTCACGGAAGAGCACCGGTTCTAGATCGATCCGCAACCACCTCCTCATCGCGTCAGCCTCCGTATCCGATCCCCATGCGCTCAACCACCGCCCGGGAGGTCTCTCCCCGGCGCGAAGATGCGCTCTTGATCAGAACCGGCCGGCCAAGGCGCCGGAGCACCAACGCAATCGACCACCCCCCACTTTCAAGCGTCTCTTGCCCCCTCTAACGCAGATGTAAACCGCATCCTGGTCCGAAACTGGGTGCATCTTACCACACGCGGAGAAGCCATGTCAAGTCGGGAAGGGATCGCTCGCCGCGGGCCTTCGACCTCCCCCGCGTCGCCTGTCGACGCAGGGCCAAGGGAACGGCTGGCCGGGAGGCCACGCTGCTCACGGAGTTCCGCATCTCACCTCCTTGGCAAGAGGTCAAGCGCCGACGAAGCTTACGCCGCGGCGCTCCGCCGGAGAAGGAGGTGGGTGCGGGCGCGGCCTCCCGTCCGTCCTTCTGGCAGGAGGACAGGTGTCCGTGAGCCACGTCACCGTCCCCTTGACACACGCTCCGCAGGGATGGTAGGCTCGCCCTGTGCTCTTCGTCCGTCACGGGAGGTGCGCCATGAGAGGAGTCCATCGGAAGAGGGTCCTGACCGCGTTCATCACGGTCCTCGTCGTGTCCGTCCTCTCGGCCGGCCTGCACGGGGAGACGGGCACCGAGGCCACGGTCCTCACCACCACGGGGCAGACGCTGCAGGGTGCGCTCTCTGGACTCCTCGACACGCTTCGGCTCGACGTCCGGTCGATCGCCCCCACGGTCGGGCCGGACCAGGCGTTCGACATCCCGCTCGGTCTGGTCAGCCAGATCACGATCGACTATCCACGCGTGGTGATCGAGGCGGGGGACCGGGTCTTCGTCGGCCCGTTCGCGGCGTTCCAGGGGATCCCAGAGGCCCTTTCTCTCGACCGGGGAGGGGAGGTCGTCTCGCTCGCCACGGCGGGGATCCGGGCGATCGCCCTTCATGGGACCTCGCTGCACGAGGTGCCGCGGGAGTGGCTGGGGGATCAGTTCTTGACGCGCCCGGCGGTGCTGAACGTTCGCCCGGTCGCCGGCCCGGCCCCGGAGGAGCCGGCGATCACCGTCTCCCCGCCCGCCACGACCGGCGGTGAGGCTTCGACTGGACCGAGTTGGGAGGACCTCGCCCCGGCAGAGCCAGCCCCGTCCACGGGCCAGGGATGGATCACGATCCTCGTCCTCCTGGCGATCGTTGGGCTCGTCGTCTACTTCTTCCTTGCCCCGTAGACGCAACGCTTGCCCCGTAGACCCAACGTCGGGACCCGCATGCCATCGCTCGAGTGTTCTGTGTTCTGGGGTCAGATCTTGACGCAACGGTATGCCGGTGCTAGACTCCGGCGATGGCTCGCCCTCTGCGTATCGAGTATCCCGGAGCGGTGTATCACGTCACGTCGCGCGGGAATGCCGGCCAAGCGATCTTCCACGACGACGAGGACCGCGAGAGGTTCCTAGCGGCACTCGGGTTTGTCGTGTCGCGTCACGGCTGGCTTTGCCACGCCTACTGCCTGATGAGCAACCACTACCACCTTCTGCTGGAGACGCCTGCGGCGAACCTGTCCGCAGGGATGCGACAGCTGAACGGGCTCTACACCCAACGCTTCAACCGCCGCCACGGTCAGAAAGGGCACGTCCTGCAGGGGCGGTTCAAGTCCATCCTCGTGGATCGGGAGGCGTACCTTCTCGAACTCGTCCGCTACGTGGTGTTGAACCCCGTGCGGGCTGGGGCGGTGGAGCATCCAGGAGACTGGGAGTGGTCGAGCCATCGACCAACCGCCGGAGAAGCGTCTCCTCCGGCGTTCCTGACGACGGATTGGATCCTCGCTCAATTCGGGGCGCGCCGGCCACAGGCGCAGGAGCACTACCGGAGGTTCGTGGCGGAGGGGGGCGGACGGACGGTGTGGGAGCACCTCCGCGGGGGCGTGATCCTGGGCGACGAGGCGTTCGTGGAATTCGTGAGGCCACGTCTTGCAGGAAGCGAGCTAGCGAAGGAGATCCCCGTTGATCACCGCCTGGCCGCCCGGCCGTCGCTGCACGAGGTCTTCAAGGGAACCCGAAGCACAGAGGAGAAGGAAGAGAGGACGTACGCCGCCTACGCCGTGCACCGCTACACCCTGATCGAGATCGGCGAGCATCTCGGGTTGCACTACTCGACGGTGAGCAAGCGGGTGCGGCGCGAGCGGGAGCGGCGAGAGAACTTGCGGATCAAGATCTGACCCCGGTCGCGTGTGCGGTCGCGTGCGCGGGGTGAGCCTCGGCTCCGGCCCGGCCGTCAGTTGCCACGCCCTGTCAAGGTCCGCTCCATCCTTGTCCGGAAGGACCTCGAGCGTACAATACGCCTCAACAGGAGGAAACGATGCAGGCCTACCGACTCAAGGCGGTCGTGGAGCCCGATGAGCGCGGCTACCACGCGTGCTGCCCCGCTCTCAAGGGGTGCCATACCTGGGGCGCAACGGTGGAGGAAGCCCTCGAACACCTGCGCGACGCCGCCAGCCTGTACGTGGAGTCGCTGGTCGCCCACGGAGAGCCGATCCCGATCGGCGAGCAGGGGGAGCGGAGCGCCGCGGAGAGGGAACTCGTCCTCACAGTATGAGGCTTCCTCCCGCCCTCCGTGGCGTACCCGTGAGGGCGCTCGCCGCAGCCCTGGAGCGCGATGGCTTCGTCCTTGACCGCCAGTCCGGGAGCCACCGGGTCTACTTCAACCCCACCGATCAGCGGCGGACCATCGTGCCCTGGAAGTCGCCTGGCTCAACCCTCCCCCATGGCACCCTCAAGGCGATCCTCGACGACCTCGGCTGGTCTGCCGATGACCTGAAGCGCCTGCGGTTGATCTAGAGGGAGACCTCGCCCCGGACTCTTCGCGCCACGCCACCCGCGTGCCGCGCGGCTTGCGCCTCTCCTCGCATGGGCCTACCATAGACCCACGTGGAGGGATGACCGAACGGCAAGGAGCCGCTCTCGAAAAGCGGTAAGCCCGAAAGGGCCTCGGGGTTCGAATCCCCGTCCCTCCGCCATGATGCGCCCGTAGCTCAGGGGACAGAGCGCTGCCCTGCGGAGGCAGAGGCCAGAGGTTCAAATCCTCTCGGGCGTACCAGTTCAAGAGCCATCCGCGAGTGGCCTCCGTCGGCGCGTCACGCGGACGCGCCCGTTCGTTTAAGGTCGCCGTCGTGCAGGATGCGTTCAGATCGCTGTCCTCTCGAGATCCCTAGAGCGGCGACGTCAGGTTCCTCCGTGCAGCGACAAGCGGAAGATGGGCAGTCGGCTCGCTCGGGCACACCGGGTACAATCCCTGTCGCTCCAAAGGGAGGACTCATGGGCGAGGGACACAGGGGCGGAGCGGGCGCGGGAAGCCTGGCTGGGGTCGTATGGTTTGGCGGGTGGCTGTTCACCATGGCGTTCGCCAAGCTCCTTTGGTGGCAGTGCATCGTCGGCCTCGTGATCTGGCCGTACTACCTAGGCGTAATCGCGCGGTAGGTCGCCGGGCGAGGCGTAGCTGCCAGACCCCGACGGAACGCATCTCGCCTTCGCCTCAGACCGCGACGGTGACCTCGAGATCTACACCGTCCGATCGGACGGCAGCGAGCTCACGCGCCTCACCCGGCGGACGACCTCTTGCCTGCTGGGTCTCCGTCCGGAGAAGGGATCGCCTTCGTGAGTGAGCGCGACGGAAACCGCGAGATCTACGTCATGAGGGCGGACGGCACCTGCGCTCGGCGGGTGACCGACGACCCTGCGGACAACATGTATCCCGCGTGGAAGCCGCTCTAGGGGCCAGTGCGCACTCGCCCGGCGCCAAGAGCCGGGCTCGTGTCCGACCCGCGGCGCACAGGTGGTCGCTGGTTCGGTCCCCCTCAGGCTGACGGACGGCGGGCCAGCTCGCCGCAGGCCCACGTCGACTGCCGCAGCGGGGAGCAGGATGCCCCGGGGGGTGAGCAGCGCTACTGTCCCTTCCGGTTCTCTTTCTCCTGCCGATCGAGGTACTGGACGATCGCGTCCACCACGAGGTAGTTCACCGAGCGGTCGCGCTTCTCCGACAGCTTGATCAGCCGCTCGACGGGGCGTTCCTGCATCTTCTTCTGGGGGATGTAGATCGAAAGCTTGTCCAGGATCTCCTTCTTCGTCATCTTCCTCTCTCCTCCCGGATGGATTTCCAGATCGGCCACTATATACCGCATCGAAGGCGATTGGTCCAACCCGAGGAGGAGGGGACCCGCCTCGGAGGCCCTAGATCGCGGTTTGGCCGAGGGATCGGCACGCACGGACCGACGAGGACGGGACTCGAACGGAAGGGAGGGGGAAGGGCGGCGCCCCGTCCCGCGGACGCGCTGGAGCCGGGACGCGCCGCGGGGCATGATTGCCGATCTTCAAGAGGAGGGCCGCAAGGGAGGCGCAGTGCGCGGAGCGAAGCTTCTCGGACAATGGACGCAGGGCACGGAGGGATGGTACGCCTCCATGGCCCTCGCCAACCTCGCCCTGGGGACCTCGTCCACCCTCGTCCCGCTCCTGATCGCCCACGTCCTCGGCGGCTCGGTCGCCGAGGTGGGCCTTCAGTCGAGCGGGGTCAGCCTGGTCGGGGTCGTGGGGAGCCTCGTCTGGGGGAGGCTCGCCGACGCGGCCCCGCAGCGGAAGCCCTTCCTTTTCCTCTCCTTCTCCCTCCTCGCCGTCACGTTCGCGGGGATCGCCTTCACGCGCTCCTTCTGGGCCCTCGTTGCCTACGGGATGGTGCAGAACTTCTTCTGGGTCGCGACCGGCGCGGTCTCGGTCCTTCTCCTGACCGAGCGCCAGGGGAAGGCGTCGTGGGAGCGGAGGATCGGCCAGTTGAACCAGATCGGCGCCCTGGGCTGGCTCGCGGGGCTGGCCCTGGGGAGCGTGGCCCTCGCGGTCGGGACGCGCCTCACCACCGAGGAGACGGCGATGCGCGGTCTCTTCCTCATCCTCGCCCTGACCAGCGCCGCGGCGACCCTCCTCGCCGCCCGTCTCGTCCCGTGCGCCGACGCCTCGCTCGCCGGCCGGCCGTTCCGCGGGGCGGCCCTCGCCCTGAAGGCCCTCTTGACGGAGGCCTCCAAGCTGACGCCGCACCACCTCGCCCGGTGCCTCGACCCGCGCCGCCTGCCGGCACTCCTCTCGACAAAGGACGCCCACGACCGGGCGACCCGCCTCTTCCTCGCCGAGACCTTCCTCGCCTTCGCCGGGATCGGCTTCTTCGGGATCCCTCTGCCCCTCCTCCTCGCCGAGCGCTTCTCGATCCCGTCGTCCGAGGTCTTCCTCTACTTCGTCGTCTTGAACGTGGGCGTCGTGGCGGCGTACCCCCTGGCGTCGCACCGGATCGGGAGGATGGGAAACAAGGCGGTCCAAGGAGGCGCTCTCCTCGCGCGCCTCGGCCTGTTCGCCCTCGCCGCGGCGTTCCTGTTTCTCTCTCCGTCGCCTCCGCCGGGGATCGCCATCGCCCTGCATCTCCTCGCCTTGGGCGTCTCCTGGTCCTTCTTCCAGCTCTCGGGGGTCGCCCTCGCCTCCCGCCTGGCCCGGCCGGAGCGCCGGGGACGGGTCCTCGGGCTGTACAACGCGACCGCCAGCGCCGGGTGGATCGTCGCGGGCGTGGGGAGCGGATACCTCGCCAGAGAGGCCGGGTACCCCGCGAGTTTCGCCGCGGCGGCGGCCCTCATCGCCCTCTCGCTCCTCGTCCTCCGCGCCGTCCCGAGCCCAGGCTCAGCCGACGCGGGAGGGTCGAGCGCACCGAGCCCGGAGCGGGGCTGACCTCTCCCTTCCCGCAGCCGAGCGGCCTGGACCTGGACCATCCCGGTAGCGGATGATTCTAGGGACATTCCTAGAGACGAGAAGGGAGCGCCGGTGAGGGGGATCGGACGCCTTCGGAACGGGATCGCGGGGATGGAAGGCTGGTTCGCCTCGCTGGGCCTGGCGAACGTCGCCCTGGGCACGTCTTCCATCCTTGTCCCCCTGACGATCGCCCACCTCCTCGGCGGCTCGGTCGCCGACGTCGGCCTCCAGTCGAGCGCGGCCAGCCTCATGGGCGTCCTGGGGAGCGTCGCCTGGGGACACCTGGCGGATACCGCTCCGCGCCGGAAACCTTTCCTCGTCCTCTCCGTCGCCGTCCTCGGCCTCGCGTACGTCGGAATGGCCCTCGCCCGCTCCTTCCCGATCCTCGTCCTCTGGGCAATGGTCCAGAGCTTCTTCTGGGCGGCGACAGGCTCGGTCTCCGTCCTTCTCGCGATCGGACGCGGGGACAGGGGGACCTGGGAGCGGAAGATCGGCCGACTGAACCAGGTCACCGCTCTGGGGTGGCTCTGCGGCCTCGCGTTGGGGAGCGCCTCCCTGAGCACCGCCGCGCGCTTCACGACCGAAGCGGTCGCGACCCGCGCGCTGTTCTTCCTCCTCGCGGGGGTCGGGGCCGGTGCGGCCGTCCTCGCCGTCCGCTTCGTCCCGCGCCAGGGCGCGCTTCCAGACGCGCCCCCGCCTCCGCCCGCGACGACAGGAAGGCCCGACCCGTCCTCCCCGCTCGCTGCGCGTCTCCTCCTCCGGCGCCTCGCCCGGCGGCTTCCGACCCCCTTCTCCGGAAGGGACGCCCGGGATCGGGCGCTCCGCCGCCTCCTCGTCCAGACCTTCCTCACCTGGGCCGGAGTCGGTTTCTTCGCCGTCCCGTTCCCGATCCTCCTCGCGGAGCGCTTCGCCATCCCCTCCGCCCAGGTCTTCCTGTACTACGTCCTCCTGGACGTCGGCGTCATCATCGCCTACCCCCTCGCGTCGCGGTGGAGCGGGAGGATCGGCAACAGGGCGGTCCAGACCATCGGCCTCCTGTCCCGCCTGGCGCTGTGCCTCGTCGGTGCGGCCTTCCTCTTGCTGTCGGCTTCCGCCCCGCCGTGGATCCTCCTTGGGCTCTACTTCCTCGTCATCGGGATCTCCTACTCCTTCCTCCAGCTCTCGGGGGTCGCCCTCGCCTCCCGCCTCGCCCGCGAGGAGAGCCGAGGGCGGATCCTCGGTCTCCTCAACGCCGTGATCGGGGCAGGGATGATCGTCGCCGGCGTCGGAAGCGGGTACCTTGCCCAGGGGCTTGGCTACGCCGCCCCGTTCGCCGCGGCCGCCTCCTTGGTGATCCTCGCCCTGCTTGTCCTGCGCGGCGTCCCGCGCTCGGCCGTCCCCTTCGAGGAACCGGCCGAACTCAAGGCGGAGAAGGAGGCGGCGTGATCTCTGGGGAGGGGAGCGCCGTGGCCCGGATGCACACGGCGGAGCACCTGCTCACGGCCGTCATGCGCCGGAGGTTCGGCTCGCCCCGGAACCTGGAGATGCACCTTGGGGAGAAGAAGACGAAGTGCGACTTCCTCGTCCCACGGACCCTCACGGCGGAGGACCTCGTCGCGATCGAGGGCGAGGTCAACGCCGAGATCGCCGCCGATCACCCCGTCGCGGCCGAGGTCGTCTCCCGCGAGGAAGCGGAGCGGTCCTACGACCTATGGAAGGTCCCACCGGACGCGGCGGAGATCCGGATCGTGCGCATCGGGGCCGTGGACGCCGCCCCGTGCGTCGGAGACCACGTCCACAGCACGCGCGAGGTGGGGCGGTTCCGGATCACGACCGCGGACATGAAGGACGAGCGGACGGTCCGCATCCGCTTCACCCTCGAGCCCTAGGCGAGGACCGAAAGCGGGTGAGGCACCGCGAGGAGAACCTCCCCGTCGCCGATCAGGGCCTCCCGCCGACTGCCGCGGCAGCCAATCGAGATCGTCGGACGATGCGTCACGAGCGGAACCGCCGTGCACTCTCCGCACATGGCCCCCACCCCGGCGGTCCGCGCCTCGCAGAAACCGCCCGTCGCCACCGCGATCTCACGGACGGTCAGCATCGCCTCGAGTGGGCTCAGGACGTGGACGACCACGTCGGGCGGGAAGGGGGCCGCGTCGAGCGGGAAGTACACAAAGACCCTCTCCCCGAACGGAAGAGGTCGCAGCAGGGCGATGAACCGGCGCGCGGCGCCGACGTCCTTCGCGCGCTCCCACAAAACAAGCTTCTCGGCGAGCCGAGTCAGGGTCGCGGCGTCCGGCGGGTCGATCCCGAGGTTGAACCGCGCCATCGGACAGTCGACCTCTTCTCCCGCCGCCCAGACCGCCTTTCCCTGGCGTGCCTGCCCCACGAAGGCGCAGTGGCGCGCCGGCGCCTCGACGTGGTCCACGCCCAAGGGCAGGTGATCGAGAACCGAGATCCCGACGAACTTCAGGAGCATCCCCCCTCCTTCTCTCCCCATCCTCTCCGCGGCGGAGCTCGCGGTCAAGCCCGGGGCCTCCCCCCGAAGATGCCGGTCCCGATGCGGATCATCGTCGATCCCTCCTCGACCGCGACCCGCCATGAGTCGGTCATCCCCATAGACAGGACCTCCATCCGGACGCGCGGGATCGCCAGCGTGCGCACCTCGCCCAACAGGCGCCGCGTCTCGCGAAAGGCCGGCCGGAGGTCCTCCGGGTCGCTTGACTCCGGCCCCAGCGTCATCAGCCCGCGAACCTCGAGGTGAGGGAGCCCGGCCAGGGCGCGGACGAGCCCCTCGGCCCTCTCCGGGACGACGCCGCTCTTGCGCGGCTCGCGGCCGGAATTCACCTCGACGAGGACGGGGAGGATCCTCCCAAGCCTCTCGCACGCCCGGTCGAGGGCTTCCCCGAGCGCCAGAGAGTCCACCGTCTCCACGAGGTCGAACAGGGCAACGGCGCGGGCGGCCTTGTTCCGTTGGAGGTGTCCGATCAGGTGCCAACGGCTGCGGCGGCCGACGGCCTCGATCGCCCGCTCGGCTTCCTGGACGTAGTTCTCTCCAACCGCCCCGATCCCGGCCTCGACCGCCTCCAGGACCTCCTCCGGCGCCCTTGTCTTCGCCGCGGCGACGACGGTCACCCCAGAGGGGACCTCCCGCAGGAGGGCTCTCACGTTCCTCGCGATCGCTCCCATCAGGTCTCCCCTCCGGCGAGGCGCTCCCACGCGGCGACCCTCCCCTCGAGGGCCGCCCTCGCCTGGGCGTGCCTCGCCCCCAGCTCGCCGACCCGCAGGCCGTCCCCTTCCTCGCTCGCCTCGGCCAGCGAGCGCTCGAGGTCCGCGAGGCGCTCCTCGAGCCCCTCGATCTCCGCCTCGAGGGCCCGTCGCGCCTCCTCCCTCCTGCGTTCCTGGTAGCGATCCGCCTTCTCCGGCCGCGGCAGGGCGGGGGTCAGACCTTGCCTTTTGACCTTTCGCTCCCGCTCCGCGCGCGCGGGAGGAGAAGAGGGCTCGGCCACCCCGCTTCCCCCTCTCTCGCGATAGGCGCGATACCCGCGCGGCACGACGCGGAGCCGCTCGTCCCGCACCTCCCACACCTGCGTCGTCACCGCCTCGAGGAGGGCGCGGTCGTGGGAGACGAGGAGGACCGTCCCCTCGTAAGCGACGAGGGCCTGTTCGAGGATCTCCTGGCTCGCGAGGTCGAGGTGGTTCGTCGGCTCGTCGAGGAGGAGGAGGTTCCCCTCGATCAGGGAGAGGAGGGCGAGGGCGATCCGGCTCCGCTCCCCGCCGGAGAGGGCCTTCATCCGCTTCAGGGCGTCGTCCCCCGAGAAGAGGAACCGCCCGAGCAGCCCCCGCGCCTGGCTGATCGAGAGGCCGGAGCGCGAGAGGAGGAGGTCGAGGACCGTCCCGTTCCCGTCGAGCCCTTCCTGGGTCTGGCTGAAGACGGCCGGCCGGACCCCGTGGCCAAGCGCGACCTTGCCCGCGACCGGGGCTGTCTGCCCAGTGATCGTCCGCAGGAGGGTCGTCTTCCCGCACCCGTTCTCCCCGATCACAGCCACCTTCTCCCCGCGGTAGAGGACGAGATCCTCGCAGGAGAAGAGCGCTCGCGAGAACCCGATCTCCAGGGCCTCGGTCACGAGGACGCGCTTCCCGCTCGCGGCGCCCATGGGGATCGAGAGGGTGATCCGATCGGCGTCGCGCGGGCGCTCCACCCGCCTCTTCTCCAGCCGCTCGAGCTTCTTCTCCCGGTCCTTCGCCTGGCCGTGCTTCTGGCCGGCGTGGTGGCGGCGGATGAAGTCCCGGTAGCGGTCGACCGTCGCCTCCTGGTCCTCGTACACCTCGAGGCGCCGCGCGCGCTCCGCCTCGCGCTGGACGCGGGACTGGGTGTACCCGCCGCGGAAGAGGGTCACCTCGGAGAAGGCGACCTCCCAGGTCTTCGTCGCCACGCGGTCGAGGAGGTGGCGGTCGTGGGAGACGATGAGGATCGCGCCTTGGAACTCCGACAGGCTCTCCTCGAGCCAGTCGAGGGCCGCGAAGTCGAGGTGGTTCGTTGGCTCGTCGAGGAGCAGGAGGTCCGGCTCCTCGACGAGGACCCGCGCCAGGGCCGCCCGCGCCTCCTCGCCGCCGGAGAGGATCGCGACCGGCCGGTCGAACTCCTCCGCGGCGAACCCGACCCCGGCGAGGACGGAGCGCACCTTGGCCTCGGCCTCGTACCCGCCCTCCCGCTCGAATGTGTGCAGGAGCGCGTCGTAGCGCTCGAGGTCCTCCGCTCTCGCCCCGGCCATCCCCTTCTCCAGACAGCGCAGTTCCTCCTCCATGGCGAAGAGGTCGGCGAACGCGCGGCGCATCGCCTGGAGGAGCGTCCCCTCCCCGGAGAGACGGGCGACCTGCGGGAGGTACCCGACGTGGAGCCCGCTCGCGCGGTGGAGCTTCCCGCCCGAGGGCTCCTCGACCCCAGCGAGGATCGAGAGGAGGGTGGACTTCCCGACGCCGTTGTCGCCGACGAGGGCGATCCGGTCCCCGCGCGCCACCTGGGCCGAGAACGGCGCGAACAGGACCTGCGCCCCGAACGATTTTCCGACCTGATCCACCTGGAGGAGGGACATCGTCCGGATGGTAAGGGAAGGGCGCGGAGAAGGCCAGGACGCAAGCCTGGAAGGGCGTTCCCCTTCTCCGCAGCCTGCCGCTGTGCTAGGATGGGGCGTGGAACCACCCGCGGAAGCGCGTTTCTACGAGAAGATCGGGAGGAACCGGGTGCGGTGCGCCCTGTGCGCGCACCGCTGCCTCGTCGAAGAGGGACGCCGCGGGATCTGTGCCGTGCGTGAGAACCGGGGCGGGACCCTCTTCTCCCTTGTCTACGGGAAGGTCGTCTCCCGCGACCGCGACCCGATCGAGAAGAAGCCTCTCTTCCACTTCCTGCCCGGCTCCTGCGCCTACTCGGTCGCCACGGTGGGGTGCAACTTCACCTGCGGCAACTGCCAGAACCACTACATCTCCCAGTACCCGCGCGAGCACGGCGGGCGGATCCTCGGCGACGAGGTGAGCCCGGCGGAGCTCGTCGCCGGGGCGGTCGAGAGCGGCTGCGAGTCGATCGCCTACACCTACACCGAGCCGACGGTCTACCTCGAGTACGCCCTGGACGCGGCACACCTAGCGAAGGAGGAGGGCCTGGCGAACGTGCTCGTCACGAACGGCTACATGACCCAGGAGGCCACAGAGGAGATCGTTCGGGTGATCAACGCGGCCAACGTCGACCTGAAGGGGACGAGCGAGGCGTTCTACCGCGAGCTGTGCGGGGCGAACCTCCGGCCGGTCCTCGACTCGATCCACCGCCTCCACCAGGCCGGGGTCTGGGTGGAGGTGACGACCCTCGTCATCCCAGGGAAGAACGACAGCGCGGACGCCCTGCGCTGGACGGCGGAGGCCCTGGTCGGGATCTCCCCCTCGATCCCCTGGCACGTCACCCGCTTCCACCCCGCCTACAAGCTGTCGCACCTCCCCCCAACGCCGGTCGCGACCCTCGAGGCAGCGCAACGGATTGGGCGCGAGGCCGGCCTTGAGTACGTCTACGTCGGGAACGTCCCGGGCGAGGGAGAGGACACGCGCTGCCCCACCTGTGGGGCCCTGCTCATCAAGCGGATCGGTTTCCTCGTCCGAGAGAACCGCCTCTCCGAGGGAGCCTGCCCCTCGTGCGGGCGGGAGGCGGCCGGGGTCTTCTCTAACCCCGCTGCGTGATCGTCACCCGGCGCGCGCCGCTCTCCAGGAGCTCGATCCGGACCACGAGGTCGCTCACCTCGAGGATCCCCTCCACCCGCTCCGGCCACTCGACCGCCGTCACCCCCTCCGCAGGGGGGAGGAGGGCGTCCAGGCCGACCTCAGCGAGCTCGCTTGCCGAGGAGAGGCGGTAGGCGTCGAGGTGGTGAAGGGCGAGCCTTCCCCGGTACTCGCGGGCAAGAAGGAAGGTCGGGGAGACGACGACCTCGGTGATGAGGAGGCCCTTGGCGATCCCCTTGACCAGGGTCGTCTTCCCCGCGCCGAGGGGACCGACGAGGGAGACGACGGTCCCGTCGCGGAGGATCGAGGCGAGGTCGATCCCGATCTCCTCCGTCTCGGCCGCGGTGTGGGCGATCGCGACCTTGTCCACTAGCTCCTCAGGCGGACGCCGAGGCCGGCCAGGCGCGCCTCGATCCGGGAGAGGACCGCCTCCGTCTCCTCGTCGGTCAGGGTTCGATCTTTAGCGCGGAGGGAGAGGTCGTAGGTCAGGCTCTTCTCCCCTGCGGCGACCTGCCCCCCTTGGTAGAGATCGTAGAGGAGGATCCCCTCCACTTCCTTCTCCGCCGCGATCGCCGCCCGCACCGCCTCCTCTGCGAGGCCGGCCGGGATGAGGAGGGAGAGGTCGCGCTTGGCGACCGGGAAGCGCGGCAGGGGGGCGAAGACTCGCCGTTGCCCCTGCAGGGCGTGAAGCCGTTCGAGGTCGAGCTCGAACACGACGACCCGAAGGGGCGCCGGAAGCCGGGAGACGACCGCGGCGCCGACCTCCCCGAACAGGCCGACCGACTCGCCGCCGACCTGGACCTGCCCGCCGCGTCCGGGGTGGAGGAAGGGCGGGACCTCGTCCGAGGCGACCCGCGCATCCTGGACCCCCAGGCCGGAGAGCAGGCCGAAGAGGATCCCCTTCGCCTCCCCAACCCCGACCTCTCCCTTTCCGGAGAGCGGGACCCCGGTCCGGCCGAAGACGGCCGCCGCGAGGGCGTCCCGCTCGCCGCGAGCCTTCGAGAAGACCCGCCCCACCTCGAACAGCATCCCCCCGTCTCGACGCTGGTTCAGGTTCGCCTCGACGACGGAGAGGATCCCCGGAAGGAGCGCGCCCCGCAGGAGGCGCTGACCGGCGGTCATCGGGTTCCCCACGGCCACGAGGTCCTCCTCGGGCAGGCGGAGGACCTCCCGCCAGCTCGTCTTCTCGAACCCGTCCGTGACGACCTCGGAGAGGCCAAGGCCGACCAGGAGGGCGCGGACGCGATCCTTCGTCTCCTCCAGCGGATCGCGGACCCCGAGGTGGAGGACGCCCTTGGGGGCGACGGGGAGGAGCCGGTCGTATCCGACGATCCGCCCGACTTCCTCAACCAGGTCGACCTCCCGCTCGAGGTCGGCGCGGAAGGTGGGGATCTTCAAGGAAAGCGCATCTCCGTCCGCGGTCACCTCCATCCCCAAGCGCCCAAGGACGTCGGAGATCTGCTTGCCATCCAGGTCCATCCCGAGCAGTGCCGAAGCACGCGATGGGCGGAGGCGGATCGTCTGCGGCCGGCGCGGGCGCGGGTAGGCATCGAGGAGGCCGCGCCGCACGTCGCAGCCGGAGAGCTTCTTCAGGAGGTGCGCCGTGCGCGCCGCGACCACCGGGACGGCCTCCGGGTCGACGCCGCGCTCGAAGCGCACGGAGGCCTCGGTCCGCATTCCCAGCGCGCGCGCCGCGCGGCGGACGGCCACCGGGTCGAACGCCGCCACCTCGAGAAGGACCCGGCTCGTCGCCTGCCTGATCTCGCTGCGCTCCCCGCCCATCACGCCGGCGATGGCGATGCCCCCGTCCGGGTCGGCGATCAGGAGGACCTCCTCGCCGAGGGTCCGCTCCGCCCCGTCCAGGGTGCGGAAGACCTCTCCGGCGCGGGCGCGGCGAACGCTGACGGGACTGCGGATGACGTCCGCGTCGAAGGGGTGAAGCGGGTGCCCGAGTTCGAGCATCACGTAGTTCGTCGCGTCGACGACGTTCGACAGCGGCCGCATCCCGGCCTTCAGGAGCCGGTGCTGGACGAGGAGCGGGGACGGGCCGACGCGGACCCCTTCCATGAGCCGCGCGCTGTAGCGCAGCGTCGCCGTCGTCTTGTCGATCTCCACCGCGAACCGGGAGGAGGCGGGAGGGTCGGACTCCTCTAGGTCGAGCGAGAGAGGCCGCAGCGGCCGCCCCGTGAGGGCCGCCACCTCGCGCGCGACCCCGTAGATCCCAGCGCAGTCCGGGCGGTTGGAGGTGATCTTGAGGTCGAAGACGACGTCGTCGAACTCGAAGAGACCGCCGAGGTCGGTCCCGATCTCGAGGCCGAGCTCCTCCTCGAACGCCCAGATCCCGGCCGAGCGCGGCTCGAGGCCCAACTCCTCCTTGGAGCAGATCATCCCGCGCGAGGTGACGCCCCGCAGCTTCCGTTCCTCGACCCGCAGGCCTCCGGGGAGTTCGCCCCCCACGGTGATGACCGGGACGACCTGGCCGGCTTCGACGTTCGCCGCCCCGCAGACCACCTCGAGCGTCTCCGCGCCGATGTCCACGTGGCAGACGGAGAGGTGATCCGACTTGGGATGATCGCGCCGTTCGAGGACCCTCCCCACGACCGCTCCGCGCAGGCCCCCCGTCCGCGTCACCTCCTCCACCTCGAGGCCGGCCAGGGTCAGCCGTTCCGCCAGCCGCTCCAGGGCGGCCGGGGAGCGCTCGATGTCCACGTACTCCGCGAGCCAGCGACACGGTACCTTCATCCGTTCCCCCTACGATCCGAGCCCGAAATACAGGATCCCCGCGCCTTCCCCGAGGACCGGGGCGGCGTATCCCAGCGTGACGCGGAGTCCCAGAAGGCCGCCGAGGGCCGAGAGGTCAAGCGACGCCTCGACGCCGACCTCCACGCTCGGCAGAGTTCGACCCCATTCCTCAAGACCGGTCCACGCCGACCCCACTGCAAGGTAGACCCGGCCCCGGACGTCGTCGAGCATCAGGAGGTTCGCCAGGTTGTAGGGTTCTCCGCTCCCGGCAGGGACCTCCAGGGCCAGACGGGCATAGAGTCTGTCCGTCCCGCGGAACCGGGCCGGGACCCACCGCCCGCCGACGATCTTCCCGAAGCTCTTGAGCTCCGGAAGTTCGAACCAGAGCGCCTCCGGGACGTCGCCGAACCCCATCCCCAGGCCGAGGGTCCCCTGAAGGTAGAAAAGCGGCACGAGCCGGACCTCGTCGAACGCCGCGATCGCGATCCTCCCCGCCCCGCTGGGCGTGAGGTCAAGGCCAAACGAAGTCGCCCGGCTCCGAGTCACCGAAGGAAGGAGCGCGGCGACGACGCGCACGAAGGCCAGCGACCCGTCCTCCGTAGGAACCGAGAACCCCGCAAGCGTGAGGGTCGAGGCCTCCTCCCAGTACGTGCCGGGAGAGCCGACCTCCGGCTGGGCGAAGGCGGTGAAGGTGTAGGCAGCGCCCGCGGCAAGCCCCTCTTCCGACAGAGTCCCCCACAGGGAGAGCTGGTGCTCCCGCCCCTGGACGACGTCGGCCGCCAGCGTCCCCTTCCCGACGGAGACGCGGTACCGGTCGAGGTAGCTCACCGTGAGCCCTTGGGAGAGCGCGTTGGGGCGAAGGACGATTCCGTCGAGCGGGAAGGCGTTCCCGGTCGTCACGGCGACGATCTTCACGGGATCGTTGTTGTTCAGCCGGTCCCGGTCCGGCAGGAGGTGGTCCGGATCGATCGTCACCCGGCGGACCATCTCGTCCGTCTCAAAGACGATCTCCGCCGCCTCCGCGGACCCGTCCCATTCCTGGCGCACGGTCTCGCCGGAGCGGAGGGTCGCCTCCACGACGACCGGTTGCGCCGCCCCGCCCTCGCGCGTGACCCGCACGGTCGTCCGACGCCGGTCGCCCGCTCGATCGCGGGCGAGGATCCGAACCGCGTAGTCGACCGGGTTCTCCTCGAAGAGGAGGACCCGGAACACCTCCGCCAAGTCCTTCCCCGAGACCTCCTCGAGGATCCGCTCTAGGTCCAGGACGCGGATCGTCCCGCCCGCGAAGCGTGCCGCCGCCTCGCGGAGCCCCACCTCGAACGCCTCGCGCCCGACCGCGGCCGCGACGGCCCGCGCCGCGAGGTACCCCTTGTCGTACAGGCGGACGACGGTGGCGTTCTCGTACTCCACCTCGACCAGGGGCTTCACGATCGCCTCGTCGAACCCCTGGAAGACCGCCCGCAGGTAGGGGTACTCCACCTCGTGCTCCCGCAGGTTGAGGAACCCGAACTGCGACTGGACCACGTTCTCCAGGATCCCCTTCCCCGCGGGCACGATCAGGTTCCCCGTGAACTCGCCGTGGCGGCCCTCGAAGTAGGTGATGGAGAGATACTGGGAAAGGCCTTCGGAGAGCCAATTCTCAGCGTTCAGGTCCACGCCAATCCCGATCCCCCACCACAGGTGGGCGATCTCGTGGGCGAGAGCGAACTCGAGGACCCGGTCCAGGATCCCCGGCAGGGTGACGTTCCGGTGGGTGAAGAGGAGCGACGAGAGGAGGACGATCCCGTCCGCGGTCATGCACAGGCCCGTCCGGTTCGGGTTCTCCACGATGACGAGCCGCGTCCTCGGGCAGGGGCCGTACCGCTCCCCGTAGTCGACGAGCACGTCGCGCGCCAGGGTGGCGAGGAGGCGCGCCGCCTCCTCGTGACCGGCGAGGTAGAGGACCTCGATCGGGATCTCGCCATCAAGGACGTAGCGCTCGTACCCCGTCCCGGCGACGAGAGCCACCGTGCGGGTCGGCCCATCGCTCCAGGCGCGGTACGTCGTCCTCCCCTCCGCGCGTCCCTCTTCCTCCAGGTGGTCCGCCCCGACGGCGAGGACGACGTCCTCGGGGGCCGTCAGGCGCGCCGAGTAGTCGACCGCAGGGAAGTCGAGCGGAACCGAGCCCCCCGAGCGGGGGAGAAGGACGCCCTTCTCCTCGCCCCATCCCGCCACGCTCGGGAGGAGGAGCGGGAACCAGGCAAAGCGCCAGGTGAGGATCCCCCGGTCCAGCCCCTGGTCCCCGTCCGTCCGGCGCGGGACGGAGGTGACGAACGAGATCCGCAAGCGGGCCTCTCCGGCCGCAACCCCAGGCAGGTCCACCGCCAGGGCGGTCTCCTCGAGGGAGTAGGTCTGGAGCGCGGGCGGTGTCGCCAGGAGCCGGAAGGGAAGGGCGGTCGACGAGCCGCTCTGGACAAGCTCGACCTTCTCGATCACGGTCTCGCCCGGCTCGAAGCCGAACGGGTAGCGCTCGTCCATCACGCGCTCGGCGAGAAACGGGTTCTCCTCTAGATCGAAGTTCGCGAGAAGGAGGAAGTACGCCGTCCGCGCGCTCGGGTCGAACGCCACCTCCTCCGTCCCGGTGATCCTCCGGCCCTCGAGGTCGATCGTCGCCTCGAGGTGAGACGACGTCCCGAACGCCGCGCACCCCGCGGCCAGGAGCACCGAAACGACGAGCATCCCCTTCCCAACGGACCGCATCATCCTTCCTCCCTCGGCCGACCCTCCCCCAACGCCCCTACGCCGCGCCCACGCGCCCTGATCCGTCTTCTTCGGCCGGCGGGCGCTCGACCCGCACCCGGACCGAGTCGACCCCCCGCTCACCCGCCTTCTCCACCGCGAGCAGGACCGGTCCGATCTGGACCTCGTTGCCGGCCTTGGGCATCGCCTCGAGGCGCTCCAGGAGCAGGCCCCCCACCGTCACCGCCTTGTCCTCCGGAAGATCGAGGTCCATCAGCCGGTTCAGTTGGTGGACCTGGGTGTCGCCGGCCGCGACCGCCTCGTCGGGGGAGAGGCGCTCGATCATCGACGCCGGCCGGTCGAACTCGTCCTCGATCTCCCCGACGATCTCCTCCAGGATGTCCTCCAAGGCGACGATCCCGGCCATCCCGCCGAACTCGTCGATCACCACCGCCAGGTGGACGCGCCCACGCTGGAAGTCCCGCAGAAGGTCGTTCACGGGCCGCGACGTCGGAGTGTAGTGCACCGGCCGGAGAAAGGAGCGCAGGGAGGCCTCGCGGTCTCCCGGCGCCGCGAGGAGGTCCTTCGCGTACAGCATCCCGACCACGTTGTCCGGAACCCGGTCATAGACAGGAAACCGGGAGTGCCCATCCCGGGCGACGACCTCCCGCGCCTGGGCGAGCGGGGTGTGGACCTCGATCATGTGCACGTCCGTCCGCGGGACCATCACGTGCTCCGCCGTCCGCTCGTCGAAGTCGAGGATGCGACGGATCATCTCCCCGTCCCGCTCGTCGAGGAGACCGCTCTCCTCTCCGGCGTCGATCAGGGTCTCGATCTGCTCGTCGCTCACCTTCACCGGCTCCCGCTCCCTCAGGTTCACCCCCACGAGGCGAAGGAGTCCGGCCGCGGCGGCGCGAAAGGCGTAGACGACCGGCCACAGCGCACGGGAGAGGACGTAGACCTGTCCGATCGTCGCCAGGGTGACCCGCTCCGCGTTGTGCTTGGCGAAGTTCTTCGGGGCGATCTCTCCCAGAACGAGCAGAACGAGCGTTCCGACCCCGGTCGCCACGAGCCCCACGACGTAGTCCGGAGCCTCGGGGGGCAGAAGGTGCAGGGCGAGCAGGGTCGTGACGGCACTCGCCCCGACGTCGGCCACGTTGTTCAGGACGAGGAGCGTCGTGATGGGCGCGTTCGGCTCCGTGAGGAGGAGAGAGAACGCCCGTCTCTTGCGCGGGTTGGCGTTCCGAAGGTGGGAGAGCCGGCCCTCGGAGAGCGAAGTGAGCGCCGTCTCCGCGCAGGCGGCGTAGGCGGAGAGGGCGACGAGGAGAAGGACAATCGCGATCTGAACGCCAATCGACAAGGACGGACTCACCTCACGCCGCTATTATAGGGACCCCATCCGCACCTGCAAACCACGCCCCCTCAGGTCGTGCGCCCGGAGCGCCTTCCCGGTAGAATGCCCGCCGTGGAGGAGGGCGCGTGGACCTGACGGACGTGAGGCAACTGATCCAACTCCTGAAGGAGGAGGGGCTCTCGGAGATCACGCTCTCCGAGGGCGGCCGCACGATCACCGTCCGCCAGGAGCTTTCGGCCCCGCCGCGGCGCCCCACCCCGCGCAAGGAGGAGCCGGCGGCGGAGGAGGGCACGTTCGCCGTCACCGCCCCCCTGGTCGGGACCTTCTACCGGCGCCGCGCCCCGGACGAGCCTCCCCTGGTCGAGACGGGGGCGACGGTCGCCCAGGGCGACACGCTGTGCATCATCGAGGCGATGAAGGTGATGAACGAGATCCCGGCCGAGCGTGCGGGGCGCGTCCTTCGCGTGGTCGTGGAGGACGGCTCGCCGGTCGAGTACGGCCAGGTCCTGTTCGTCCTTCTGCGACTGTGACCCTGGAACGGGTTCTCGTCGCCAACCGGGGGGAGATCGCGCTCCGCGTGATCGAGGCTTGCCGGGAACTCGGGATCGACTCGATCGCCGCCTACTCCCGCGCGGACGCGCGGATGCCCTACTTGAAGCTCGCCTCGAAGTCCGTGTGCATCGGTCCGGCCGACGCGCGGCGGAGCTACCTCTCCATCCCGGCCCTGATCAGCGCGGCCGAGGTGACCGGGGCGCAGGCCGTCCACCCGGGCTACGGGTTCCTCTCTGAAAGCCCGGAGTTCGCCGAGGTCGTGGAGGAGCACGGCCTCATCTTCGTCGGGCCGGGGCGGGACGTGATGCGGCTCGTCGGCGACAAGCTCGCCGCCCGCGCAGCCGTCGCCGCGGCCGGGGTCCCGGTCCTTCCCGGGGAGAGGCTCCCCGACGGGGAGAACGACCTCAAGGCAGCCGCGGAGCGGGTCGGCTACCCCCTGCTCCTGAAGGCGGTCTTCGGCGGCGGCGGGCGCGGGATGCGGCTCGTGGAGGGCCCCGACGGGCTGCGGGTGGCCGCCCAGAGCGCCGCCACCGAGGCCAGGAAGGCGTTCGGGGACGGGAGCCTGTACCTCGAGCGCGCCCTCCTGAACCCCCGGCACATCGAGGTCCAGGTCCTCGCCGACCGGGAGGGGAGGGTCGCCCACCTCGGCACGCGGGACTGCTCGATCCAGCGCCGCCACCAGAAACTCGTCGAGGAGGCCCCGGCCCCCAACCTCGACCCGGCCCTCCGCGCGCGGATCCACGAGGCCGCGCTCCGCTCCGCGCAGGCCGTCGGCCTCACCAACCTGGGGACGGTGGAGTTCCTCCTCGACCCGCGTGGGACGTTCTACTTCATCGAGATCAACGCCAGGATCCAGGTCGAGCACCCGATCACCGAGGTCCTGTACGGGACGAACCTGGTGCGCGAGCAGCTCCTCCTCGCCGCCGGCCTCCCCCTCGATCCCGCCGTGGCCGACGCCTCCCCCTCCGGGCACGCGATCGAGTGCCGGATCAACGCGGAGGACCCCAAGCGCCACTTCCTCCCCTCCTCCGGACGCCTGCGGGTCGCCGAGCTCCCAGGAGGCCACGGGATCCGCGTCGACACCCACCTCCACCACGGGATGGTCGTCTCCCCCCACTACGACTCCCTCCTCGCCAAGGTGATCGCCTGGGGGAGGGATCGCGAGGAGGCCCGGGTGAGGATGGTGACGGCCCTGGAGCGCTTCCGGGTGAGCGGCGTCTCCACGACCCGGCCCCTCGTCCAGGAGGTCGTCTCCCACCCCGCCTTCTGTGAGGGGCGGACCGGGACCGACTTTGTCGACCGGCTCTTCTCCGCCGGTTGACACCCCGCGGAGAGCCGCTTACCATCGGCGCTCCATCGCTCGCGTGCCCCACGGAGGAGGATGTTCGACGCCCTCACGTCCAAACTGAACGCCGTCTTCTCCAAGCTGCGCGGAAAGGGGCGCCTGTCCGAGGAGGACGTCGGGCTCGCGCTGCGCGAGATCCGCCTCGCCCTGCTCGAGGCCGACGTCAACTACCGCGTCGTGAAGGACCTCCTCGCCCGGATCGCCGAGCGCGCCGTGGGGGCGGAGGTCCTGGAGAGCCTCTCCCCAGGGCAGCAGGTCGTGAGGATCGTCCGCGACGAGCTCGTCTCTCTCCTCGGCGCGGAGCACACCCCCCTTTCCCTCGACCGCCGGCCGGCCGTGGTGATGCTCGTCGGCCTGCAGGGGTCGGGGAAGACGACGACCGCGGCCAAGCTCGCCCTCACCCTGCGCAAGCAGGGCCGGAAGCCCGTCCTTGCCGCAGCGGACGTCTATCGCCCCGCGGCGATCGACCAGCTCGAGAAGCTCGGCCGCGACCTGGAGATCCCGGTGGTTGCCCTGCGCGACCGCTCCCCGGCCGAGATCGCCCGCGCCGCCGTCGCCTGGACGCAGGACAACCTGCGCGACGTGGTCATCCTCGACACGGCCGGCCGCCTGCAGATCGACCTTGCGATGATGGAGGAGCTGGTAGAGATCAAGGCGGCCGCCCCGCCGGACGAGATCCTCCTCGTCGCCGACGCCATGACCGGCCAGGAGGCCGTGGCGATCGCCCAGGCGTTCGACCAGAGGATCGGCCTCACCGGGGTCATCCTGACCAAGCTCGACGGGGACGCCCGCGGCGGGGCCGCGCTCTCCATCCGCCACGTGACCGGCCGGCCGATCAAGTTCGTTGGCCTCGGGGAGAAGGTCACCGAGCTCGAGCCGTTCCACCCCGCGCGGATGGCGGAGCGGATCCTGGGGATGGGGGACGTCCTCACCCTGATCGAGGAGGTCGAGGAGAAGCTCGATCGGAAGAAGGCGGAGGAGCTCGCCGTCCGCCTGAAGAAGAACCGGTTCACGCTCGAAGATTTCAGGGACCAGCTCGAGGAGACGCGGAAGCTTGGCCCCATCTCCCAGATCCTCGACAAGATCCCCGGGATGGCCGCGCTCCGAAACAAGCCGGAGGTCGACGAGAAGGAACTCGACCGCGCCCTGGCCATCCTCCGCTCGATGACCCTGGAAGAGCGCGAGAACCCGTCTATAATTGGAGGCAGCCGCAAGAAGCGGATCG
>Ga0315288_10000904_pt1 | contig 37658 bp, 24 predicted proteins | sample YL17G11_20_MG_FD_203454 | JGI IMG/M metagenome (GOLD analysis project Ga0315288, IMG submission 203454) | Sediment microbial communities from Yellowstone Lake, YNP, Wyoming, USA - YL17G11_20 | ecosystem: Environmental > Aquatic > Freshwater > Lake > Sediment | place: USA: Wyoming | collected...
ACAATACACCATTCGGCAGACCGGCCGCAACCGGAATTGACCAAGCCGAGAGAGCTGAAGCTCAGATTTCCCATTCTTTGGAGCCTTTTACGAATTTGTGCTGGGCGATAAGGCCGATCAGCATCGGCACCATCAGGGCGACCGGCAGGACCCATTTCTCGCCGGTCACCAAATCCTTTATCTGCGTTTTTGCCGAGCTGTACTGGTAAAGAAGAGCCAGGCTTCCCGTCAGCACCAGTGCGCCGCCCCCCATGCTGGTGAACAATATCACCGCTATCTTGAAGACGATGAACGAAATCATTCCTCCTCCGATCATCCCAATAAGAGCGCCAGCCGGCAAGTACTTGTCGCTCAGTCCGCAGGCATACCATATTCCCGCCGTAAATATCGCCCCCGCAAAGGCCCCTAACATGCTGACCGCCCATCGCATCAGCGGAATAGAGAGAATCGCCAGCGTCAACATTCCCACCACCCCCCCGACGAACTCGTTGTTCAGGCCCTGGATTACTCTGGTTGCCGCCATTCCGAGGGCCAGCCCCAAAAGTGCGAAGCTGATAACAACCAGCACCTTGAAGACTCGCCAGCCGTAGAAAAGCCAAACCACCCCAAAGGATATAAACATAAATGCTTCAAGCGGTCCGAGCGAGATAACGTGCTCCCAGTAATTGGCGATTTGCCTGGCGGCCGACCAGCCTGAGCCTGCGTCTGCGCCGCCGGCAGCCTGTGCCAGAATCGTAAAGCAATCCATCTGTTCGTCTCCTAAATCCTTATTCTAATGGGTTCTGCAAAATTGCGGGAAATCAACAAACGATTTTTTCTTTTCTAAGTAGGCCTAACCTGCAATTTTGCAGAAGCCTTCTTACTCTATACAATGGCGATAAATCCGTGCCCGCCGATGGCGTGCAGACTAAGAAGTCCGCCAGTTTCGCTCGGCAGGTTGTGGTTCCTCGCCGCCTTTGCCTGCTTGTTCGACTCTCCTTGATTTTCGTTTGCCCTGCCTGCAAAACACCAACTGCACGACGGCGCCGAACGCCGCCATCGCTGCGAAAACAGTGGCATAAAATGGCGCCTTGTAAAAGACAGCGCTGATCGGGGCGCTTCCCTTGTATAGAAGCAGTAAAATCATTCCGGCAAAAATGAACATTGTCCCCAAGGTAGCGCAGCACAGAGCGCAGACAACCCGCCAGATGCAGAGCGCGGCCACGATAGCGGCTATGGCGGCGCCCATCATTATCGCCCAGTCCCGAACCGGCATGTGCCAGCACACTTCTTTGGCCCTCGCACAGAATTCGGTTGCGTACGACGCAATGAGCTTGGCACTCTGACTTGCGTCCAGAATAACAGCCTGCGTCCCGCCGGGTGCCGCCGGTGCCTTGCTCGCCTCCCCGGCATAGGGGCGCGCCAGTACGGCAAAAGTGATAGCCGCCGCCAACGCCGCTGTTAGAATTGCGATAAACACCCTCTGGAGTATTGCTGCAACAACCGCAGCGATGCCCGCCAGCGCCGCAGCCGACAGGGCATTGCGCCCGATTACAAGAAAACCAAGGACGGCCCCGGTCGAAGCCCCTGCAACTGCAAGCAAATACTTCTTGAAACCTGCCCCTCCGAGCCATACAAATAGTCCGAGCAGAACGCCCGCCAGCCCCGGACCAACAAGGATCAAAGGGCTTAGCCGTCTCGCTGCCTGTTCGAAATTCTGTAAGACTTCAACCATTGTGCCCCGAGTCTATCCACCGGCGCCGGACAAGCCCGCCGGTGCTTGGGCGGGCAAGCCCTGCCATAGCACCCGGCCCAATGCCGCCCGAATGTTGACGAACATACGCCGGCGACCCAGGTATTTTATCGGCCTTTTTGCACGATTTCCGTTAAATAGCTGGGTCTTTCGCCGGTACAAGGCCGAAAAAGTCCTTTTTTGCCCGTTGAAACAGGGTTGCGGATACAAATCGGGATGACGAGCCGGGCGGCTCTTAATGCGGATGAGAGGAGTCGAACCTCCACGGGCTTAAGCCCACAGGCACCTGAAGCCTGCGCGTCTGCCAGTTCCGCCACATCCGCGGCTAATATCACTATTACGACTTTTTCCGACCAAGTCAAGACTTTTTACACAAATCTTCAGAAGCGGTCCTATAACCATATCCTGAAGAATCACGGCCGCAACCGGCTTGTGCGTCCGAGATATTTACAGACTCGAGCTGAGCGACAGTCAGTTTGAGAATGTAAAAACCAAAGTGAAAAATGCAAAATTGTGGAATCCCGACGTTGTCGGGATGACTATTTTAATTGTGGTTTTGTGTTCCATAACTATTTATCTTATAACGGTTTGTGTTGATTGTTGGCAATGAATCGGTCAGTTTGAGTTACAAACAAGCGCTTGGCCCCTATCCGATAACCAGCCATACAGCCGATTGCCCGCCCGGCGCGAAATCCCGCCGATACCCCAAAGGCGACCGGATTTGACGAAAGCAGGGCGTTTGTTTCTCCGATAAACGGGTTATTGGGGGTGCTTATGCGTCCATAAGTTGGGCGCAAAGAAACTGGTTTTTGTTTGTGTTCAGCGGGGTTTGGTGTATAATTTAGGTAACATACGGTGCGAAAGAAGGAGAGCTCGGAGAACAGGGTGAATGGATTGTAGTCCTCTCGGGCATCTCACCGATAACGTATAGCCGCAGCCGGAAACGCACGCCGGGTGTTTGCGATTTCAGGAGGCAAAGAACAGATGGATGGCGCTGTTCAAGGTGGACGTGAGCGGCTGGATTCTGCACGAGCCGTCCGCGGCGGTTCCGGGCCGGAGACCAACCTGCTTTTTGGCGAGCTGCTCGTCTCAAAGGGGCTCCTGACGCGTGAGGAGCTCGCCGACGGGCTGAACGCGCAGAAGCAGGATGGGGGGCGGCTCGGAGAGATACTGCTCCGCTTGAACATACTCAACGACGCAGACATCACTCACGCCCTGGCCGAGCACCTCACGATTGACTACGTCACTCTCGACGACATAAGCAAGATCGATTTGAGCGTTGCTCGCAGCCTGCCCGAGAATATCGCCAGGCGATTCTGCCTTGTGGCCTTGGGGGAGGAGGACGGCAAGGTTTCAATTGCGATGGCCGACCCGCTTGACGTCATCGCAATAGATACGGTCACGCTGAAGATGAAGCGCCCAATCAAGGCAGCCATCAGCTCGCCGCGGGAAATCCGCCGTGCGATAGGACTCGTTTATCACGGCTCCGACATCGAGGAGCAGCAGCTCAGAGACCTGGTCGATATCGAGGTCGGCAGCGGCCTGGCTGAAAGTGACGCCATCCTCGAAGAAGACATCAACGAGCCGGACATCAGCGGCGAAGCAGGCGCGTCAAAGGCGCCGGTGATTCGTTTCGTTGACCTGCTGCTCAGCCAGGCCGTTAAAAGCAGGGCAAGTGACATTCATATCGAGCCGCAGGAAAAATCGACCGTGGTGCGAATGCGAATTGACGGGGTGCTCCGAAACATGGTTCCCCCGGCCAAGAAGATGCAGGCCGCCGTAACCGCCAGGATCAAGATTCTTTCGCAGATGGACATAGCCGAGCGTCGTCTGCCGCAGGACGGCCGATTCAAGATAAAGGCGTCCGGAAGGGACATAGATGTCCGGGTCTCGGTCATCCCAACGATATACGGAGAGAAGGTCGTGATGCGAATCCTCGACGCCGCCGCGGTCAACCACAATCTCGACCAGCTCGGCTTTGAAAGCGGGTCGCTCGAAGAGCTCAAGTCGATGCTCGCACGGCCGCACGGCATTATAATTGTCACCGGGCCGACCGGAAGCGGCAAGAGCACCACCCTGTACTCGGCCCTGAATTATCTCAAGGACCCCACGAAGAACATAACCACCGTCGAGGACCCCGTTGAGTATCGGCTTGCCGGCATCAACCAGATCCAGGTCAAGCCCGAAATAGAGCTCGACTTCGCCAGGTGTCTGCGGGCGATCCTCCGGCAGGACCCCGACATCATCCTGATAGGCGAAATCCGCGACAAGGAAACCGTCGAGATCGCGATAAAGGCGTCGCTCACCGGGCACTTAGTCCTCAGCACCTTTCACACAAACGATGCCCCCAGCGCCATAAGCAGGCTCGCATATATGGGAATCGAGAGGTACTTGCTCGCCTCCAGTCTGAATATGATTATTGCCCAGCGATTAGTCAGGAAGATATGTGAGAAGTGCAAGGAGCCGACGGACTTAAACGAAAAACTCCTTAAACGCCTGAAGATAGGCCCCGAACAGGCCCGGGACGCGGTATTCTATCACGGCAAAGGCTGCAAGGCGTGCGGAGGCACGGGGTACCACGGCAGGCTGCCGGTATTTGAATTCCTGCTCGTGGATAATGATATGGCCGAGAAGATAGTCGCAGGCCAGAGCGAGGCGGAGATCAGGGCCGCTTCACGAAAAAAGGGCTATGGAGGCCTCCTTGAAAGCGGCATAACCAAGATGCTACAGGGCTTGACGACCGCCGAGGAGGTCTTGAGCGTAACATTTGCTGAAAAAGGCTGACGAATATCGAATAATGAATGTCGAGGGATGAATCGGGGGGCGGACGGCCGCAAAAGGTTATGGGGGGATCCGGGGGTGGATTTTACTAAACTGACGGGTTCTTAACGCCGATGTCGGTTCCGGCGCCTCGCGCACGGTGTTTATGTGCCGGGGAACATTGCGCAGCAGAGAATCTGGCATACTGTTCAGGTCTTATAAAAATGAGAAACTACAAATATATCGCTCGGGATATTTCGGGTGCTCGCAGGGAGGGCCTCACCCAGGCCATCTCCTCCAATGACGTCCTAAGCTGGCTTCGTGAGCAGGGTTTTACGCCTGTCAGCGTGAATGAAATTGCCGTTGGCGCCGAACGGACGCGTTCAAAGGCGCAGCGAGGGCGGATTAAATCCGCGGACCTTGCCGCCTTGTGCTGGCAGTTGACCACGATGCTCGAGGGGGGACTACCCATTACCGTTGCCTTAGACACCACTGCTGAAGACAGCGAAAACAGGCAGCTTCGCCAAGTCTTAGAGGATATATCGGATAAGATGAAGAAGGGCAAGCCGTTTTCCGAATGCGCCGCCGAGTACCCGAGGGTCTTCAACCAGTTGTGCTGCGCGATAATTTTGGCCGGCGAAACCTGTGGAAACCTTGCCCAGGCCCTGCGAAAGCTCGCCGAATACTTCGACGGGCGCGACAAATTAGCCAAAAAGGTCAAAGGCGCGGTCGTCTATCCTGTCTTCGTAGTCGGATTCATCATCCTGATTGTGATATTCATAATGGCCTTTATCATCCCGCGTTTTCGCGTGATATTCGACCAGATCGGCGGAAAGCTTCCCGCCTTCACCCAGGGCTTTATGGCCTTCTACGACTTCGTGCGCTTCAATCTGCACTACATTATCGGCGCTCTGCTGCTGGCTATTATCGCAGCCGTCCTTTTCAACAAAACCAAACAAGGCCACTGCATCTTCAGCAGGATTGCCCTGAAGCTGCCCGTCTTTGGCAAGCTGTTCCAGCAGTTGTTTCTGGTAACCTTCTGCAGGACGATGGCCACGCTGCTCGGGGCGGGCGTCTCGGTCCTTGAGGTGCTCGATATACTCTCGGGAATGAGCGGCAACGACATCGTAAAGGCCGCCGTCAAAAGCACCAGAGAGCAAATTGTCGAGGGGTCTAATATCTCACTGAGCCTGGCGGCCGCCGGTTTCTTCCCCAATATGGTCGTCAAAATGGTCCAGGTCGGCGAAGAAAGCGGCTCCCTGCCCACCGTCCTCGACCGGACAAGCGACCATTATGAGCGAAAAGTCGAATCCACTATCGCCACAATGATGTCTCTGCTCGAGCCGATTATGATTATAACGGTCGGAGCGATTGTATTGGTTGTAGTGCTTGCGCTGTATCTGCCCATATTCACGATGTCGGATATGGCGAAATAGGTCAAACTGACCGGTTTCATTGTTCAGACACGGATTAACCACAGATTTCACAGATTTCATTTATTAGACACGGATTAGTACAGATTAACACTGTTTTTCGAGATTGTGGTTCACCGCCGAGGTCGCAGAGGCCGCAGAGTAACAATAATGGGTGATTTCGCTGCGTTCTCTGCGTGCTCTGCGGTAAGTAATTCCACAGATTGGCACGGGTTTCATTGTTTAGACACGGATTAACAGAGAGGGCAGTTTGAGCAGTTTTTGCATTTGGCAATTATTGGCGCATACTTTACTTACGCAGGAATCCAGTTGTTCGCAGGGGTGAGCGGGCATTGTGCGAAGGAAGTTTGTGGAAAAAATGTAAATTTAGGCGCTTTAGTTATTGACAAGTCTTGCCGATAGTGTTAGGATAGGGAATTCCGGCAAGACTGGCAACGTGCACAGATACGGTAATTTAGGAACGAACTTATTTAGGAGAACTTGAAATGAAGAGCAGAAAAGGTTTCACATTGATTGAGTTGATGGTGGTTGTGCTGATTGTGGGCATCCTTGCGGCAGTGGCGATCCCGATCCTTAGGGGCAGGATTGACGCCGCTAAGTGGTCGGAAGGAAAGGCGATGTTGGGTACCATCGCAACGGCGATTCGTGCGTATCACGCGGACAAGGGCCCGGATGGAACTCCACCCACCGCCATTGTTGGAACCGGCAATACCGCGCTAGGTTTTTTGGCCACTGATTTGAACGGCACGTACTTTTTGAACGGGTGTTTTGCGATTACCACCGCGGTCGTGATGGACCCCCTCAGCTTCACAATTACCTGCACGGCAGCTAGCGGTACGGGCGCACACCCCACTTACCCTGCGACGGTTACGCTGAACGAGCTTGGTGCCTGGGGCCCGTAAGCGGGAGAGAGCAACTGGTTCACATAGGCCGGGACCTTCGCATAAGGTCTCTGTTGGTTAACAGATATTTTTCGGCAACCGGTTGACGGTCCTGGTGTTGGGGGAAAACGGTATGCCTTACAGACGACGCAAGTTATTGGCTGCCGTTACCTTGATTGAGGTAATGGCAGCCATTGTTATCGTGGCCATAGCGGTCCTTGGGGCCTCCGGGTACAGGTACTATTCCACCTTAGATGCAAGGAGGGCCGACTTCCAGAACGCCGCCGCTCGGATCGCACTATTGCTCTGCGAGAACTGGCGCGGCAGGGGCTACGACTGCACAACTTATGACCCCACCGTCCACTTAGACTCGGAGAACCTGACCGTCAGGGATTCACCAGGCGGCGTGGGGCCTGATTACGCATCGGGGTTCACGGGTTTAGGGCGATACGAGATTACTATGGACGGCGTTGACTACTGGGCTGCGCTTTCCTGGGATGATGATGCGGCCACTGTCGGCCTGCGGGTGTTAAACGTCGTCGTGGCCTGGGCGCAGCGACAGACCGGCTCGGCGGCGGACAGTGCAGCAGCCGCCGCCGGTTTGGACAAGACATTCAAGCTGACGACTTATGTGTCGGAATAGCATCGTGCGGTTGTATCAAATGTCATTTCGAGCGAGGCCCTTGGGCCGAGTCGAGAAGTCTATTCTGACAGATTTCTCCGCTTCGCGACGCTTCGCGTCGCTTCGGTCGAAATGACAGGGAGTGCGCGATGCTCCGCGTCGCTTCGGTCGAAATGACAGGGAGTGCGCGATGCTCCGCATCGCTCCGGTCGAAATGACAGGGGCTCCGCGATGTAGTCGCCGGGTGAGCAGGGTTGGGAAGTGATATTTTTGCATTTTCATTTGTCATTTTGCACTTTGCACTTTGATTTTTGATTGTTATGGCAGAGCACAGGCGTACATTTCGATTCGGGGCTTGGCGGCCTGGGCTTACACTTATCGAGCTGATGGTGGCGATGGCGACTATGCTCATCGTCATACTCGCTTTGGGCACGGTGATAGTTGACGGCATCCGCGGCTGGCATAAGATGTACGCCCGCGTCTATGCGGACGTTGTTACCGACAGCTACGTTGCCCGGAACACATTCGACAGGGTGGTCCGCAGCGCCGGCCGGCAGACCTATCGGCTTGCCGCTGACGGGTCCTGGCTGGAGGTTTATTACTATTTGAACCCCTCCTCCATTACGCTCGACCGCTATGCCCGGTTTGTTGTCGTTAGCGAGCAATTGCAGATACTGCACGGCAACCGGGCGCTCAACGGGACGCTGTCCGCTCCTGATATGACCGAGAGCATTTGCGCCAACGTCTCTTCCTGCATCTTCATGGGGGATGGGCGTTCGGCACAGATGGAGCTTACGCTCCACGACGGGACTCTGAGCGCTACGGTCGTCTCGTCGGCAGTTATGCACAATGGGTCATAACCGACTTTAGACACGGAGCGTGGAGCGTGGAGCGGAAATCTATTCTGACAGATTTCTCCACTGCGCGATGCTCCGCATCGCTCCGGTCGAAATGACAAGGGCTGCGCGATGCTCCGCATCGGTCCGGTCGAAATGACAAGGGGTTCGTCACCCCGAGCGCAGTCGAGGGGTCTATTAAAACAGATTCCTCGTTCCGCCTGCGGCGGGCTCGCAATGACGGGCAGCAGTAGTAACGCAAATCAATAAATGGGTGGGAAAAAACTTCTCAAGTCCGCTGGGCGGACAGCCGAGGCGGGTTTTGCAGCCAACGGCATCGCGCTGATTGTGGGGGTGTTTATTGTCCGATAAAGGCAAAGCGCGGAAATAGAAATCCGAAATCTGGTCGCTCATTGTTGGTTGTCCTGCTTGTCATTCCCGCCCCGCATCGGGGTGCGGGGTAAACTCCGGCGGGAATCCACTCAGCCAGACTACTGGATACCTGCCTTCGCAGGTATGACAAGGGCTTCGCAGGTATGACAAGGGCTTCGCAGGTATGACAAGGCGAATCGGTCAGTTTGAGTAATGACCAAAACGAAAAGACATCGCCTGTTTTGAGGATTTGGGCTTTGGTCATTGGGATTTGTTTCGGATTTCGTGCTTAGGATTTCGGATTTGATTTTACGCATCGGATTTATGTGTCGATAAGAGAACTGCTCTGAAGCGGTGGGCTGAAGCCCACCCTACGTCTAACCTGCAATTTTGCAGAAGCCTTTAGACCAGCAAAATGGGAGGTGAAAAATGTGGAAGAAAAGCTTTATGGGGACGAGGCGGGGCTCGGTCCTGCCGTTAGTGGTTATTGTCATCACGCTGCTGCTTGTTATGGGCCTGGGGATGCTGCGGCTCGGCTTGCAGGCGAGGGTCTATGCCGCGCGGACGTCCGACGAGACTGCTGCTCGTGCCGCGGCCGATGCAGGGCTGACCAAGGCGTTATGGGCGTTGAATCAGCGGCTTGGAGGCGGGCTGTCCGCCAGCCCGCTGCCCCAACAAATAGACCAAATCCTGGCGAATTGCCATGCAACTTTCAGCTATAAAATGGCAAGGCCGGGCGAGATTCCCGCTGGGCCTGTTGTTGTCAGCATTATTGAAGATGACCCGTTCGGCGTCAAGATTCCCTTCCAGACCAGGTACGAAATTAGGTGCACCGGCAGGTCCGGAAGCGCCGAGAAAACAGTCTGTGCGACGGTGAAGCTGCAGGGGCTGTTTGAGAGCGCGGTCCTTTCGCAGGGCAGAATATCACTGATGCCGAATACCCTAATAACCGGGTACAATTCGGCGGACCCGACAGATACCGACATAGACGTGAAGATCGGCACCACGAGCATTAACGACAACAGCATATCCTTGGGTCCCGGGAGCGTCGTTGAAGGGGATGTCTTTGTCGGCGTGGGCGGCGACCCTGCGGAAGTCATCGTGGCCAGCGGCACTATCACCGGCCAGAAGTTTACCTTGACCGAAGAGCTTCAGTTTCCGGTCATAACCCCGCCGGCATTACCCAGCTTCGGCACAGTCATCAGCGCCAAAGGCGACACGGTCACAATGAGACCCGCCGATAGCGGGATATACAAGGAGATAAAGCTCGCATCGAAGTCAGGCACACCGGGCGTGCTGGAGATTACCGGCGGCAGGGTGGTTCTTTACTTGACAGGAAACATCGACCTCGGCAACAGCACCGAGATCGCCGTAAGGGCTGGTTCATCCCTGGTCCTTTACGCCGGCGGCAATATAGCTACCGGGAACTCAGCCGGGTTTAAAAACGAGAATTCCTTGACTTCGACGCTGAAAATCTTCGCAACCCGTCAGGATACCCAGACATTCGAGCTAAAGGCAAAGAGCGACGTATTCGGATTGGTCTATGCCCCCAATGCGAACGTCGAGTTTTATCCCAAGTCTAAACTGTATGGGGCCATTGTAGCCGGGAATATCTCGATAAAGAGCAACGGCACCTTCTACTACGATGAAGCGCTAAGAAACGTCAGCCCCGATGACGAAGGGGTGCGCTTCGTGGTCGAGAGGTGGTGGGAGTAATAGCTCAGCAGTCCCTGCACTCACCGCTCGATACTTGATGCGCGATCCACGGGGGGTCATTTCGAGCGAAGGCCCCTGGGGCCGGAGTCGAGAAGACGCACTACTACTCCGTAACAATTGAATCTATGAGTTGTCATTCAGCACTTGATGCGGAATCAACTTCTTTACAATCTGGATTCTCGCTTTCGCGGGAATGACAGGCGACAAATTCAAATGTTATGAGGTACTACCGTCATCTCGAGCAAGGCCTCTGGCCGAGTCGAGAAGTCTATTCTGACAGATTTCTCCGCTGCGCGATGCTGCGCATCGCTTCGGTCGAAATGACAAGGAGTGCGCAATGCAGACCCCCAACAGCCCCCCTACAATCCGCAGAATCCATATAAGCCTCATATTCGCTATATCACTACCAGTCAGGCACATAAAGCCCGGAGGGTCTGGGGATCCCCTGCGTCCGTGAAGCGAAAATCCGGCGATTTTGCGTTATGGGTCAGTTATCGGTGGCGAGCCCTGTGGCACGGCCATCTTGGCCGTGCGTCGCACGGGCTTGCAGCCCGTGTCTTGTTCAAAAACCACCCGAAACTGACCCCTTACGATTTTGCCAATAATTTCCTTGACATTCCGCCGCGAATCGGGTATATTAAATAGTTCAAGGATGGTGGTGACAAGGCGTCTTTGTGGGCGCCCTGCCTTGTCTTCTCACGCGAAAAAGCCGGACGTTTTGAACGGATGCCGCCGGCAACAGGTGGAAAGTCGGCTGCGCAGGCCGCGGGCCTGCGGCGGCTGATTTTGCATCGAGAGTGTGTCGCAGACGGCTGTGCGTTCCGTTTCTGCTCGAATCGACAATTGAAGGGCAGGCATCTTGCAAGGGGGAAGTGAAATATGGTTGGAAAAGAGCTTCTAAGGTCAAGAAGAACAGGCTCGGTAATTGCGCTGGTGCTCTTTGCCGTTGTGCTGTTGCTTCTGAGTGGTATTGGAGTGTTGAGCCTCGGTCAGAATACTCGCATCTTTTCCATACGGACGGCGGCAGAGGTGTCGGCCCGCTCCGCAGCGGACGACGGCATAACAAAGGCTCTCTGGCAAATGAACGCATACCTCAAGGACGGCTGGTCAAAACACACCCTCCCGTATGAGAATAACACCGAACTGCCCAATTGGGGTGCGACGTATAGTTACATCGTTGCCAAAGCCCGCGATATAGCCGCGTCCGGGGACGGAGACCTGATTGATTTTGTTGGCCGGGCCTACCCCCCCCCGACGGCGCCGGGGGCCGGTGATTATGTGGTCAGGTCCATCGGCAGGTACCACGAAGCCGAGAAGGTGATTTACGCCACCCTGCGTCTGCGGGGAGTCGGCGATACAGGCGTGATAGTGCGCGAGTCTATGATATTGAAAGCGGGCACAGAGGTTGACGGGCGCGACTCCCGTGATCCCACCAACCTCAACCCCGATGTATTGGTTGAGATAGGCACGATAAGCACTGATCCCGACAAAATAGTCCTGAACAACGGCGTAACGGTGAATGGAAATATCCAGGTCGGTGTGGGCGGTGACCCGGCCACGGTCGTAAAAGATCTCGGCGTCGAGGAGCCCAAGCCACCGATGTACCCGATGACAGAAGAACCCGAATTCCCGTATATCTATCCGCCGGTCGCGTCGGCCACATTTAAGTACTATGACACAAATATCCAAGTACCAAAGAAAGAAGACGACCCCAACGTGTATTTCGACGAGAGTATGAACGGACGATACACCATGATTGACCTTAATAACAAGGGGGACGACTCTAGAACGGAACGACTGATTATAAAGAGCGGGACCCCGGAGAAATGGAACAATGTCGTCCTGCATCTCACCAATACCGGCACGGGTACCGCCCAGGCTTCGATTTCGCTCGGGCAGGGCTGTGAGATTATCGTGCAGAAGAATGCAACCCTGAATCTTTACGTCGACGGCGATATCAAATCAAACACTGAATCGGGATTCAACGCCGGGATCTTTGAGGAGAACGCCTGCTCCAGGTTGAAACTCTGGGGCAATTGGACAGAGGCTACGCCGACTACTGGATTTTCTCAGGATTGGCAGTTGAATGCCAAGAGCGAGTATTTTGGGCAGATTTACGCGCCCTCCGCGAGTGTGCAGGTCAATAACAACGGTGATCTATACGGGGCATTTACAGCCTACGACTTCACTATGATGAACGGCGGCGCCCTCTACTATGACGGGGCGCTTCGAGTTGTGAACCCCGATGACCCTGGGGTCCGCTTCGTGCTGAAGCGATGGTACGAGCAATAAGCAAAAGGATGTTCTCAAGCAGGCAGCCTAATAGTCTGTAACAATCGAATCTATAAGTTGTCATTCCGCACCCGTTCGGCTGCGCTCAGGGCGGAGCTTGATGCGGAATCCATTTCTTTAGAATCTGGATTCCCGCTCCGCGATCAGGTCGAGGACAAGTTTCGCGGGAATGACAAGACACAATTCATTAGGCGTTGTGGACAACGGCCGATAATTTTTGACGGGGGGTATCCGCGCCGTCGCTAACATCGTTGTCTCGGCGTCCCTCTCGCCGGACAAACCGCCCCCTATGTTCCCTATTGCACACCCCACCCGCTGTTTATAGGACCTGTTGCCCAGGAAAGCCCCTCTGTGCCGTCACCGTGCGGCGGAATCCCAGAATTTTGATTTCCAACTGAAACACCGGTTTGATTAAGCCGATAGTCGATTGTTAGCAGCAGACATTGTTTAGGTAATTTGGCTAATTCTTGTTAAGGCGAATGGCTTATGGATTTGGGATGGGAAAAGTCATTTAGACTTGAGCGGGATGCAAGAGCCGCTCTGGGGCTGGACATCGGCTTGTCCTCGGTCAAGATGGTCCGTTTGCGCAAGGACAACGAAACGTACGCCGTCACCGCGTGCGGCATAACGGACATTCCGACCAACGGAGATAATGGGAGCAATAAGCGCAAGAAACAGGCTAACATTGGCAGGACGATCCGCGAATGCCTCGAGCTAAGCGGCGTCAAGGCGAAGTACGCCGTCTGCGGCGTGAGCGGTCCGGAAGTGGCAGTTCGCGATTTTGAGTTTCCCTCGATACCCCCGGAGGAGGTCGAAGGAGCCGTCCGCCTCGAAGCCTCCCAGGTCTGTCCGTTCAATACAGAGGACAACACTGTTGACTATCAATTGATATCCAGTGACGACAACAAAATGCGAGGCATCCTGGTCGCGGCGACGAACGCTATTATAAAAAGCAAGGTGGTACTGGCGAAAGAGGCGTCCCTGAGCTGCGCGCTGGTGGACGTTAACGGATTGGCGCTTCTGAACTGCTTCAACGAGCTTGAGAATCCCCGGCCCGGGCACGCAACGGCCATTTTGAACGTGGGCGGCTCTCATACAACGCTCGCTATCATGAGCGAGGACGGCTGGCCGTTTGTCCGCGATATGATCCACGTCGGCAACGACATCGTTAAGCAGGTGGCCGCCGAAAACGATATGCCGACAAAAGCGGTCAGGCAAATTTTGTCCGGGAACGCCGAGCCGGAGCAGCCGCAGTTTCGTGACGGCCTGGAGCGGGCCTGTAAGAAGCTCATCGCCGATGTCGCCGAGACGCTTCGCTACTACAACACCCAGAGGAAAGCCGCGCCGCTTGAAAAAATCTTCGTCTGCGGAAGCTTTGCACTGGCCGCCGGCTTCATAGAGATGTTGAACAAGCAGCTTCCGGTCGAAACAGTCCTGTGGAACCCATTTGACAAGATACGGTTCGAGACCGGACGCAACCACAGAGGTCTGCTCCAGAAAAACTTACTCCAAAAGAGCGGCCCGGCGATGGCGGTCGCGGCGGGTCTTGCGATGAGGTCGATCTGATATGTTCACGATAGACTTGTTGAAAGGCGAGGGGCTTCCCGCGAAAGCCAGGGCTCAGAACATGGCTGTCGCCGCGATAGCCAGCGCCGTTCCGTTCGTCATTGCAGTAGCGATGTTCGGCTTCTACCTGAACAATAAAATCATCATATCAATTCAAACGGGCGAAACAGCTGCTTGCAAAGAAAAGACCGACAAGCTCTCAGACGCCGTGGCGAAGCAGAGAGCCTTGGAGCTGGATAAGACCGCTTACGGCGCATGTCTGGCCGAAGTCAAGACCGCCGTCGAACGCCATACCCAGTGGTCCCCCATTCTGGCAGCGGTGGTGGGCAACATGCCGGAATCCGTCGTCTTGACCGCGCTCGAGGTAAAGGACCGCACAGTAAAGAGGAAAGTCCCCAAGAAAGACGACCCTGAAACAATCACAGAAGTCTCGATCCTCGCGCCCACGCTGCAGATGAACGTCGCTGCAACTGTGCAGTCGGACGGCGACAAGGCCGTAAGGGCCTTCAGGGACAAGCTTCAATCCTCGGATCTGCTGGGCCCCAGGCTGGAGAGTATAACCGTCTCGCAAAAGGCCGACCAGCTTCGCGGCCTTGATGTAGTCTCGTATGAAATAAACTGCCTCTTCAAACCAGAATTATAGCGGGTTTTCTATGAAGTCGAATGGTAAGAAATGCTGTGCAACGGTTGGCCTGATATGGGCTGCCTGCATCATAGTCTTTTTCTTTCTCTATATGCTTGTTCTGGAGCCGCAGAGGCGCGCCAGGAAAGACGTTGCCAATCAACTGGCCGAGCAGAAACGCACTTACGATTCCGCAGTCGAGGCGGCCCAGGAGCAGACCCAGGCCCGCCTGACGAAGCAAGTTGCGGATTTGCAGCAGAGAATGAAGGATTTCGTCGTTGATCCGGGGGAATCCTCGAATTTGACGTTCGATATAAGCGAGACCGCGGGCGGGCAGCAGATCGACTCATTCAGTGTCAAGAGCCAGAACGGCGGCGGTCCCTCAAGCGATACGGAGTCCGGTTGCATAGGCCAGAGCCGATTCGATGTCAGTTTTGCCGCCGGATTCAACCAGTTCGCCGCGTTCCTCAATGCCCTTGAAAGGCACCAGCCCGCCCTGTTCGTTGACAGTCTTTCAATAACTCGTTCGGATCAGCCCAACGAGGGCCACAGGGTGAAGCTGAACGTGGCGGCTCTTGTCAGAAAACAGCCCGGCAATTGAGCCGGCCGGCGAAGTCTCCGCATCGATTTACGGTGTCCAAATATGAGAACAATAGCGGTGGCAAATCAAAAAGGAGGGTGCGGCAAGACGACGACCGCCGTCAATCTTGCCGCGGCATTTGCCGCGCTGGGCAAGCGCGTGCTATTGATCGACCTTGACCCGCAGGCGCACTCCACGCTCGCATTCGGCTTTCAGCCCGAAAACCTGGACAGGACCATTTATCACGCTATTACAAAGGCTCAGATTCCCATTTCAAAGGCCCAGATCCCGATTTCAAGGACCATCCTCAAAACAAGCATAGAAGGGCTGGTCCTCTCGCCGAGCAATATCCTGCTCTCCGGAGTCGAATTCGAGCTGTCAACCCTCTTCGGCAGAGAGTATGTCCTTACTGAGCAGCTTAAGCTCGTCGGCAGTGATTATGATATATCCGTTATCGACTGCTCGCCGTCGCTCAGTCTGCTGACGCTGAACGCACTGGTCGCGGCCACAGATGTCCTCGTGCCCGTCCAGACGCAATACTATGCTCTTGAAGGTCTCAAGCAGTTGCTCGAGACCATAGACATCGTCAGGGAGCGATTCAATCGGAATCTCGCAGCGCTTCGCGTGCTGCTGACCTTTGTGGAAAAGAGAACGGCCCTAAGCAGGCAGGTGCAGCGCCAGATGCGTGAATTCTTCGGAAATCTCGTATTTGATACCGTTATTCACAGGACTACCAGGCTCGCCGAGGCCCCAAGCGCCGGGGAGCCTATCCTGACCTACGACCCCAAGAGCAATGGCGCCGTTGAGTACAGGGCGCTGGCCGAGGAGATAATCGGTTCAGGGCCGGCGCGTATGGAGATAGGGTCTCAAGGACTCGCGGATAGAGAAATGGTTCGGACCTTATGATTCGCAGGCGTGTGGAAGCCCCCGTCACGGGCAGGGCGTAAAATGGCCCGACGGGGCCGATGGTTTCTCGAAACGAGTTAGAGGCAAAGGAATAATGAGAACAATAGCAGTAGCAAATCAGAAAGGCGGCTGCGGCAAGACCACTACCGCCGTGAACCTGGCGGCGGCGCTGGCCCAAATGGGCCGTCGAACGCTTGTAGTCGATCTCGACCCACAGGGGCACACGACTATCGGCCTGGGCCTGAATCCCGACAGGCTCACAAGGACCATTCACGACGTTCTAATCGACGTTAATACCCCTTTGCCGCAAATCATAGCGGATACGAACATAGACGCCCTTAAACTGGCGCCCTGCAATATCCTGCTTGCCGGCGCCGAGCTTGAGCTGACCCTCGTATTCGGAAGAGAGTTCGTCCTCGGCGAGAAGCTCAACACCGTGGGCGATCAATATGACATCTGCATTATCGACTGTCCTCCCTCGCTCGGTATGTTGACGCTCAACGCCCTCATCGCCAGCACCGACGTTGTTGTTCCGGTCCAGGTCCAATACTACGCGATGGAAGGGCTAAAACAGCTCCTCGAAACGATCAGCATTATCAGGGAGCGATTCCACCCGTGCACCGTGAAAATACTTGGCATGTTGCTGACATTTGTCGAAAACACCACGACGCTCAGCAGGCAGGTCCAGCACCAGATGCGTGAATTCTTCGGCGATCTGGTCTTCAATACGGTTATTCACAGGACGGTGAAGCTGGCCGAAGCCCCAAGTGCGGGCGAGTCTATCCTGACGTATGCCCCGAAAAGCAGAGGAGCCGTTGAATACGCGGCTCTGGCAAGGGAGATATCCAACGGCAACGGTCACGCTCATATAGGCCGGATGGGTGTTGATGAAATCCCGGCCGAGGAGGAGAAGGAGACAGGCAATGACGGACAAGAATGATAAGAAAAAGGCAGGGCTCCACAAGGAAATCTCTTCGATTTTCGATGGTGTGCCCGTTCCAACCAACCAGGGCATGGCGCGCCCGCACCTCGGACCTCCCGGACCTCAGCCGGGTCAGGCCGGCTACGATAGTCCGCGACCGGCGCCCAGAGGGCCCGAGAATCCGCAGATTCCCGGCGGTCTTCAGCAATTCAGGCAGGCGGGCAGGCCCGGCGCGCCGGCGCATGCCAGGGCAAGAACCGCCAACCAGGGCGCCCTGCGACAAATGACAAAAAAGCTCTTTGGGCCTAAGGAGGGAGTCAGTGCAACAAGGCAAATAGTAATGGCGGTGCTTGTGCCCATCCTGCTCGTGGGCTTGATAATTGCCCTGACCAGGGTTCTTGGCGCTCCTTCATCCAAGTCCACATGGTCGCCTAAGCCCAAGCCTGTGGCGACGGCCGGCCAGGCAGACAGCGAGATTGACTGGCAAATGCCGGAGCCTTACCCGGCAGGTCTTCGCGACCCGATGCAGCTCACCGCCGAGATGACCGCGCAGATTGAGGCCGAGGCCATAGCCAAGACCCAGGCCGTCGCAGTCACCCCCGGCGATACCGGCACCACGGAACAGCAGCCAACCAAGCCGCAGGAACTGGCCGTAACGGGCATCCTGTTCAGCGAAGACAATCCCTCCGCCGTTATCGGCACCAGAATCGCTCACGTCGGCGACACGATAGCCGGCGCAACCATAGTCAAAATAAATCTAACAACAGTCGAATTCGAGAAAGACGGAAAGTCGTGGACTCAGACTCTCGAGCCGCAGAATTGAAACCAATAACGTGACCGCAGAATGGAACTACGCAATCGTTGATTTGGAAATGAGGAACTATTATGGCAAGCCCAATGACAAAACTCCAGGAATTCAAATTTCTGGCGCTCTGTGCTGTAGTGTGTCTGACCGGTGCCGCGGCCCTGGCCGCTGACGGCAACGACGTCCCGCTGACGGACGTAAATGCCGTCTCGGACCAGACCTCGCTCGAGCAGCGCCTGACCAAGAAAATAAGCGTCGAGTTCAGAAAGACCGCCATCGAAGACGTCTTGCGGATCATGGCCGACCAGGCCAACATCGACATCGTCAAAAGCCCCAAGGTCGAAGGCGAGGTAACGGTCACCCTGACCAATGTGCCCCTCGAAGAGGCCCTCAACAACATCCTCACCGTCCACGGGTTCACCTACGTCCTTAGCCAGAATATGATTAGGGTCATAACCACCGGCGAGCAGATCGAAAAGCCGCCGGCTATGGCGACCAAGACCTTCGAGATCGTCTATGCCGATGTCACCGAGGTCGTAAAGGCCCTCGAAAAATTCAAATCGCCCAACGGCTCGGTCTCATCTATTCAGGGCACCAGTTACATAATGGTTACCGACACCGAGACCAAGATAAGAGACATAACGCTCTTCATCGAGAAAATTGACGTTACAACGAAACAAATCTTGGTTGAGGTAAGAATCTATGATATAACCAGCACGGACAATCTCGACCTCGGTATCCAATGGCAAGCAGGGCGAAATACCACCGTGGGCGCGTTCCCAAGTAATCCCACGGATGGGCGAACCGACCCATTTCTCACCGGTGGGTTCGCAAGTACGGCGAGCAAAACTGATACTCTTACAGCCGCGTTACGCCTGGGTTGGCTCAATGACTCCATTGATGTCGATTTCCTCTTGAAGGCGCAAAACGAGAATATTGATGCAAAACTTCTTGCTAATCCTCGAATTCTGGTGCTTGATAATGCGACGGCAAAAATTGATATTATCTCCGAGATCCCCTATCAGCAGCTCAACCAGGGAGGCGGAACCACGCAGAGCTTTGGGACAACTGAGTTTAAGCCCGTCGGTGTCAAACTTGAGGTTACCCCGCATATTGCCCAGCGCGATGAAATGATCAGGCTGAAACTAAAGCCGAGCTTCAGCGTTCAGACCGGTACGGTGAATGTGGGGGATCCGTCCCAGGCCGTATATCCCCAGCCCGTTGTCGATAAGCGCGAAGCCGATACAACGTTGCTAATCAAGAACGGGACAACCGTGGTTTTGGGCGGCCTGCGCAAAAAGAATACTACCAAGCAGCTTAACAAGGTCCCTCTTCTCGGTGATATACCTATCGCCGGCAACCTGTTCAAGTTCAAAAGTGAGAGAACGGTTCTCAGCGAAATCGTTGTTTTCATAACTCCGTGGATTGTCGAAGAGCCCGCCATGACTGCCGGTGAGCAGCAGGGTTTTGAGGCGACCGAGTTCAATGGACCCAAGCCCGTCTTGACCGAGGCGGAGAAAAAAGCCGAGAAATAATCGGTTAATTCCGGCGACGATATGCAGGGACCGCCTATTGCGGTCCCTTTTTTTATGCTTGGCCTCCGCTTTATCCTCCCCTCGCGGGTGGACGTCATCTTTGTGGGCAAGTCAGAATAGACCCCTCGACAAGCTCGGGGTGACGATTGGGTCGCTCGGGGTGACGGTGGGGTTACTTGAGGTGACGGTTGTTTAATAGATTCCTCGACTGCGCTCGGAATGACAGATGGTACGCTCGGAATCACAGAGGGTGCGCTCGCGGAAGGTCAGATAGACCCCTCGACAAGCTCGGGGTGACAGATGGTACGCTCGGGGTGACAGACTGATTGTCATTTCGACCGGAGCGATGCGCAGCATCGCGTAGTGGAGAAATCTGTTCAAACACGATTCGATCCCTTTCCTTCCCGTGCACAAATCAAGGTGGTAGAATGCCAGCGTGAAAACGTACTACCTCTACATCATGGCCAGCAAGACCGGGACCCTCTATGTTGGCTTTACGAGCGACATCAAAGAGCGAGTCTATCAACACAAGAACCATTTGCTGCCCGGCTTCACAGACAAGTACAATGTTGAGCGTCTTCTCTACATTGAGACCTTCGGAGACGCTTTCTCAGGAATCCAGCGTGAGAAGCAGATCAAGGCGTGGCGGCGAGAGAAGAAGGTGCGGCTTATCGATTCGGCGAACCCCAAGTGGGATGATCTCAGCGCCGAGTGGTACGAGTAATCCCAGGCATACTGATTTAATCACTGCGCGGAAAGGGTCGAATAGACCCCTCGATCCGGCTTCGGCGGACTCGGGGTGATGATTGTCTAATAGATTCCTCGACTGCGCTCGGAATGACAGAGGGTGCGCTCGGAATGACAAAGGGGTACACTCGGGGAGAGTCAAATAGACCCCTCGACTTCGCTCGGGGTGACGGTGGGGCCCTTCGGCATGACGACTGGCTGCGCTCGGGGTAACGGACCCATTGTCATTCCGACCGGAGTGAGCGCAGCGAACAGAGCGGAGGAATCTATTCAAAACAGTAGGGTGCGATTTTTTCGCACCACTTCTTTCTTTACGCCCGAAGGCGACTGTGCGAAAATACATCCGTGTTTCGAACAGGTTTATCTTGAAATTTGCGAGGCGACCAAAATGAAAAAGCAAACAGTACTTTCAATCGCAGTATGGCTCCTGGTGTGCTCCGCCGCTTTCGGCAAATCGCCCGAATCGCCCGGACCAGGGACCGCCCTGACTATCTACAACGATGACTTTGCCGTCGTAAGGGAATCGCGGCAGCTCGAATTCGATCAGGGCGTCAATCAAACCAAATTCACGGACGTCGCCTCCGAAATCGACCCGACCAGCGTGAATTTCCAGTGCCTCTCGGCGCCGGGGGCGGTCTGCGTCCTCGAACAGAACTACGAATACGACCTGGTCAGCGCCGAGAGCCTCCTGAAACGCTACATCGACAAGAACGTCATCGTCGTCCTCAAAGGCAGCGGCAGCAGCAATCGGACTTACCTTTCCGGCCGGCTTCTCGCTGCCCTGGGCGGAGATTTGATAGTGAAAAGCGAGAACAATGCTATTGAGATCGCCAATATGGCAGGCGTCGAAGAGGTTACTCTCAAAGAGCTGCCCGATGATTTGGTGACAAAGCCGACGCTCGTTTGGCTCGTGGATTCAAAGCAAAAAGGTAGCCGGCTCTGCCAGGTGACATACACTACCGGCAAGATCGGCTGGTCCGCCGACTATTCGGCGCAGCTCAGCCCCGACGAGACCGCCCTCGATTTCGCAGGCTGGGTCACAATCGACAACAAGAGCGGCGCAACATACAAGGATGCAAGGTTGAAGCTTATCGCGGGCGACGTCCGGCGGATTACCAAAGAGGAGCTTCCGATGCCGATGATGATGCGGGGTGCCGCCGAGGCAGGGGGCGCCCCGGCGTTTGAAGAAAAAGCCTTTATGGAATATCATCTTTACACGCTTCAGCGGAGCACCACGATAAACAATAACCAGGTCAAACAGATTGAGTTCATCAAACCGGCATTGGGCGTCGCGGTAAAGAAGATATACATCTATGAAAAGAAGGAAAGGTGGTTCTACGAGAGAAAGCAGCAGCCCGATAAGGTCCAGACAAAAATCGAATTCGAGAACACCCAGGCCAACGGGCTCGGCATAGCCCTGCCCAAGGGCAAGGTCAGGGTCTTCAAGAAGGACCCCGCCGACGGAACGCTCGAATTCGTCGGCGAGGACGAGATCGACCACACGGCGACCAAGGAAAAACTATCTCTTTATATCGGCGACGCCTTCGACATCGTGCCGGAATATACCCTTCTTGACGGGCAATACAAGAGCAACTACAGCCGTGAGACGCACAAGATTGAGCTGCGCAACAGAAAGCCCGAACCCGTAACCGTCTATGTCGATGAAAAGTTCCCGCAAGGCCGCAACTGGACGATTGACCAGGCGACCGGCCGCTACGAAAAGCGCGACGCCCGCACCGTCAGGTTCGAGGTGAAGATCAAGGCCGACTCCACCGAGACAATTCAATACACCGCCACCCAGACCTGGTAAGCCGACATGTCTGCGACCCGCCTGCGGCGGGCTCGGAATGACAGAGGGCGCGCTCGCGCTGACGATTGTGCCGCGCTCCGGGTGACGATTGTTTAATAGATTCCTCGACTGCGCTCGGAATGACAAAGGGTGTGCTCGGGGTGACGGACCCATTGTCATTCCGACCGGAGTGAGCGCAGCGAACGCAGCGGAGGAATCTATTCAAACAATTCTGCATTCTTCTTCCCTCCGCCGCCTACTGGAACCGCTGCGCGGCAAGTCAGAATAGACCCCTCGATCCGCCTTCGGCGGACTCGGGGTGACGATTGGGGATGGCCGGCGCCCGAATCGGCATCATCATTTCAGCTCGACCGACCAGTATGCGTGGTCGAGGAATTGCTTCCAGGACCGGTATCGCTGGTGGCCGAGGTGGATATGCACCAGCGGGTTGTGCCTGGGCCTGACCGGCTTGTGGATTACCGTCATACCCGCCTGCTTGGGGGTTCGGCCTCCCTTCCTGACGTTGCAGCCCGCGCACGCGCAGACGATATTCTCCCACTCCGATTCTCCGCCCGCGCTGCGCGGCACGACGTGGTCGAGCGAAAGCTCGCTCGTGGGGAAGCGCTTCCCACAATACTGGCACCTGTTTTTGTCGCGGGCGAAGATGTTTCGCCGGTTGAACTTCACCTCCGTCCGGGGCAAGCGGTCGTAGAAAAGCAGCCGAATGATCCGCGGCACCGCAACATGGAAATTGACCGTCGAAACCCAGTCATACCCGTCCGGCTCAAACTGCCGGCGGAGCTGACTGATCTCGCACCAGCTCTCGAAGTTGTAATTTGAATAGCTGCCCTCTTCGAAGGACACGACTTCGGCAAGCTCCCGGCAGAGCAGGGAGAATGCGCGTCTTGCTCCCACTATGCGGACCGCCATATAGTGCTTGTTGAGCACGAGCACGTTACAGTCCAGAGCGGATTGTAGCCCACCGGCTATCATAATTTCGCACCGCACCAGGTGTTTGCCATATTCTGCGTCTCAAAGCGGCCGGGCGTTTTCAGCCGCCCGGACTATACGCTAAATGATACAAGCCCCGAAAAAAAACGGCAACTAATTTCGGCTGCCCGCCTTGACTGAGTCAAAGGCTTCTGCAAAATTGCAGGTTAGGCCTACTTAGAAAAGAAAAAATCGTTTGTTGATTACCTGCAATTTTGCAGAACTCATACTGGGTGAGGTAATGGAGGAATGAGAAAAAAGACCTGCTTACAACCTGCCCCAAGGCCCAAAACGGACACTTGGCCTTCCTGCTATTATTCTTTGGGCGCCGCAGCGGATTTCGCAACTACGTTCTCAGCCTTTTGGCCCTTCTCACCCTCGACAATCTCAAAAGTCACGGCATCGCCTTCTACAAGTGTCTTATATCCGTCGCCTGAAATACTCGAATAGTGGACGAATAGATCGCGGCCGTCCGACGTAGCGATGAATCCGTAACCCTTCCTTGGGTTGAACCACTTAACCGTACCCTCAGCCATAAAACGCTCCTTAGAACAACCACCTCAACAAAACGAACAACTGCCGCCTGCCCCGCAACGTCCCTCGGCCTGCAATCGCCTCCCGCCGCCGAACGGCCTGCATTATGGAGCGCGGCTTCTTGCTCAACCCGGCTACTTGGCGTCGGCCGACTCTACCTCACGAGCATAGAGATTGCCCTTCATCAGCCGGCCCATCTTAAACTTAACCGTACGCTTGGCCGGAACCTCAACTCGCGCCAGGGTCTTAGGATTCTGGGCTACTCGGGCGGCCCGCGTCTTGGTCTCGAACACCCCGAAGTCCCGGAATTCAATACGGTTATTCTCACACAGCTCCTTTAAGATCTCGTCAAGGAAGGCCTGAATTATTTGCTTTACCGCTAACCTCTTGGCCTGGGTCTGCTCTGCAATTCGATCGATAAGTTCTTTCTTTGTAATTGTTGCCATACATTACCTCGCTTGTAGGAAAGAGCTTCTGTAAAACTCGTTTTTTAGTCACACAATAAAGCCCTTGCACAACATACTACCCCGTTCCCGTCGTCCAACAGCCCGTCGCCATACACCTCAACAACCTTGCGGTTCCCCAAAGCGCCGCATCGGGCGGATTTCGGGGCGCACAACTTACCTTATCAGCCGCAAAACGAACCGCAAAATGCACATCACAAACACTGCAACCTACTATACTACAAAGACTTCTAAACAGCAAGCAATTTCCGGACAAAATTCCTGGTTTCCTGAAAAAACCAGTCCTGCTTCAACACTCCCGCAACATGCGCAGGATACTCGGCGCATCGTGCAACTGCCGCACAAGTCCTCAAAAGAGTCGCCCGCTCGCCAATTCTCAACAGGCAGCAGTACGAAGGCAAGAGGCACAGTAAAGATTTAGGGACCGTAAAGTCTTTATTGACAAGATGTTACAAAAAGGCCCGCATCCTCCCTGCACGGCGGCGCGTCGGCGGCCTTGACCAGACCTTATGAGGCGCCAGCTCGCCACAGTGGGCAGGAATCGTGCATTTTGCCGTGTCGACAGTGCAACAGAAATCGGTGTCTCCTCAGTATTCTTGCCCGTTGAGCGGATTGTTCACGACACACACGCAGCAGGCAGGCTGGCCACAAGACAAAATACCTTGTTGACCCGCCGAGGGTTTATCGGCATAATTAGCCCTTCTATATTTGCCGGCTGATTTGTAGCACTCGTGTGGGGCGTTCGGCGACCGCCGGGTTCGCTGGGCGAACGGTCGGCCGCAGTGTTTGAGTAGTTTTTTTGATATGGACAACGCAAGGCCGACAATCTGACGGAACGCGTATTTATGCCTTCGACCAAGAGCGAAGAAAAACAAGATTCCAACAAGGCTCCTCATAAAAAGAAGGACAGGGCGGCCGAAATCGCCGACACCTTCGAATGGCTGATAACCGCCTTCCTACTCGCCTTTGTCTTCAGGGCCTTTGTGATGGAGGCATTCCGCATACCTACAGGCAGTATGGCCGACACCCTCAAGGGCGCCCACTTCAGACTCCGCTGCGCCCAGTGCGGCTACAAATATGAGCACGGCTTCGTCCCCAGCCAATATGCCGACCGCAATGGACGAACGCTCCGTGAGGATACAGTTCCGGGATGGAGCGTCACGCCGCCCAGAACGCGATGCCCGAGCTGCGGATATTATGAGCCAGCCCCCGGCAAAGTCACCGTGGCGAACGGCGACAGGATACTCGTCCTCAAGTGCATTTATCAGTTCTTTGAACCCAAACGCTGGGATGTAATCGTATTCAAGAACCCAAACGAACCCCACGTGAACTACATCAAGCGGCTGGTCGCCCTGCCCGGAGACAGCCTCGAAATAATCGACGGCGACGTCTATATCGACGGGAAAATCAGTCGAAAGCCGCCCAAAGTTCAGGACGAATTGTGGATGCCGGTGCACGACAACGACTACCAGCCTGTCAACCCCAGCAAGCCTGCGTTCGGCTCTACGCACAACAGGCCGTGGCGCCAGCCCTTCACAAATACGCCGGGATCGCAATGGGTGACGACCGACCATAACAGCCCGACCTTGTTTCATCTGGCCAGCCCCCCGGACCGGATCAATGAGATTGTCTATGACAGCTCGATAGGCAATGATTTCAGAACAGCATACGCTTACAACGATGTCGGGTTCTACAGGAACATGCCCTATTGCAGCGACCTGATGGTGCGTTTTTACTCGCGCCCCGCCGACGTCGCAGGAACAATCGGGATAAGCCTCAGTAAATACGAAACGACCTACAAGGCCTCGGTCGATGCAGCCGGGCAAATGGTCATCGCCAAGGTCTCCGATGGAGCCGAATCCGTGCTCGTCAGCGAGCAGGTCGAACCGCCGGCGGCGGATAAGTGGACGCTGGTCAGGTTTGCCAACGTTGACCATCGACTGACCTTCGACTTTGGCGCGAAGAAAATAAGCTATGACCTTGGCCTCGAACCGTTGGCTGCCGGTGAAAGAAAACCTGATATTGAGCCGAAAGTCGCTATCCTCGGCTCCGGAAAGCTGACGCTGTCCCACATGGCGATTTTCAGGGATATTCACTATACAGCCGGAAGGTCTATGAACGGCGAAGACGGGCGCGCCACCGAGGGCAATCCCTTCGTGCTCAAGGATGATGAGTTCTTCGTATTGGGTGATAACAGCCCGAACAGTCTCGACGCCAGATGGTGGGAGAGCCCGGGAGTGGCCAACAACGGCCTGTACTACCGCCCCGGCATTGTCCCGCGAGACTACCTCGTCGGAAAGGCGCTCTTTGTCTATTGGCCCGGCGGGTTCAAGCCGTTCGCCAAATTCCCGATCGCAGCCATTCCAAATGTCGGAAAGATGCGTTTCATCTGCGGCGGCTCGAACGAAGGCCCGTGAGGCCGCTAATCATCCGTGGCCCGCGAAAGAAGCTCGCCGAGCGCATTTGTCGCACGAATTTGTTGGCTAACCACGCGGCCCCGCTCAGGACTTCGACGGCGGGCGGGTGTCAAGGAATGAGGTATTAGGTTTTTTGCGAGGTAAAGAAAATGAGCAAGCTGACTTCAATACTGACGGCGGCCTTGATGTTGATTGCCGGCGGGTGCGCAACTTTTACTAACCCTGACGGCCGTACCGCCGCTAAGGACCTGCGATGTGAATACCGCGTTGACCCCTTGGGCATCGGCGCTGTCAGCCCGCCGGTGCTTGGGCGGGCCGGCCCGCGCCTAAGTTGGACAATGCACTCCTCCCGGCGAGGGCAAACCCAAACCGCTTACCACATCCTCGTCGCCGGCAGCGAAGACATGCTCAAGCGAAACGTAGGCGATCTCTGGGATAGCGGCAAGGTGCGGTCCGACCAGAGCAGCCAAATCGTGTATCAGGGAGTGCCCCTTAGCTCAAGGCAGCAGTGCTGCTGGAAGGTCCGCATCTGGGACAAAGACGGCAACGCATCGCCCTGGAGCACCCCTGCAACGTGGACCATCGGGTTGCTCAGCCCCGGCGATTGGCGGGCAAAATGGATAGGTTATGACGCTGAGCCATCGGACGCTTACCCCGTGACAAAGGAGCAGGATCCGCTCAGCCTCGATGGATGTAGCTGGGTCTGGTATCCCGGCGAGGACGGCGCCCAGCCGGCACCAGTGGGGACGCGCTACTTCAGGCACAGCCTCAAAATTGCGTCCGGCCGGAAGATCAAGCAGGCCCGTTTTCGCCTGCTCGCCGACAACGAGGGAACACTCTATGTTAATGGGCAGCTTGTCCAGAAATTTTCCGGCTGGCAGCCGACTTATACCCTCGATGTGACCGATAAGCTAAAACCCGCAGAGAACGCTCTTGCTATCGCCGTCGAGAACAAGGGAGATGCGCCGAATCCGGCCGGGCTCGCGGGCAAACTGCTTGTCGTCTTTGCCGACGGTGAGAGCCAGACGTTCTCGGTTGACGCATCGTGGAAGACGGCCAAGGAAGCCCCCGATGGCTGGATAGCTGCCGGTTTTGATGATGCCGGCTGGGCCAATGCCAAGCCTATTGTCGAAGTTGGCGGCCAGCCCTGGGGCCAGGTCCACAAGCCGCAACTGGTTTTGCCGCCACCGCCTTATCTTCGCAGCGATTTTACGGTCAATAGGCCTGTCAAGAGCGCCGTGGTTTACGCATCGGCGCTCGGCCTTTACGAGCTGCACATCAACGGCCGGCGCGTCGGCCAGGACTACCTCACGCCCGGCTGGACCGACTACACAAAGCGCGTGTATTACCAGACGTATGACGTTACGGACCTGGTGCGGCGGGGCGGCAACGCCATCGGCGCCATTCTCGCCGACGGCTGGTACGCCGGCTACATAGGATTCGGAAAGAAAAGAGAGCACTACGGCGACAAGCCGCGATTGTCGGTGCAGCTTGAAATCGAATACGCCGACGGCGCAAAAGACACCTTCGTCACCGATGAATCCTGGAAGGCTGCTTACGGCCCGTGCCTTGAGGCCGATTTCCTTATGGGCGAGACATACGACGCCCGCCTGCAAATGGCCGGCTGGGACCGCGCCGTCTTCGACGACTCAAAGTGGGACAAAGTGGCCGTCACAGACAAAATCGATGCGAAAATCCAGCCCCATCCCGGCGTCCCTGTCCGAAAGATTATGGAAATCAAGCCTAAGACACGCACCGAGCCAAAGCAGGGCGTTTACGTCTTCGATATGGGCCAGAACTTCGCCGGATGGGTCCGTTTGAAGGTCACAGGAAAGGCCGGAACGAAGGTCGTCCTGCGCTTCGCCGAGATTTTGAACCCCGACGGCACAATCTATACTACGAATCTCCGCGAGGCCCGCTGCACCGACTCCTACACGCTCGCCGGCGCCGGCACGGAAATCTGGGAGCCCAAGTTCACCTTCCACGGCTTCCGGTACGTCGAGGTCGCCGGCTATCCCGGCAAGCCATCGCTCGATGCAATTACCGGCGTTGTCGTTCATTCGGATATGCCCGTCGCTGGTTCCTTTGAGTGCTCCAATCCAATGATCAATCAGCTTTATAGCAACATTGTCTGGAGCCAGCGAGGCAACTTCATCGAGATTCCCACTGACTGCCCCCAGCGTGACGAGCGGCTCGGCTGGACCGGCGACGCACAGATATTCATCCGCACCGCCACATACAATATGGACGTCTCGGCCTTTTTCACAAAGTGGCTCATCGACCTCGAAGACGCCCAGACCCCCGAAGGGGCCTTCCCCGACGTCGCCCCCCACAAGGTTGCGATGGGCAGCGGCGTCCCGGCCTGGGGCGATGCAGGCGTTATATGTCCCTGGACCATATACGAGGTCTATGGCGATAAGCGCGCCATCGAGACGCACTACGAGTCGATGAAGAAATGGATTGCCTATCTGAAAACCAACAGCAAAGACCTCCTGCGCCCCGCCTACGGCTACGGCGACTGGGTCTCCATCGGCTCCGATACGCCCAAAGATGTTATCGCCACCGCCTACTTCGCATACAGCACGCGATTCCTCTCGAAAATGGCGGCCGCCATCGGCAAGACCGACGACGCAAGGCAGTACGAGCAGCTTTTCGGGCAAATCAAGGACGCCTTCAATAAAGCCTACGTTTCCGCCGACGGTAAGATCAAAGGCGAAACGCAGACGTGCTATCTGCTCGGCCTGCACTTTGACTTGCTGCCCCAGGACAAGCGCGCCGCCGCCACGCAGTATCTCGTTGACGACATCGAAAAGAGGGGCTGGCATCTCTCGACCGGGTTCGTCGGCCTGAGCTACCTCCTCCCGACGCTGACGGAGACCGGCCATCTGGACGCCGCCTACCGCTTGCTCAATCAGGATACCTTCCCAAGCTGGGGATACAGCATCAAGAACGGCGCGACCACAATATGGGAGCGCTGGGACGGCTGGACCGAGGAAAAAGGCTTCCAGGACCCCGGTATGAACTCGTTCAACCACTACGCCTTCGGCTCGGTGGGGCGGTGGCTCTTCAATACCGTCGCCGGCATCGATACCGACGGCCCCGGCTACAAACGCATCCGTATTGAGCCTCAGTCCGCCGGCGGTTTCACTTATGCCAAAGCAAGCTACGACTCCATCAACGGCAAAATCACCAGCGGTTGGACGATAAGGGACGGCAGATTCACGCTCGATGTCGCCATCCCGGCCAATACAACCGCGACGGTTTACGTCCCCGCCGTCGATGTGGGCGGTGTCACCGAGAGCGGCAGGCCTGCCGCCAAGTCCGATGGCGTCCGGTTCCTTAGAATGGATGCGGGCAGGCCCGCCGGTGCTTGGGCGGGCAGGGCTGTATTCGCCGTCGGCTCGGGAACCTACTCGTTCAAATCGCAGATGCCGGACGAAGGAGATTTGGCGGGGGGATTGGGTTTGATTATTGATGATTGACAATTGATGATTTGGGGGCGAGGGGATTGGGTTTGATTGGGTTTGTTTTGAATGGCGTTTGTTGCTCATTGTTCGTTGTTCATTGGCATAAGCCTTTGTTCTTGCTGTACTTATGTTTATATTGCCCATTTTGAAATTGGCTTTGTTTTGCAAAAAACAGGGCGATTTGTAGAGGCGGCTCGACAAGTGTAGAGGGCAGGCAAGCTGGACAGGATGGGCGGATGGGGTGGAGGCGAGAAAGTAGAACAGGTGAAGAGTTGAGCAGGTGACCAGGGGAACTGGTCAGGAGGTGATTGTGGGATTTTGGGCGGTTGATGGGGATAATGATTGAGCCCTCCGAAGTAATGGTTCAGTATCAACTTTCTACTTGTTAGATGTATATTATACACGATGGGAAGTTGGGTGTCAAGTGAATTTTCTGGCGAAGCGTAAAGCGTACTTCGTATCCAGTATCTTGGAGCGAAGCACAAACCCCGGCTTGTCAGGACAGTGTTAAGAATTTAAGCCATTACTCGGCAAATGTCAACAATCCCTTTACAAAAATTATGGCAGGTATGAATGTGAAAAGGACGGGTGTGATTCTTAACTTATTTCCCTTCCAGCCAGTCCACGCTCAACTGGCGCAAATCATGGCCAATCACTGCTCCGTCCCCGTCCAGGTCTGCCCCGCCGCACTCGTCGCACGCCGTCCGTGCCCACCAGGCTGCAAACTTCGTAAGATCGGCCAAATCCACGTCCATATCGCCGTCAATGTCCCCCTCATAGAACGGCTCGCTGTCAAAGCCGTACGTTTCGATGCTGGAACCATCGTAATAATGGTCTATAATCAGACGGATCAGCCTTATATCCTTGTCCTTTAACTCACTCAGAATGTTCTGTGATATTCCAGGCTCCAATTGCGGTTCAAAAAGAAAATCCTCCGTGAAATTGTGATGCCCCGGTCGAAATGTCTGTGAGTAATAGCCGTCAAGAACAATCGGTTGGCTTGTCAGCCCGGAAATGGTCGTCTCGACAAAGTACGCCAGCGGATCCGTTTTGATAATCCCCCCGAGGTTGTCATAACAAAAAGACGTCCGAATCGAGACACCGCCCTCTTCGTATCTGTACTGCGTCACAGAACCGGGGGATTCAGGCCCCCGGTAGATACGAATGCCTTCGGTAGTGGCCGACCACGGCAATACGGGTTGAGCATAATCAACCTCTACCGTCAGGGCCCCGAAGTCGCTCAGCGTCACAATCGGACTTTCTGCAGCGCCTACCTCTGTCTTGGTGTTGCTTGTGATAAGCCTGTACGACCGGGGATTCCGCAGATGATGCATCGACCAGCCGTCACTTGCCGTCGTTCCTTCGAAGCTGTGCCGCGCGTGCGGGAGTAACGGTAGCCAGCCTCTGAGCGTTCTGATTCGCCCGTCCGCGGCGTACTCGAGTTCAACATCCGTATAGAAGCACTCCCGATGAAGGTTCTCAGCCGTAAGCCACAGGCTCCTTGTCCCAAGCAGCCAGCGTGACTTTAGCCGATGATTCCCGAAGACATTGCCGTATTCTCCCTGGAACGTATAGTAATACGCCGGTTCATTCAGCAGAAACGGCGTCGTAGCATCGATCACCTCGCCCGCGCCTGGAATTTCGCGTATCTGGTCGACAACAAGGCCGCCGTTCGGCGCCGCAGCGCCTCCGGGAGCCACCTTCTTGTACTCAAAATCCAGGATGTATTCGGTCTTGCCCGTCACTCGCTCGAATTCCTCGGCCGCTTTAACGAGCAGTCTTGACAAGTCGTTATAGTCGTCAGGCCAAGCCAGAACCGACTCTCCAAGGATCACCAGATTCGACGAGCGGACGTGCGTCGCCTCAATCTCGGACTCCGAGCGGTAAAGCACGCTTACCTCTTCGGGTATGGACCCATCCTCCGGATTCGCGACAGATACTGCGCCCTCCTGCGTCACCAAACTGAGATATCTGTTGGGATCATCTGGTCTTCTTTCAAGAGTGGCAACGCCGTTGGCCAGTTCAATGTCGTCGGGAAATGAATGGTGCACGAGCAATCCCATGCCGACGTCCGCCTCGTTAACGTCGTGGCGCAGCCGTTCGAGAAATGCATTATCGTTATAGAAGCTCGCGAACACCTTACGTATGGCCCTGAACACGCCCCGCTCGTTTGACTCGTCGCAATCGCATATGCACGGTCCCGTCGAGTCGGCGTCAATATCGTCCGCCAGGCACCCGCTGAAACTGTCATACAAGCCTGCGCCGCTGAACTGATTGCTGTCTTCGACGTTCGTTGAGCTCCTGAACCGAATGTTCTTGTCGGGGTCAAATCCGTATCTCGGGTCCTGCAGGATCGCTATTATCGCGTCCTCTTGTTCGGGCGAGAAACTCGTTGCGATGGTATTTTTGAAAAGATCTTCCCGGATGTACCTCAGCCAGAGGACCAGGGACTGCATATCAGGCGGAGGATATGTGTATCCAGCGATTCGCAGGTCGATCTCCTCTCGCAGCGTATTCCCGCCAGGAATAACCTGGTCGAGAAACTCATTCCACAAATCAAACGAAATCGCCGCCGCCGGCGGACAGTTGTCCAGAATCGCCCGCCGCAAGATCCCGTAGTTCGCCGCCTTGCCGCCGAAGTACTTGATGTCACCCGGCACAAGCTCGTTGGTGTCGGCACTGTATGCGCCGTATGGGACTGTCGCCGAGATGTCAAGAGCGGGCGGCTCCTTAAGCGCGAGTATCTGGGCTTTCTCCTGCGCCGTCAAGAGGTCCGTAACATCCTTGAGATCGACCCGGCCGACGCCATCATCCTCTCCGACGCCGAGCAATATGGTGCGCCCGACGAGAATTTGGGCCTCGTTGGCGTCCTCGGCAATTGCCAGGTGCGCAAACGGCACGCCAAACGTCCGGGCCAGAATCGCCACGTGCGAGTTCGGCGTCGAAGCTGACAGGGAAAGAATGCCAGCGACGAAGGGGACTTCGGAGGGAACAGCGTCCGTCAGCAATATATCACTCGGCAGGAGGTCTTTCGAAGAATACGCCCCCTCGATCTGGTCGGCGGGGAAGTATTTCAGCTCGCCCAAAGCCCATCCTTCTGAATAGCAGGCGTTGCCTTCGGCCCACCTCGCCGTCGAGCTAATCGGAATGCCCCGGGCCTGGAACCAGTCGCGATTAGCCTCTGCGACCCCAAGCTGCTCGTAGTTCGGAAAATAGAACGCCTGAACGCCTGGATCGCATAGAACGCTTGCCTTGACCACGTTGAACATCGCGGCGGTCTCCTCACGCGTATAAGCCTCCTGCCGAATAAACTGAATCCCGTACTCCTCAATGTCCGGTTGCCAGGGCATTATCACCGCCCCAAGGGCCACCTGTTGACCCGGCGCATACAGCGACACCTGTTCATACTCATGCACATCCATCCCGATGAAAGGATCGAGCAGCTCCGTTGCGCAATCATAATGGAACGGATAGCTTACAGAATCCTGAAAGTATATCACATTTGGATCATACCCATCCAAAAGTATGGAGGTGAATTTCACCCAGCCCGGATCACTGTCGGAGGTACCCTGTACGAAAAACGGGTCATTTGGAAAGTCAATATATGCCTTCAAATAGGGCGAAGGCGAGACCTGCACGATATATAGAGTAACATCGATTGTCAAAGGGCTGTTTATCGCAGTGCCACTGGAGATGGTAATCGTAGATTCATGCTTGCCGGCAGCCAACCCGGAGACATGTGTGTCTACGACAATATAGTCTGGCTCAGCGGCACAAATCCCCTGCGAGGAAGTCACGTTGAGCCATGAACAGTCCAGCGAGATTTCCCAATCCACCGGCTCGCCCGTAACGCTTTGAATTGATATTACAAAACCATTCGGATCGGGCCCGCCTTGCCGGGCTGTGAGGTCAACCTCACAAGGCGATATTTCCAGCATGAGCACAGGCTCGTACTCATAGGGCCCCATGTCAACTATCGGGGAAGTGCCGCTGCCTGTATCAACAGTAACCGGATCATCAACAAACCGGGCATTCCCGTCGTAGTCGCCGGCAATCCCCTCCGGCACAGCAGAATTCCTACCTGCATCAATACAAGGTGATGTTGGCCGAAGATGAAAGTCATCAACACTCATGAAAAACGGGTCACTATCAATATTTCCGGTTCCGGGCCAGCCGCCTTGTATATTCGTGAATGTAATCGTACCTGAACCGGCACTATCACGAAAACTCCCACCCGTATTGTCCCAAATAATGCTATTTACTACCAAAACACCACTGGTGCTGTTTTCAATGCCCCACCCTGTGTTAGCACTGATGAGACAATTGATAATAGACGGCCTAGCCCTTAGGCTGAAACGAAGACCGGCGTGGTTTCCTGTGACCAGACAATTGATCAACGTCGCATGGCTACTATTACCATATATACCGGAGCAATAATTATCCCGAACAACACAGTTTGTGAAAGCAGGTCGCGCACTGAAATCATTGATCCATATTGTTCCTCCGGTACAGTCTTCTGTTGTGTTCCCTGCTATTATGCAGTTGTTTATTGTTGGACTGCCAGCCTGGATGTACATGCCAGCGCCCTTATTCCAGCTAACACCGTTAAACCAGTAACTGCCGTTAGCATGACCGCCGGAAATAGTGACACCCTCTAACACTGCTGTCTGACTCGTTGAACTGGCATCAACGACGTGATAGCTGTTTTCATCGTAGTTGGCGAAGTCGGGTCCGTCGTCACCGTTCAAATCGCCGCTGAGAACAGTCTCGTATGCCCTGATGGCGCGTGCGTTCGGGTCCGGCTGCCCGTAACCTGCATACCCGCCTCTGACAGCCACATCGTTCGCCAAATCGAATGAGGCATAGCGACTCCCTGTTCCATCCGGCGCCGTAGAATTGCTGTCGGGTGTATAGACCCCCTGAGCGACCCTGATCTCTACCGGCTTGGCCGAGGAATTGGCATCAGTTAGGGCGTCCTGCAGAAAATTGCAGGCATCCGCCCACGATGACCCGTTGTCGGCGCCGGTGGCGTCATCATCGACGTAAATGATTCTGTCTGCGAAAGTAATACCTGTCATCGCTGCCAGAAGGCCTATGATGACGAGGCATCTTTTTACAGGCTTGCTTCTTCTCATTAGCAGACCTCCAGAAAGTCAACGCCGCGTCTGGTTAAATCCACTGTAATTGTACCAAAAGATGACCTCTGCGTCCAGAAAAAAGCCCCGGCATCGCTTCGATGGGGGCCGAGGTCGGATGTGGCTGAATGTGGCGATTTCCCCCCTGCGGGGGAACAAGTGGCGAGAAAAGTCCGGTGAAATCGGGCGGATTTCTTGACTTGTCCGTGCCGGGAGGGTAGTCTATTTCCGTACAGATTTTGACCTTGGAGAACACACGGATTATATGAAGAAAACCGAGCAAATCCAGGAGCGATTCGAGGATATGCGTATCCTCGATGAGCTGAAGAATTCATACCTCAACTACGCGATGAGCGTCATAGTCTCGCGGGCCCTGCCGGACGTCCGCGACGGCCTGAAACCCTCGCAGAGGCGAATCCTCGTTGCGATGAACGACCTTAACCTCGGGCCCCGCAGCAAGCACCGAAAATGCGCTAAAATCGTCGGCGATACCGGCGGCAACTACCACCCGCACGGCGACCAGGCCACCTACGGCACGCTGGTGCGCCTCGGCCAGGAATGGGCGATGCGATACACCCTGATCGACCCGCAGGGCAACTTCGGCAGCATCGATTCGGACCCGCCCGCGGCGATGCGATACACCGAGGCGCGAATGGCCGCCCCCGCAACCGATATGCTCGAGGACTTGAACCACGACACCGTCGATTTCGTCCCGAACTACGATGAGACGCGAACCGAGCCGACCGTCCTGCCCTCAAAGTTCCCGAACCTACTGGTCAACGGCTCCACGGGCATCGCCGTCGGAATGGCCACCAACATCCCCCCGCACAATGTCAAAGAGGTCTGTGAGGCCCTGCTGCTTGTCATTAAAGACCCGAACTGCGGATTCAAGGACATTATGAAGGTCCTGCCCGGGCCGGACTTCCCCACAGGCGGAATTATCTGCGGCAAAAAGGGCATAGTCGAGGCCTACACCACGGGTAAGGGCCACCTCACCGTCCGGGGCAAGATAGACGTCGAGGCCAGCAAGAAAGGCAAGGACAGGATAGTAATAACCGAGATTCCGTATATGGTCGTAAAGACGACCATAGTCTCGAAGATAGCCGAGTGCGCGCAGGACGGCACAATCGCCGAGGTTGCCGACGTCAGGGACGAATCGGACCGGCACGGCCTGCGAATCGTCGTCGATTTGAAAAGGGACGCTGATTCCGAGGTCGTCCTCAACAAGCTCTACCGCTTCACCCCTCTGCAGGGCACCTTCGCCATCGCCAATATCGCCTTAGTCAACAGCCGCCCCGAAACGCTCAGTATCAGGGAGATGCTCGACTGCTTCATCGAGCACCGCAAGGTCGTCATACGCAGACGCAGCCGATTCCTCCTGATAAGATGCAGGAACAGGGCGCACATTCTTGAAGGCCTGATCCTGGCCGTCAGTGACATCGACGAGATTATCGATCTCATTAAAAAATCGCCCGATGCGCCGACCGCCAAGCTCAACCTGATGAAAAAGCCCCTGTGCCTCGCCGAGGTCGCCACACTCAAGAAGATTCTCCCCGATGCCTTCCTCAAGGAAAAAAGCAAGGGCAAGCACTACCTCACCGGGCCGCAGGCCGATGCCATCCTGACGATGCAGCTTCAAAGGCTCACGGGCCTGGAGATTGAGAAGCTCGCTAAGGAGTACGCCGAGCTTACCGAGCAGATAGAAGGCTACGAGGCGATACTGGCCAGCGAGACCGTCCTGCTCGACATAATCCGGGAGGATATCCACGAGATGAAGGAAAAGCACGGCGACCAAAGACGCACCCAGATCACCGGCGCCGCCGAGCTGCTTGACGCCGAGGACCTCATCGCAGAAGAAGAGGTCATTGTCACCGTAAGCCACAGCGGATACGTCAAGCGAATGCCTATTGACACTTATCGCAAGCAGGGCAGGGGCGGCAGGGGGATTATCGGCTCGGTTACAAAAGAGGGCGACTTCATCAAGCATCTCTTCATCGCATCCACCCACGATTATCTCCTCATATTCACAAATCGAGGCAGATGCTACTGGCTGAAGGTCTATGATGTCCCGAGCATGTCCAGGCAGAGCAAGGGCAGGAACATTGTCAATCTGCTCAATCTCGGAACTCAGCAGATCGCTTCGGTAATCAACGTCAGGAGCTTCGGGGGCGAAGACGATCAAAGCCCGCAAGTTCAGCTCCTTATGGCCACCAAAAACGGGACCGTCAAAAAGACCCGCCTGTCCGCCTACGGCAATCCGAGGGCGACGGGAGTCATCGCCATCAATCTCGACCCCAACGATGAGTTGATCGCGGTTGACCTGACAACCGGCAAGAACCACATCGTTTTGGGCACGCGCGACGGTATGACGATACGCTTTGACGAGTCGCAGGTCCGCTCGATGGGCAGGGCCTCGCGCGGCGTCCGCGGAATTAAGCTGCGCCAGGGCGACGCCGTCGTTGGTATGGTGATTGTCGAGGAAAAAGCCGCGCTGTTCACCGTGTGCGAGAACGGGTACGGCAAGAGGACCGGCCT
>Ga0315288_10000905_pt1 | contig 37646 bp, 33 predicted proteins | sample YL17G11_20_MG_FD_203454 | JGI IMG/M metagenome (GOLD analysis project Ga0315288, IMG submission 203454) | Sediment microbial communities from Yellowstone Lake, YNP, Wyoming, USA - YL17G11_20 | ecosystem: Environmental > Aquatic > Freshwater > Lake > Sediment | place: USA: Wyoming | collected...
TATCGTGCCATCCTCACCGATGGCCGGGCTCGAGTATATCGGCCCACCGGTCCAGACAGACCACTTCTCCGTTGGGCTGTCCGGGCCCACATAGGGACTTCGGCCGGTGCGCCGGACATCGTGCCCTACCATCGGCCACGGTGTGTCTGCGAGCCCTGCAATCACCGTTACGGCAGCGCCAGCCGACTTCGCCGACTCAGTCTCAGCCGCCGTGACAGTCACGACTCCCTCGAACACGCCCGTCACTGTGCCAGAGCCGTCCACGGTCGCAACTGGCGGATCGCTGCTCGACCACTGCCACGTGTCGGACACGAGAACAACAGCGCCGGCAGCATCTCGAGCAGTCGCCGTTAGGGGCTCTGTCCTGTACATGTGGACCGACAACGAGGCCGGCGTTATCTCAACTGCCTCGATCGTGCTGGCCATCGTTAGGTCCACGAGCGCGTACACGCCATCTGGGATTGTGACATCGACCGAACCCTCTGCCTGCACCGTGCCGGTGCCGTCGGCGCTGGGACGGGCGGTTGCCGTTACCTTGCAGATCATGCCGGTGGCGAGGCTGCCGAAGGTTGTGTGCGGATCGTCTGGTGTCAGGATGGCCGTCGCCAGATCTTCGCCCGTGTCCTTGTTCGTCACACACGTCTTCACGCTCTGGCATGCTACAGGCACCAACGCGGGGCGCGCTTCGGGGAACTCGATGTGGAGGGATAGCCCACCCGTTCCCCCGGATGCCAAGGGTGCGGGAGCACTCGCAGTAGATCGGTCCTGGCCGCACCCGGCAAACGGGAACGCCGCAATGGCTATACTGACTGCCACCCAGACTGGGCGCGTGACCATGTCGCTCCACCCCGCCTCACGGGCTCACCATTCTCGTTCCCTATAGGAGGAGCAATTCCTTCGTGACTTCACGGCCCTCGTCAGCTGAGCGTAGTTCCCGATTACCCGCCGTCGGGGTTGCCGACACCTGCTGGGTCATCCTCGGAACACCGTATCGAGCTGGGCGACTGAGTATGGTCTCCCCAGAATCATTCAGTTGCAGGGCGTCTGGTCTGTTGCCGACCTTGTCGGCCGGATGATCAGAGAGCGATCATGCGGCCGCTCCACCTCCGCGCGAGGGCGTCCCACGTTCTTGCCAGGTCCGCCGGTTCACCTTGGGACGGCTCGACTCAGCCGACCACTGCGCTCGGGGTTGCGAAAGCGGCCTCCTGAACGGACAGGGGCCCTACTGAGGCGCACCGAACAGGGCTCTGTCGCAGCACGGAGCGCAGCTTGGTCGTCGGGTGGTGAGTCCGTTGCGGATGCCGTTCAGCCGCCGTGAGCCAACGCAGGCCAGCGTGTGGACCAGACCCGTCAGCTACTGGTGGCTCTTAGTCGTCGCAGTTCCCGTTGCGGCGGGGTCGCTCCAGGTGGCGGGCTGGCCGGGTGCCCGGCGGCGGTTCCCCAGCACCGCCCCGCCAGCCCTGCCCCCGCTGATCGCGGCAGTGCTGATGAGTGACGACACCAGCGTGCAGGAGTTGCTGGAAGCGGGCGCCGACCCCAGCGCGCGCTCGGGCGTGGGCTGGACCCCGTTGCACTACGCTGTCATTGCGGCAGACGATGCCCTGGTGACGTTGCTGCTAGCGCACGGGGCCGACCCGCGCGCGGCAGACGGGTCGGGTCGCACGCCGTTGCACTTGGCCGCCAGGATGCGCGCCTGGCAGATCGAGGACCGGCTACTCGCGGCGATCGGCGACGTCAACGAGCCGTGTTATCCGGAAGGCGGGACACGTCTGCACAGAGCGGCAGAGCTTGGCTTCAACGACGACGCGCTTGCGGCTCTCGCGGAAGGGGCAGACATCAACAGGCGGGACTCCCGGGAGAGGACCCCTCTACTCGTGGCCGCCCGCGCCGGGGAGGCCGAGACCGTGAGCTTGCTCATCGACAAGGGAGCAGAATTGGACGTCCGGGACGACAACGGCTTTACTCCTCTGCTCTGGGCCGCCCACGAGGGGAAGTGGCTCGTCGTAGAGGAGCTCCTGGATGCAGGCGCGGACGCCACAGTGGTGCGTGGTCAGACGCAAGACAACGCCCTGGCCTATGCCGCCCGCGACGGACACATGCCGATCCTGCGACGGTTGGTGGAGGCGGGCGCTGATGTCAGCAGCGGGGACATGATTCTGGGTGATGGGCCACCGCTCTGTCAGGCGGCCGAGCACGGGCGCCTGGACATGGCACGCTACCTGCTGTCCCATGGCGCCGACGTCAACGGGATAGGCGGCCGTCTCAGCGCTCTGCACCTCGCCGTGAGGCACGACCACATCGACATGGCCAGACTCCTGCTCGCCCATGGCGCCGATCCGAACACCAACGCGTGCATGGGCAGAGGGACGCCGCTGGGTGACGCCGTTGCCTCGGAGGATGCCCGGATGGTGGAGCTTCTGGTAGCACACGGCGCACGGCCGCAGCAGGATTCCCTGCCCGAGGTCCACCGAGCTGTTACCCTCCCGGCGACGCGCATCCTTGAGGTACTACTACACAACGGGTGCGGCGCGGATTCGGTGTGCCCCTACGGGCACACGCCATTGCACGTCGCGGCTTCGGCCAACCGCCCGGACATGGCGAAAGCCCTCTTAGCATCCGGCGCGACGCCTTCAGTTCGGGATCCCGACGGCATGACGCCCCTCCACTGCGCGGCACTCAGCGACTCCGTTGATGTGGCGCGGCTGCTCCTCGACGCGGGAGCGGACAAGGACGCGGCCGACGAGAGCGGGAGGACCGCGCTGTCCTATGCTGAGGGAAACTGCAGCGGCGCCGTCGCGAGTCTCCTGCGCGAGCGAGGCGCCGCCCCCTGCGAGGCCTCGACACCGGGGTACACGAGGTGCTGGTGCGGCGCCGTGGAGCCCCGGCAGTGAGGCGAGTCTGCAGCGGGCGTCTACCCGTGTTTTCGCCCGCCCGATTCCCTTGTGGTAGAATCGATGTCGACGCAAACCGACACTGGGGGAGACGCGTGTGGCGATCTCTGCAGAAGCGTACCTGCGCGCCGCGCCGGAGTGGCTTGAGGTGGCGCAGTTGTCATGGAATCGGACACCAGCCTGACGGAGAAGGTCCGGAGCATCATCACCGCGACGTTCGGCGATGCGAAGATCCACGACCTTGGCATCGACGCGAACGGCTACGGCCGTGTAACGGGCGTTATCGTGTCGCCGGGCTTCGAGGGACAGACGCACCTATGGCGGCAGGATCGGCTATGGGATGCTCTGAAGGAGGGGCTCTCCCCTGATGAGCTTCGGCGGGTCAGCCTCCTTATGACGGTGAGCCCCAGCGAGTACGAAGCCATCCTCGCAGACTGACTCCATCTATCGTCGCGACCGCAAGGAGACGCGCCTGAATGCTTGTCGTCGGCAAGGTGATCCTGGGCATCGTCTTGGCTGCGGCGTTCGGGGCCACGCTGCTCGGCCTGCCGGGTACGGTGGTTGTGCTGGTCTCAGCTCTGGTGTGGGACCTGTGTGCGGGGTTCGAGTGGATCCCGGTCTACCAACTGGCCATACTGCTCGTGCTGACGCTCATCGCGGAATTCGGCGACCAGGTGCTCTCCGCGTGGGGCGTGCGGCGCTTCTCGGGTACCTCCCGCGGCATGTGGGGAAGCTGGCTCGGCGGCTTTGCCGGCGCCATCGCCGGGGGGGCGTTGGGAACGGTTGTCGGAGCGTTGGCGGGGCCGGTCGGCGTCGTCCTCGGCTACGTCCTCGGGCCGCTGCTGGGCGGGACGGCCGGAGGCTTCGTGGGTGCAGTGCTGATGGAGCTGACGCATCGGGGCGAGGGCGGGACCTTCCGCTCGGCGGTCCGGGCCGGGTTCGGCGCATTCGTCGGCCGAACGCTGTCGGTCTTGCTGAAGTTCGCCGCTTGTGGCGCGATGGTCGCCATCATCGTCCATAGCGTGTACTTCCGTAGTCCGTGAGCGACCGCCGTCGCTCGGGAGAGGGAAACGGGCACGTGGGGGTCCACCAGCCGGACCTGTCCATCATCGTCCCCGCCTACAACGAGGAGCGCCGACTCGGCGCCACCCTCGAGCGTATCGGTACATACCTCTCGGACTGCGGGATCAGCGCGGAGATCATCGTCGTGGACGACGGATCCACGGATGCGACCTGCGAAGTGGCCCTCGGGATCGCCGAACGCCTCGCCCTCCCGCTCCAGCTCCTTCGGAATGACGGCAACCGGGGCAAGGGGTGCAGCGTCCGTCAAGGGGCTCTCGGATCAGCCGGTCGGCTCGTGCTGTTCTCGGATGCCGATCTCTCGACTCCCATCGAGGAGTTCGAGAGGCTTCGCGCTCCCATCGAGGCCGGCGACGCGGACATCGCCATCGCGTCTCGGGGGATGCCCGAGTCGAAGCTGGCAGTCCGGCAGCCGTTCTGGCGAGAGTCCATGGGTCGGGTGTTCAACCGGATTGTCCGCACGCTCGCCCTGGGCGGGTTCTCCGATACCCAGTGCGGCTTCAAGCTGTTCACCCGCGCGGCGGCGGACGCCGTGTTCCCTCGGCAGACACTGGACGGGTTCGCCTTTGATGTAGAGGTGCTCGTCATCGCGCGACGGCTCGGATTCCGCATTGCCGAGGTGCCGGTGACGTGGATCGACTCGCGGGCATCCAAGGTGAGCCCGGGCGGCGACGCGGCTCGGATGCTGCGCGATGTGCTGAAGGTCCGCGCCAATGCCCGGCGCGGGCTCTACGACCGGCCACTCGGCCGCCCCCCGGACTCCCCTGATCGCTGACGAGGCTACGCCCGATGCGCAAGAGGGAACACGAGGTCATGTTCCAGCTCGAGGACCACTACTGGTGGTTCGTGGGCCGTCGCGCGATCATCCGATCGATGCTCGATGTCCTGGGACAGACGGGTAGCCCGGCGCGCATCCTGGATGTCGGATGCGGCACGGGACGCAATCTGTTGCTTCTTGGGGACCACGGCGATGCGACGGGTGCGGACGCGGCAGTGGGCGCTCTGGAGCTCTGCCGCGACCGCGGCCTATCCACACTGTGCGCCGCCCGGGCGGAGTCACTGCCCTTCCGGGATGGCGCGTTCGACACGGTCACCGGGTTCGAGCTGCTGGAGCACTTGGCCGACGACTCCGCCGGCGCGCGCGAGTTCGCGCGAGTCCTGCGGCCCGGCGGGCTCCTCCTCATGACGGCGCCGGCGTACCAGTTCCTCTGGAGCGAGCATGATGAGGCCCTCGACCACTTCCGTCGCTATTCGGCCCGCGAGGTTGGCGCTTTGGTCCACGACGCCGGGCTGGATGTCGAGCGACTCGGGTACTGCATCACCTTCTTGTTCCTGCCCATCTACGGGTTCCGCGTGCTCCAACGCCTGTTCCGGCGCCGCAAGGGAGACAGAGACCCTACGACCGCGCACATCCGAGTACCGGAGCCGCTGTCGAGCCTGTTCGTCTGGCTGCTTCGAGTGGAGGCATGGCTGCTGCATCGCGTGGACCTCCCGTTCGGGGTCACCGTGCTCTGCGCGGCCCGGAAGCCGGAGGACGGCAGCTCGACGGAGGGGCGCGCCGGCGATCGACCGAACCAGAGCCGGTGACCGCGCTCCCAGGTGGAGGGCGGGCACGCCCGGCGGAATCCCCCCGGTCAGGAGAGGAAAGGACGACTGTGACCATTAGCGACGTGCTCTCCGCTGCCGCCACCGAGTGGGGCAGCCGAACCGCCGTGATCTACCATGATCGCCAAGTGTCCTTCCGGGAACTGGACATCCTGGCCACGCGGTGCGCTCAAGGCCTGACCGAACTGGGTGTGGGCCTGGGCGACCGTGTCCTTCTCTCTGCGCCGAACAGCGACGGGTTCACCGTCGCGTACCATGGCATCATGCGCGCAGGGGCGTCGGCCGTGACCGTCAACCCACTGCTCAAAGGCCCGGAGTTCGCGTACATCATCGGCGACTGCCGGCCGAAGGCCGCCATCCTCCTCACGCAGCTCGCCGAGCCCGTCCTGGAGGGCGCCAGGCTCGCGGAGTGGCCCATGGCCGTCGTGTCCATGGCCGGCCCGCTAGAGGGAGCCGAAGCCCTGGAGACCATGTTGGCCCGCGATGCGTCCAACTTCGTCCCGCCGCGGGTGCCCGATGACGCCTGTGCGGCAGTCCTCTACACCTCCGGGACCACGGGTCGGCCGAAAGGGGCCATGCTGTCACACCACAACATCGTCTTCGATGCGCGCGCCGCCGCGGGCTTCTTCCAGTTCCTACCCGATGACCGCCTCCTGGTTGTCTTGCCCATGTTCCATGCGTATGGGGGCACAGTGGGGATCGTCGTGCCGGCGGTGATCGGCGCCACAACCGTGCCTCTGGAGCGCTTCACGCCCAAGCTAGTCTTCGATGCCATCGCGAAACACCGTGTCACGCTCTGCCCGGCAGTGCCGTCGATGTACAGCGCCCTGCTCCGAGCGGCCGACGCCGAGTCCGTCCAGGCGGACGTGAGCAGTGTCCGGTTCTTCATCTCCGGCGGCTCGGCGATGCCGCCCGCTCTGCAGCGCGCCTTCGAGCAGCGCTTCGGCGTCGAGATATGCGAGGGTGACGGGCCGACGGAGTGCGGCCCGGTGACTTGCGCGAACGTGCCCCACCGAAAGCGCAAGATCGGAACCGTGGGCCTGGCAGTGCCGGGCATCGAGATCCGCGCCGTGGACGACCAGAGCCGCGAGGTGCCGTCGGGCCAGATCGGCGAGCTGGTTGTGCGGGGCGAGAACGTCTTCATGGGCTACCTCAACCAGTCGGAGGCCACGGCCGAGGCGATGCGCGGCGGCTGGTTCCACACGGGCGACCTCGGGTTCATCGACGAGGAGGGGTACATCACCATCGTCGACCGGAAGAGGGACCTGGTCATCGTCGGGGGACTGAACGTCTACCCGCGCGAGGTCGAGGACGTGCTGGTGGAGCACCCGGGCGTCGCTGAGGTGGCCGTCATCGGCATCCCCGATGACCTGAGAGGCGAGCGTGTGAAAGCGTTCGTCGCGCCCCGAGAGGGGTGGGTCGCCGACGAGCGTGAGCTCCTGCGGCACTGTCGCGGCCGGCTGGCGAACTACAAGGTCCCGAAGACCATCGAGTTCCGTGACGAGTTGCCCAAGTCGCAGACCGGCAAGGTGCTCCGGCGACAGCTCCGCGAGGAGACGAGCTCATTGTGACCGAGGATCCGGTAGCGCGAGTTCTTGTGCCTCGAAGGCTACTGGCACTCGCCGCTGTTGGCGCGACGTTGCTGGTCCTCTCGGCGTGGCTGGTCTGGCGGCAGTACCGCACGCGAGACGACGCGGTCGGTCTGGGGCCGGCCCGCACGGCCTGGCCGATGGCCCATTGTGACGCGCTCCACTCCCGGCGTGCCGCGGTCCATGCGCCCGGACGGCCACGCGTGCTGCTCAGCGCTGCGCTCGACGGGCTAAGCTCGAGCGGGCTGGCCATCGGGACCGGGGGAGAGGTCGTCGTCGGCACGACCAGCGGATGGCTCGGAGGTATCCCCGTGCGCGCAACCGCCTCAGCCGTCGGGTCCGACGGAGGGGCCGCGACTGCGCCCTGGGCGCTCGATCTCGCTGCCCCGCCATGGGGTACGCCCGCAGTCCGCGCCGACGGCGGGCTCTACGTCACCCTCCCGGGCGGGGTGCTGGTGGCGGTCCGCCCGGCAGCGGGAGAGCTGTGGCGTCGGCGGTTCCCGGCGGAGATCACCAGCCCGACCGTCGCCGCCGACGGAACGGTCATCCTGGGTACGTCCGGCGGTGAGGTCTATGCGCTCCTGCCGCTGGGCGATCCGGACTGGTTCGTGACCGTGGGCGCGACCGTCTCTCTGCCGCCCACGATGTTGCCCAACGGCGACCTGGTCATCGCCACGGACGACAGTCAGCTCCACTACATAAGCGCTCACGGCAGCGTGGTCTGGACCGTTGGGCTGAACAGCGCCGCGGCGCAAGTCGCGGCCGAGCGGCTGATCTACGTGGCCGGCGACAACGGCGATCTCGACGCCTATGGCTTCGACGGCCAGGAACGGTGGACGCTGCCGCTGGCCGACGCACTCGTCGGGATCGCCATCGACCAGGACGGCAGCATCTACGCATCGGGCACGACGAGCCCCCGCGACCGAGGTGGCCGACCGGCGATTGCGAGGCCCGCGGAGCGCGGGGCGTTCCTCTACGGGGCGGAACCCGAGGGCAAGCTCAAGTGGAGCTTCGAGCTGGAGGATACACCTCTTGCCCCAATCGTCACCGGCGACGGCACGATCCTGGTGGCGACCGGGGGCGAGTTCGGCCTCTCCACCCGGAGCCGCGTCTACGCCGTGGATCGCGACGGAAAGGGGCTGTGGACCTACGACCCACCGGACGTCGCGGGCTACGTCAGCGACATGGTGCCGGCCGGCGACGCCATTCTGTGTCTGCTGGTCCGAGGACAGGCGCCGTCAGCGAGCGCCGGCGGCACGGGCCAGGCGTACCCCGGACGTGTCCTCGTCCTCACTACGGACGCCAGCCAGCCCCAACCCTACTCGCCGCCCGAGTAGCGCCGAGCGGAAAACGGGGACTGTCCCGGCGCGGGGGAGGGGCGGTGGTCGTGGACTGTCCCCGCTTTCCGCGCACGGGGGGCACGAGCCGTGGGGCGCGCGGGGAAGAGGACGCGTACGCTCGTGCGGCGAACCAGCGCGCGCAGGAGGCGATACCCGTGATGCCGCAACCCCCACTCGCAACACTGCTCCTTGCATCCATCTCCGCGACGGCCGCCATCGCCCAGGAGCCGCGAGAGGCGCGCTGGCTGCATCCGCTGCTGGAACCCCTGTCCATCGGGCATAGCGGGCCGTTCGCGCGGCTCGCTGATGGTCGGCTGGCCACGATGGACAGCCAGGGCCTCTGGTCCAGCGGCGACGATGGGACCTCCTGGACCGGTCCCCAGCCCACGCCGCCCGGGGCGGACCTGGGGTATGTCGGCCATGTGGGGCAGTTCCTGCAGACGCGGAGCGGCGCCCTCGTGATGGTGTACCTGAACATGGGCGACTACACCTGGAGCTGGAACGACGAGGAGGGGCGGCCGAACGAGGGCTGTAAGCTGGAGGTGTTCGCTGCGCGTAGTCCCGACGCGGGAGTCACGTGGAGCACGCCCGAGCGGCTCCTCGACGGCTACAACGCTGACTTCACCGGTTTCATCCAGACGCGCGCCGGCGACCTCGTCGTCACTCTGGAGCACCTCGTGGAGGACCCCGCGCGTTGGGTCGTGTGCTCGTTCGTGTCGAGCGATGACGGGGTAACGTGGCGGCGGAGCAACATCGTCGACCTCGGGGGATACGGCCACCACGATGGCGCCACGGAACCCGCGGTCGTCGAGCTGTCCGATGGGCGCCTCCTGATGCTCATCCGCACCTGTCTCGACCGGCTCTGGGAGGCCTACTCGGAGGACGACGGCCGAACATGGCGCACCATCCGACCGAGTCCTCTGGATGCCAGCAGCGCGCCGTGCCACCTCATCCGTCTGGCCGATGGCCGCCTGGCCGTGGTCTGGAACCGGCTGAACCCCGAGGGGCGGGAGTGGCCGAAGACGAAGGGGGCCGGCCCCACGTCGGAGTTCCCCGCCTCCTGGCACCGCGAGGAGCTGTCGCTCGCGTTCTCCTCGGACGACGGCGCCACATGGACGAAGCCCGTCGTCATCGCCCGAGAGAAGGGCGGCCAGGTCGCGTACCCCTACCTGTTCGAGGCCCACCCCGGCGAGCTGTGGGTCACGACGCGCTACACCTGGGACGCCGATGGCAAGCCGGCCCCGCCGGTCATCGCGCGCCTCGATGTCGAGCGATTCCTGAAGGAGACAGGCGGCGACTGATCGGGAAGGGGCGATGAGATGAGGGCGGGGCCGCGCGAGGGGAGCATCCAGGTACGCTGCGCCGACATCGTGGCCGCGTGCGCCGAGGTGGGGATCGAGGCGGGCGATGTGGTCATGTTCCACAGCTCGCTCAAGAGCATGGGGCATGTCGTCGGCGGACCGAACGCGGTCGTCGACGGCTTCCTGCAGGCAGTGGGGCCCACGGGAACGGTCTGCGTGCCGACACTGTGGTGGCACGTGACCGACCCGCCGATGCGGCGCGAGGACTGGGACATCGACACCTCGCCATCCTATCCCGGCCTGATCACGGAGACCCTCCGCCAACGGCCGGACAGCGTCCGCAGCAACGACCCCACCCACTCCGTATCCGCCATCGGCGCCCGCGCCGTCGAGCTGACCGCTGGGCATGGGACGGACGGCCTGCGCGCGTGCATCTTCGGCGACACCGCCTTCGCCCGCATGAGCCCCTGGCAGCGGCTGTATGACTGGAACGCGGCCTACTGCTTCATCGGGGTGGACTTCACGTACAACACGCTGGGGCACTTCTGCGAGACGCTGTTCGTGGAGCGGACGCTGCAGCGCTGCCCGGCGGGGAGGCGCGCGGAGTTGGAGGCGCGCGTCCACCGATGGGAGAAGCCGGGCGTCTGGCCGAGGCACAGCTTCCAGGCCATGGGCGAGCGCCTGGCGCAGATGGGCCTCGTGCGCTTCAGCACCATCGGCGTCGCCACGCTCCGCTGCATCCGCACGCATGACATGGTGCCAAACATCCTCTCCGTGCTCAAGGCCGAGCCCGAACGGTGGTTCAACGACGACTTCCTCGCCTGGCTCCGAGACGCCGAGGCCGGTGCGGGTGCGTGATGGATGGCCCGCCACGGACGCCCAGCGCCTTCTCCCGGGTGTCGGGTTCTGTCGGGTATCGTCGGGCTCCGGGTCGTGGGGCACACTCCGACGCTGGCGGCTGGTGTCATCCTGAGCGTAGCGAAGGGTCTCTAGGGCGGGGTGGTGCTGGGCCGGCTCTGGCCGAGTCGCCACCGCACTCCTAGGTCCCTCAGTTCGTTCAGGATGACGTTCCGGGTGCGTGAGGCGCGCGTCGTCGTCGGGCATGGTAGGTGCCCTTTCGGGGCGTGTGAGTGTGCGACTGAGGTGCTCGTGCGGGACAGCAGCGATCTGCGCGCGGCGCTGACGCAGAGGGAGCTCAGCCCCTTCCCCGGGTGGTCAGAGAAGCTCGGCGAACTCCTCGACGGTGAGGCCTGCGTGGCGGATGAGGCCACGCGGGAGACGCATCAGATGGCGACCTCCCGCAGGCACTGGCCGGGGCGCAGCTCGGCCTGGGCGCGATCCTGCTCCGCTTCCAGCCAGCCGTCTATCGCCTCGCGGATGTTCCGCAAGGCTTCGGCCTCCGTCTCGCCTTGGGACCAGCAGCCCTTGAGGCCGGGACAGGAGGCGACGAAGAAGCCGCCCTCATCTTGCTCGATGACGACCATCAGCTTGCCCATCGGCTGGTCCTCCGAGGTCCCGAATGGCCCCGCGAGGATTATAGCCCATGGTGAGGCGGACGCATCGATCGGGAACGGAGTCTGCCTGCCAGAGGAATGCTCAGCCCCCCTGGCCTGCGTCTCAGGAAAAGGCTCAGTCACCTTTCTCTCCGGGTCGTGGAGCACCCTCGGACGCAGCGTCCGGCAGTCATCCTGAGCGAAGCGAAGGATCTCGGGGGTGGGGTGGGGGTGTGCAGGGCCTCACGGGATCGGCACCGCGCGCCGAGGTCCTTCGCTTCGCTCAGGATGACAGTCCGGGGGCTTGCGTCGCGCCTCGTCGATATCGGTCATGCTGTGCCCTTTCGGGGCGTGTGGATGTGACTGCTGGGCTCTTGGTGTCATCCTGAGCAGCGCGAAGGATCTCGGGGGTGGGGTGGTGGTGTGCAGGGCCTCACGGGATCGCCACCGCGCGCCGAGGTCCTTCGCTATGCTCAGGAGGACAGGCCGGGGGCTTGCGTCGCGCCTCGCCGAGATCGGACATGCTGTGTCCATTCTGTGGGTGTGAGTGTCCATTGCGCGACGACTGTCGAGCGGCGTTTCGCCGCTGTTTCCGGACGGTCTGGCGCTCATTATAGCACATTTTTGTTTGCATATCAAGGTGTTCGCGCAGGACAGGCATAGTGAGCGCGCATGGAGTCAGCGGGAAAGGGCTCAGTCACCTTTGGCCTCGTTGCACCACTCGGGGTGGTGTTGCTCACACTCGCGGACGAACCTCTCGATCGTGCGCGAACTGGGGAGGCTCAGGTCAACGTCGTATCCGGTGTTGGCGTATCTCTGTTCAGCTTGGACAAGGACGCGGAGGAGCAAGCGATGGGGCCCATCGGGATGCACCGGGTACCTATCTGGGTGGGTGATCATCTCCTCGGCAGTGTGCAGACAGCGGGGTCGATGGTACATGACCCAGCCCGGGTACGGCCTTGCAAGCCCGAGCCCGGCGTCCCAGTATGTGACCGTCGCGAGGAACGAGAACTGGCAGAGCAACGCGGTGAGGTCCGTGCTGTCGTCGGCACGAGCAGGCTGGACGGCGTTCTGGAGCACTGTGTCAGCGGAGGCCTCTGAGACGGTACCGGCCCAGAGATCGGCCAGGTTGCGGTGCCCGGTGCGCCCGTCCGACCAGCAGGGGTTAGCCACCAACGGGCGATGGACGCCAGGTACGGAGACCTTCACCAGGTTGACCGCGAGTTCGGGGGCATCGGCGGCGATCGCGCAGGCCCCCGCAACGTAGACATGCCGCAGAGCAAGTTCGGCAGGCGCGAACGGCACACCGCGAGCCCCGGCCCAGGAGTACACGTCAGCGTACACCCGGCAGCATCGGACCCAGAGCTCCAGGTTCCGATGCTTGGCGACCCCTGCCGCGACGTATGTGAGCTTACGGAGCGCCGGGCCCAACAGAGACGCGGCAGCCTCGTTGGCGGGTTCGCCGGTCTCCAGTGCCTCACGCCAGGTGCCATCCATCCACGAGTGCAACTCGGCGATGTACCGGTCCACCTTGCCTGGATCCGACGCAGCTAGCTTGTAGGACTCCGCGACCAGCTCCTCCGGCTCGAGCGCGGCGAGCGGGCTCTCGAGCATACGCTCCTGCATCTCCCAGACGTCCTCGCAGGTTGCCGGACGAATGCGCCCCTCCCTGGCGACCCAGATCTGCCCAGCGTGGAAGGGCGGATTCTGCTTCTTGTCCTGGCACGAGGCGGCCTCACGGAAGACGAGGGGCTGACGCCGAGCGCGCTGGACGATGAGGACGCGGCGAACTTCGGCGCCATCTTCAGAGGGGGAGTCATACACCGTAACGGCCGGGGGATCGACCTTCAGATCCTTGCGGAGGCGCTCTTGGATCGGGGTGTGGTCGATCGCCGACGACTCCTCGTTCGAGAGGCCGGTCGTGTTGTCACCTTCCCGTGCCCCGATGACGATGAGGCCCCCGTCAGCATTCGCGAGGCCTACCACCTTCTTCTCGAGCTCGGCCAGGTACGACGGGTCGAGCTTCGCTCCCACGAGCGGAGGGTTCCCCTCGCGGAGGACGGGGCCGCCCTCGTGCATGGTGGTCCATGCGCAGGCGTCTAGCACGCGCTTCTCGTCCTCCGTTGGCGGTTGAGCGTCTGGGGTCCGCGTGAATCGGATCAGCCGACGCATCAACTCGCGCTCCGGCAGGGGCGGACCGGAGGTGTCGTCACTTCTCCCTCGTACCGCCAACGTCCCTCACTCCTGTCTGCGTGCCCGAGCTCCCTCTGCGGACCAGCTTCGGCGCCCCCGCTACGGGGCACGGCCCCCGGCTGCTTCACCTCGTGGATCCGCCGATGCACCAGGCACAGGCGTCGTAGCCCTCCTTCTTCGCCTGGGCCAAGGTGTCTGGCAGGAACGTGACTCCGTGGCCCGCACGGATAATCTCCCCTATCTGGCACTGCGTCTTCTCACTCCGGAGGTCATGCACTTCCTTGGTGCTGCTGTTCCCCAGATACTGCTTGGCGGACGGGCGTGTGGTGACTGGCGTTGCCATCGGTATCACCCTCCATGCGGTTGCCTGCTGTCGTTCGAAGGGGAGGGGGGCTCAGGCGTCCTGAATGGCTGTCGAAACAACAGGTCAGCCGCCGCCTGCCGAGCGTCAAGCTGACCGCCCGGGGCTGCCACGATCCCGCTCCTGACACTACTTGCCCTTCTGCGTGTTCTGCGTGAGACGTTCCCCCTTCCTAGTGTCCTTCGTCGGGTCGTAGCTCTCTGTCATGAACTCTAACGGCCTGACCTGCGATTGAGCGGGCTGCGATGTGTCGGGTGCGACGTCTGGCTGGGCACTGTCTCCGGCCGTCGACTGCCCGTCCTGTGCACTGCTCGCGTCGTCCCCATGCTCCTCGCGTTTGTCCATGTGCCAACCTCCTCTCCAAGGCCCTGAGCGGACCGAGCTAGGTGCCTGAGAGCATGGCGATCCATGCCGCGAAGACGTATGAGGCCACAAGGCACAGGCCCCCCAGCAAAGCAGGAACCATTGCCTCCCGCATCGCGTTGTACCTCTCGTTGGTCTGTGCTCGGTTGTACTTCACCTGGCGAACGATCGACTCCGAGACGACCCTCTGCGCAGCGTGCTGTTCGTCGAGGTCTGAGAATAGGCGCTGTGCACGCTCCTCCGCACTTCGCGCATGGTCCAATGACTCTTCCACCCACTCCAGCTTGGTGAGCCCGCCAGATGCGTCAAGACTACCGAGGCTGACACACGCCAGTCCGCGCTTCCTAGGGAATACCCCCGGCCACAGTATGACCACGGCCCGACAGACGAGCAGGACTCCCAGGGAGGCTAGAGCGATAACGAGGATGCGTGGGCAAAGTGGAGTCTCCCGGGTCAGATCAGGCAGTCTGCCGAGGGCCAGGAATAGGAAGCCGGGCAACAGCCCCATTAGCCATTCGCCCCGTCGGATGGCCCTTTCCAGGCGCTCGTTCTCTCGGCCCTCCTGAAGCAGTGCCAACTCATACTCGCGCTCGACGAGGGCATGGCGCAGCTGCCGCATGTCAAGCGGCGCTGTCTTCCCCTGCTGGGGATCGTTCGCGGACGGCATAGCGCCTATCCCTGCCCTTCCGGCTCGCCCGTGCCGGCTACGTTCTCCACGATCGCGATCTCGGCGGGGGTGAGGCCGTAGAGGTCGTAGACGAGGGTGTCGATCTGGTGGTCGGTGGCGTCGATCTGGCGCTCGATGATCTCGCGCTTCGAGGGTGTGTTCGCCTCGTGGAGCGACTTGTGGAGGTCGAGCATCGTCTGCACGAGCCAGACCATGCGGTCGTGCTTCGCGACGTCCTCGGGGTCGTCGAGGTCGATGGGACGCAAGGGAAGACGCCCGAGGAACTGGCGGTTGGCGGAGAGCCACCCTCCCCGGAATGGTGCGGACACCGTCGGGAAGTACCAACGGAGGAGGCCGGAGTTCAGAAGACCCACGAGGTAGAGAAGCGAATGGCCAGCGTATGCCTCGCGCCAGACAACGCCGCACACGTCGACGTTGTCGAGGCAGTGTGTCCCATCGTCGACGGTGCAGTGTAGCGCGTGCACCAGCCGGGGTACGCATACCTTCGGCAGGTGTTGGCGAGCGAGGTTCTTCGGATAGACGTACGCGTACCACGATGGAGTCCGCATTCGACCCCGTTCGCGGGATTCGAGACGCTGGCGATTCGCCAGGAGGTACTGGGCCGCGGAAGGGCACGACTCGGCCATTCGCACCCAGGGCACAAGCTGCATTCGCCCGTTGGCGTCGTCGTACGGGAAGATGACATACTGTCGCTCCGGGAGGGGGCCGAACCTCGTGACATCGGTCCCGCTCGTGAGAGGGCGCAGCAAGTCCCGTTCCAGTGTTACGGCGACGTCGAGAGCCTTCGACTGAATGGTCACCCGCTCGGTCTGCGGAGGGCCCGCGGCATCAAGGATGTACACGTCGTCGGCGCTGGTCTGTACACCGACGAACACCTCTGCGAGAGCTTCCAGCGGCGGGAAGGCCAAGGCCAGGCGCCGGTGGAGCTCGGATCCGGGCCCGACGACGAGGCTCCACTCCTCGCTCGGTTCGTCCGGAAGGCGCAGAGGTGCCGTCTCCGCCGTCCCGGAGGACCGCCAGTCAGCGAGCGACCGAACACGCGCGTATGGGAACTCCTCTGTGGCGCTCTGTGACAGGAAGAGAAGGCACGTGTAAGTGGTGGCCCCGGCGAATACCTGCTCGGAACCGAAGTCCACCAAGTGCCTGACGTGCGACCCCTCGCCAAGCAGCCCCCGCAGGGCCGCACCATACTTGGAGGCCATGAACTTACTCGGCACAATGAAGCCGAGCAGTCCGGCGGACCCGGCGAGCGTCAGGCCTCGCTCGACGAAGGTGACGTAGATGTCCGCGCTGCCTTTGGCCGCCGAGACGTAGTGCGACTTGACGTGCGCGGCCTGCTCCGGCCAGAACTCCTGAAGGTTCTGTATGCGGATGTACGGCGGGTTACCGATGACGGCGTCGAAGCCGCCCTTGTTCATGATGGTGGGGAACTCGCGGTGCCAGTCGAAGGGGTTGACGCGGCGGGTCTCCTCCTCGTCGAACATCGCGGTTTGGCGGCCCTCCCAGTAGTCCGGGCCGATGAGGCTGTTGCCGCACTTGATGTTCGCGTCGATGTTCGGGAGCACGCGGTCGTGGAGGAGCCGCAACTGCTGGGCGCTCTCGCCCTCCATGCACTTGAGCAGTAGATTCAGCTTCGTCACCTCGACTGCCTGGAGGTCGATGTCCACGCCGTAGATCGAGTCGAGGAGGATGCGCTTGCGCTCGGCGTTCGTCAGCCGGTAGTCGTTCTCGCCGACCTGGACGACTCTCGGTTGGCGGCCCTTGGCGTGCTTCTTCGGGTCGTGGGCCATGTAGTACTTCAGGTGCCAGTCGAGGAGGTACTGATAGGCGCCGAGGAGGAAGGAGCCGCTGCCGCAGGCGGGGTCGAGGATGCGGAGGGCGGGAAGGGCGGAGGCGGGAGGTTGGTTGGGAGTAGGGGCGCACGGCGTGCCGCCGTGAGGGCCGGACGGCGAGGCCTGCGGCCTCTTGTTCGGCCCCTCCGAAGGGTGAGGGCCGGACTTCGCACAAGGAGCGTGCTCGTGCGGCCCCTCCGGGGGGTTGGCGGAGGGTGGAACGGGGCCGGTTGGGGGCCCACCGTCCTGCGGACGGTCCCCCCCATGCGGCCCCTCCTCGCCGAGGAGGGCGCCGACCGTGTGCTCGACGATGTAGTCCACGATGTACTTGGGCGTGTAGTAGACGCCGCCGGCTTTGCGGACCTCGGGCTTCTCCTCGACCTTCGCATGATGGCCGGCGGTGAGGCGGATTACCTTGCCGAGGAAGCGCTCGTAGACCGCGCCGAGGATGTCGGCCGGGATGACCGAGAACTCGTAGGGGCAGTCGGGGTAGTACAGGCGCTTGACGATGTCGCGGATCACCCTATCGGAGAGCGTCAGGCGGAGGGTCAGCGCGTCGCCCTCCTTCGTGAAGTCGAACAGACCCGCGTTGTACTTGCCGTCCGCCTCCTGGTAGAGCGCGCAGAGCTGCTCGTAGAGCGAGTGGCGCTTGGCGAGCTCCTGCAGGCGGCCGTGCGGCTCGATGCCTCGATCCTCCGCGATCCGCAGGAACAGGATGCGATCCACGGTGCGCTGCACGGCGAAGTTCAGATCGTGGACCGATAGGTCCGGGTTGCCGCGAGCGATGTCCTTCGCGAGCGCCTCGCGCCATGCCTCGATCTCCGCGAGGAAGGCGTCGTCCACCTCGGAAGTGCCGCGCTTGCCCTTGGTGGCCTGGGCGTACCGGTCGAAGGAGCCCTTCAGGATCGCATCCCGCGAGAAGGTCGAGTAGAGGTGGTCGAGCTGGTCGGGGTACTGGTCGTAGGTGAGGTACTCGATGCGCGCGACGGATGAGCTGTCGGTCTGCTTCGGTCGCTCGCGGCAGTCGTAGACCGCAAGTTCCTGGAAGTCCGTGAGCACAGAGAGCGGCAGCTTCGCGCTCCACGCGTACCGGCGGAGCTGGTAGGCGGGAGCGACATCAGTCTTCACGCTGACGGACGGCTTCTTCGCCTCGAGGAAGAACTTCCGCTGGCCGCCGATGCGGAAGCAGTAGTCCGGGGCCTTCATGCGACCGGCGACCCTGATCGCGTCCTCGTGGACGACGTCTTTGTAGGGCTCGGCGTAGCCCTCCTTGTTGGCGATGTCCCAGCCGAGGGCCTCGAAGAGGGGGTCGATGAACTCGATGCGGGCCTGGGCCTCGTTGTAGCCGGACGACTCGTAGTCGGCCGCGCCGCGGGAGTAGCGGTCCACAAGGGACTCGACCGCGCGACGGGCGGAGTCGGGTACGGGAAGGTGGATCAGGTCCTGCTCTATGGGCATGGATACCCCCGAGCGCGGCAATGGGGAACAGACGAGGCGTGGCGCCCGTGCATACCACCGCTATCTGTATGTTCGATGGGCCGACGACAGGGTCCTACAGGCATGGGCGGGCAGACTGGGGAGGGTCGCAGGGGAGGGCCAGCGAATCGGTGTGGGTGCAGTGCCGTTCCGTCCGCCTGGCGAGGTCGCCCCGACGCACCAGAGAGGTGAGCACGATGAGCGGGCACGCTGTCCGGTTCGCCCAGCTAACCCTTGCTGTTGGCCTCGGCCTGTCCATCGCTAGCGGGGCCGCGATGGGGGCCCAGACCTACTATGTGGACGGACCTAACCCGAACGCCGCCGATGACAATCCCGGTACTGAGGCCGCGCCATGGAAGACCCTGGCTCGCGCGGGGAAGGCGACCGAACTCAAGCCCGGCGACACCGTGCTCATCAAGTCCGGCGTCTACCGCGAACACGTGGACATCACTGTAAGCGGCGAGCCCGACAACCCGATCACCTTCGCTGCCGCCCCGGCGGCGCGCGTGGTGATCAAAGGCTCCGAGATCGTCAAGGGACCATGGACGCGGCTCGCCGATCCCGGGGATGCCAATGCCTCCATCGCCGACAAGCGCACGTGGAAGGTCGAGCTGGGTGAGGAGTTCTTCACCGATCCGCGCTTCGCGGGTAGCTATGCCGACAAGGCCAAGCGCTGGGTGTCGCAGGTCTTCTGGCAGGACGACCACCCGCTACGCCTGATCGGGCCGGACGGCATCTACCGGAATGACCAGGCGTACAACATCGAGCAGATCGGCAACACCCGCGCCGACATGATCACCCAGTCGTTCTTCTTCGACCCCGCAGACCAGACGCTGTACCTCAACATCGGCGGCGAACCGGGGTGGTATGTGATCGAGGTCGGTGTGCGAGGGTTCGGCTTGACGGCCAACAAGGTCCACGACGTGGTCATCCGCGGCCTGGAGATTCGCCACAACCGCCAACCCGGTGGGCAGTGGCCCCTGAGTAGCCTCAGCGAGTGCGAACGCGTGACGATGGAGGACTGCAAGGTCTGCTGGGCGGACTTCACCGGGCTCAGCCTGTACAAGTGTCGCAACTGCACGTTGCGGCGCTGTGAGGTGTCGCACAACGGGGCCATCGGCCTCGCCGGCAGCCTGAACGAGGACTGCCTGGTCGAGGACTCCAAGCTGATGTTCAACAACTACCGCCACATCGGCGCGGACTGGGGCGTGGCGGCGGGCGCCAAACTCATCCCCGGCAACAAGCGCGTGACCTTCCGCGGCTGCGAGGCCGCCTACAACGACATGGCCGAGGGCATCTGGTTCGACACGGACAACGAGGACATCCGCATTCTGGACAACATCTGCCACCACAACGGCGACTGCGGCATCTTCTACGAGATCAACAAGGGCGGCGGGGTCATTGCCGGCAACCTTGTGTACGCCAACACGGGGCGGGGCATCTATGTGTCGGGGTCGCAGAACACATACGTCGTGCACAACACCGTCGTCGGCAACGATCAGGGCATCGTGGCCATGACGCGGGCCAAGGACGAGCCGCCGAAGAACGACCACATACTCAACAACCTGCTGATCAGCAACTACGTCAGCGGTGACACGATCACCCGTGGGGCGGATGTAATCCTGGAGAGCCCGGCCGACTCCGCCGAGCGCGATGCCCTCGGCAGCACTTCGGACTGCAACGTCTACGCCGGCAATTCGTGGACGCCCTTCATGCGCCACAACTGGAACGACAACAACGATCTGGCGCAATGGCAGCAGCGCTACGGGCACGACCTGCACTCGCGGGTGATGCTGCTCGAGTGGACACAGCTCGGGACGGGCCTGGAGCTGCGCACGAGCGATGGCCTCGATGTCGCCGGGCCGCTGCCGCCGGAGGTGACGCGGGTCTGGACACCCGCGGACGCGAAGCGGGTAGGGTCGGCGCTGACGGCGTGGCTCGCGCGGTGAGTCGCGGGTCGGCCCGCCACTACGGCGCCGAAGGCGCGTCAGCCCGCTGAGGGGCCCCAGGCCCTCCGGCTCCAGGCTCGTCGCCCCGGTCGCCGCGGCTTCGGCAATGCGTCGCTCCGCCTCGGCAACGACCTCCCGCTCCGTCGCGCGGTGCTTCGGTACCGCTGTCAGGGAGCCCTGGTCCCGAGGAGCTGGACACCGGCACATTCTGCGGGTCCGTGGGAATGCATTGCTTGCCAGCCCGTCGTATGACCAGAGGGCGGACTGTGCCCTCCACAGACGGTGTCTCCCGTGTCAGACGATGAAAGGACGTGATCGGAGATGAAGCGTATCCCATGGGCTTGCTTCATCGTGGCTTCGGCACTGGCTCTGGCCACCTTACCGGCGTTCAGTCAGCAGCTTGCGGACAAGGAGATCGATGTCCACGCGAAGTACCTCATCGAGCGGTCGGAGGCAGTTCAGGACATCGCGCAGGGCCGGGCCGAGCTGTGGGCCCTGCAAGCGCGGGGAGCCGATCAGGAGCAGATCGACCGCAAGGCCGAGGCGGTGCAGGCTTCCATCACCAAGCTGCAGGAGCTCGATGGGCGGAATGTCAGCCAGACGACGGCCTGGCGCGGCTGCCAGGGCCTGGGCCTCGGGCTTGGGCGTGGACTGGGCTACGGCGCGTGCCCATACGGAGTCGGCGGCCAGGGACAGGCGCGGACCGGCCAGGGCCTCGGGCCGTGCGGCTACGGCCTGGGACGCGGCCACGGCTATGGCACGGGCACATGCCCGTATGGCGGATGGGGGCCGCGCTGGGGCCGGGGCGGTGGTGGTGGGTACGGCGCAAGCCGAGGCATGGGCTATGGCCCGAGATGGGCAAGGTAGCGTCCTCGAACGCCGCTACGGTCAGGTAGAGCATCACCCCGGGAGCCCAGCCTGAGGCGGCAGGGCTCCCGACGCGTACGGCAGTGCTACCTGGCGCCTGCGTGTCAGTCGGACACGAGCTCGCAGACCATCGAGGGATGTGCTTTCGGCGACAAGGGTGAGACTGTAGTCTGGATACATGGGTAACACTTTGCGGGCCCTCGACGGGACCGGCCGGGCTCAGCGCCCGGCCGAGTCATGGCACGCTGGAGAGAACCTGGGAGAGGAGTTGCTGGGGTAGGTCGCCGGCAACGAGGACATCCAGGTCGGCTCGTCGCTCGCGGACGACCTTGGCGGCGCCCTGTGGGATGAGGGCCTGCTGCCAGCCCCAGCCGCCCCCACCTCCACCGCGCCCGCCACCATACCGGAAGCCGCGCCCCCGACGCATATTCTCAAACACGGAGAGGGTCGTCAGGCCGTCCGTGTAGCGTACCTCGGCGAACTTGCGGCCACCGCGGCACTGGCGGACGTAGAGCCCCGACTGGATGTACCCGGGCGGCACATGGGCCGGCAGACGAGGGGCGAACCCGCAGCTCTCGCGGCACTCATCGTCGGTGACCGGCTGCGCCGCGTCGATCGGCGCAGCGCTGCGGCACTCGGGGAGGTCACGGTCGCCGCGCGCTGCGCTTGGCCCGAGATAGAGGTGCCCGAAGACCGTTCGCGTGAGGAGCAACCCATCGCAGGAGAGGCCCTCCTCCGCGACCACGATCTTCGTCTCCGGGTCCACCCACAGCCGCCTGGCTTCGTGGCCCAGATGCCGGGAACGAAGGGCGATCCCGTGGGCCGCTCTGCCGGCGATGGTGCGAACGCCGATAGGTTGCACATCGTAGTTCCCATCGAGCAGAGACAGATCGCTGGCCTCGGGTGCTGGCGCCTCGCCCACGGGAGTGGCGATGCCGTTGGTCGCCTCGCATAGGCAGCGGCCGTCGCCGAGCAGGACTTGGGCTTTGGGGCCCTCGCCAACGGTCATCCGCATACGTCCGGCAGCGTGCTGGATGTGCACCGGCTGCTCGATCCACCGACCGCCCACGAGGGCTCCGACCGTGGCGTCCGCGGTGAACGACAGCTCCGACGCGGCCTGCCGGCTCTCTCGGAACAGCCGGTGCGCCGACCGTGCGCCGGCGACATGCGAGAGTGCGACGGCTCCGCCTGCGACGGCCACCATGGCAAGCGCTATGACTCGGGAAGGCCAGCGTGGGGTCATTGGCTGCTTCTCTCCCCGCTCGAGTCCGGAAGCGCGGCGAGGGCAATCGCGGCCGCGTAGGGATCGGTCATACCCGCATCCAGATTAGCCTCGATGCTCCAGCGCGCGACCAAGGCGGCGTCCGGATCCTCAGCCGTGGCCTCGACGATGGGCGACCTCGCCAGCCCGCCGTGGCGCAGCGGCCCATGGATGATGAGCGCGACGCCAATGGCGGCACACGCAGCGGCCAGCGCGGCCCAGCGGGGTTCGAGCCCCAACAGGTCCGGGATGGACCGGCGCCGCGGCCGGTGGGGTGAGAGCCGCGCGGCAGTCTCGGGCCAAAGGTCCCGAGCGGGACGGAGCGGCGGCAGGGAGTCCACGAGCCGGCCAGCCTCGAGGAGGGCCCGGTGCTCCTGCGCGCAAGCCGGACATTCGGTGAGGTGCGCCTCAGTGGCCGACGCTTCCCTGGCAGACATCGCACCAACGACGAACTCCGGCAGGCGGTCGCACGTCTCCTCACAGGTCATCGCTGCTCACCCCTATTCCTCGACCATCCAGTGCAACTGGCGACGGATGGACTCGCGAGCCCTGGCCAGGCGAGACAGCACCGTGCCGACCGGTACGCCCAGCACGTCGGCGATGTCCTCAACCGGCATCCCGTTCAGGTGGTGCAGCACTACGACTTCACTATGGTGGGCGGGGAGGGAGGCGATAGCCCTTTGGATGGCCCCATCACGCTCCCGGCCGATGGCCGCGCGCTCAGGCAGACCGTCTGCGCGGGCCTCCGGCACGGAGAGCTCCCCCTCTTCCATGGAACTGCCCTGGCGCTGCACCAGTGGCGCGCGGGGCTGTCGGGCCACATCGCGCAAGAGGTTCCTCGCGATCTGGTGGAGCCACACGGTGAACGCCTCGGGCCTCTTGAGGCGCGGCAGAGACTCCCAGGCCTTGATGAAGGTCCTCTGTGCCAGGTCCTCGGCCTCCGCCCGGTCCGCGACGGTGTGCGCGATGAAGTTGTAGATGCGGGGCAGGAACTCGCGGAACAGGACTTCGAACGCGGCCCGGTCTCCGCGCGCGGCCGCCCTGACCAGCGCATTCCGTCGTGCAGCGTCCTGCATCCCAAGCCTTGGGCCCACCATTGGGCGCGGATGGGGCCCGCCCTCCCGCACTGCGTGCAACACAGTGTTCTCCGCTGGAGCGGGAGAGTCCGCCCGCACAGGTGCGGAGAGAGGGCCCTCTCGTGACTGGGCCGCATAGGAGGTCAAACCATTGGCCCCGTCAGGATGACGTCGCCCCTTGCGCCTGTCTGCCACGCCGGCACACGTTCCTGGTCGTCGTGACGATCCACGACCAGTGAAGGACGATGTGCACGACCAGTACAACCAGAAAGGCGATGGCCAACCAGAGATGAACGTTGCCCCAATCATGTCGGCCCATACCCCACAACTGCTTCCGGGATGCGGAGAACCCCTCTCCTCTGGGGATCACGAAGCCGAGAAGGACCCCGATGAGGGCGATCCCCAGCATCAACGCGAACATGGCGACAGCGATCCAGTAGTTCAGTAGCGTCCGCTTCACAACACGGTCTCCTCGCAGCCAGTAGTCCGACCTGCGCCGCGCACCCCGACGCGGCCCCAGGTTACACGACGGCTTGGCGCGCGCTGCATTCCAGGGGAATCCATGGGGAGTACGGTCGTGGCGTTGAGGCCGCTTCGGGCGAGGGATCAGCCGGCCGCGTTCTGGCGGCGGTAACGCAGGATGACACTGCCGGGGCGCTGATCGATGAACACGCGCAGGCTTCGCAGATCTCGACCGGAGCCCGCCTGCCACTGGGGCTGTGCGTAGTCTGCGGCCAGGCTCCACTCGTAGCGGGCGCCCTCGTCAACGCCGCGGAGCTGGAGGTCGATGGCGGGGTAGGGGGACTCGTGGCGACGGAAGACCAGTGCGACGCCATCGCCCTCACCCGGCCGATCGAGCTGGTAGGCGCACCAGTCGGTCGGCGAGGTGGTCACCGGCATGAGTGGGTAGAGATCGCCTGCGAAGTAGGGGCGCAGCTCGCGCACCTCGGCGATGGCCGCACGGGCTTCCTCCTTGTCGTAGGTGCCCTGCCGGAGGTCGAAGTAGGGGAGGAGGCCGCCGCAGGTCGCGCTGCGGACGCTGTAGGGGTCGAAGCTGTAGAGCGACCCCGCGCTGAGTGGCACATACTGGGGGAGGCCGTGGGCAGGTGATCGCGCCGGCCGGTCCCCCTGTCAGGGCGCCGCTACTTTGGGCGTCAGGCGGATGTTGTCGATGTAGAGCTTGATCAGCTCCGTCGGCTTGCCGACACCTATGTAGAGCCGTGAGACGGAGTCGGTCCGGAAAGCGCCGCTGAAGTAGGTGGCGTCCATGTCCCGCGCGCCACGCAAGCTCTTCTCGTCGAGCGCGAAGGACACGTGGACGGGCTGACCGGGCTCCAGCGTGCCACCGAAGATCCACAGGACACCATGGCCGCAGCTCGGATGGTCCTGCACACATATGCCAATGCCCACCGGATTCGTGGCCTCGACCATCAGGTCCATCTCCAGTTTCGAGAAGCGGCGCCAGTCGCGGTACTTCCAGTCCGGGTCGCTGAGGTAGAGCGACATCCATGGCGCCCCGGCGTCGGCCTGCACGCACAGCGACTGCGTGCCGTCCGTCGCCCAGGCGTCGGTAGCGGCCCATGTGTTCTGGGTCACGAGTCGGAAGAGGAAGCCGTCGATGGCGCTGGACATGTACTCGGCGGGATGCGACCACTCGAACGGCTCGAACGAGGCGACGAGGCACGTTCCCGTCTCGTCAGGCTCGATGCGCGTCGCCTCGTCATGCAGGGCGAACGCTTCGTCCAGAGCCGGGTCGCGCGCGATGGCCGTTCCGCGCAGGGCCAGAAGCGGGTCCGCCGCATCGGCGGGAACGCCGTCGGTCAGGCGCAGCACGGCCTCGGGGCCGAGTCGCGCCTCCAACGTCAGGAGCGCCGCCACGGCAGCCCAGTCGGGGTGCACAGATGCGTAGTCCGCACTGGTGGCGATGGCGAGCAGCTCGTCGCCATCCGGCGCCAATGGGGCCGTCCGGTGATCGACCAGGATGTCCCTGCCAAGCTGCTCGTAGACTGCCGTGGTGAGGTAGCGGTGGGCGATGAAGCGGCAGAAGCCCGGCAGTTGGGGCGGGTTGTAGAACTCTGCCACTGCCTCGCAGAGGATCGCCACTGGGCTGGCATCAGGCCGCAGTACCTCGCCAATCCCCAAGGAACTGACACGTATGTAGATCGTGCTGCGACGATCGGTCACCACGCTGTCGTGGTACCCCAATCGGGCCGGGACGATGTTGAGCCAGATGCTCGTCTCGGCCCGAGGCCGTGCCGCGTCCCCAGCGTCGGGGACATTAGGCGTTTGGGCGTCATTTGGCGCGAGACGCCGCTCGGGGAACAGCCTTTCCACCGTGGCTCTGGCGATGGAGACGATGTCGGCGATGGTCTTCACCAGCTCCGGCGCGACGCCCGGGTCGGCGAAGCCAACGGCGACGCCTGGCGCAGCGACCGACTCTCCGGTCAGGGGCGGCGCGGTGGAGATGTCATTGGCCGCACCGGTCCTGAATCCACCGGCCGCGTCGTTGGCTTGGGCAACACGCGCCTCCACCAGGGCGAATGTCTCGGTAGGCACTCCGGCCGCGTTCCCGTCGGGCTCTCCGCCGGCAGCCATGCCGAGCAGCCCCCCCACGACGCCGGTGCCGCCATCCTCGAGTTCGAGCTCGACCGCCCCCTGCGAGGTACCCACAGCATCTGCAGTGCGTCCACGGGCGTCGACGGAGTGCATGAGGCCATCCTGCGTCATCTCGACGATCACGGCCAGCCTGCCGTCGCCGCGAACGCGCGGTGTCACGGCAACCCCCGATCGGAGCCCGGGCCCTCGCCCGCTCTCACTGGACACGTCGGCGGCGCCGTCGAGCGCTCCCAGGGCGGCCCATCCCGTCTCGCCATCGCGGATGAGGAGGCGAGGGGAAGCCAGGCAGATCGCGCTGCCCTGGTCCACAAGAGCGCGTAGCGCGGGCGCCAGGTCCTCGGCGTCAAGAACGCGCTCCCATTCGGGTGATGCGATGGGGACGCGGACGAGATCGCAACGCACTTCCACCATACTGCCGTCCCCTGGCATCCCTCCCGACGGGGCCAGAGCAGCCTCAGATCCGAACGGGGAAAGCCCCGGCAACGGCAGCCCGCCGTACTGCACAGTCCCCTCGCCAAGCGGTTCGGAGCCCGCCTCTGCTGCGAGCAGTACCATCGCCAGGCCCGGGAGCGTTGCCCTACCGGGAGACCCGGCCGGCCGGACTGCAGCCATCGTTGCCTGCAGTAGGCTCAGCGAGTCGCCTGCCGTGGGGGCAGGCCATGTCACGAAGGTTGCCGCTGCCGTACTCACCGGCACGACCGTGGAGCACACGCTCTTCGCCAGGGTCGGCTTGCCGACAACGGCGGCGACGGATCCGTCGTAGGCGCCGCCGACGAAGACCATACGGGCCATGGCGAGGTCCACCGTGAAGCCTCCGCCCCCGGCCGCGCTCGCCCGCAGCGTGATCTCGTAGCCCTCCGTGTCCGTCAGCCTCACCCGCCGATAGGTGTCGTCTCCGATGGGCTCGAGGTAGCTGCGCGGGGCATCATCGGGCCAGCCCAAGCCGAGCGTGCACTCCTCGCCGACATGCAGGCCCGCGCCGGCGCCTGCCGGTGCGGGGCCGGCGGGCGATGCCCACAACGGACGTTGAGTGGTGGCGTCAACAGGCGCCCGCGGCACGAGAGCGCCCCGTCCACGGCCCCCTACGCGGCTCAACCAGGCAACGGCATCGGCGGGCGACGCGGTCCGGACCATGACGCCCTCGCCCGATCCGGACGCGGGCGCGGGGCCTTCGGCCGCGTCCGTCAGGATGGCGAACGCTCTGACCACGGGCGGCGCCGCATCGGCAGGTTGGGGCGCGGCAGGCGCCTCAGCGGCGCCGACGCCAGCCGCCTGGACACCCGGCGCGTACGCCAGGCTTGCCGCAAGGACGACAGTCCCACAGGTGTGGGCGACCCAGTTCATTCGAGTCCGCATGTCTGCGTTCTCCCTCCATGAACCCGCATGTCCGGCGAGATGGCTGCCGACCGGCAGACATCGCGCGTTCCGCACGATCATCGCAACAGGGCAACGTCCACGGCCTGTGACACTGGCGCTGTGCCAGCCGCAGGAGACGCCGAGCCCGTACTCGCTGAGGCCCTCTGGCCCGGTGCCTCTGGGGGAGCCTCACCGGCCACGGCGACCGGAGAGGTGCTGCGGATGACGGGAGTACGCCAGACCCAGGACACGGTGCGCACCGGGACGGCCACTTCCGCGAGCTTGACGGGCGCCCGTTCCTCCGCCGGCCTCGGCCCGCCACCCGGACCCGACTCTCGCGGAGCCTGCCGATACACCACGCGCTCCCGGACGACTGGCACGATCCTATCCACCACCCGCTCGCGGATGATCTCCCTGGGCGCCTCAACCACTCGTTCCTCGATGCGGGGCTCCACGACGACTCTGGTGGTCACGATCTCCCGAGGGAACAGCCCTCGACCGACGGAGACCCCGGAGGCGAAGACCGCGCACGCGACCGCGAGGGCGGCGGCCAGGCGCGGCCACATCGGGACACCGCGCACCCGCTTGTCGGGCAGTGCGGCGATCCGGGCCAGAGCCGCCTCGGTGACCGACTCCAGGGCGGGCTCGTCCGGCTCGAATCGCAGCTCCGCGCGCATCGTCGCGTCCAGCCGCTCCAGACGCACAGACTCGGTTCTGCACTGCGCGCAACGTGCCAGATGCTCCTCCAGAAAGCGACGGTCCGCCGCTCTCCCGTGCGAGGGCTCGTAGATCAGTCTTCGCGCCCGGCGACACCTCATGGGTCAACCCTCCCCAACGGCCCTCCCAGACACTGGGCAAGCTTCTGCCTGCCACGCATGAGCTGGGCCTTCACCGTACTGGCCGAGCAGCCGAGCGTATCGGCGATGTCGGCCACATTCATACCGTCAAGATAGAACAGCACCACGGTCAGTCGCTGCCGCAGGGGCAGGGAGTCAACGGCCCGCCGGACCTGCGCCTGCAGCTCGATCGTCAGCACCCTGCCATCTGGGGCCTCCACTGTTGCGGGATCGGCAAGAGCGGATGCCATGCACCGGGCTTCGCGCTCTCTCTGCCGGAGTTGGTTCACGGCGCAGTTCGTGGTGATCCGGCGCATCCAGGGAGCGAACGCGCGGTCCTGCCTGAAGCCGCCGATACCGCGGTACGCACACACGAACGCTTCCTGAACGACGTCCTCGGCGTCATCGGCACATCCCAGTATACGCTGCGCGACTACGTAGGCCATGTGACGGTGGCGTCGCATGAGCTCCGCATAGGCAACGACGTCACCTTCGCGGGATCGCCGCACGAGCTCGCTGTCTGGACCATGCATGGGCATCCGGCAGGTGGAGCGACAAGCTTCCTGATAGCCAATACGTCCGCAGCGAGGAGTGGGACTACAAAGGGGCGCCGAAAACATCAGCGCGATTCCGGCCTCAGGGGGACGTCCGTCCCCGGCTGCCTACTCGCGGTGCTTGTCGCTTATGCTGCGCTGAAGGTCCCTCTTCGCGTCGCGCTCGGCGATGACTTGCTTCCTCTCGTAGGTGTGCTTCCCTCGGCCGAGGCCCAACTCGACCTTCGCATGGCCGCGATGGAAGTACAGCGATAGCGGGACGAGGGTGTAGCCCTTCTGCTCGGTAGCGCGGTGGAGCTTGCGAATCTCCTGCTTCCTCAAGAGGAGCTTGCGCCGCCGAGCGCGACGTCCACCGCCTGCGGGGCGTCCGCGGCTGTGAGCGTGCCCGATGGGGACCGCACGGTACCGCCGGTCAGCACCTCGAAGACAACAGAGCCTTGTCCGCCGGCGGTACTGCCATTCCGGTCGATCCCGATGGTGGCGAGGAAGCGTCGCGCGGGGGCGAGTAGATGGACCTCAATGTCGCTCGGCGCGTGGCCGCCCAGCCCATGGGTGTATTCCGTCTCCCCAAGCCGCAGGGGCCCCTCGAAGGCGTTCCGGCCCCGACGGACCGTACCCCAGGTCTGCTCGTGGATGAGCAGGCCCACACCGCCGGTAGGGGGCTTGACGTTGGTGGTGCCCAGCCACTGCGCCACGCGCGCGGCTGCCAGGCCCATCTCGTGGTCATCGGGGATGACCGCGACTCCCGCGGAAACGGCCAAAGCTGCGATCAGCATCTCCATGGTCGGCGCTCATCTCCATCGCGACTCACAGGGCTTCGCCGTGGAACTCGCGGAACGCCCGGAACATGGCGAGGACGTTCTCCACCGGCGTCTTCGGCTGGATGTTGTGAATGGGGTTTAACACGAACCCGCCACCGGGCGCGAGAAGCTCCAGCCGCTCTCGGACTTCAGCGCGCACCTCATCCGGCGTCCCGAAGGGGAGCGTCTTCTGGGTGTCCACGGCGCCGCCCCAGAAGGTGATGCGGCCACCGTACTTGCGCTTCAGCTCCCGCGGGTCCATGCCGTCGGCGGAGAACTGCACCGGGTTGAGGATGTCGAACCCGGCATCGATGAAGTCCTCGATGAGCGGCTCCACGCCGCCACAAGTGTGGATGAATGTCTTCCACACGGTGTGCTCATGCACCCAGGTGTTCACGCGAGCGTGGAACGGCGCAAAGAGCGCGCGATAGGTCGGCGTCGAGCAGAAGGGCCCGCGCTGGGTTCCGAGGTCCGTGCCGGTAACGAAGAGGACCTGGGGCCGATCGCCGACGGCCTTCGCGATCCGCGCAAGGTTGTCGAGCGCGATCTCACACTGTCCCTCGAAGACCTGCCGCACATAGTCCTGCCGCGCATGGGTCGAGATGTACCACTCCTCAACATCGCGGATGCCCCTGGGGTGTCTGAGGAACGGCGCAGGCACAAGGGCGATGTCGCCGAAGCTCGTGCCCCCGAAGTTCGCCACGATGGCACGAGCGGTGTCGGCGTGCAACCGCTTGGCGTCCTCCGCGAGGCGCGCAAGCTCCGCATCGCCAATAGGGGTGAACTCCTCGAGGTTATCCTCCGGGTCGAGTCTGTCCTCGTCGATCGGGTCCTGGCGGATGATGGTGTCGAAGTAGTAGCCACCCTTGGGCATGCGGCCGCTCGGCGGGGCGGATCTGTCGCCCTCGGGGTACATGACCAGATCGCCATTGGGCTCCGGCTCGGTGTTGAACGCGGCAGGCACGAGCACGGGCGTGCCATCGGGCAGCCGCCATTCCTTCCAGTCCTTGTTCTCGAACCCGAATAGGTTCCGGCTGCGGCCGAGCCCCACGGTGTCGATACCCAGCGCGTCCCGTAGGTCATCCTCGACCTCACCGAGGACCTGGTAAGGCTCCGTGATCTTCACCGGATCGTCGGGCCCGCTTAGCCCGAGCGCGACGCGAAGCCTGTGCAGGACGCTCGCGGCGATCCCAGTCACGGGTGTTGCCCCGAGATCGAGCGGCACCCGGTCCGGCTGTTGGTGCTGTATCGCCGCAAGCACGCGCTCGCGGCTGGTTGTCCGCCCGCTCTCCCGCTCTCGCGCCATCGGCGTTGACGCTCCCTCCGTGCCGGGTGACGCCGGCTGCCAGCCCGCTGGCCGACACTCATGCCCGTTCCCCGCGCGCGTCCGAACAACCTTGTGGGCCGGAACAGCCCTTCCTCCGCTCTCACTCTATGCGAACAAATGCTTGACATGCGGCGTTCTGCCGTAGTAGGCTATGGCAAACAAATGTTTCCTAGACCCAGGGAGGCGACACCCGTGCTTCGATCCAGCGACCTCAGGTTCCCCTACTACGAACGACAGCGCCGTCGCTACCGCATCCGCACCCTTGTGTTCGGGGCCGTGGCAGTCCTCGCGTTGTGGACGATTGCGCGGGCCGCACTAGGGACTGGCGAAGGCCACGCGACCACAACCCGTCCAGCGGCTGAGTACGGTACAGTCGAGAGCGGGGGCATCTCGGACGCGGTCGGGTCATGTGCGCTGAGGGTGGTCGTCATCGAGCCGGGGGATACGCTCTGGTCGATCGCCACGCGGAACTACGGGGAGTCCGCAAACGTCAGTACGGTTGTCAGGCGCATTGCCCGGCTGAACGGCCTGAGAGGCACTGTCCTCCAGCCGGGACAGCAAGTGGCGCTTCCGCGTGGAGTGGGTGGCGAGGGGGAGAGGTGAGGGCACGTGGAGCAAGCTGCTCAGCAGAGACAGCAGTGCCGCCCGGGCCAGTGCTACGCGCTGGTGCACGTGAACGGCGAGCCCGGCGGCTTCCTGGTCGGCATCGCCATCCGCGATGCGGCCGGTCCGCCGCTGTACACAACGTCCCGGGTTGTGCCGGCGCGGACGCCCACGGAAGCGGCGGTCCAGGGAGCAGCCTACGCGCATACAGCCGCTTACGAGCTCGGCGCCCGTAGGCTGGACGTGTTTGTGGATGACGCACAGGCCTGCGAGATCCTCGCGGGCGCGGTCCCCGCTCCAGAGGAGATGTCCAAGGCATACTTCCACGCCCGCACGTCCGCGCGCAAGCTCGGAACCGTGCGGGCGCGTCGGATGCCGGCGGAACTCGCCCAGAGCCTCGAGTGCTTTGTGCGGGCACGCCCGCGCAGACGCAAGCCCGACACGCTCTCGCTTTTCGGCGGCGAGGATGCGGCCTGACACCTCCGGGAGAGCATCGCGACTGAAGAGCCTGTCGGGAAAGTCATCACAGGATGCCATCGGAGGCCCGGCTGAAGCCGGGCAAGCACAAGCCCAGAGGTTGGGAGATGTCCCGAGCAAGTGCCGAGACTTCCCGACTGAAGTCGGGACTCCGAGTCCGGCCTTTCCCGACAGGCTCTGAAGTCGCTCCTACTGTGAGGGCTCCACGAGGCTGATGCTGTCCAGCAGCTCCTGCCAGTAGACCCCATACTGCTCGAAGTCCTCCGGCTTAGAGCCGCAAGCGATGACCGTGAACCACTGCCCGCGTAGATAGACGATCTGGCGGCACTCGACATCGACGCCCTGGACCTGCCCGCGCACATGGAGGACGTGCGCGCCCTGGTTCCCGAAGGGCATCTCGACCGGCTCATCCTGGACGACTTCCTTGACGCTGAGGAGCTTGCGCAGGCGGTACTCGGCGTAGTCCACGATCATGGGGAAGGTCACACCGCGATCGAGCGGCTTGATACGGAGAATGGCGTTCGGCAGGAGGAAGCTCCCCTCGGCATCGGCTGGGTAGCAGAGCTTGTTCACGGTGAAATGCCGCGGGGGATCGTGCCACTGCCAGCCACGAGGTGAGAGGAACCGCTGCCCGCTCTCCTTGTGAGTGTACTCATGCCGCGCGCCTCGACGCCTCTGGCGCCACCACTCTGAGCGCCCCTGCTGCTGATCGCGTGCCCCACCGCCATCCCCGTCATCGGCCACGGCCTGCGCCGGCGATCGCGACGGTTCATCGGCCGCGGTCGCCCACGTGCCCCAGAGAGGGATGAGCGAAGCCAGAGCCAGGACCACAAGACCCCACCTGAACACGACGGCAACTCCTTTCATCACCGGGGACGGCCACGAACCTCGCACGCGCGATGGGTGAGCGTGCCTGTCCCCCTCCCTCTACCGATGGGCGATGACGCCCACACGCCGACCCGCGTCCGCGAGCAGCAGCCCCGCCACCACGATGGCCAGCAGGCCGGGCAGAACGTACCTCAGACCGTGCACGAACCTCCGCCACGTAGAGGGACCGGAGGTCTGCATCACCACGGCCGCGTACTTGTCCCTGGCGAACTCCGTCCATCGCTCGATCTCGATGTTCTTCTCATCGGGTCTGCTCCAGACGTTAGCCGCGAGGTCGAGCGCCTCCTGCTCCGTGATGGGCATCTCCACCAGCCTGGCCGCCGCGTCCTCCGGCATGCCCGCCCGACGCACCGCGTCCCACGCCGTGGTGAGGTCGTCGTGGCAGTCGATGATGAGAGTTCCGATGAGGTCATTGACCAGTGCCCATCGCGAGGAGCCCAGCTTCGAGTTGTAGCGAAGCGAGGACTTCAGGGCGAACGGGTTCGTCTTCACCACCGCTCGGTCGCCCACGGCCTCGAACACATCGGGTCTCATGGACATGCGGCCGAGCGCGTACTGCTTCGGACCGCCCGGCACCCCACGGGGGAGCAGCAGCAGCTCCTGGCCCTCCTTGGACAGAGCGAACTCGACCATTCGCTGTGCGCAGACGAGGTTCGGCGCCCCTTTGAGGATCGCGATGCCGTCGGGGTTCACCAGCGTCTGCCCCTCGGGCACCACGTACTGCAGCTTGTCCGACCCGGCCTCCGCGATCTGCGCGAGGGCGTAGATGTCGATGGAGATCCCCGCAGCGACCTCCCCGAGCGCGACATCCTTGGACGTCTGCGATGACGAGTCGGGGAACGAGCGGATGTTGGCCCCCATGCGGTGCAGGACGTCGAAGCCCCTCTCCCATCCGTATGCCTGGAGGATGATCTCGTACATCATGTGCACGCTGCCGCTCGAGCGCGGGTCGGCCGAACCCACCCATGAGGCCAGCTCCGGTCGGCCCAGATCCTCCCAGCGCTCGATGGGGGCGAAACCCATGCGCTCCATCACCGCGTCGTTGACGATGATCCCGAAGCCCGATAGGGCCGTGCCGTACCACCGATACTCCGGGTCATACATCGGCGACCCGAAGTAGTCCGGCGGGATGGCGCTGAGGGTGTCCTCGGAGACTCTGTAGGGCTGGAGCAAGCCCTTCTCCGCCAGCGATACGTGCGGATCGACGCCGCCACCCCAGAACACGTCGATCCCGATGCCGCTCTTGCCGCCGGCGAACTCGGACTCGATGAACTTCACGTCGTCCGACGTGCCGCCCTGGTCCAGCCACTCCACCTTCACGGGCTCGCCGAACCGCTCGAGGTGCCACTGCTCGAATGCGTCGCCGCACTCCTTGCGGATGCCCTCCCAGTGGGGAGAGATGATGACGAGGTCAGCGGCCCGGCCAGCGGAGATGCAGGCCGTCAGAAGCGATGCGAGCAACATCGTTCGCATGGCGAGTCCCCTCACCCCCGGTCTCCCGAGTATACGTCATGCCCCCCCGCGGACGGGAGGCGGTAGGGTATAATCGCCGGCCATGGAGACGGGGCGACCGGGCATTCGCGTTGGGATCGACGTGGGCGGGACGTTCACGCACGCTGTGGCCCTCGACGCGGCCACGGGAGGGGTCGTCGGCGCCGTCCGCGTGCCCACAACACATCGCGCTGCCTCGGGCGTAGCCCAGGGAGTCCAGGACGCGCTCCGCCGCCTCCTCGAGGAGACCGACGCCACCGCGGAGGATGTCCGGCTCGTGGCACACAGCACCACCCAGGCCACGAACGCGCTCCTCGAAGGCGATGTGGCGCGGGTGGGCATCCTCGCTGCTTCAGTGGGCCGCTCGGGGCTCGGCCGTGTCGCGGCGTCGAGGAGTCGGTCCGAGGCGGACATCGGCGATGTGCCGCTGGATGACGCCGGACAGAAGCGGGTTCGTGTCGCCTTCGAGTGGGTCGACTGCAAGGGAGAGGAGTTCGAGTCGCTGGCCGTGCAGGCGCTGGAGCGGCTGCGAGCGGCCGGCGCGGAGGTCATAGTGGCCTCCGAGGCGTTCTCCATCGAGGACCCGTCGAACGAGCATCGGATGGTGCAATGGGCCCGCGATAGGGGGCTGATGGCCACAGCGACCAGCGACATCTCCCTCCTCCACGGTCTGAAGCAGCGCACGCGCACCGCCGCGGTCAATGGCAGCATCCTGCCGAAGATGGCCGAGGCCGCACGCTCGACGGACGAGGCAGCGAAGGCGCTCGGCGTCCGGTCCCCGCTCATGATCGTCCGCAGCGATGGCGGGATCATGTCGGCAGCGGAGACGGAGCGGCGCCCGCTGCTCACGATTCTCTCCGGGCCGGCGGCCGGGGTCGCGGCAGCGCTACGGTACGTGCGGATCGCCGACGGCGTGTTCGTCGAAGTCGGCGGCACCAGCACGGACATCTCCGCCATCGTCGATGCGAAGCCGAGCATCCAGGTCGCCACGACTGGCGGGCACCGGCTCTACCTTCGCACCCTCGCGGTGCAGACGGTCGGTGTGGCCGGAGGGTCCATGGCGCGGCTGACCGATGAGGGGCTGTCCGCCATCGGCCCACGCAGCGCCCACATCGCCGGGCTGCCCTACTACAGCTATGCCTTGCCGCGGCCGCCGCTCCGAGCCGTTCTGGTGCAGCCACTTCCCGACGACCCGGACGACTACGTCGCCCTCGAGGACGAGCAGGGGCGCCGCTATGCCTTCACGCTTACGTGCGCGTCCCGCACTCTTTCCGGCGAGATACCGAGCCATGGCGCCGAGGCCATAGGTGCGATGTGCGGGCTGCGAGCCGAGGACGTCTGCCGGCGCATGGTCGAGTGCGCCGTGGCGCAGGTTGCGCCGCTGGTTCGCGCTGTGGCGGAGGAGCGGGGACTGCCCCAGGCCCGACTGTCGCTGGTGGGCGGCGGGGGTGGCGCCGAGGCGCTCGTGCCCCACCTCGGCGAAGCCCTGGGCGTTCCCCACCGCATCTGCGACCATGCCGCGGTGGTCTCAGCGATCGGCGCCGCGATGGCGATGGTCCATGAGGTGATCGAGCGCCACATCGCGTCGCCGTCCCCCGAGGACGTGGCCCGGATACGCGAGGAGGCCAAGCAGTCGGCCGTGCGCCTGGGTGCGCAGGAGGCATCGGTCGAGGTCGCCGTGGAGGTGGACTCCGCGTCCGGCATTCTGCGCGCGGCGGCTACCGGCTCCGTTGCGATGGACGGTGACGTCGCGGCCGCAAGGGAGGAGCTGACCGACGAGGCGCTGCTGGCGCGAGCCGCGGAGGTACTTCTGCGCGAGGGAGCAGGGACGGTCGAGTGCGAGGGGCGCGCCGGGTTCTTCTCGGTCTACCAGGGCTCGGTCGAGACACGGGCCCTACTCGGCCTGGTTCGGCGTCGAAGAAGGCCCTGTTGCGTGCTGGACGGAATCGGGGCGGTGCGCCTGCAGCGGGCGGACGCTCGTGTCATCTCCACTCAGGCGGACCGGGCGCTCGACGCTCTCGCGGCCGAGTCCGCTTACGGCGATGCCGGCCAGCAGCTTCCTCCGGCGCGCATCTTCGTGGGTGTACGGGTCGTGGACATCTCCGGCCTGGCCGGGATGGACCAGGCGCGAACGGTCGCCGAGGAAGAGCTGTCGGGCGTGAGGGGGGACGCGCCCGTTCTCGTGGTCATCGGCTGACCACGTGCTCCACGGGCTTGGGCCCGTGCGGGCTGTGTGAAGGACTGGGGGTTCCAGAATGGTGTTCCTGCCTTCCGCTGCATTCGGCAATGGCCGAGTGCTTGTCACGACGGGTCGGTGCGGGGAGGTCATGAGTCTCTTCTACCCCTACATCGACTGGGCAAGGAACGTGCGCGAGTGCCTTGTCGGCGTCCATTTCCCGGTGGAACAGCGGTTCGCGTGGTCGTGGGACGGCACCTGGGATGTCCGACAGGCCTTCGAGGACTCGGATGAGACGGGGAACGTCACCGACGTCCTGCGCACGGTGCTGCGCGACCAGGCCACGGGCGTCACCCTCACGCTCACAGACGTCTGCCCGCCGGACGAGAGCGCCTGGGTAAGGGAGTTCGCGGTGACGGGCGCAACGCCGGTGCGTGTGGGGCAGTACTTCCACCTCGCGCTCGGCGATGTGCCGGGCCAGAACTCGGTCCACTTCCTGCATGAGCATGGGTGCTTCGTCCAGCGCTACCGCGACATCGTCTTCTGCATTGCGGTGAACCGACCCATCGAGCATCAGTGCGGCAAACTCGGCCAGGATGGCAGCTCGCGCACGAAGTGGGACCTGACCATGGGTCGCGCATCCGGGCAGGAGATGGACCTTGGGGACGTGGACTTCTCCCTGGCGTTCCAGACGGAGGGCGCTCCCGAGGGACGGACGGAACGCTCGGTGATGGTCGTCGCCGCGGGCGCGACCCAAGAGGAAGCCATGGAGAGGGCGCAACGGCTCCTGGAGGCGCCGTTCCCCAAGTGGAGGCGCGACTCCCACGAGGCTTCCGACTCGTGGCTGGGCGTGGCGCCATCGGGGGACGCGTCCGAGTACGAGGCGACCTACCAGCGATCGCTGCTCGTTCTCCGCGACCTCGTGGACGCGCAGACGGGGGGGCTGCTGGCCGCGCCCGAGTTCGACCCGGACTACCTGCTGTCCGGCGGCTATGGCTACTGCTGGCCCCGCGACGCAGCCGAGGCGGCTCTCGCGCTGGCCCATGCGGGCTACGTGAGCGACGCCGAGCGAGTCATGCGCTGGTGCATGGAGCGCCAGCTTCCCTCCGGCCACTGGTACCAACGCTACTGGGTCTCCGGCCGGCCCGCCCCGGCCT
>Ga0315288_10000906_pt1 | contig 37644 bp, 33 predicted proteins | sample YL17G11_20_MG_FD_203454 | JGI IMG/M metagenome (GOLD analysis project Ga0315288, IMG submission 203454) | Sediment microbial communities from Yellowstone Lake, YNP, Wyoming, USA - YL17G11_20 | ecosystem: Environmental > Aquatic > Freshwater > Lake > Sediment | place: USA: Wyoming | collected...
CGGATATTTGTTTTGACCTCGTCCAAGGATTGGGGTTTGCAGCTAAAGCGTTGCTCCCCATCGTCCCTTTCATCGCAGAACAGCAAACCGGATGCCTGAAATTCATTATCAGCCGTTTGGAAAATTATCTGCTGGATCAATCCTATCCTTATGATGTGATTGCAGCAGTATTGACCGAACAGGGAAACAACCCTGCCCTGGCCTTCCAAGCGATTAAGCAGTTAACCGGATGGGTAAAACGTCCTGATTGGAATACAATCTTGCCAGCCTACGCACGGTGTGTACGCATCACTCGTGACCAGAAAACCCGGTTCAAAGTCAAGACCGACAGTCTTTTGGAATCATCTGAAAAGGATCTGGCGGCTGCGCTTAAGACCGCTCAAGCAATTCCCCACAAAGCCGGGTCAGTGGATGATCTGTTCAATGCCTTTAAGCCCATGATTCCGGTCATTAATCACTTCTTTGAGGTGGTGATGGTTATGGTAGATGATAAAACTCTGCGCCAAAACCGGTTGGGATTACTGCAAGAGGTGGCGGATCTGGCCAGAGGTGTGGCGGATTTCTCAAAACTGGAAGGATTCTAATTTATCCTTTAATGAACATTCGGTATTTCGCGCGATAAAGGGTAGTGACCGAAAATGAATGTTACCGATGAAATCAAAGCGCATATTGATATTGTAGACCTGGTGTCTGAGACGGTTAAACTGCGCCATACCGGAAAGAACTATACCGGATTCTGTCCATTCCATTCCAATACTCGCACACCGGCATTTGTAGTCTTCCCGGAAACAGGCACCTGGCGCTGTTTTGGTGAATGTAACGAGGGTGGCGATATTTTTAAGTACTTGATGAAAAAAGAAGGGCTGGAATTTCCTGAAGCGCTTAAAGTCCTGGCCAAACGAGCCGGGATAAAACTGGAAGCGTACACTCCTGAAAAAAAGGAAGAGAATGAGCAGGCCGAACGCCTCAGGCGACTGCTGGAAGAGGCCGTTATCTTCTATCAGTCACACCTTTTACAATCCTCTAGCGGCAAAGCCGCACTGCAATATCTCATTGAAAAACGCGGCTTAAAACCGCAGACGATTGAGACCTTTGGCATCGGATATGCCCCTGAAGGCTGGGAAAGTGCCATTCAACACTTCACCGCCAAGGGTTACACCCAGGATGAATTAACCCTATCGGGTTTGACGGTTGTTAGAGAAGAAGGCGGTTTTTATGACCGCTTTCGCAATCGCATTTTATTCCCCGTAAGAGATGCCAGCGGACGTATGGCAGGTTTTGGCGGACGAATCCTCAATCCGGAAGATATGCCCAAGTTCATCAATTCACCACAAACAGTTCTCTTTGATAAGAGCCGGCTGTTATTTGGGCTGGATAAAGCTCGAAAACCCATTCGTGAAGCCGACCAGGCAATTATTGTGGAGGGTTACCTGGATGTGGTTGTGGTACATCAGGAAGGTTTTCGCAATGTGGTTTCGCCCATGGGCACCGCCCTGACTGAGACACAAATGCGCCAAATCAAACGCTTTACCCGTCGTATTGTGATGGCGCTTGACCCTGACGCTGCCGGTATTAAAGCTACATTGCGCGGGTTGGAGGTAGCCCGCGATGCCCTTGACCACAGTGATGACATCATTTTCGATGCCCGCGGGCTAATTCATCATGAGTCCCGTTTGCAGGCGGATTTGCGAGTCTGCACTCTGCCTGAAGGGATGGACCCGGACGATATTGTGCGCAAGGACCCTGAGCAATGGAAAAGCATTATTGCCACTGCCAAGCCAATCATCACACACGTGATGAATACTCTCTCCACCGGCCGCGACCTGGATGATCCCAAAACAAAAAGCCAGATTGCTGGCCAGATCATGCCATTGATCCGCGATATTCCTGATTCCGTTGAGAGAGATGCCTACCGCCAGCAGTTAGCCCGTTTGCTGCATGTGGATGATCGGGCTCTCATTCCTCTTTCTTCGCCAACACAAGTTACATCCAGCTTTAAGAAAAGGCCATCTCGCAGCGGGGAAAAACCGGAAATAAATATTCTCACCGAAACCAGCTCCAAAGAAAAAATCAATGCTCTGGAAATATATTGTTTGCAATTGCTTATACACCAACCGGAAGACCTCTATAAAATCGATCGCCTTCTTAAGATGGCTGGGCTGGAAAATTTTTCTGAACAGGATTTTGAAGACGCTAAAAATCAACAATTGGCAAAACTGCTCATTGAGTCTCTAAGCCAGGATGTCAATGAGCCAATCCAATACATTCAGGAAAACCATATTTCTGCCTTAGATGAGCTTATCGTAGAACTGAAGCCTTTTGACCAGGAGGAAAAACCGGATCAAAACAAGCAACTCGACCCATATAAACAAATCGAGGAGATCATGCGTGCCATACTCACATTACGGCATACGCATATCCTGATTGAGATAGAGCAGTTGCGATCAATGGTTGAAGAAGCTCTTAAGGGGATAGAACCAGAAGCTAACCTGTATCAAAATCAAATTATGGGTCTTATTAAAACACGTGGCATGCTGGATCGTGCCCTTGCGAATCCCTTGCAGATTACGAAATCTCCTAATGTATAATTAAATCCATGCATTCAAAGAAGAGCGCTTCCGAAAAGAAAACACGGAAGTCAATTATTCTAAATAACAGGCAGGGAAATATTACCAAACCCGTAAAAAAAGCCGATAAAATCCAGGGGAAGATTTCTATTGATGGAGAGGAACAAGGAGAAACTGGTGCTATTGATCAAGAACTGATTGAAATCCAGCCGAATGAAACTGAACTCCTTGAGGATGAAAGCAGTTTCGATGAAATTGCGAGCGAAGACCCGTTGGAATTATTGGAAAACCCGGCTTATTCACTGGAACTCTCTGAGGATCCGGTCAGGCTATACCTCAGGGAAATCGGACAGATTCATCTATTGGATGCAGAAAGTGAATTCCGCCTTTCAACCCGCAATGAAGGATTAAAGAAAATTGAATTGTTGGAAAATCGGTTTGTTACAACTAAAGAGAAAAAAGGGCTTTTTAATGCCATCTATGACCATATCATTTTAGGTTTAATATCTAATTACAAAGACCTGGTTACCCTCAATCTGGAACATAAGAAAATCGATCTACCTGACCTAAGCCTGTTTCTCACTGAAGCGCAAATTCTTCATCAGCGCTGGCAGGTGGACGCACCCTCTTATGTACGCAACTACCTGGAAACATTCTGGAATGAAAATAAGGAGTGTAAAAGTTTGGATCGCAGGCTGGCACTTGCCCGCTTTATTCATTTCAGCTATGCCATTTTTTTATGTTTCTATCTGCTCCCCAGGGAAACCGCTGAAAAGCTGTTGGCTTATCTGCGTGCCCATGGAAAAATGCCAGGACGCAAATTTTTACTGGAAGCCCTGCCCGAGGAAAGCCGACTCAAAGGTTCAGAGGAGGAAATTCGTCAACTCTCCGATGAAGCCAATCAGATCATTATCCGTGCCAATTTACGGCTGGTGGTCAGTGTAGCCAAACGGTTCTTAGGACGGGGGATTTCCTTCCTCGATTTGATCCAGGAAGGCAACCTGGGTTTGCTGCGGGCAGTCACCAAGTTTGACCCCACCCGCGGTTTTAAATTCAGCACCTACGCTACCTGGTGGATCCGTCAATCCGTCAGCCGCCACATCGCCGAACAGGCACGCACCATCCGCATCCCGGTGCACTTGTTTGAGTCCATCTCACGTCTCCTGCGCATTCAACGTTCTCTTACTCAATCCCTTGGGAAAAATCCAACGAATGAGGAAATCGCATTTGAAGCGGGTTTTATGAACCTCTTGACCATGGAGGAAACCAGCGTTGTGAAAGCATATATCACCTCCAAAGGGAAAACCTCGCTCGATCCTGACCTGAGAAGGCAGCTGGAAATGGCAGCCCAGAAAGTGGAGATCATTCTAAAGTCTGCTGAAGAACCGGTCTCTCTGGAACGTCCCATTGGCGATGAGGATTCCAGCCAGTTGGGGGATTTCATTGAAGATGATGATGCACTTGATCCGGAAGATATTGCCGATAAAATCTCCCTGCGTGAAAAAATTGAAAAGGACCTTGAAAACCTCACCCAGCGGGAACGGGAGGTGTTGGAACTTCGCTTTGGTCTACTGGACGGCAAGGACCACACCCTGGAGGAGGTAAGTAATTATTTTAGCGTTACCCGCGAACGCATCCGCCAGATCGAAGCCAAAGCCCTGCGCAAGCTGCGCCACCCCACCCGCAGCAAACTATTAAAGGATTACCTTAAATAACCTGTTTTCCCCTTGACTTTTTACAATATTTTTCGCATGTTATAATAAATTTGGGTATAATAAACATAACTATCAGAGATACGCACACCGCACGGCTTATTTGCCATAAAACAACCCAAAAAACCCTGAATGAATTCATCCCACTAAGAAAGACAACCCTGCCTGATGCAATTTTGGCGTAACCGCCAATTTTATTCAATCAATTTTTAATATGGAAATAAAATACATGGATATTACTGAATTAGAGAACAAAACCCTGCCCGAATTACGAAAAATCGCTAGTGAATTAAATATTCCCGATGTCCAGAGGAAGAAAAAAGAATACCTGACGATTGCCATAGCTAGCCAATTGGCTCAAAATGAAGGCAAAGAAATGGGCGGTGGTATTCTAGAAATCATGCCAGAAGGCGTGGGATTCCTGCGTGCAGATTACCAAATGGGTAAAAATGACATTTATGTCTCCCAGGCACAGTTGCGCCGCTATGAACTGCGCAATGGCGACCAGGTCTTTGGTGAAATTCGACCCCCGCGCGAATCTGAAAGACATTATGGCCTGTTGAAAGTTGAAGATGTAAACGGACAAACTCCGGAAGCAGCAGTAAGCCGGGTGAAGTTTGAAGACCTTACCCCCATCTTCCCTGATAAACGTTTTGACCTGGAAACTAACCGCAATACACTTTCCAACCGCCTGATCAACCTGGTTGCCCCCATTGGACGCGGTCAGCGCGGGATGATCGTCTCCCCACCCAAAGCAGGCAAAACGACCATCCTCAAGGAAATTGCCAATGCATTGATTACCAACCATCCAGAAATCTATCTAATGGTCAGCCTCATTGGAGAACGCCCGGAAGAAGTGACCGATATGGACCGCTCAGTGGAAGGTGAAGTGATCGCTTCCACCTTCGATGAACCCGTCACTTCTCACGTTCGCACTGCTGAGATCACCTTGAATCGCGCCAAACGGCTGGTGGAAATCGGCCATGATGTAGTTATCCTCATGGACTCTCTCACCCGCCTGGCACGCGCTTATAACCTGGTGGTCAATCCTTCCGGCCGCACGCTTTCCGGCGGTATGGACCCTTCCGCCCTATACCCTCCCAAACGTTTTTATGGTGCGGCTCGAAAAATAGAAGATGGCGGTTCACTCACCATAATCGCCACTGCCCTGGTGGATACTGGTTCGCGTCTGGATGATGTAGTCTACGAAGAGTTCAAGGGCACCGGCAATATGGAACTGCACCTCTCCCGCCGTCTTCAGGAACGGCGTATCTTCCCCGCCATTGATATTGAACGATCCTCCACCCGCCGGGAAGAATTACTGCTGGGCCCGGATGTGCTTCAACGGGTCTGGTTGATGCGCCGCATGTATCTGCAGATGATTGGCAACCCCCCACAGGGCGCTGGCATGGATCCCGCGGTGGCAACCGAAGCCATCCTGCAGCGCATGAGTAAAACCAAGAACAACCAGGAATTTCTGGATAATCTTACGGAGGCGTAGTGAGACTCAAGTTCTTTCCCCGTAAAAAAAAGGAGCCAACGGGGGAAACCACCAAAGCTGAATCGCGGTCGTCAAACTTGCTTCCAAAAGCTGCCTGGGCTGTGTCAGCACTAATGTTAATTGTATTGGCGATTGTTGTTTTCCAAACTTTCACCGGCAATTCAATTTTTTCCCTCCTAAGGGATTTCAATTCATCCGCGGGCGCCCAATCCGTTTCCAGCCTGCCCAATCTGGCTGAGACCCAGTCCTATCAATCCATCAGCCGGCGTGCCAATCTAAACACCACCCTTCCGAAGGGCTACCGCAAAAGCATGGTGGACTATACCGTTGAGCTGGGCGATTCCATTTTTGGCATCTCAAAAAAATACTCCGTTAAACCGGAATCCATCCTGTGGGCAAATTATGCCAAACTCAATGATGATCCACAATTAATCTCCGTGGGTACCAAATTAAATATTCCACCGGTGGATGGTATTCTGTACGAATGGCAGGAAGGGGACACTCTGGATAACGTGGCTGCCCGTTATAAAGCCAAGAAAGAAGATATCCTATTATGGCCTGGCAATAATCTGGATATGACCAACCCGGTCATCCAGCCAGGCACGATGATCATGATCCCCGGCGGCTACCGCGAATTAAAACCATGGGTGATTGCCGTAACAGCCAGCAACCAGGCCGGTGTGAGAGCCAAGATCAGCGGAAGCGGTTCCTGTACCCCATCCGGTGGCGCGGTGGGCTCTGGTTTCTTTATCTGGCCAACCGCTCATCAAGGACAGATCAGCGGGAACGAATACTATGAAGGACACCGCGCTCTGGATATGATGTGCTATCAGGGAGATGCTATTTTTGCCTCAGATTCAGGAGTGGTCATATACAGCGGGCCGATCGGGGGAGGATATGGAAACCTGGTGGCGATTGACCATGGAAGTGGCTGGTTAAGCCTGTATGCCCACTTAAGTGCCATAAACGTGCCTTGCGGTCAAAGTGTCTACCGCGGGCAGCCAATTGCCGCCTGTGGCAGCACCGGCAATTCCAACGGAGCTCACCTCCACTTTGAGGTACGCCAAGGCAGCGCTTTTATCAACCCCTGGCAAGTGCTTCAATAAATTACCAGAAAACCCCACATGAAGCGGGGTTTTCTTTTATTACCTCCAACCGTATTTCTTCATTCGACGCAAGTTTTAAATAAACTAATTTAAGATAGAATAATCAAAATAAAAAGTTTGATCCAACCATTATTATGCTAATTTCATTGTCTGAAACCAGGAAAGAACGCATCCAAACCCTTCGCTCTGCATTGATTCAGACTACACCCGGCATCTGTGTGGAACGAGTGCGCGCCTATACCAGCATTTATCAGCAATTTGCTAATGATCCACCTATTCTCAAGCGGGCTATGGCATTGAAAGCCTACCTGGAACAGGTCACCCTCTCCTTCGATGAAAACGAGATCATTCCCGGCTGGCAATCCTCCCAACCGCGTTATGCACCCATTTTTCCTGAGTACTCCTGGAAGTGGGTCTACGACGAGCTGGATCGCTTTGATCAGCGGCGCTATGATCGTTTTAACATCAGTCAAAAAGTAAAAGAGGAATTAGGAGCCCTCCTACCATGGTGGGAAGGGCGAACTTTATATGAATCCATCCTGGCGCGGCAGCCGCAATTCGTCCTGGATGCTGCCCGCCTTGGCGCGATCAGCTGGACTGGTCAGGCCACTTCAGGCGAGGGTCATATTGTTGTTGACCATCAAATGGCGCTGGATTTGGGATTCAAGGGAATTCTGGACCGGTCTGCCAGGCTGAAAAACACATCAGTGCCGGGTGTTTCAGAAAGCCAGGAAAAGACAGATTTTTATCAATCCGTTGAAATTGTTTTTGAAGGTGTATTAACGTACCTTCAACGGTTAAAAACTCTTATTGAGCAGAAGACAACCACTGCCAGAGCTGAAAGAAAAACAGAACTTAATCGAATAGCCGCCGACCTTGGCGTCATTCAGTTCCAGCAGCCGCAGAATTTCCACCAGGCTTTACTGGTGGTTTGGTTCGTTCACCTGATTCAGCAAATGGAATCCAATGGGCATTCCGTTTCGCTGGGGCGTCTGGACCAATACCTTTTTCCCTATTTGCAGAGAGATTTGCAGTCTCATTTAATCACGGAAGAAGATGCCCTTGAACTACTGGAACATTTTTACCTCAAGATATTTTCCATCATTAAACTGCGCACAGAAGAACATTCGCGCACGCAGACGGGTTACCCCACATACCAGAATCTGTGCGTGGGCGGACAAAATGAGGAAGGGCGGGATGCCACCAATCACCTGACCTGGCTGTGCCTGTCTGCGCTAGCGAATATTCGTCTACCGGAACCCAATTTTTATGTGCGCGTCCATCCCGGCACTCCAGATGACTTTTTAGAAGAGTCGCTAAAGGTCTCGCGCATGGGTTTTGGCATGCCGGCATTCGTCAATGATGAGGTGATCATCCCCTCGCTGGAGAAAAGATGGGTCTCCCACAAGGATGCACTCAACTATTCCACCATGGGCTGCGTGGAAGTGCTCATCCCTGGAAAGTGGGGATACCGAGCCAACGGTAAAAGCAAATTAAATGTACTTAAATTACTGGAACTGGCGATAAACGATGGCCGTGACCCGGCAACAGGGATTCAGATAAGAAAAGGTGAGGGCACCCTTTCTCATTTTAATAATTTTGAAAAGCTCATCAATGCATGGCGTGAACAACTGCGGTTCTATACCCGGGCGCATGTAACCGCCGACAACATCAATGATCAGGTTCTGGAAGAGATGGTTCCCAACGCATTTTGTTCCGCTATGGTTCAGGATTGTCTGGGACGCGGCAAACACCTCAATGCCGGCGGTGCCATTTATGACAGCACCAGCGGCTGCCTGGTGGGTATTCCTAATGTAGGCAACTCATTAGCCGCATTGAAAAAACTGGTATATGAGGATCAACTAATTGCCGTGGGTGAATATCAGGAAGCACTGGCATGTAATTTTTCCAGCCAACGCGGGGAAGAAATTCATCAGTTGATTCTAAATCGCGCTCCGCGCTATGGTGAGGATGATGACTTTGCAGATGAGATGACCGCGATGGCACTCAAGGATTATTGCAATATTATCAGCGATTACCAAAACATGCGATTTGGCCGCGGACCAATCGGCGGGATTTATTTTGCTTCCACCAATACCGTCTCGGCCAATATTACTGCCGGGGAAACGGTAGGCGCCAGCCCGGATGGCAGGAAAAAAGGCGAACCCACTGCCGATGGCATTTCTCCCTCTCAAGGCAACGGCCGTAAAGGACCCACCGCTATTTTTCAATCCGTTGCGAAACTGCCAACGGTTGAAGTGACCGGCGGACAGCTGCTCAATATGCGGCTCAACCAGAGCTCACTCGCTTCGGATACCGCCATACGAAAGCTGGCAGCTCTTCTGCGCGGTTTTTTTGATTCGAAGGGCTGGCATGTGCAATTTAACACCATTTCCACGGAAGTATTGAAAGATGCCATCGCCCACCCTCAGAAATATCCTGACCTGATTGTGCGTGTGGCAGGTTACAGCGCCCTGTTCGTTGCCCTCGACCCGGCACTGCAGCGGGATATCATCGCCCGCATGGAGCATGAAATCAGTTAACCAAACCACGGATTGATAATCTCATATTCCAACTTCGCCATGAGCGAAATCAAAGGCTTCATTTTCAATATTGAACGCTTTACCCTGCATGATGGACCGGGCATTCGCACGACGGTATTTCTCAAGGGCTGTCCGCTTAATTGTGAATGGTGCTGCAACCCCGAATCGCAGTCCATCGCTCCTCAATTAGCTTATTTCAAGGAAAAGTGTACTGCCTGCGGGCGCTGCCTGCCCCTTTGTTCAAAGGGAGCAATTTCATCAGGTGAAAAAGACCAACGCGTCATTTTAGACTTTTCACTTTGCGATGGATGCGGCAACTGTGCGCCTGCCTGCATTCCGGATGCGCTGGTGATGATGGGAGAAGAAAAGACAACCAGTGAAATTGTTGAGATTGTCAAAAGAGACTTGCCTTTTTATTTGCGTTCATGTGGCGGGGTGACCCTTTCGGGAGGGGAACCGTTGGCTCAGCCTAATTTTACAGCCGAGATCCTGCGAATGTGCAAGGATACGGGAATCCATACCGCCATTCAAACCTGTGGTTATGGCATTCAAACAGATATCGATAAGGTTCTGCCTTATCTTGATCTGGTCATTTTTGATCTCAAGCACATGGATGCAGCCACTCATCAAAGACTGACAGGAAAATCCAATCAGCTCATATTGGAAAACCTGCAATATATTAATACTCAAGAAAAAGATATTGTTATACAGATACCGCTGATTCCGGGGATGAATGATTCAGAAGAAAATTTGGCTGCCTGCTTTCAACTGGCGCAATCCCTGAAATATGTGCAAGGGGTTAGTCTGCTGTCTTATCATGCCTTGGGACAATCCAAATATTCGCGGATCGGGCGAAGCTATGAATTATCAGACCTTCGACAGCCAGACAACAATTATTTAAAAATAAAATCAGAATGGGTTGCCCAATTTGGCGTGCCCATTGTCCGATTTAATGGTTAGACCACTTCTTACCTTGTTGTTTATTTAGAGAATATCCGGCGGGTCAACTTCAATCTTCCAATCCTTCAAATGCAGTTCGCGCATGATCCTTTTTAGGTTTTGACCGCGCAGGAGAATCTGCCAGCGATAATTGCCGCTGACGCGCGCAAAGAAAGCTGGAGCCGGACCGATGACCTCGATATCATTGACCTGGTGAGCAACCAACCATTCACTGATTTCGGCAGCCATTGTATCTGACACTTCCTTGGCTTTATCCCACTTGAGGTGGTTGAACTCCAGGCGGATCAATTCGGTGAATGGGGGATAATGCAGTTGGCGGCGGTATTCCAATTCCTGTTGATAGAATCCGTCAAAGTCATGTTGAGATGCCCGCTGGATAGCATAATGCCAGGGTTGGAAAGTCTGCAAAATTACCCGCCCACCCAGCACACTGCGTCCAGCGCGTCCAGCCACCTGCATTAATAATTGGAAAGTTCGTTCCGGAGCGCGGTAATCCGGGAAATTCAAGCCCACATCTGCCAGCACCACTCCCACCAGAGTAACAAATGGCAGGTCCAATCCCTTGGCCAGCATTTGGGTACCGATGAGAATATCCGCACGGTGGTTGGCAAAGTGGTTGAGCAGGATCTCTTCCGACCCCTTTTGGCGGGTGGTATCGGCATCCCATCGTAAAACATTTGCCTGAGGAAATTCAGCCCTGACCAATTCTTCCACTTTTTCGGTACCGGTGCCGTATTCGCGAATGTGTAAATTTCCACATTGGGGACATTGAGAGAATGGCTGACGTTGATAACCACAGGTGTGGCAGATGAGTTTTTGGGTGTCATTATGCAGGGCGAGAGGCAAATCACAACGCGGGCAGCGGGCAACATATCCGCAATCCCGGCAGAAAATATAGGTGGCATTGCCACGCCGGTTAAGAAATAGAATCGCCTGCTGTTTTGCCTGCAGTACTTCTGCCAAAGATTCCTGTAATTTACGGCTTAAAATGGAACGATTGCCCGACTTTAATTCCTCGCGCATATCTACAATGGAGACCAAAGGCAGCGGCAGGCTCACCGCGGTTTCACCTGCAGACTGCAATTCAATAGGAATATTTTGGTTGAGGAATTCAAGGCGTTTCTTCACGGCACCCTGATGGGCAAGAATGCGGTTGGGTAAATTGATCAGCGTCCATTTTTCCTGCCGGAAGCGATAAACCATTTCTACGGATGGCGTAGCGGAGCCAAACAGTAGTGAGATACCAGCTATCTTTTGATAAGCGATGGCTGTTTCCACCGCATGGTAAAGCGGGTAGAAATCACCCTGATAGAAGGAATCATCATGACATTCATCCATCACGATCAAGCCCAGATTGGCAAAGGGGGTGAATAAAGCGCTGCGCGGTCCAACCACAACGGCAAGCTGTTCATTGCGGGCACGGCGCCAGGTATCGTACCTTTCACCGGGAGAAAGGCGGGAATGGATCAATCCCACCCGTCCGGGAAAACGGGAGACAAAGCGCCGAACTGTCTGGGGAGTGAGCGAAATTTCTGGTACCAGGACAATGGCTTGCCTGCCATTATTAATCACCTCATCAACAGCGCGCAGATAAATTTCCGTTTTGCCTGAACCGGTTACCCCATGCAAAAGAATGGGCGTATTAACTGCTTCTAGAGAGTATTTATTCAGCTTGTTTTGAATAATCTCCCAGGCAGCCTGCTGCTCATGTGTAAGTTGTGGAGCAGTATCTGTTTCGACCTCTAATCCTTCAAGCGGGTCGCGCCAGACTTCAGTTTCGTTCAAGGTCACCAGATCACGTTCTTCCAAGGCATGCAGGTCCGCCAGATTGCCGCGGGTTTCGGCATAAACCCAGGCGACATTGACTGGCATGGTTTCCTTCATCAAAAATTGCAGGATTGCCTGGCGCCTGGTTAATGCGGCGCTGCCGCTGCGCGCCAGAGTCGGCAAATTGTTCTCCATCACCTCTGGTGTGCAGGATATTTGAGCCGTCTTGATCATCTTTCTGTTTACAGTAGGTTTGGGTAACACCGAACGGGTTTGCAGCCAGCCATTGTTGATAAGCGTTTTGATAGCTGTATGCCAATTCTGGCGGGGGATGGCTGCATCCAGCTGACGTCCACGCAGGGCACCTCGTTCGTTTAAAAGCGCCACCACCCGTTTCTGTAAATCGGTAAGGTCAGAGGGTAAAGGGGCAGCAGAAGAGTCAAGACTAAATAATGTATCCGCCTGCTGGCTTAAACCGGGCGGGATCATCACCTGCAGACAATCCGCAAAGGATGAGTAATAGGTCTCTGCCATCCAATGCGCCAGTTGAAGCTGATTGACATTCACCACCGGCTGTGTATCCAGCAGGTCAATCATGGTTTTGAGCTGGGTGATCTGGCTTTGGTCGCTCAGTTCCACCACAATTCCCTGCACTACTTGCTGCCCGAAGGGAACCGTCACCAGACAGCCGGCCTGCACCTGTCCCGCCAGAATGGCGGGGATTTCATAATCAAAGACCCCACTGACAGTGGGGACATTAACCGCGACCCGCGCAATTGATTTCATGCTGGTCTAATAATAACTTAAACAGGAGAATGGAAAATAAATAATCAGATTTGTTTAATCTTATCAAAATAGATGACCGCTGCTCCATAGCCAACCACGGATGAGGCATCCCCGGTCACCTCCGCAGAAGTGCTGCGGTGGACCACTTTCGCGTGGGTAGCGCCGGCTTCCCGCGCCAGGGTCAACATTACGGCGATCGGACCTGCACCGCAGGCAGAGCCGCTGCCATTTCTTTCCGCTGCCAGCACACCCTCTGGGGAGCAATCCACCACCATTTTAAGCATCACGCTGTCCATAGTATTGGCAGTCTCCAGCGGAAAAAAATGGGAAAGGTCCGAGCTGGCAATCACCAGGGATTTATATTTCTTAATTAAAGGTGATAATGCCTGCGCCAACTGATGAACGGTCTCTTTACTTTGGGAGCGCATCATAACTGGCAATAGTGAAAAATCACCTTTAAGCGCTCTCTGTAAAAATGGGAGTTGAATTTCAATGGAATGTTCCTCATCTTCCGCCACCCGGTCAATTTCACCACCCGTTTTTTTCAACTCCTGCTGAAGAAATGCAAGGGCATCCTGGAAAATGGCAATTTTTCCGAGAGGGGTAGCAAAGTATTGGTGGGCAGATGTGAGCAACTCAGCCGGGTAATACGCATGGGAAGGGGAAAGGATGATAACCAGTTCATAAGTATTGCCCTGCACCGCACGGTAGGCATATCCGGCTGTGGCACCCGAATAGCGGTGGCCGGCATGCGGCGCCAGCAGACCAAAGACCTTTCCTGGAATTTTCGGCAGCCGGGCCTGACTGATAAAAGCATCCATTTGCTCAACCAATTCTCTGGCATTGCCGCTGTACCAGGTGCCCGCAATGGGTGATGGACGGATTTCAGCTATTGGTGCCATTTTTGCCTCCCATTTGATTATAGCGAATTTAATGGTTAAAACAAAAAAGGTCTTTTGACCTTTTTTGGATATCTCGTTACTGTGGTAGCCATTTATGCGGGTTTTGACGATTGCTATTCAGGCTCATTTCAAAATGCAGGTGCGGTCCACTGGATTTTCCAGTGCTGCCCATATAACCGATCACCTGACCGGCCTGGGTGATATAGTCGCCGCACTGTACATTCAGCGCACTCAAATGGCCATAAAGTGACTGCCAGCCATCGCCGTGATCAATGATGACCAGGATACCATAACCCCAGTCATTCTCACCAGCATAGACCACAACCCCGGCTTCCATGGCAAAAATGGGATTACCCAGCTTGCCGCCAATATCAATCCCCCAATGGATGGGAGGGTTGAATTCATAACCGGAGATGCGGTGTTCGGTGGTGGGCCAAACGAAAACGCCATTGCCAATTGGGCCAGTATCAATTGGTGCACAGCGCCCGGGACCAAGCACATGGGCTGAAGCCGGGTCATTGCGGCGGATGGTTGGCGCTTGCCAGGAGAGGAACTCACGCGTCCCTCCCGGTACGACCAGTTCCATCCCCACCGGAATATTGGGTTTGGCATAATCGCCAATGGTTTCAGGGCTCAGGTTATTGCCCGGCCAATTAATGATATCTTCCGGGGTGACCCTGAACGTTTCAGAGACTTTATTCAAGCCATCATCTTGATGCCAGTTGTATAAAACCCCATCCACTGGCAATATTTTTATCACCTCACCAGGCTGCATGTTATCAGGATTATCATTCAACGTATAAAAGTTTCCCCACAGGATGGTCGTGGGGTTCAGACCGAATTTTGCAGCAATATTAAACAAATTATCACCCATCACCACTGTATAATTCTGGACTTGAAAACGGGATTTATTGGGAATAAAAGTGTGCAGATCATTCACACGGGCAATTCCGGAGAAAGCGGAAACACCGGCATAGGCAGGCAGAATCATGCGGTTATCAACTGGTGCCGCCGGTGTGATCACCGATGATTGACCATTTTCCACAAGCGTGCCTTTCAGGTAAAAGGACTGCATCACCCAGAGAATAAGCATAACCAGCGCCAGGCAGACCAGGGTGGAGCCAATCCGCAGCAGATTATCAGCCCAGCCGCGGCCCTGCATTTTTTTCCACCATTTTTCCCAGATATCCGTCAGGGATGGCTGGAAATTTTCTTTTTGTTTGGAGTCTTGAGGTTTATTTTCAGGTTCAGAAGCATCAGCAGATGCTAATTTTTGATCCATTCATTTCCTTCGAAGAAATTATCATAACATGCCCATTTTTAGGGGTCAAGACAGGCTATTATAGCAGACATTGGCGGGTTTGAATTTTTAGGGTTGTATTAAGGGTTATCGATATCCTGTAATAAGTATAATTAGCCTTATATGAAATCCAACGCCCTTCTTGAGGTTCAAATAAGCGAATTGTTAATCCAAAAGGGCTTGAAACTGGTCTTGGCGGAAAGCTGCACCGGTGGGTTGATCAGCCACCGTATCACCAACGTAGCTGGTTCATCTGAATATTTCCTAGGGTCGCTGGTTTCTTATTCTTACGAAGCTAAAGAAGAATGGCTGGGGGTGAAGCATTCCACACTGCAGATGTATGGCGCGGTCAGCCGCGAAACCGTTATTGAGATGGCGCGCGGCGCGCGGGCTTCCTTGAAGAAACATTTCCCGATTGAGAAGGTCATCGGGCTTTCAGTCTCCGGCATTGCCGGTCCGAGCGGCGGTACCCCGGACAAACCGGTAGGCACGGTGTGGATCGGGCTCAGCGCGGAAGACAGGGAAGATGCCTGGCAATTTTTATGGTGTGGAGATCGTTCAGAAAATAAAGAACAATCAGCGCAGAAAGCGCTTCAGGTATTATTGGAGTATTTGAAAAAAATCCATTAATTCACAGTGGGGATTTGAAATTGAGAAAATTGTCACCCAGGAATCCCTTCGGGATGCTGCGCGATGGGTGACCTACATTAAGATATAAAAATGATTATTTGGGTCTATTCCCTAATTTCGCCCGCTCTTCTGTAACAATCTTCTCTTCCAGTTTTTTGAAAAGGGGTTGGGGCGGCTGCAAAATCTGTCCGGGCTTCAGCTGGCTGGGTTTCCATTTGCCCCCGGCATTGGCGGGATTGTAAAGCAAAACGGTATGCTCCCCGTAATCATCATTGCGGGTCTGGGTGCTCTGTTCACCAAACAATTCATCTGAATAGCCCATAAAAGTATGCAGGTGGGCGCTGGTGAAGGGCAGGAAGGGAGAGAATAAGATTTTGAGTGAATCAATGGCGCGCATGGCGACACAAATGGCTCGTCCAGCTGCGGCTTTATCCTGCTTGATGGTGAACCAGGGTGCAGTTTGATCCAGGTATTTATTAACCTCGGTCGCAAGGCGAACCGCTTCGCCCAGGGCGTTACGCAGGTGCACAGCTTCTATTTCCTTACCGACCATTTCAAAGCCCTTTTCGACCTGAGCCAATAATTCCTTGTCTGCATCAGTAAGTTTGCCGGGATCAGGCACGCGCCCATCCCAATTTTTATAGCCAAAGGAAAGGACGCGGTTGACCAGGTTGCCCCAGGTGGCTACCAGCTCATCGTTATTGCGGTGGAAGAACTCGCCCCAATCCCAATCGGTGTCGCGCGTCTCGGGCATGACCATGGTCAGGTAATAACGCAGCGGGTCAGGGTCATAGCGGGAAAGGAAATCCATGCCCCACACCGCCCAACTGCGGCTTCCGGAGATCTTCTGCCCTTCCAGGTTCATGAACTCATTGGCGGGCACATCATAAGGCAACACCAGCGGTAATGGCTTTTCGACATCCATTTTTTTGTCGAAGCTGACACCGCAGCCGATCAATTCAGCCGGCCAGATGATGGCATGGAAAGGGATATTGTCTTTGCCGATGAAATAGAAGGTTTTGGCTTGTGGATTGGTCCACCAGTCGCGCCAGGCATCCTTCTCGCCGGCGATCTGGCTCCATTCAATGGCAGCAGAGAGGTAACCAATGACAGCTTCAAACCAGACGTACAGGCACTTTCCTGACCAGCCCTCCACCGGCACGGGGATACCCCAGTCCAGGTCGCGGGTGATCGGTCGGCCGTGCAGCCCATCAGCCAGGATCTGCCCCAGGGATTGGCGGATGACGTTCGGACGCCAGTAAGATTGGCGGTCTTTAAGAAAATCAACAACGTCTTCCTGCAGCTTTTCCAGATCCAAAAAGAAATGTTCGGTCTCGCGCAATTCCGGCGTGGAACCATCGATACGCGTGCGCGGATTGATCAATTTGGCCGGTTCGAGCAAATTGCCGCACTTGTCGCACTGATCACTGCGCGCATTTTCAAAACCGCATATATAACAGGTTCCCTCTACGTAGCGGTCAGGCAAAAAGCGGTTCAATTTGGGCGAGAACCACTGCAACTGCTTCTCGGGATAGAGAAAACCATTCTCTTTAAGCGCCAAAAATATCTTTTGCGAAACTTCGCGATGAATGGCGGTGTGTGTGCTGGTAAAGAGGTCATAAGTCAGGCCGAGCTTTTGGTACAGCTCAATAAAACCGGCATGGAAGCGGCGGTAGACCTCCAGCGGGCTGACGCCTTCCGCATCTGCGCGGATAGTAACGGGCGTGCCGTGCGAATCAGTGCCGGAAACCATCAATACCTTGTTGCCTTTTAAGCGGTGATAACGGGCAAAGATATCCGCCGGCAGATAGGCGCCGGCCAGGTTGCCCACATGGATCTCTGCATTGGCATAAGGCCAGGCGACTGCGACAAGGATGGTTTCAGCCACAATTGACTCCCAAAATTAGAAGGATAAAAAATTTTATCACGGTTTATTTTTAGGGCGTACACAGCTCGGCACCGCTTTTTAAGTTGCCTCATTGGTTCAAGCGAATTACAATAGAACGCAGTTCAAAAAAAATAATCCCCTGGAGGCTTTTACTCATGACTCATAATGTGGAAGAATGGCGCGATGAAATGAACGCTTATCGCATGAAAGGGCTGAGCGAGATTTTCGCCAAACCCAAACCAGTGATCGGTATGGTGCATCTGCCGCCCCTGCCCGGTTCGGTTGGTTATACCGGGTACGGCATGCAGCAGATCATTGACTTTGCCTGCCGCGATGCCCAGCGCCTGGTGGAAGGCGGGGTTGATGGATTGATGGTGGAAAACATGTGGGATATCCCCTTTGCTGTGGGTATGGATACTTCCCCTGAGCAAATGTGCTGCCAGACCGTGGCAGCCAAGGAAGTGATCCGTTCGGTGAATCTTCCGGTAGGCATCAACGTGGTGCATAATGGTGGGCGGGTGACCCTGGGCATCGCCATCGCCAGCGGTGCCCGTTTCGTGCGCATTTGCCTGCTGACTGGTGCTCAGATTTGGGATACCGGCGAGTTTGACCATGGCTGCGCCCGGGAATTGTTAACCACCCGCAAGCTGACCTATTCCGAGAACATCAAACTGTTCTGTGATGTGGATAAAAAACATTCGGTGCGCTTCCCCGGTCTTGACCTGGACACTCATATCGAGTGGACCGAATTCTATCTGGCCGACGCATTAATCATCTCCGGAAAGATGACCGGCTCTGCTCCGACCGTTGAGAAAGTAAAGCATGCACGCGAAGTGATCGGCAACCGGCGCCCGATTCTGATGGGCAGCGGCACTAATCCCTCCAACGTCGGGGAATTCCTGAAATATGCGGATGGCTGCATCGTTGGCTTCAGCATCAAGGAAGGCCGCCCCGAGAATCCGGTCAGCGTGGATCTAGTCAAACGCTATATGGACTCAGTGGAAAAAGTTCGCAAAACATTGTAATCATTTCTTACAAAGGAAAACAAATGACCGCCCTGCAAGTTATGGTAATTGGGGATATCAACATCGACGCGGTCATTGCTGCATCAGAATACCCGCCGGAAGGCGGTGAAGCGGTGGTGGAACGTACCGATTTCCGCCTGGGAGGCTCAGGCTGCATCACCGCTGTTATCTTAGCCAAGCTGGGGGTAAAGACGCTGCATGTGGGCAACCTGGGCACAGAACCGCTGGGGCAGATGGCGATGAGTTACATCCGATCCGCCGGCATTGAACCCGGATTATTGCAGCAGAAGGATGAATTCCAGACCGGGTTTTTCTTTATTCTGATCACCGCCGGCGGGCAGCGCACCATGTTTGGCGGGCGTGCTTGCAATACCTTCCCGCCGGATTTTGAACAAGTCGCCCCGCACATTCCATTCATAAATGCCCTGCATATTTCCGGATATACCCTCATCCAGGATGAACAGTTTGAAGTCATCCTGCAGCTTGCCAAACTCGCCCGCCAGCAGGGCAAGGTCATCAGCCTGGACCCCGGGGTGTGCACAATCAAAAAAGCCAAAGCCAAAGTGAATGCCATTCTGCCGGAAGTGGATTACCTTCTCATTAGCCGGCAAGAATTAAATGATTACGCGGCGCCTGATGCGGAAGAAAGCGGAATTCAGGCATTACTTGAAAGTGGAGTGAAAGCCCTGGTATTGAAAATGGGCGCAGAAGGCAGCCAGTACATTGACCGCAAGCAGCGGTTTTCCCAGCCCACCTTTCACAGTAAGAAACACCCCATCCAGGATACCACCGGCGCCGGGGATTGTTTTAATGCTGGTTTTCTCTATGCGCTATTGAATGGCCTGAATCTGCCGGACTGCCTGACGCTGGGTAACCTGACCGCATACCGCACCATCATCGCACCGCACGGTACAGCGGATATTTGTCAGACCAATAATTATGCTCAGGACTTGCGCGGTCTGCTGGGAGAATTTCATCTGCATGCCGATCGATCCAATGTTCTGATTGATTTATTGAAATCTCACAAATCAGTTTGATGATTTAGAATTTAAATACTGGCTCTCATTGAATGTATTTCTATTCTCATTTTGGAGGGTAAATTGAATACAGATCTTTTTATTGGGTTAGTTATCCTCGTTGGAATATTAATTGCAGGGTTCGTTGTCATTTACCTGGTTATCAAAGGAATGCTGGATAAATCCCTTGAACGGATCAATGAGATCGAAAGAAACCAGCAGTTGGAGCTGACCACTTTAATCTCCCAGCGCATCAGTGAAATAGACCTGGGAAGCCGGCAATCATTTGAAAGACTTAAGGAAGATATCGGTAAGTTATCAGAAGCCACCAAACAAATGCTGGAAGTTGGAAAAACCATTTCAAGTCTTGAAGATTTATTGCAACCGCCGAAAATCCGCGGGGGTATGGGGGAAACTTTACTTGAAGAACTCCTCAACCAGATCCTTCCTCATAACTACTTTGAATTTCAACATTCATTTAAAAGCGGTGATAAAGTGGATGCCGTCATCCGCCTCGGGGAAAAGATGGTGCCGGTGGATGCAAAATTTCCTCTGGAGCAATTCAGGAATATCATTGCAAATTCAAATGAAGCCGAGAGGAAAACTGCGCGGAGGAATTTCATCCGCGATATTAAAAAACATATTGACGATATTGCCAATAAATACATACTGCCGGATGAAAAAACCTTTGATTTTGCTCTGATGTACATCCCTGCCGAAAATGTTTATTATGAAGCGGTGATCAAGGAAGAAGACGAGGAAGGTTTGTACAGTTATGCCTTGAAAAAGAAAGTCATTCCAGTCAGTCCAAATTCATTTTATGCTTATCTGCAGGTGATCATTCATGGGTTAAAAGGAATGAGCATAGAGGCACACGCCAGAGAAATCATCAACCATCTGGAACGCTTGAAAGGCGACGAAAAGCGTTTCAAGGACGAGTTTGAAGTCCTTGGAAACCATCTCTCAAATGCGCGAAAAAAATATGAGGATGCAGATAAATTATTAAACCGATTTGAAGAGAAACTGCTTTCAACAGGTGAAGTGGAAAATTCACACCAATTGGATGAAGGGAAAAAATAAACCGTTGACCTGGTATTGACGGAAATAGTTAAAAAAGATAGAATAATATTAGTTAACCAAGCTGGTGCCTGTACTCCCGGATGAGCAGGCCCAAAGGCGAAGCCGGTGACCCACAAGGGAAGTCCGGTGCTGTCCCGCAACTGTAAGGAAATCATTCCAAGCCAGGACGCCCGCCAGATTGGCAGTAACCACAGCCTCGTGGATGGGAGGTGGAAACATGCTTCTCAAGCATCTTTCAAACCCCTGTCCAATGGCAGGGGTTTTTTATCCCCCTTTTGCCGAGGCTGGTCAAATATCACTTCATTGACGAGGAGAAATGAAAAAAATCTTTTGGAAATCACTCATCGTAGTGCTCACGGCAGCGCTTGTCCTGCCTGGCTGCCAGCCCAAACCAGCCAAGTCTATTCAACAAGCAGAACCTCTACCCATAAATCTCACCGATGGACTGGAACGGTCAATTACCATTACCAATCCGGCCCAGCGCATCATTTCAATTTCCCCGCCGCTGACTGAAATGCTCTTTGCCGTTGGAGCAGGCGGGCAGATGGTCGGCCGCGATTCTTATTCCGATTATCCTGCTGAAGCAAAAAAAATCACCGATGTGGGTTGGACTTACGGCAAATACAACCTGGAAACGGTGGTTAACCTGAAACCGGATTTGGTGCTGGCAGGCGAGATCACCACCCCGGAATTGGTGGCTTCACTTGAAAACCTGGGTATCAAAGTTTTTTACTTAAATAACCCTACCAACCTGGACGAGATGTATGCGATGCTGAAGACTGTGGGTGTACTCAGCGGTCATAATACTGAGGCTGACACATTGGTGAAAACCCTCCAGCAGCGCGCTTCTGCTCTGCAGGAGAAAATAGCCAAGGTCACTTCCCGCCCCACCGTGTTTTATGAATTAGATGCCACTGATCCATCCAAACCCTATACTCCAGGATCCGCAACACTTTATACTAACCTGATCTCCCTGGCTGGCGGCGAGAACATCGGCGCCAAACTCACTACTGCCTGGCCGCAGATCAGTCTGGAACAATTACTGGTGGATGACCCCACCTACATTTTCTTGGGAGACGCCAATTACGGCACCACTCCTGAAATAGTCACACATCGCGCCGGTTGGCAATCCTTGACTGCAGTAAAGGAAGGGCGGGTTCTGCCCTTTGATGATAACCTGCTGGTACGCTATGGTCCGCGCCTGCTGGATGGCCTGGAAGCACTGGCAAAGGCGCTGCACCCAGAATTCTTCAAATAAATATATTGAAATCAAGCTCTCGTCCCATCCTAATTAATCTGATCCTGCTGGTTGTAGTGATGCTGCTCAGTATCGCCATCGGTAGCGTGGTCATCCCATTAAAAACGGTCTTGCAGGTGTTGTTCAACTCAAGGGTTGGGGATGCCGGGTTCTCCACTTTTACCACCATCATCTGGGAACTGCGCATTCCACGAACCATCCTGATGATCCTCGCCGGGGCGGCGCTGGCAGGTAGCGGCTCCGCTTACCAGGGGTTGTTCCGCAACCCATTGGCTGATCCTTACCTGATCGGGGCGGCTTCCGGCGCAGGACTGGGGGCAGTGATTGCCATTACCATTCATTGGCCAGGTTCTGTATTTGGTTTTTTCGTGGTGCCATTAGCCGCCTTCATTGGAGCAGTCCTGACCGTGTTGCTTGTTTTTGGCGTTTCACGCGCCGGTAAAACCACCCCAGTCACCACCTTGATCCTGGCCGGGGTGGCGGTCAGTTCTTTTGCGACAGCCTTAACCTCTTTTTTGTTAATCAATTCCAGCGGAGAATTGAGGCGGGCACTGGTCTGGCTGATGGGCGGCTCAACCCTGAGTGGCTGGATGCCAGTTTTAGGAGCGGCTCCTTATATATTAATCGGCCTTGTCACCCTACTCAGCATGGGTCATGCGCTTAATGTGCTTCAATTCGGGGATGAACAAGCCCGCCAGTTGGGGCTGCGTGTACCCCTCTTCCGCACGCTGATCATCCTGGCTGCCACGCTCGCCACCGCTGCGGCGGTGGCTTTCACCGGCATCATCGGTTTTGTGGGATTGATCGTACCGCATGTGATGCGGAATTTGTGGGGAGGCGATTACCGCCGTTTGCTGCCCTTATCCATTATTGGGGGCGCTACTTTTTTATTGGCTGCGGATATTCTCTCCCGCATCCTGCTTGCCCCCCAGGAACTGCCAGTAGGCATCATCACTGCCCTGGCAGGAGCTCCTTTCTTTTTATTGTTGTTGCGCAAGAGCAAACAGCAGTACTGGTGAACCATGCTGGAAATCAAAGACCTTTCAGTAGACCTCAATGCTGAACCTGTTTTAAGGAATATCTCTTTTACAGCCAAAACTGGAAAGATACTGGGTATCATCGGTCCCAATGGGGCTGGAAAAACAACTCTGCTGCGAGCCATTAGTGGGCTGATTCCAATTAGGATAGGGAATTTGGAATTAGATAGTGAAAATTTGGTGGATAAATCCATTATTGAGCGGGCAAAATTAATTGCTTCTGTCCCGCAGAGTTCATCTCTCCCAATGGCATTCAACGTATGGGATATGGTGATGTTAGGGCGCACACCTTACCTAAACTGGCTGGAGCAGACCTCGTCTCAGGATGATGAAATAATACAATTCTCCCTTCAGCAGACCCAATCTTTGGACCTTGCCATGCGAAAAGTGGGTGAGTTAAGCGCCGGGGAACAACAACGCGTCCTGCTCGCCCGTGCACTGGCGCAATCCACGCCAGTGCTTTTAATGGATGAGCCCACCACGCATCTTGATTTGCGATACCAGATTGAATTGCTTGACCTGGTTCAGCAACTGACAAGGCAGAAAAACCTCATCACCATTATCGTTTTGCATGACCTCAATCTGGCAAGCCGCTATGCAGATGAAATGATGCTGCTTGAACATGGTCAAATCGTGGCTTTTGGAAATCCCCAAAAAGTGTTGAGAGATGCTGTCTTAAGCCGGGTATATCAAATCCCCATTCATGTGGATAAAAAAACTAGAATTCCTCACGTTTTTCCGAAATAGTGGGTTGCTAACCCAGCAATTCCTTTAAATCAGCCGTGGAAGGCAGAAGCATATCGGCGCCTTCTCTTTTCAATTCCTTTTCCGTTCCAAAACCGCATAATACCCCCAGCGTTTGAGCGCCAGCCCGTTTGCCTGTCTTGATATCCACATAAGTATCACCCACCATCAGGATGCCCTTTGGGGAAACTCCCAACCTCTCGGCGGCAAACAACAGGGGTTGGGCATAGGGTTTGGTATGCGGGCAGGTCTGTGAGGTAATAATCGCTTTGAAATATCTGATTAATTTAAATTGTTGAAGAAACTGTAACGCTGAATTTTCATCGCGGGCGCTGACGATTGCCAGTGGGTATTTTTTTGATAATGAATCCAGCATAGGAACGACTCCCTCGATGAGTAGAAATTGATTACGCTTTCTAAATCCCCGGCCGGCAAATCGGTCCATCACCCAGGCAAGGATTCTATCCAGATTGAGCCGGTCCAGCCATTCGTACATTAGATTGACCGGCGATTCCAGCGCCATCACCACCCTCCGGGCAATAATTGGCAATGCTTCTTGGTCCATAAAAATGCGCAGGGGAGCCAGCCAGCGCTGCACCTGAGCAATCATCTGATTATCAGTATCACTCAGCGTCCCGTCGATATCAAAGCAAATTGCTTTTATTCTGTGTTTATCCAGCGTCATCAATTAATTATTGGTCACATAGTCAATGGCGTGCAAGGCATCCTGATAACCAGGGTGTATATCCAATGAATTCCTGAAATAAGTTAATGCAGTGGATTTGTCACCCTTACGATAGAAAGCCCAACCGCGCCACAGCATGGCTTCTTCAGAGACACGGGTGATGCCCAGCGCATATTTGGTCAGCGTCATCAGGTCATCAATTCGGCCGGTATGGAAATAAGCAATAAACGGGCCAAACTGATAGCGCAACATGCGCAGCGGCAACCCAATGGAACGGGCTTTATCATAAGCCTGGGCAGCTTCATTGTATCTATCCAAAGCCACAAGGTTGGAACCCACATCAAACCAGGCAAATGCATTCTGGGGATTCATCTGGGTTTCTCTTTCTGCGGCTGCCAGCGCATTCTGGCGATTTGCGATTACATCCGCATCCACCCCCATCAGCGTCTGTACCAGGTCCGCCTGTTCAGGTCTGAATACCAGAATATAAACATGATTGAAAGACTGCCAGTGTTCTTCCAGAGTGTCATAGCTGATCACCTTATTGGGTCCGAGCAGTACATCCTGGGTAGTAACCTGTCTGGCAGCATCGTCGTAACCGGTAAGCAATAAATAATGGCCTGCCCAACGGTCATCATTAATTAAATAGATGCGATCAGTCATGACAGTCTCTTCAATGATCACTGGAATGCCATTGGAGAGATATTTGCGCAGAGTATCCAAATTTCCGCCCACGCGGTACTCTGCATTCAACCAGCCGGCCTGGGTCCGAACGTAATAAATCAACTCCTCAACATTCACATTGGAATCATCCCGGTTGGGTTTAATCACTTTGGCAATATCATACTGATCACCTATCCAGCTATAGTAACGCAAAGCCAGCGCCAGAGTGGCTGGACCGCAATTATTAAAATCTTCCTTATCACGGATTGGGTCGTAAGGTGGAGAATTAAGGTATACACTGGAGAGCAACGGTGTAGGTACGGCTGTAGGTGTGGGGATCATTGTCGGAGTCGGAGTGAGTAACGGGGAAGGAGTCTCTGTTCGAGGTTCAGAGGCAAGGGTTGGCAGATCCGTAATCAAAATATTTTGACTGCTGACAACAGGGGTGGGCAGCTTACCCACCGGATTAAGTAGCGAATCCAAATAAGTGGAAATGATTTTCATCCGCCAGTAGATAGCGCGGTTCACTCTGGGTATCTGCAAAATTAAAACCCCAAGCACAATCAACACCACAATGAGGATTAAGAGGATTTTTACCCATCGATTCTTACGCTGGTAAGGGATGTATTCCGGAAATGGCATGCGGCTATTGTACCAGACCCCATTTTAATGGTCTCAAAGTGGAGCGATTTAGTCTGAATTACTGTTATAATCGCCCGCGTGAAATACCACATTTGGACAGAAGGATGCCAGATGAACAGCGCCGACTCCATGCAAGTTTCGGCGCTTTTAGAACAACTTGGCTATCAGCGCTCTTCAACCGCGGAAGAAGCCGATGTGATTGTTTTAAATACCTGCGTGGTACGCCAGAGCGCTGAAGACAAAGCCATTAGCCGTCTGACTTCTATAAAAGCGCTTAAGCTGCAAAATCCCTCGCGGGTGATCAATCTGATGGGCTGCCTGGTGGGCATGGTTCCGCCGGAAGACCTGAAAAAGCGCTTCCCCTTTGTGGATGTCTTTTCCCCTCCCTCTAATCCTGACCCGTTGCTTTCTTATCTCGGTACCCATTTGCAGCAATTAGCGCTCAAAGATAAGCATCAAATAAATGAGATCCTGGCCAATGAAATAGAATACCAACTACCCATTAGTCTGCAGGGTCAGGCAGTGGCAGTTTTCGTCCCCATTGTGTATGGGTGTTCGCATACCTGCAGTTACTGCGTGATCCCCCTACGGCGCGGTCAGGAACGCAGCCGTCCAGCACAAAAAATCATCTCTGAGATTCACCGGTTGGTATCCTCTGGGGTGCGGGAAGTGACATTATTGGGTCAAATTGTGGATCGCTATGGCCAGGACCAGCCCGGAATGCCCAACCTTAGTGAATTGCTAAAGCGGGTGAATGACATTGAAGGTATTGAACGCATCCGTTTTCTGACCTCACACCCACTATGGATGACAGATGAATTGCTGGATACAGTTGCCGCTTTGCCCAGGCTGATGCCGCATTTTGAACTTCCCATCCAGGCGGGTGACGATGAAGTGCTTCGTAGAATGCGCCGTGGATATACTGTGGAGCAATTCATGCGGATTGTACAAAAAATTCGTCAACGCTTCAGCAATGTCTCGATCGCAACGGATATCATCGTTGGTTTTCCAGGCGAAACCTCAGTTCAATTTGAGAATACGCTTGCCATATTAAAGCAATTCAAACCGGATATGACCCATGTCGCCCGCTATTCCCCCCGCCCGGGTACATCCGCCAGCCAAAACATGGCTGATGATGTGCCCGCCGATGAAAAAATGCGCCGCTTCCGGGAGATCGAAAAAATCCAGGAAACCATTTCAACCGAAATTAACAGCCATTACCTGGGGACAAAAACCCCGGTATTATTTGAAGACAAGGTCAAAAAACGCTGGCGCGGGCGGACATCCACCAACAAACTGGTTTTTGTGGAAACGGAAGAGGATTTACGCGGCCAGGTCAAGGAAGTCCGGATTCAATGGACTGGACCCTGGTCAATGATCGCAATTATCTAGTTTTTTCTACCAATGAAAATTTTGATTCGCATACTCCTTATTATTCTGCTGGTATTCATAGGTATGGCTGCTTATTATCTCCTCAGGCATTGGGGCAACTCCGGCAGATCTCTGCGTTTGACAGAATGGCTTCGCAATCCTCAGGGTCATCCGGAGTGGGCAATTCAATCCGGCAAGCGCTGTGCTAACGCACCATTTTTATTTCCCACGGATGGAATGATTGGTTACCTTTGGGGCGACTCTTTTCGCCCCGGACATCAGCACCAGGGAATTGATATTTTTGGCGGTACTTCCATTGGTAAGACCACCGTGGTTGCAGTGTATGATGGCTATCTTACCCGTCAGGCAGATTGGAAATCTTCAGTGATCATCCGCATTCCAAGCGACCCGCTCCAGCCAGGCCGACAGATCTGGACCTATTACACACACATGGCAGATGAAGCTGGTAATTCCTTTATTTCCTCTCTTTTACCACCCGGTACTAAAGAGCTCTATGTTAGAGCAGGCACCTTCCTGGGTTATCAGGGTGATTATTCCGGTGACCCCAATAATCCTGTGGGTGTTCATTTACATTTTTCAATTGTCAAAGATGACGGTTCGGGTCATTTCCTAAATGAACTGGCGATTAAAAATACCTATGACCCTTCGCCTTATTTCAACCTTGCTTTAAATGGCAGCAAAAATAAGGATGAAGTGCCAATTTGTCAAACTAAGTAAAATAACACCGTGCTTACTGCAATCACCCACCAGGTCAGCCCATCGATAAATAAATGCGAACTCACTCATTTAGAGCGCCAATCCATTAATTTTGAGGTTGCGAAAAATCAGCATGAAAGATATGAGGAAGTTTTACGAATGCTGGGGATAAAGGTGATTTCCCTGACCGCTGAAGCGGATTTGCCTGATTCGGTTTTTGTGGAGGATACCGCCATCGTCCTTGATGAAATCGCTGTAATCACCCATCCAGGCGCAGATTCACGTAAACCAGAAATATCCTTCATCGCGGATGCTCTTTCCCCATTCCGAAAATTGGACTACATTAGAGCTCCCGCCTCACTGGATGGTGGGGATGTTTTGGTTATTGGAAAAACAATATTTATTGGGTTTTCTTCACGCAGCAACCATTTGGCACTGGAGCAGATGCAGACCCTGCTTAGCCCTTATGGCTATACCATCAAAGGGGTGGAAATCAGCAGCTGCCTGCATTTAAAGTCCGCCGTTACCCGGGTAGCAGAAAAGACAATATTGTTCAATCCTGATTGGATTGATAAAAATAATTTCCCTGGGATGGATTTTATTGAAATCGATGAATCAGAACCTTTTTCAGCCAACGCTCTGTTGGTTGGGAAAACCGTGATTTTTCCTGGCACTTTTCCCAAAACCCGCAAACGGCTAAAAGCGGCAGGCATAGCCGTAATTCCAGTGGATGTGAGTGAATTAGCAAAAGCAGAAGGTTCCGTGACCTGTTGTTCCTTGATTTTTAAATCCTGACCTTCATAAATTTGGGCGGATTGCTCATCGCCATGACCGTATTAATCTTAGCCAATGAGCGATTGTTTAGAGAGTTAATCAAGACCATCCTGCGATGGGTTGCACGCCTATCCTCTCTTTTTTCTCGTTCGCTTAAGGATAACTATCCTTTTAAATAAAAATAGCGCCTCAATTTTGGCGCTATTTTTTTGATTGTATTAAAACATCATTCTATTTTGCTTTATCTGCCATAGCAATTTTATGCATTGCATGGAGAGCGATCTTAATCGAATTCAATTCACCCTGGCGGAAAGCCGCCTCACCTCCTTCTGGTTTGATTTTATCGGGTGTACCATCCGAGGTGAATATCGCCCCAGTCCGCCAACCGCGGTACATACCCACGATAAACAAGGTATCACTTTCCATCTCGACAAATACCAGACCAGTTTTTTTATGAATTTCACTTCTTTCTTCCCGCGGGGTAGGCGAATAGAAAGTATCACCGGCAATACCTACACCTACCGTGACCGGTAATTTCAACTCATCAGCGCTATCGACCAACTGGCGTAATACTTGAAAGGTCGGTACAGCCGGAAACATGGGTGGCAAATAGCCATTGCCTGTTCCACCAGCGCGTACCGTTCCTGTCGCAATAATTACATCACCGGGTTTTTGACCTTTCTGGAAAACGCCACAGGATCCAACACGAATAAAAGTGTCTGTCCCCATATGAGCCAGTTCTTCGAGGGCGATGGCTACCGTTGGTCCACCCATGCCAGTACCGCAAGCGGTCATGAAAACACCCCGGTACATCCCGGAATACACCACATATCCGCGGCTGTCTGAGACCAGTTTTGGATTCTCAAAATTATCGGCAATCTTTTTTGCCCTGGCATAATCACCCGGGCAGAACACATACTTTGCGATATCTTTTTTGTCACATCGAATATGCCACTCCATTTTTTTCTCCTCATTATTTTTGTTTGCCACACAAACTGGATTTTTGGTTTGTGTGTTTTTTTAGGCTGGTCTGGATTCGCTTGAATATTTCCAAGTGATTAGTAGAATTAGTTTACATCTGACTGCGGTTAAAATCAATAAAACCTTTGGAGGTTGAACAATGAGCATTGTTGTTTTTGGAAGCATTAACCTGGACCTGACAACTTATGTACCCCACTTACCTGCGCTCGGTGAAACCCTGAGAGGACATTCCTTTATCACCGTTCCAGGTGGGAAAGGCGCCAACCAGGCGGTGGCAGCAGCCCGACTGGGTGCGCCCACCAAATTTTTTGGACGCATGGGTAATGACGCTTTTGGTCGCGAAGTGATGCCGATTGTTCAAAAAGAGGGGATTGATATGAGCGGCATACAAATTGATGAGAAGCATGGCACCGGTCTGGCGGTCATCAGTGTAGATGATAAGGCAGATAATTCCATAGTCCTTGTTTCTGGAGCAAATATGGCTCTTGATGAAAATGATGCCAAACGCTGCATTAATGAACTTGATAAAACCAGGGTGCTGATGCTGCAGCTCGAGGTACCTCTGGAAGCCAGTTTATCTGTCGCGCGTGCGGCACACAAACGGGGCGTGCTGGTAATCTGGGACCCGGCTCCTGCGCTTGAGCTGCCGGCGGAAGCTTATCAGCTAACAGACTATATGACCCCTAATGAAGTGGAGGCCGGCATGCTGGTGGGTTTTCAGCCGAAAACTCCCAAAGAGGCCAAGCGCGCAGCCGGAATATTAAGGGAACGCGGAGTACGCGTGGCTATTATCAAACTTGGGGTATTGGGTGCATATTTTGAATCCGCAGAAGAAAGCGGTTTTATGCCATCCTTTATCGTGAATTCTATTGATACTGTGGCAGCCGGTGATTCATTCAATGGAGGTTTGGCTGTAGCACTGCTGGAAGGCGAACCACTGAAGGAAGCCGTGCGCTGGGGTTCAGCCGCTGGTGCAATTGCTACCACCAAAGCCGGCGCCATGCCTTCCATGCCATACCGGCATGAGCTGGAAACTCTTCTCAAAGAAGGGAAAACCCGCTAATGACTACCCTCATCCGCGCCAAGACAATCTTTACCCTGGATGGTGAAGATCATCTTTATCAACCGGGTTTCATAGTCATTGAAAATAACCGCATCACAGAAGTCGGGCAAAGTGAGCAACTGGACCCCTCCCGGCATTTTGATTCAACTATTGATCTGCCTGACCGGCTGTTAATGCCGGGGCTGATCAATGCCCATACTCACAGCCCGATGGTACTATTCCGCGGTATGGCGGAAGGCCATTCCCTGTTCACGTTTGATGGCTGGTTTAATATCGTACGGGTAGTAGAACAGGTAATGGAGCCGGATATGCTGTCTGCGGGCGTCACTGTTTCATGCGCGGAGATGATCCGCACAGGTACCACCTGCTTTGCGGATCAATATTTCTGGATGGACCATATCGTGCCGCAGGTACGGAAAAGCAAGATGCGGGCAGTCCTTTGTTATGGAATCGTGGAATTGGGGGAAAAATCCGCCCGCGATCGTGAACTGCACTCAGCCGGTTCATTCCTTGAGTCTGTACAAGGCGATCCCCTCATTACCGGTTGGCTGGGTCCGCATGCTTTCTTTGTAGATAACAGCGAAGATGCTATTAAATGGAAGCGGACTGCTCCCGCTTAAAACAACGAGTTGCCTCCAAACCAGTATAAGATAGCATTTTTCAATTTACTTTTTAAGGAGCTCATCTATGCATCGAATTATTATTGATACTGACCCGGGCGTGGATGATGCACATGCCATCTTGATGGCTTATGCTTATCCCGACGTAAAAATTGAAGCAATTCTTACCGTTAATGGAAATGTGGGTGTGGATCGCACAACCGCCAATGCCTGTAATATTCTTGACTTGCTGGACAAGGATACGCCCATTTACCCAGGCTGTAGTGCACCGCTTGTACTGGCTACCGGAGAAAATGCCTCCCATGTGCATGGTACAGACGGACTTGGGGGTGCCAATTTTCCACCTTCCAAACGTAAAGTTGAAACAGAGCATGCCTCCCATGCTCTGGTACGCATGGCCAATACCTCGCCTGGAGAAATTACGCTGGTATGCATCGGACCTTTGACCAATATCGCTGTGGCACTTAAACTGGATCCCAATCTGCCGGAAAAAATCAAGAATCTGGTGGTGATGGGTGGTGCAATTCACGGCCGCGGTAATACCCCTAATATTTCCGCTGAGTTCAACACTTACACCGACCCGGAAGCTGCTTACGTAGTTTTCGAATCCTGGCCGGAATTTTCATTGATTTCCTGGGAAACCACCATGGCGCATGCGTTTAACGGCAGTCTGTTGGAAAAATGGTTCGCCATGAATACTCCTCAGGCACAATTTTTCAAAAAAACCAACCAGCGGGTGATTGAATACCTCACCCAGGTACTCGGACGAAAAATGCTTTTTGCCGCTGACGCTCTGGCTATGTCAGTTGCCCTTGAACCATCGATCATAAAAAAACATGAGAAGCATGCGCTCACCGTGGAATTGAATGGTCGCTTTACACGGGGTCAGACCACAGTAGATTGGATGGATATGAGCAAAAAGCCCAAAAAAGCCAACATTATATTAGATGTAGATCAGGAGCGTTTTATCCAATTAATGGAAAACGCGTTGGTTTAGCATGCTTTTTGATAAAGAGCTGTTGAAGTTCTCACAACCTTACCAGCCAAGGGTAGTTGCTTTTTTGCAAGACCTGGTGCAAATCCGCTCGGTCAACGGACGTGATCCAGAAAAAGTAGTAGCAGAACGCATAACGCGAGAAGCTAAAAAGCTGAAGCTGGACACACAACTGGCAGCCAGTGACCTTGACCGGCCAAATGTGCTTGTAAATCTGGGCAGCGGCTCAGCCGGCTTCTTGCTGGTGGCTCATATGGATACCGTGCCAGAAGGCAATCGTGCAATATGGACCTACCCTCCTTTTGAAGCTCGTATTGAAAATGGGATTTTATTCGGTAGGGGCGCAGCAGATAATAAAGCCGGAATTGCCTGCGGGTTATACACGTTGGCAATGCTGCGCGATCTTGGGTTGCTTGATCCATTAAAAACAAGGGTGGTTTTTGCTGGGGTGGTGGACTAAGAATCGGGTGCCAGCAACCAACTGGGCGTGCGCTATTTATTAAACCAAAACCTGTTGCCAGTACAGGCAGCCATTTACACATACACCAGTGATACTGTTTGCGTGGGGCACCGCGGCTTGCTTCGCCTTGAGCTGACCTCCAGAGGGCAATCAATTCACACCGGCAGTCCGGAGTGGAGCCAGAATAAAGGTGGGATTAATGCCGTGACGGCATTAGCTTCCATTTTAATAAAGCTCGAAAAACTGCGTCTGCCTTATACTGAGCATCCTGCCTTTAAAGGATTGAACTGTACCATCACTCCAGGGACAATATTTGAGGGGGGTGAATGGCAAGGAATGGTACCTTCTCTTGCAAAAGCAACCGTGGATATTCGCATGATGCCCGGTCAGGAATCCAAAAATGTTCTTTCTGTGATAAATAGGATAATCAAAGAAGAGGAAGAATTTCGTCCGGGTTTAAAAGTGGATTCCACCGTAACCATTAACCTGCCTGGTGCTGCGATCCCATTAGATCACCACCTGGTTCTCACAGCTCAACGGATTGCCCGTTCCATCAGCGGGCACGAATGGCCAGCCATGGGCGCCGGTCCCGCCAATGAGGGGTACATGCTGATTGAAGCAGGTATTCCCACTCTGTGCGGATTCGGTGCCACTGGAGGAAACCCGCACGCACCAGACGAGTGGGTGGAAATTGCCAGTTTATCGCGGACAATGGCAATCTATGCTGGTATCATGCAAGAATATTTACATCAATAATTAATTATTAAGGAGGAAGTATGTCCGATGTACATGATCCCTGGGTGAAAGTAAAAACCTATCATGGTTTTGCCGCTGACCAAGTTATCTCCGCCCTGCAAAAAGAAATCCGCCGTAACCATGCCGAAAATGCCTGTTTGCTGGCTTATGAGTTTGTAATGACCAAGCCCAGCCATGGAAGATTACCTCTGGCAGCGGCTTAAGATCATTGCCGTGGAAGATGTTGGTTTTGGTGAAGCAATGGCTCCGGTAGCAATCAATGAGCTCTTTCAAATGCTGGCTAACTTTGATCGATCGGTGCCGGAACGTAAACTGTTTGCTATTCATGCTGTTCGTTACCTGTGTGCCTGTCAGAAGGATCGTTCCAGCGACGAAATGATCAATTGGATCATGCACGATGTGGAAAACGGCAAGGTTCAAAGCCGAAATCCCGGAATATGCCCTGGACATGCATACAGACGCCGGGCAAGCCAAAGGACGTGGCATCCGCCATTTCCTGGAAGAAGGCAGCCAGACTTCCCCGGAAAAGAAAGACCGTGATCTCACCTATCGAAAACGCTTAATGCAACTACTGGAATCCGGAGAATTGGAAAAATAATCATCAGAAAGGTGCATAAATAAGTTTTGCTCCTTTTTAATGAATCCATTCTTCCAGAATATCTCCCTCACTATTGGCTGGCAGGGGCAGACCGCTCGCCGCACACAATGTGGGCGCAGTTACAGTCAGGTTTGGAACTGAAGGTAATTTCACTCCAACTCTGACACGCGGACCAGCCATAGCCAAAATAGTTTCTTCGGTACCCAGACCCAGGCTGGCTGATGGATCTCCGCAGCCATGTACGCTCTGAAATTTATCAGCAATAAATTTTCGCTCACCAAAATCAGCATGGGATCCGCTTCTGCCACCCAGGGGAACAACAATTTCTGCGCTACGGGATAACGGCGACCAGTTGAAATCCCCTGAATAGCCGGGTTTCATCCAATACAGAATATCCCCCACCCGATCTCCCCATAATCCAATTTTTCGTGCCTCTTCTTTGCGAAAAACCTGTGCGATAGGATGCTCCCCATTTTGGGGGTCGCGCAAACCGTGCAGCAAGTCAATTACCAGTTGACGTAATGGTTCAACTTCTGATTCTGCAACAATCCCATCCGGTCTTTTACCCTGGCGGTTGATCCAAATGTGCCCAAGTGCAGGTCCGCCATAAACTTTGGTGTGATTCCAATCCACATCAGGCGGATTTTCTGAACCGGGTTTTAATTTGATCAATCCGGATTGAGCCAGTAAATTGTTGATTGAAACTGCCTTTAGATGTGGAAGGTGACCATGATCACCCACCACTACCAGGGTTGCCCCTTTCCCAAGCAGTGGTAGCAGCTCGCCAATTAATTCATCCGCAGCGCAATAACTATCTTGAATTAAAGATGTAAAAATACGTTCAAATTTCGGCTCAAAAAATGGGGAAGCCGGGTCCATTCCGCCCCAAAAAGAATGTTGGACATGATCAAGAAGATGCCATTTAAGAAGCACAAGGTCATAATCATACGATGTGATTAATTCCCGCGCGGCTCTGCCCAGCCACAAACCTTTGTAGCGTCCTTCATCCACCATATGCTGGGGAGAGCACCAACCACGGTCCACTCCTCTTCCGCCGCAGTATCCCAGAAAAGGACCAATATTTTTTATTAGTTTTTTCCCAACCACGGGCAGGCTGCAAATATCATTCGGACATGTGATTTGTGAAATATAAATGGCGATTGCCGGCAAGCGGTCATTGAAATGAGTAAGCTCCAGCCTGTAACTGCAAATCTTTTTCTTATGATCTGCCTGAAATTCCCCCCATAACCATGGACTAGGTTGTTGATACTTTAAAAAAGTTATTTCTTGCCCATCCGCAGCAAAAACTCTTACGCCTTTGGCTGATGATGCGCCAGTTTCAATTTTTATATTCAGGGTCAATCCTTCGCCTTCTGCAATCATGGGTTTAAGTTGAATTGTCCCTACTAATCCGTTTATTTCGAAGGGAATGGAATCACGCATCTGAGCATCATAAGGCTTTGAAGCAAAGCAGTTAGTATTACTAATCGCATAATCGGTACGAGCGGATGGTGACCCGCGTCCGGCAATCCAAAGATGATTGGCATGCTGTGATTTTTCAGCACCGGGGAAGTTCAACGTGGCTGCGCGGTACCCCTCACGGCAGCCCGCCTGCCATAATGTCTCCGCTTGATAAGAGGTGGATATAAACCCATCCCGTCCGCCAACCAGTGGATCATGAGGATCAAGCACTGCAAAGTCAGTAATTCCATGAGTTCCGGGATAAGCGCCCGTTGCGATGGTAGCCCAGTTGGTGGGCGTCACCCCGGGAAAGAGCGCGCGAGCACGGGTATAAGCGCCGCGCTGGATGAGTGCATTCAGGTTAGGCATCCAGCCTTCGGCAAGGTATTTCTCAACGAGTGAAGAGACCGCAGCATCCAACCCGATGAGGATGGTTTTTGAAATGGGCTTCATATTTGGTAATTTGCTCTGGATTTTTTGAATTGTAATTAACCAGACAACTCTAATTATGACATACTTGAACCAATTGGTATTATTATTAAGCAATTCTTTAATAAATATGTTTCATAATTTCGATTATGGCAATCATCGGTGCAGTTAATAAAATATTAAGGCAGAGCTTTGTAGATGGGCTGGGTAACCGGGTAGTGATTTTTTTACAGGGCTGCAATTTTCGTTGCCTGAATTGCCATAATCCTTATACACAGACCTATTGCAGCCATTGTGGTATTTGTGTCAGCTCCTGTTCGTATGGCGCAATCAGCATTCAGGATAAGCACGTTGTCTGGGACGACGCCCTCTGCCAGGAATGTGACTCCTGCATTCGTGCCTGCCCACAAAACAGTTCGCCGCATGTCCGCGAATTAACCGCTGAAAAAAACCCAGAAGCTGTTCTGAATATCGCCAAGGGTGCGATGAAACAGGGAGTACGGATTCTATCCATTGGCAGTTTTAATTCTGAATTTGTGCGGGTAACCGGATATTTAATTCGACGAGCCGATCTGGAAAATGCCAGGAAAGAAGAAAAAAACCGTCATTCATCTGCCGCTTTGGGTGCCGGCTTCTTTGAAACCAAACCCAATAATTTACACCGCCGTGAACGTAAAGTATGATTTAGTCATCTTCTATAGGAATTTGTCTTATCAAATCTAAATTGAATAAACAAATCCAATGTTAGGATTTCGGGAAATTGTCAAAGGGCTCAATAATCTGGGTGTGAAAAAACAATACCCGGTCATTGCTCATATTCATTCTGATCTCCTTACCAAGATCAAAGGCGGGTCAGGAACTTTGCTTGGAGCAATCTTGACTGCTGCCGATAATGTCATTCTGCCCGCCTTTACCACCCGAACCTTGGTCATTCCAGAAGCAGGTCCAGCTAACAACGCGCTTGATTATGGCAGTGGACGGGAATCAAATCTTCGAGCGGAGTTTTTCTCAGAGGAGCTGGCAGCAGATGAACTGTATTTTGAGATGGCTGATAGTATGCGCCACTATCCGGGCACTTTTCGTTCATCCCATCCCGTTCTTTCTTTCCTTGGTCTGGGGATGAATACCGCACTGGAATCACAAACGAATCATCAACCTTATACACCAATAAAATCATTACTGGATCTGGAAGGAATGGTGGTTCTAATGGGCGTTGATCAATCCCATAATTTCAGTATTCACTATGCAGAATTACTGGCTGGCCGAAAACAATTCACTCGCTGGGCATTAACAAATGATGGGATTCTTGAGTGCAATCCTTTCCCAGGTTGTCCGGATGGATTTAATAAATTGAATAAACATATTGAAGCATTCAAACACCAGATCACCATTGCTGATCAAATCTGGCAGGCATATTCATTAGAAGAATTGATGAGAGCTGCTGTCGATCTGCTGAAAAAAGATCCATATTCTCTGCTTTGCAGCCGGCTGAAATGTGAGCGCTGCAATGCTGTCAGACAATCAATCACAAATTGATTTTAGTTCTCAATTAACAGGTATGCTATACTCCCATCAGATAAGCAACCATTAATTATTACAATCTTTTCA
>Ga0315288_10000907_pt1 | contig 37633 bp, 32 predicted proteins | sample YL17G11_20_MG_FD_203454 | JGI IMG/M metagenome (GOLD analysis project Ga0315288, IMG submission 203454) | Sediment microbial communities from Yellowstone Lake, YNP, Wyoming, USA - YL17G11_20 | ecosystem: Environmental > Aquatic > Freshwater > Lake > Sediment | place: USA: Wyoming | collected...
CGCCGACCGCCACGAGTGTGTCCGGCTCAACACCGACCCACACGCCGACCTTCACGTTGACTGTGACCCCTGTCGCCCCGAGCACCCCCACGCCAACTGCCACGCCGACCCGCACTGCCACCGCCAGCCCCACCGCAACCACCACGGGAGGAGAGGTCAGCGTCACAGTGCAGCGGGGCACGAACGGCTATTATGGTGCCGAAGACACATACCTGTATCAGTACGACCCGAACAACTGCGACGACTACTGGTGGCAGATTCAGAACAAGGTGGGCGACAAGCAGCGCAATGCCATCCTCCTGCGCTTCGACGTCTCCTCCATCCCGGCCGACGCCACGCTCTCGCGCGCCACAGTGCAGCTCTACGCCGCGGGCTGGAGCGGATCCAACCTGACGCTAAGCACGCACTATATCACGCGCACCGTCAATCTGTACGAGGCCACCTGGAATCAGGCCGAGGTCGGCAGCCTGTGGAGTGTGCCGGGCTGCAACAGCACTCTCCTCGACCGCCGCGCGGCGGCCGAGAGCACGGTCAGCACCAGTGGCATTGGCAAGTGGTATGCCTGGGACCTCACGGGCGTCGCGCAGGGTTGGGTCGATGGCAACCTGCCCAACAACGGCATCCTCTTGCGTTCCACGTACATCGCCAGCCCCTGGTTCAGCTTCAGCGGAGCTCAGGAGGCCAACGTCGGCCTGCGACCCAAGCTGACCATCACCTATCGGCTCGGCGGCCCCACTCCGACGCCGGAGGGCAGCCCCACGCCCGGCCTGGCACCGCTCGTGATCGGGCACATCACCGACGCCCACATGCTCGATCACTGGGCTCCCACCGACCGCCTGCCCCAGGCGATCCAGCGCATCAACCAGGAAGCCCAAATCCTGGTAGACTCGGGGGACTGCACCAACGATGGCACGGCAGTGCAGAGCGCTGCGTACGCCAGCATGATGAACAGCACAGCCACGGTTCCCTGGCGAGCCGTGCAGGGCAACCACGACACGCCTGCGCGTTTCGAGATGTACATCGGTCCGCTGTCCTGGACCTGGGACGCGGAAGGCTACCGTCTGATCGGCATCAACACGGAGAGCATTGACTATGCCGCGCTCGACCAGTCCCTGACTGCGGACAAGCCGTGCATCATCGTGGGCCACTTTCCGCTCAGCTACTGCAATCCCGGTGACCAGGTGCTCCTGCGCCAGCGCCTGGTGCAGTACCACGTGCCACTCTACATCGCGGGGCACACGCATCTGGACTCATCAGGGGTCGATGCCGAGACAGGGACCCTGGTGGTCACCGGGCAGCCGGGTTACATGGGACACTACCGCCTGATCACACTGCATGGCTACGCCACGCCAGGCGTGACTTTCATCTCCACCTACTAGCCGGAGGCTCGGGTAGCGTATCGTTCTGGGTTCTATTCGCGTCATATGTGTAAAGGCCCGTCCGCGCGGGGCGTGCGCCCACGACGCGGATGTAAGGAGGAAACGACCTATGAAAGAAATAGCTCGCATTGGATTGCGTCGATCGAGCGGAGCTCTGGTTCCGCTGTGCCTGAGCGTTGTGCTGCTGCTGACTCTGGCGCTGGGCGAGACGAGCCGCGCGACGCCTTCGGCCGGCGCGCAGGGCGGGTCCCAGGCCGCCCTTGCCCAGACGACCATCGTCTTCCAGAAGTGGTCGAGCCCCGATCCCTACTACGCCGGCGTGGCCGACACCTACCTCTACATGTACGCATCCGACTCCAACTACGGCGGGTCCGCTACGCTAAAGTTGAAGAGTGACTCGGGCGCTACCGAGCGCAGCCTGGTCAAGTTCGACATCTCGCGCATTCCGAGCCAGGCGCAGGTCGTGCAGGCTACCCTTAACCTCTACGTCTGGTACCGTTTGCCAACATATCGCATCACGGCAGCCGCCTACAAGGTCAAGCGCCACTGGAACGAAAGCGACGCTACCTGGAACCACGCCACCGCCGCCACCCTGTGGTCGATCGCCGGCTGCAGCGACCCGGTGAACGACTATGACGTCACCAGCGTGGCGACCACCACGCTCAACTTTACCACTTTTACCTATTCCTGGGACGTCACGAGCATGGCCCAGGGGTGGGTCTCGAACCCCATTTCCAACGAGGGCGTGCTGCTCGTCGGGCAAGGCATCAGCGCCGAGTACCAGATGCGCTCATCTGACATCGGGGCGGCCGGCCAGCGCCCGTCACTCGTGGTCACGTACGACGCGAGCGGTGTCACGCCGACCAACACACCGACGCGCACCAGTACTCCGACCCGCACGCCCACCACACCGGCCACGCCCACCCACACTCCCACAGCGACACTCTCACCCACGCCCACCGAGACTCCTTCCGAGAGTCCGACGCCGACGAGCACTCCGACGGCGACGTTGCCGCCCACGATGACGCCCACGCGCACGCCTACGCTGCCGCCGCAGGTGCAAACCTTCCAGCAGGGGGTTTCGCCGGACGAGACCTACAGTGGAGCCAGTGACACCTTCCTGAGTTCCTACCGTCCGGACACGGCCTGGGGCGGCGACGACAACTTGCGCATCAGCCATCGTGCTAGCGGAGAGGAACGCACCCTCCTGCGCTTTGACCTGCAGGGCAAGATTCCGAGCAATGCGCAGGTCGTGAGCGCCAAGCTGTCCATCTTTGCCTGGTCACGGCGCACTCTGCTGGGCATGCGCGTCTCTGCGTTTGACGTCAAACGCACGTGGAACGAAGCCGTGGCGACCTGGACGACGGTCAATGCCGAGGAATTGTGGGCCATCCCGGGCTGCGACATGCCGAACGTCGATCGCCTAGGGGATCCCGAAGCCTCGCGCTTTGTGTACTTTACCAACCAGCCCTACGAGTGGGACGTCACGCAAGTGGCACAGCGCTGGCTTGCAGACCCATCCAGTAACAGGGGCCTTCTGCTGATTGGCTATGACGTGGACCAGGACTTGCGCTTCCGCTCTTCGCACTGGCGCGTGCCGGAGCAACGGCCCAAGTTGACCATCACGTACACGCTGCCGTAGAAACCGACAGTAGAACCACGGAGAAACGGAGACCACGGAGATCGGACCACATTCCGCTCCGTGGTCTCCGCGTCTCCGTGGTTAGCATGCCGCCGTACGACCAGCGCCAGTCGTCTAGTACACGTAGCGCGAGACCAGACGGCTCAGGGCATCATAGAGATACACTGTATCGTGGTCGTTGTTCCAGACGGTGCCCCGGCCCCAGTACAGGTCGGTGGCGATGTCCGCGCCTGGGCCACTGTGCACGCGCACGATCGCCCCCAGCGCGAGGACAAACGGCGGGAACCTGTATGCGTGTCCTGCTGCGTCATGGACGCGCCAGTCGTTCATGTCCACTGGCTGCGAGTCATAGTTGCGGAAGCAGACCCATTCGCCGCTGGGGTCATGCACGCCGCCACCAGCAAAGTTGCAGCAGGAGCCCTCGACACGCACGTCCATCAAACGCGGCAGCGGGGTTGGCGTGGGAGTCGGCGTAGGCGTCGGCGCAGGTCTGGCGACGGCAGGCAAGTAGGCGCGGTAAGCCGGCTCGGGCGCTGCCGACACGCCGAGACAAACCAGCAGGAGACCCAGTGCGCAGGACAGGCGACGCCGATAGCAGGACGATTGAGCGCATCCCACAGTCCACCCCCCGGTTCAGGCGAGGTTAGCTCGCCAGCGGTGCCAGCACCTCTACGACTCGTCCTGCCCGCAGGTACACACGCGGCAGGCGCGGCAACAGCGATGTGGTGACTTCATAGTTGATGGTTTCTGCCCAGGCCGCCACCTGCTCGGCACTGATATGCTCGTCTCCCTGCCCACCCACTGCCAACACCTCATCCTCCAAACGCACGTCGGGCACGGCCTCTGCGTCGACCACGAACTGGTCCATGCAAATGCGTCCCAGGATGGTGCAGCGCCTTCCACGGAGTAGCACGACCCCGCGGCCGGAGAGAAGACGGTGCAGGCCATCGCCGTAGCCTAGAGGCACGAGCGCCACGCGTGTGGGCCGCTGGGTTACATACGTGCAGCCGTAGCTGACGGCAGCGCCTGCGGGCAGCGTCGCAACGCGTGAGACCCGGCCGTGCAGCGAGAGCGCCGGCCGCAGAGGAATGGCCGGGGCAAACTCGGCGCTGGGCTGCAGGCCATACAGCGCGATGCCGCAGCGCACCATGTCGAGGTGCGTCTCGAGCATGCTCAGGGTCGCAGCGCTGTTGGCCTCATGCGCCAAGGGGATCCGAAAGCCCGCCTGGCGCAACGCCTCCAGCACCCCCATGAAGAGGCCGTGCTGGTGACGAGCATAGCTTTTGTCGGCGGCGTCGGCCGTCGCAAAGTGGGTGAACAGGCCCTCCAGTTGCAGCCCGGGCAACGCGCTCACCGCCCGGGCAAAGCTGACGACGTTTTGCGGGAACAGGCCCAAACGCCCCATGCCAGTATCCACCTTGACGTGAATGGGCAGTGGAGCGGCGCCAGTGCGCTCGACCTCCGCCGACAGGGCGCGTGCCAGTTCCAGGGTGGTCACGGCCGGAGTGAGCCGGTGCTCAACCACCACGCTGGCGGCTGAGGCCGGTGTGTAGCCAAGCAGCACAATGGGAACGGCGATGCCGCTGCGCTGCAGCTCCACACCTTCTGCCACGCGCGCCACCCCCAGTTGACTGGCTCCCGCCTCCAGGGCCGTGCGCGCCACCGGCACTGCGCCATGGCCGTAGGCGTTGGCCTTGACCACTGCCATCAGTTGCACGCGCTCGCCAATGAGCCCTTTCAGAGCACGCGCGTTGTGGGCGATGGCGTCTAGGTCCACCTGGATCCACGCCACCTCCCCTTGGGTTGCTGCATCAAGACTGCGGTCTTCCGTCATCTCTACTCCAACGAACTGCCTGCGCGCAGTGAGCTCGGAGGCACCCAGTACGACTCTGGGGGCCTGCGCTTGCGCCAGCGCGGCTTAAGCGCTTGGCACCACATTCCGAGACGCAGCCTGTGCCAGCGCTGTTCCAGCTCGCGCCGCTCGGCCTCGCTCAGCCCGTGCCGGCTGTACTGCTGCTTCACGTAGAGCGCCACCACCCGGCGCACGTCCTCCTGGCCTTGGATCAGCCTAAGCGCCAGAGACTCGCCGTACTCTCCTGGCGTCTGATGGGGCAATTGTGCCGCGCCCAGCAAGCGCCCTACGCGGCTCATCTCTTCGTACGTGCGCGCTGCTGCACTCAGGCCGTGCAGGGTGACATACCACCAGCCTACGAGCAGGAGCAGTGCGCCCAGCAACACACCGAGCACAACCAGCAACAGGCGCAGGACGCGCGCCTGCCAGGGTTGGCGCACTACGGGCGTCACGTCCGGGATCTCCACCTCTTCACCCAGTTTCTGGTTGGGGCCCTCTTCCTGGTTGGCCTTGTCACGGCCGTTCGTGGGCTGCGTCGGCAGGCCGACGGGCAGCGGCAAGGCCGAGTTCTCGGGACGCGAGATCACCGGCTGCGAAGAGGTCGGTTCAAATTCGATCCAACCGAAATGAGGGAAAAACACTTCGACCCAGGCGTGGGCATTCATCTGGCGCACGCGATAGGTCTGAGAAGCGGGGATGAACTCCCCTGTGCTGTAGCCCTGCACCACGCGCGCCGGAATGCCAAGCGCGCGGCACATCACGGCCATGGCGCTGGCGTAATAGTCGCAATAGCCCTTGCGGCTTTCGAACAGGAACCAGTCCACCACGTCGCGCCCAGGCGGAGGCGCGCTGATGTATTGATCGTAGGTAATACGTCGCAGATAGTCCTGAAGGGCCTGCACCCGATCGTAGGGTGTGGTGGCCTCTGCGGTGACCTCACTGCTCAAGCGCCGTATGCGATCCGGCAGGGTGGACGGGAGTTGCAGGTAACGGATCACCCAGCCGGGATAGTCCGTGCCGTCGGCGCGCAGTTGGTTCCACCCCGCCGCCGACACCCGTGACACCCCCGTGTAACTCGAGTTACGGCGCAGGGTTGCGGCGGCATACAGCACCGACACGTCCAGGTTGGGTGTGGCATCCGCCCCTGGCAGGTAGCTCAGGCGCGCCCTGGCAGGGAAACCAACGCGCAGCGGCTGGCCGGTGAAGAACAGCATGTCCTCGCCTGGCTCGAGGAAGCGCACCGTGTAGGTGAACTCCTGCTGCAGTGCATACGACGCGGGCTGAAGTCGCGCGTTGCTGCCGGTCAGCGCCAGCTCCACCTTGTCCGTGTCGACCCAGCCCGCGCCGGTGTACTGGTCGTAGCTTACGGCGCGCCAATAGTAAGGCTGCTCGGCTTTCACTTCGAGCACCGGCGTGTTGCTGAGGTTGACCGCTCCGCCCAGCGTTAGCGTGCGCTGAAAGTTCACCCAGCGCGACTCGCCCCGGTAATTCAACGCGGTAAACCAGCGACTCCACTGGCTCTGCACCTGGTGCCAGGGGTCCTGAAAGGTTGCCCACAGGTCGGCGAGGTGCGGGCTGGCCGCAGCCGCGGGGATGGTCCAGGCGAGAGCAACGGCCAACACGGCGATCAGCGCCCCATCGCGCACGAACGTGAGGTCCACGTCCAGGCCATAGTTGACCGCCGCCTCTCGCCAGGCCTTCTGCCGGGTGTAGACGTGCAAACGCACGATGAGCAGCAGCGCGCACAGGCAGTAGAGCGCCAGGTAGAGCGTCAGGCTGGGTGGAGCGTAGTAGAGGTTCAGCAGGCAGGCGACGCCCGCTGGCACGACAGCGCCCCAGACCCAATGCCAACGGAAGATGAACCAGACAGAGACGTAGCACAGCAGCCAGGTCACGACCGCCAGGGCTACGACGAACATCCAGTTGGAGAGCCAGGGTTCCGCACTGCTAGGGTTGAGAAACCAGCGCAGCACCTGCTGAGCCATGGCGTTTACCTTGGCCCACAGGTCCTGGCCAGGCGGGGCTAGCCCGGCAGGCACCAGCGGCGAGTTGAAGACCAGGCTGAGCATGATCGCCACCCAGGCGACACCCATGGCCAACCCCAACAGATGGGCCACAAGCGCCGGAACGCGGCGCCATTGTGTCAGGGCCAGGCCCAGCAGTGTGGCCGCAATGGCAATCCACTGCAGAACGCCCAAACCATCGGTCCATTCGGCGGCCCGTACCGACCAGACCACACAGAGCAGCATGAGCAGTAAGAGCAGGACCGAAGTCCAGCCTTCCTCCAATTTGAACCTGGGACGCAACACAAGAAGCCATCCTTCTGGCGACACGGCGTGGGGCGGCATCTCAATCTACTACTCTCCATACCCGCAGGGCAGCCGGTTGGTTCACGGCATCCCCGCTAGTCACATTGTAGGGTCATATTGCCGTGGGTCAAATTGTTTGACAGGCCTGCCAAATGGTGATATGATTGCCCGAATGTCGAGTGGAGTCAACTGGAGGTTTGATGGGACAAGCCATACGCGGCACGAACCCCATCGCCTGCGGAGTCGCAAGCAAACCTACCCTGGATGTCGAGCGCCTCAAAGGAGAGGCCCTACGGGTATACCTACAATACAAACTGCATGAACTGGACGAGCAGATCGCCCTGCTTTCGCCGGGTGAGTTCAAAGAGTCAGGGCGAGTGAAAACGCCACATTCTGTCGCTGCGCGAGAAGAAGACTGGGAGCAGCTCCTGGATCTGGGCTACCTGTACGCCTCGCGAGATGCCATCCTCTCAGCATTGGACATTCTGTGAGACTCCTGACCCGTCGGTCATGACTTCTAGAAGGACTCCCCAGAAAGGCGACACCGCGATACCTGCTGGCGCCTGACGAGAGATCCTGCCGGTAAGGCTGTTCCGTTTGAGCTGTAACACTCCACAAGGAGGCGAGTGCGTGCAAACCAAGGAGTTCCTCAAGAAGCTTTCCGAGGCCAGCGGGGTATCCGGCTACGAGGCTCCCGTGCGCGAGCTGGTGCGTGAAGAGTTCCTGCAGTATACCCAAGAGCTGCGCGTGGACCCCATGGGCAGCTTGATTGCCTGCAAGCGCGGTGAGCCGAACGGGGCCGGACCCAGACGTAGCATCATGCTGGCCGGGCACATGGACGAGATCGGGCTGCTGGTCACCAAGCTAGAAAAGGGCTTCTTGCGCTTTGGCACGGTGGGTGGTTTCGACCTGCGTGTCTTGCTCGGGCAGGAAGTGGTTGTGCATGGCAAGAAGGACTTGCCAGGCGTCATTGGCACGCGCCCCCCGCACGTGCTCAGTGCGGAGGAACAGGAGCACATCCTGCCGCTGGACAAGTTGTTCATCGACGTCGGCCTGTCGCCCGAGGAGCTGGCGCAGTGGGTGCGCGTGGGCGACATCATCACCATCCAGCGCGGTTTCACAGAGCTCTCCAACAACCTCGTCTCAGGCAAGGCCTTTGACGACCGCGCCGCCGTGGCCTGCATCGCGAACTGCTTGCAGCACCTGACCACGCTCAGGCATACCTGGGACGTGTACGCGGTGGCCACGGTTCAGGAGGAAGTCGGCCTCAAGGGCGCTCTGACGAGCGCCTTTGGCATTGCGCCCGACGTTGGCATTGCCATCGACGTGGGACATGGCAACATGCTGGGAGTCCCGGAGGTGGATACCGTCAACGTGGGCGGCGGTCCCGCGTTGGCCATCGGCCCCAACATTCATCCCACGATGTACTCACGCCTGGTGGATGTGGCCAAGGCCAACGAGATCAGCTACCAGCCCGACGCCATCCCGGGCCGCAGTGGCACAGACGCCTGGGCTATGCAGGTCGCGCGCGAAGGCATGCCGACCGCCCTGATCTCCATCCCGCTGCGTTACATGCACACCTCGGTGGAGACCATCTCTCTGAAGGACGTGGAGCGCATCGGCAGGCTGCTGGCGCTGTTTATCTCCGGCCTCAACGAGGAATTCGCGCGCGACATCGGATTGCCCCAGGCACCGGCCTGATCACCACGCTGCCCGTCTAGAAGAAGCCACATTACCGAGGAGGACGCACTTGCTGCTAAAGGAACTCTCTGAAGCCTTTGGGGTGTCAGGGCACGAAGGTGCCGTGCGCCGGGTGATCGTGGACGCGATCAAGGACCTGGTGGACGAGCACCGCGTAGACGCACTGGGCAACCTGATTGCGCTCAAGAAGGGCAGCGGCGAGTCCAAACGCAAGGTGATGGTCGCTGCGCACATGGACGAAGTGGGCCTGATGATCGTCTACGTGGAGCGTGAGGGCTCCTTGCGCTTCCGGCCCGTGGGAGGCATCGACGACCGTGTTCTGCTGTCCAAGAAGGTGCTGATTGGCGACAACAAGGTGCCCGGCGTGATCGGCGTCAAGCCCATCCACCTGCTGGAGCCCAAACAGCGCAACCAGGTCATGCGCGTGGAAGAGATGAGCATCGACATCGGCGCTGCAAGCAAGGACGAAGCGGAACATAGTGTCAAGCTGGGCGACTATGCCGCCTTTGACGTGCCCTTCACCGAGCTGGGCGGCACCCTGCGCACCGTCAAGGGCAAGGCCTTCGACGACCGGGCCGGCTGTGCGGTTCTGATCGAGCTGCTGCGCGGCAGCTATCCGTTTGACCTCTATGCCGCCTTTACCGTGCAGGAAGAGGTGGGAATGCGCGGGGCCCAGGTGGCCGCCTACTCGATTGCACCCGACGTGGCCTTTGCGTTGGAGGGGACGATCTGCGATGACCTGCCCAAGAAGCGCGACGTCAGCCCCACTACCACCCTGGGCGCGGGTCCAGCCATCACGGTCATGGACCGCTCGGTCATCGCCGATCCGCGGCTGGTGAACCTGCTGGCCGAGACCGCTCAGAAGAACGGCATCCCGTATCAGTTCAAGCAGCCAGGCATTGGCGGCACGGACGCGGGCGCGATCCACCTGTCGCGCCAAGGCGTTCCATCGGTCGTGGTAGCGGTGCCCTCGCGCTACATCCATGCGCCCGTGTGTGTGCTGAGCCTCGACGACTTGGACAACGCCGTGCGCCTGATGCGCGAAACCCTGGCGCAGGTGCAGGGACTGGACCTGGACCGCTAGTAAAAGTCCGGACGATGGGCGCTGGCAACGAGCACCCAGCAACGAGTATCTCGATAGGAGGCATTCCTGGTGAAAGAACTCATCAAAGCATTGACCGAAGCGTTTGGCCCCTCGGGCTACGAAGATGCCGTGCGTGAGCTGATCAAGGCGCGCATCGCCGGGCACGCGGACCAAGTGCGCACGGACGCGCTGGGCAACCTGATCGCGCTCAAGAAAGGTCGGCCCCAGAACGGCGTGCCATCCCGCAGAATCATGCTGACTGCGCACATGGACGAGATCGGTGTGATCATCTCGCACGTGGACGACAAGGGCTTTTTGCGCTTCTCGAACATCGGCGGAGTGTTCCCGATCGGTCTGGTGGGCAGCCGCGTGGTGTTTGCTGACGGCAGCATTGGCGTGATTGGCCGCGAGCGGCCCGAGTCGCCTACCGAATTCCCGACCATGGAGAAAATGTACATCGACACCGGCGCGCCGGACAAGCAGCACCAGACGCACAAAGTGGGCGACGTCGCCGCCTTCACGCGACCGTTTGTCGACCAGGGTCAGCGGCTGGTGGCCAAGGCGTTCGACGACCGCATCGCGTGCGCCGTGCTGGTGCAGACCCTGCTCGAACTGCCCACCTCTCCGCACGACGCGTATTTTGTTTTCACCGTGCAGGAAGAGGTGGGACTGCGTGGCGCGACGACCTCCGCTTTTAGCATTGAGCCGGACGTAGCTATTGCGGTGGACGTCACCACCACGGGCGACACGCCCGAGGCGTGGCCCATGGCCGTCTCGCTAGGCGCAGGCCCGGCCATCAAGGTCAAGGACCGCGGCATGTTGGCGCACGTGGGCGTCAAGACCTGGATGGCGAAGACGGCTGAGAAGCTTGGCATGCCCTACCAGTTCGAGGTGCTCGAGGCCGGCTCCACCGACGCCATGGCCATCCAGACCTCGCGCGCGGGCGTGGCGGCGGGCGTGCTATCCATCCCCAGCCGCTACACGCACAGCCCGTCCGAGATGGTAGACTATGGCGACGTGCAAGACTCGGTCAAGTTGCTGCTGGGCCTGCTCAGCGGGTCGGTCGAAATCTAGGCTCGGCCCTGACGCGCATCTGAGGAGGGCACCGGCCGCTTGGCCGGTGCCCTCCATGTGTCTTACGTTGCAGCGGCTTGCAGCGCCCGGGCACCTGGTGTATACTTGCGCAACACTTGACGCAGGGCGGTGAGCCGTGACGCAGCCAGCGAGCATCATCTTCCAGTCGGCCAAGCTGGGCGACATCCGCTACATCCTGGACGAGTTTGATTGGGCCGCGCGCCTGCAGGCCGAGGGCGTGCAAGCCGGCCGCATCTACGGCCTCAGCGGCGGAGCACTGGTGGCGCTGGCCTTTGGTCTGACCCAGGCTGCACAGCGGGACCCTCAGCGCTGGGGCAGAGCCGGGCGGGCACTGGATGATTTCGCGGGCTTCCTGGGCCAGGCTCGCAGCCGCGACGTGCGCGCCCTCAACCGCAGACCCTGGTACGGTTTCTACAACCTGCACCCGCTGCGGCGCTGGCTCGCCGCGCATCTGGGCGAGTACTGCGGAAGTGAGAACGTTCTGGTCTCAGAATTGGGCGTGCCCCTCTATCTGTGCGCCCTGGACTGGGACGGCGTCATGACCCTGTTTGGCCCACCCGACGACAGCCTGCAGTTCCCATACTCCTTTGTGCGCGTAGGCCCGCCACGCGACGCGCCGGTCCTCGATGCCACGATCGCTGCACTCAGCACCATGCTCTCCACTGAGCCCGTGCAGATCGGCACTGGTCAGAAGGACTGGTATCGCGACTGCCGCCCGGCCATCGTCGACGCCGGGGCCATCGTGGCCGACCTCGAGGCGCGCGATCCGCGCCCCATCCTGCGCAGGACCCCATACGCTCCCATCCGGCCCTGGAAGCTCAACTGGTTCACTTCCTCGTTCATCATGCACTCGCAGAACGAACGCAACCAGACGCTCCTGGCCGCCTATTACCTCAACCTGCAGCAACGTCACAAGACCCTGCTGGAGCAGATGAGCAGCCTGGCACGAGAGCTTGACGTGGAACCGCCACAGGTACCGGCCAGCCGTGTGGGCCACGTGTACCTGCCCTACGTGGGCAGCACCGAGGCATTCACCAATATGCGCGAGTCGGCCGCGCATAAGGATGAACTGATGGCCCGCTTCCGTCAGCTCCTCAACGGGCAATTGGATGGCTACGCCTTTGATAAGCCCGCCAATATCATCTATGGCGCGGGCGGTTTCTCGGGCATCCTGGCGGGGCTCGTCACCACGCGTGCGGTGACTCAGGCCTTTGAGCAGGCCGGCGGCGAGGTCAGGCAGATCTACGGCGTCTCGGCAGGCGCGCTCAACGGCTTTTTCCACGCCGTGCAGGTGGCCGCCGCGCAGCACCCTGACCTCTACAGGTCCGCGGCGCGCAACGCGGTGAGCGACCTCGAGGAGTTCATGGCTCACGTCGAGCCCAAGAAGATCGCGCGCGTCAACTACAACCCGCTGCGCTTGTGGCAGGGCTTTGCCAACCTGGGCCCGCTGCAGACATTCCTGATCGACCGGCTGGCAGCCTACACCGGCTCGCAACACGCGGAGCAGATCACGTTTGACGACATTGCGCTGCCGCTGACCGTGACCGCGGCGCGCCGCGACGGATTCACTGATTTTCTAGGAATGACCATGGCGGACCGCCGCATGAGATTCGCCGGGCGCGAATGGCGGGTCAAGCCCGCTCCCATCGTGCGCGCCACGCTGGCGGGCTGGAGTATGAACACCTACATCACGCCCACCCGGCTGGGGGGCCAGATCTATTGCGATGGCGGCGGCACATTCTACGATCCGGGCTTGTTGATCGCCTGCCTCGACCCGCAACTGACCAACCTGCTCAACGTGCACCTGGACGAGCCGGACGGCCACTCCTACAACCTGCCGCCGCGGCCCAATCTGGTGCGCATTGTCTTTGATACGCACAACTATGTCTTCCCGGAGGAGCGCCGCCGCATGCGTGCCCTGACCGACTTGCTCTTCGCACACTGCCACCTGCGCGCGCAGTATGCGGCCTTGTTGACCCGCATAGCACCAGCCAAGGCGGTTCAACGACCCTTGCCGCCCGATTTTCGGCGGGAGTGGGACGTGCAGTAGTCAATCAACCGTTAGGAGGAACTGTGGACAAGACGACATCAGCACCGGCAAGTGAGAAGCTCAGCTCCCTCGCCAAGCTCGCGTATGGCGTGGGCGACCTGGGCCCGGCCATTGTGGCCGCCGTCAATGGCTTTCTGCTCAACACCTTCTTGCTGGATGTGGCGGGCCTGCGACCGGCAGCCGTCGGCACCATCTTTCTCATGGTCAAGATCTGGGACGCGGTCAATGACCCGATCATCGGCGCGCTCACTGACCGCACCAAGTCGCGCTGGGGCCGCCGACGTCCATGGCTACTCTTCGGTGCAGTCCCGTTCGGGCTGGCCCTTTTCTTGCATTGGCTTGTCCCGCCCCTCGGAGACGCCGGCAAGTTCTGGTACTACCTGGTCGTTGCGATTCTGCTGGACGCCGGCTACACGGCGGTCAATGTACCCTATGGAGCGCTGACGCCGGAACTGACCCACGACTATGACGAGCGCACTAGCCTGTCTTCCTACCGACTCTCCTTCTCTATCCTCGGCGGCGTGCTCGCAGTTTTTCTGCACACTCTGATCGCTGGCGCGTTCGGTAACCCGTTCCTGGGCAACGCGGTCGGAGCCTCAATTTGGGCGTTCGTCATCATCATCTCCAACTGGATCACCTTCGCCTTCACGCGGGAAACGCACTACACCGAAGAGCGGCCCAAGGGCCCCGGTTTCCTCCAGGGGCTGCGCATCGTCTTCAGCAACCGTGCCTTCGTCATGGTTGCCCTGATCTACCTCCTATCCTGGTTGAGCATGCAGTTTCTGCAGTCCAACCTGCTCCTCTACGTCAAGTACTGGATCGGGGCGGAGGCTCAGTTCGGCACTCTCGTACTGGCCGTGCAGGTGTCTGCCTTCCTGTGGCTCCTGTTCTGGACCCGGGTCAGTCGACGCGTTGGGAAGCAGAACGTCTACTATGCCGGGATGTCGGCCTGGATCGTCGTTGAGGTAGTGTTGTTCTTCGTCCAGCCCGGTTCTGTGCCGCTGCTCTTCGTGCTGGCCATTCTGGCAGGGGTCGGTGTAAGCGTGGGTTACCTGGTGCCCTGGAGCATGTTGCCGGACGTGATCGAGTTGGACGAACTGGAGACGGGCCAGCGCCGTGAAGGCGTCTTCTATGGCTTCTTTGTCTTTCTGCAGAAACTGGGGCTCTCTCTGGGGCTCGCGGTGTCGAACTATGTGCTCGAGCTGTCCGGCTACATCAACCAGACCCCAGGTGGCCCTGTGCCAGTCCAACCCGATGCGGTACTGATCGCTCTGCGGGTTTTCGTGAGCCTCGCTCCGGCTGTGGTCTTGCTCATCAGCTTCCTGGCCGTGCGTGCCTACCCCATCACGCGAGAGAAGCACGCCCAGCTTCTGGCCGAGCTGCAGAAGCGCAAGAGTGCAGCGTAATCAGGACCGTGGGGGCGCAACCTGGCAGGTAGCAAGGCAAAGAATTCGCAAAGGATGACGCGTTTCAAGGGGGGTGAGGGGCGAGACAGGGGACTCGCCCCTCTCAGGCAAAAGGAGCACCGGAAAGACTGAGTAGGGTCTGTTGCTTGGTCTTGGAATCCTTATTCCTGACCCCATTATAGCCCGGGAGAGGACAGCAAGACAGCGGCAATTGGCGGGGTGCGTATGGGCCATTTGGCCTATGCGCTGCGATCTGCAAGCGCTTCGAGCCCGCTGCACTAGGCCGGGAAATGCGCTGTGATGCGCGTCCCCCGACCGGGCTGTGACTGCACGTCCAGGCTGCCGCCGGCAAGCGCGACCCGCTCGCGCATGCCCACCAGCCCGAGATGACCGGCCCGGGTGAGGGCATTTAGTGCTTCGGGTACCATGAAGCCGACGCCATCATCCTCAACGCTCAGGACCAGTTCGCGCGCGCCAAACGAGACCCTGAGCGTGGCGTGATGGGCGTCGGCGTGCTGCACGGCGTTGGCCAGGGCCTCCTGCGCCACGCGGAAGGCAGCCAACTCGGTGGCCGGTGGCAGGCGACGGGACTCGCCCTCAATGATGACTTCGATGCTCAGTTCGGCCCCGCGGCTTTCCTGCGCCAACATCTCGAGCGCGGGCAGGAATCCCAGATCCTCCAGATAGATCGGGCGTAGGGCGCGGATCAGCCGGCGCAGTTCGCCCAGCATGTGCTGGGTGAGCTCGCGGGTTTCCCGCAGCGTCTCCAGGGCCTGTTGGGCGTCCCCTCGCTCCAGTGCCCGTTGGGACAACTGCAGGCGTTGTGTCGTGGCGATCAAGTCCTGCACGGTCTCGTCGTGCAGTTCGTGCGAGATGCGCGTGCGCTCCGCCTCTTGTCCCTGGGTCACGGCGTCCACATAGTTGCGCATGCTCTCTTGATAGCGCCGGATGCGGTCCACCATGTCGCGCAGGACCCGCTGCAGGTGGCGGATTTCCTCGACCCCGCCCACATCCTGTCGCAAGTCGGGCAGGTCACCCCAGGTATGCTGGGTAGCCGCTTCAGCCAGGCTGCGCAGCGGGCGCACGACAGTGTGCAGAGAAAAATCGATGAACAGCAGCGAGAGCAGTCCCGCCGCCACCAGCAGGAGCGGGAGGGTATTGGAGGCGCGCAGGAGGGGCAGAATCACTTCGGGCACTGGCTCTTCTACCAGCACGCGCCAATGGGTCTGGCCCACGGTGGCAAAGGAGATCAGCGTCAGGGAGCCATCGGCCAAAGTGCCCTGGACTGTGCCCGTGTCCGAGTCCAGCGCCTGGCGCAGAGCCGAATCCAGTCTGAGTTGGTTGTCTTGGTCATTTGTGGTAGGATGGAAGAGTATCTGGCCAGTGTTGTCGATGACGTAAACCGCGCCGTGCTGGCCAACGGTGCCGTCTCCAATCAACAGGTCCAGTCCCACGCTGTCCGGTGCGACGGTGCCATGCGTCAGCGCGTCGCTGATCTGCCGGGCGTACAGTTGCGCGACGCCCACATCGCGCTCGGTACTGAGGTTGCGAATGGCCTCCTGGTTATTGTAGGCGCCGCTCAACGTCAACGCCACCAGCACCAGCAACACAGGCAAGACAAACCAGAGCCAAAGCTGGACCTGCAGGCGTCCGTACCATTTCTCTCGTGGTTGGGTCACTTCAGTGCAATCCATCCGCGCTTCAAAGCCTCCGTGACAGCCTCCGTGCGGCTCTGCACCGCCAACTTGCCGTAGATATTGGCCAGATGCCCCTGCACCGTGCGCGCGCTGATGCCGAGTTGGTGGCCGATGGCGATGTTGGTCATGCCCTGTGCTGCCAGACCCAACACTTCGATCTCGCGCGCTGTCAGCTTCTCGGACCGCGGGGCGGATGCGCGCGGGCCGGCGGTCTGGATCTGGCGCACAAGCCTGGCTGCAGCCTCCGGGCCAAGCACCGATTCGCCCCGGTACACCGAACGCACCGCGCGCAGCAGATCCTCCGCATCGGCCGACTTGAGCAGGTAACCATTGGCCCCGGCTTGAAGCAGCGCCAGGACGTAGGGTTCTTCATCATATGCGGTCAGAATCAGGACGCGCACCTCAGGGAAGCGGGCCTTGATCTGGCGCGTGGCCTCCACGCCGCTCACGCGTGGCATCTGAATGTCAAGCACGGCCACGTTTGGCCGGTGCTGTTCCACGAGGCGCAGAGCCTCGTCGCCGTCGGCGGCCTCGGCCACCACAGTGATGTCATCTGCCTCTTCGAGGAAGCGTCGGACGCCCTGCCGCACCAGGGCGTGATCGTCCGCCAGGATGACGCGGATCGTGTCGCTCATGGTGGGTCTCCCCTCACGTTCTCGAGCGCGTTCATTATAGCACGGAACAGCTTGTGCCTCCAACCCCAGGACGGTGGGCTTTGAAGAACCTCTCCAAGAGGCGGAGCCGCGATGCCCGCTGGCGCTTGCCCAGGCATCTTTCGGGGCGGTCATATCACAGCCCGGAAAGTACGGGTCCGGCCTGGTGAGGTGTGACAAAGGTCACTTGACAATGGCGAGTTTCTGTGGTAGAATGCGTATACTCTAGGGGGGTATAGTACTTGATGTCACAGAGTGAGATGGGCAGTGAAGTTGAACCAGGAGTAGTGTGAGAACCGGGGTCCGGGTGGTGCCACGCGTGGAAAGGGGCTTTGTCAGGCATGCGCACATTGCCTGGCGCGCGAAGCTTATCGGAGCAAGGCTTTGCTCCGCATAGATCCAGGCGAGGCGCCGTTCGTGGACTCAGAACGCTGTTATGGGTGCCATATCTGCGTTCCGTCCTGCCCATATGGCGCTCTTGTGCTTGTCAGGAGCTAGAAAACGAAAATAGAAGGAGAGAATTCATGAGCAAGAAAACGCTGCACGTTACGGATGCCGACTTCCCCCAGCAAGTGCTAGAGTCCAAGATGCCGGTCCTGGTGGACTTTTGGGCGACCTGGTGCCCGCCCTGTCGCGCGCTGGGCCCCATCATCGAAGAGCTGGCCGGCGACTATGACGGGCGCGCGGCCGTGGTCAAAGTCGACACGGACGCGAACCTCGAGACCGCACACAAGTACGGCATTCAGAGTATCCCAACCATGATCATATTCAAGGACGGCAAGGAAGTTGAGCGCATGATCGGGCTGCGTACCAAGAAGGACATCGCGGCCAAGCTCGATGCGCTCCTCAAACCGACCGCCTAGGGCACGCTGGATTCTTCCATGCAGAACGGAGTGACCCAATGCCAATCTACGAGTACCGCTGCGATGAATGCGGAGAACAGTTCGAGAAGCTGGTGCGTTCGCTGTCGTCAGCAGGCAAGATCGAATGCCCGCGCTGTGGCAGCCACAAGGTTGAGAAGGCCATCTCACGTTGCGGCAGGGCTGGCGCGGGTGAAGGTTCCGATTCCCTGGCGGCCAGCTCGTGTGCGCCGACGGGTGGCTGAGGTCTCCGCCAGTGAGAGCCGTGGGCTCTCAAAGGTAGCCCGGTGAACGAAAACACGTTCTCAGAACAAGCACGACAGGACTTGTTGCGCCGTCTGCGGCGCATCGAAGGCCAGGCGCGTGGCGTGCAACACATGGTCGATGACGGCCGCGATTGCAGCGAGATCATCAGCCAGCTTGCTTCGATTCGCGCCGCCACGTACAGCGCGGGAGCCTATGTGCTGAAGCACTATGCCAAAGCATGTGCGGCACGGTTCGGGGAAGGCAGCGCGGGAGACAGGTCGATCGAGGACTTGATTGACCTGATGCTCAGGGTTTCATAGCGCGAGACCCCGCTTCCAAGCTGGGCCTCGCCTTTTTCTACCGCTCCTGGCTGCGACGAAACATCGGTGCCAGGAATTCGTACAGGTCCAGGTACTCCTGGTAGCCCCGCTGATAGGCCGGCGCGTCGTCAGGATTGGGTTGTAGAGACTCGCCCAGTCTCGTCATCCGTGCGATGCCTTCCTCCAGGTTGGCAAACACGCCCGCGGCAACGCCCGCCAGGATGGCCACCCCCAGGGAAGCAGCCTCTTCCACGGCTAGCGGCGTGACGGTCTTCTGCAGCACGTCCGCCTTGATCTGCAACCACGCCCTGCTGCGCGCGCCTCCGCCCATGCTGCGCACCTCGCGCACTGGCCCGCTCGTCTGCTCCACCATGTCCAGGTTCTTTTTCAGCATGTAGGCCACGCTTTCCATGATAGCTCGGGCAAAGTGCGCCCTGCCGTGCTTGAGCGTGATGCCATAGAAGACGCCTCGCGCTGCCGGGTCGAACTCCGGACTGGCCGTGCCCGTCAGGTGTGGCAAACATATCAACCCCTCGCTGCCCGGTGCCACCCGCGCTGCGGCTGCCGTCAGCAGGTCGTAGGCGTCCATCCCCGTGTCGCGTGCCACTGCCATCTCAGTCTGCCCAAAGGTGTCGCGAAACCAGCGCAGAGCCATGCCCCCGGTCTGGCCAAAGGGCTGCAGGCAGTAGGTGTTGGGACGAGCGTGATACTGTGTCGGCAGATGGCGGCCGGGGTCATAGACCAGGCCCGGCAGTGTTGCGCAGATGGCCAGCGCCCCGCCGGTGGCTTCGGTAATGATGCCTGGGGTGATGTTGCCAGCCCCGAGGGCTCCCGCCATTTGGTCCATGCTGCCGGTCACGGCGATGGTGCACGTTGTGAGGCCGGCCTGGGCGGCAGCCTGGGCGGTGAGTGGTCCAACGATTTCCCCAGGCTCTTTGAGTTCCGGCAGGCGCTCGGGCGAGACACCAATAAAGTCGAGCATCTCGCCCCACCAGCAGCGGTTGCGAATGTCCACCATGATGGAGGAAGTTGTGACCCCTTTTTCGGTGGCGTAGCGGCCAGTGAAACGGTACAGCAGATAGTCCTCGACCCATAGAAACCTCGAGACGCGCCGGAAGTTCTCCGGCTCGTGCTCGCGGATCCACAGGATCTTGGCTGCCGTCCACATGGGGATCACTTCAGGCTGACCGGTGACTTCGAAGACGCGTTGAGTGCCAAAATGCCGCTCGATCGCTGCCGCTTCGGCCGATGCCCGCGTATCCAGCCAGACCAGCACACGGCGGACCGGCCGCCCGCTCGCATCCAAGGGAATTATGGTCTCTCCTTGGCTGGAGATGGAGAGGGCAACAATCTGGGAAGGATCCACGCCAATCAGGCCAACTGCTTTGCGCACAGCTCGGCAGCAGGCCGTCCAATAGGTCTCGCAGTCAAGCTCAACCTGCCCCGGCCCAGGTGTAAGCAACGGATACTCCTCCGCTGCCAGGCCCAATGGGTGCCCCTCCAGATCGAACACAACCGCCTTCACAGAGGTCGTGCCAGCGTCAATACCCAATAGCGCAGTCATGCTTTCCCTCCTCGCATTTTGTGAGAAGCGTGCTGCTGAGAGCCAGCGGGGGCACTCTATCCCCATGCATTGTCAGGCTGTCGCTCAGCGCTCGGCGCGTCGTTCACCCAGCAGCCACTTCAGGATCACAATCGCGGCTTGCTTGTCGAGCGGCTGGTTGTTGTTGCCGCATTTGGGTGACTGGATGCAGCTCGGGCAACCATCTTCACACGGGCACTCGCGGATGGCGTCCAGCGTGGCCTGCCAGAGCTGCGGGAGCAGGGCAAAGCCTTTTTCCGCGATGCCCACACCACCGGGCAGCGCGTCGTAGATAAAGACCTGGGCCTGGCCCGTATCCGGGTGCAGGACGGTCGATAGGCCACCAATGTCGAGCCGGTCGCACATGGCAAAGAGCGGCAACATGCCGATGGCAGCGTGTTCGACGGCATGGACGCCGCCGGCCAGGTCCAGCCCGCGCTCCTGCACGTTCTGCATCACCTCGGACGGAACGTCGAACCACAGCCCCATGGTGTTGAACGACTGCGCGGGCAGATCCAGCGACTCCTCCGCAAGCACGCTCTCGCTGACGTGCTGCAGCCGCCGAAAGCCGACCACCTGTTCGGTTACGCACAGTTCACCATAGCAGGCCCGGCTGATACCCACTCGTTTTTCCCGAACGGCACGCTCGTGGACGATGCGCACGTCGTTCACCTCGCGCGGCTCGGTAAAGTAGTCGGCCTCCACCGGCGAGGCGTAGGCAATGCCCATGTCAAGGTCCAGCCGCGTGATGGCGTATGGCTCGCCTTGGTGCAGATAAATGGCCCCCGGGTAGACGCGCACCAGCGCACTGGTCTCTTCGAGTTCTTCGATGGTGCGGTAGTTCTGCGATTCGTCCAGGATGGTGAACTTGCGGGCCGAGATAGAGCGCAGACTGACACGCTCGGCGGGGTAGCCGATGCCCGTGAAGAACCAGCGTTCGTCGTGGTAGTCCAGGACCAGATCACGCTCCAGTTGCACCATGGCGTCGACAAAGCCTGGGCCAAAGAGCGCCTCGTCGTCGTTGGTCAGTGGCCTTTCGTAGGCGGAGCAGGGCAGGTGCTTGGAGAGGATGTAGACGTTGTCGGGCGCAATCAAAGCGTTCTCGGGGCTACGGCCAAACAGGGCTTCGGGGTGACGCATAAAGTACTGGTCCAGTGGGTTGTCCAACCCGATCAGCACGTTGAGCGCCTCGCGCACGCCGCGACCGGCACGCCCAGCCTGCTGCCAGGTACTGGCGATGGTGCCCGGGTAGCCCACCAGCACCGTCGCGTCCAGATGCCCCACGTCGACGCCCAGCTCCAGGGCGTTGGTGGCGGTCACGGCCAGCAGGTGCCCCGAGAACAGCCCCTGCTCGATCTCGCGGCGTTGCTCGGGCAGGTAACCCGCGCGGTAGGAGCGCACCAGCGGCACCAGCTCGGGGGCGTCCTTGGAGAGCATGTCGCGCGCGTAGAGCAAGATCAGTTCGGCCACCTTGCGCGCCTTGGTGAAGGTGATGTTGCGGATGCCGTGTTCGACCATCTCCACCAGCAAGGCCGTTGCCTCGATGTTGGCGCTGCGCCGCGCGGTGTGCGAGTCATCCACAAAAGGCGGATCCCAGAGCAAGAACCCGCGCGGCGCCTGTGGCGACCCGTCGTCCGAGACGACCAGCGCGGGTTGGCTGGTAAGACGCTGGGCGTGCTCACCAGGATTGGCGATGGTGGCTGAGCAGCAGACGAACTGCGGCTCGGCGCCGTAGAAGCGGCACAGGCGCAGGAGCCGGCGCAACACGCAGGCCACCTGGGAGCCAAAGACGCCGCGGTAAACGTGCGCTTCGTCGATCACGATGTAGCGCAGGTTTGACATACAGTTGGACCAGAGGCTGTGGTCGGGCAGGATGCCCATGTGCAGCATGTCGGGGTCGGTGAGCAGGATGAAGCCCGACTGAGGCAGGCGTGTGCGCGCGGATCTGAGCGTGTCCCCACCATAGGTGACTGGACACGTCACGGTGACGGTTCCTCCTTCCGATGTGTGGGCTCCGAAATCACCGAAGGCAATGACGGGCGCTGAAGCCGCTGATTCAGTGCTCTCCGTGTTCTTCGTGGTTCAGCGTTCTTGGCGCTTCTAGACCACGATCACCTCGATCCCCAGCAGCTCTGCCACCAGACACACCTTGCTGGCGAGCCGGCCGTAGGCCAACGCCATGTGGTGCGGAGAGCCGGCCAGGCACCAGTTGTCGCAGTATTCTTCGATGCTGCCGCTTGCGTACCGGAAGACCATCTGCGGAGCCGAAACGGGCCGCGGCTTCATCGGCAGCGACTCGCCCTCGGTCACGATCAGTCGCCACTCGCCGTCGCCCAGCGGGATGAGGGCCAGCAAGGTCACCTCGCCCGGGGCGTAGGCGAATTCGAGGCCCGCGCCAAAGCCGTGTACGCCCTCGTAGTAGATGCTGTGCTTGATGGCCACGTCCGAGGGTTTGGCCGCCAGGGCCGGGTTACCGTGCCCGTCGTGCGATAGGATCATGGTGCTGTGGTCAAAGTCCATCACATAGTTCTCCACCAGCGTGGACTGCCCGGCCAGTTCCTGCAGGATCAGCATCGCCACAGCAGTGGTCACGTCGGCTTCGGGTGCGACCGGAACGCCCAGAGAGCACAGGCGACCCGTGCCGTAGCTAGGTATGATACCCACGCGCGGGTCGGTCAGCCAAATCTGGTCGAAGGTGGCCAGCGCATCCACCTTGCAGTCATGCACGACCTCCTCCAGGGCCAGCGCCAGCCGTGCCGAGCGCTCGAACACCTCAGGCTTGACCGCAGCGGTCCTGTAGCGGCCTTGTTCCTGCTCCATCAGCGCCTTGACTTTGTCGGCGGCCATGTTCACGGCCGCCACGGCCACTTTCTCTGGTTCGATGGGCCAGCACAGCGGCCCGATGCGGTCGCGCAGGCTGAGGTGGTCCACCATTAGATCGGTCATGCCCTCATAGGGGTGACCAATGATGCCTACGCGGGCCTTTTGCAGGCGGTGCACCACGCCCGCGGCGGCAGCCCAGTCCCCGATCTGCCGCCGCCCCTCCGGGTCAGAGACGTGGCTGCTGACCATGTTAAAGGGAATGCCGGTGCGCAGCAGCGCGCTGGTTAGCTCCGGCACGCCGCACATGCCCGAGTTGAGCATGATCAGGTCAAAGTCGGCATCGTCGGGCAGGAAGCGGATCTGCTGCGTGTTCCATACCACGATGGGGGCGTGCGTGGCCAGAAAGGTGCGCATGGGAATCGCGCCCTTCTGGTAGGCCAGTTCAATGGCCACAATTAGGTCTACCGTTGCGGCGTTGAACACCTCAGCGGCGTGCTCGGCATCGGGCTCGTACTCGACGAAACCGGGGTTCACAATCTCGCCATAGGGGGCCAACACCTTGGCCAGGTCGGCCGTGGCCGCAGCACATTGTGGCCGCAGATGACCGGTCTTGTTATAGTCGTCCTCCAACAGACCCGTGACAAAGAGACCGATCTTGGGTTTGGTCGTCATTTGATACCTCCTTGTTCTGTTGTCAGCACCACTGGATCACATCACAGCGGGCCGAACTGGCGGACGGCATCCGCGGGAGCCACCTCGTCCTTGACCACCGCTTTCAATGCGCGCAGGAAGCGGTCCGGGTGTGCAGCCTGGATCACGTTGCGGCCAAACACCACGCCGCGCGCACCCGCCTTGATCGCCGTCTGCGCTAGCTCGAGCGCCTGCAGTGGGTTTTCCAGTTTTTGCGCGCCCAGGGCAAACACGGGCACGGGCGTCGCCTCAACGATTTCCTGGAAGCGCGGTCCGGTGTAAAAGGTCTTGACCGCCTCTGCCCCCAGCTCGGCGATGATGCGGCAGCCCTTCAGGATGTAGTCCTGGAAGGCCTCGTCACCCACCTCGGGCTCGCCCGCGGGGAACACCTCGCCGATCAACGGCAGGCCCAACCGGTGGCACTCCTCGGCGATTTGCGTAAAGAGGCTGACGTTCTCCGTATCGCGCCACTCGCTCCCGGTCTGGAGCACGATGCCCGCCATGATGGCGTCGGCGCCCAGCGCGAGCGCCCGTTCGGCAGTCATGGCCTGCGTCACCTGGGCTTCGTGATAGCCCCATGGCTCGCATAGACGCGTGTTCCACGTTAGGCGCGTAATGGCCAGCGGGGCGCCCCGTACCTTGAAGAGGTTGCCACTGAAGCGCAGCATCTGGGGCGCCAGCAGCACTCCATCGGCCTCCGCCAGACGCTCCGCCGCGGCGGTAAAGTCGATCAGCCCAGGCACCGGGCCGAACGTCTGGCCGTGGTCCATGGCCACGATCACAGGGTGCTTGCCCCCAGAGAAGAGCCTGCTCATGCGAATGTCTTTGCCGTTCATTTGCCCTCCATGTGATTTTGCGGTTGTTTGTATGAGGATAACGCCGGTAACCGTAGCACAACGCCGGGAGTGCTTCCAACTGCCTTGGGCAGGGTGTCGCAGCAACTTGGGTCTGGGAAACCGGGGGCGGACTTCCAAGGCACGTCAGAACGCGAAGCTGCCGCGTCTGTAGCCAGCAGCTTCAGCGCCGCGGCGCTCCGTTCTGGACTGGCCACCACTGGCGATACTCCACGTTTCGTCAGCGGCCAGTTGCAGGTCCAATACCAAACGAAAAGGCATCGGTTCACGAGCAATATGGCGCAGAAGGATGCCCCTATCAAGCAATTCTGCTCGCGGACAAGGCTTTTCGGTCGCCGCCCAACGGAGCGCCCGAATGTCCACTTCGCTTCTAGCTCCCGGTTTGAGGAGATCTGCATCGCGTTCAGACTGTGGGCCTCGGCCCCACGACAGCGAGGTGCTCTGTCCGCAGAGCGGCCCAGCGTGGCGGTCTCGCGTGCTTGGGGAGGACCCAGAGCGAGAGAGAACCCAACGGGGTTTGCACGGAGGCCAAGCGCCTGCCCTGCTCCACCTTGTGGCTGCAGATCGAAGTGGGAAGGCTGGCCAAAGGTAGCACGCCTCGGTTCGGAGCAGCAGATCCGTGTCCGGCGCCGCCGCGATTGGGCACGCTGTATCATGTGGTCTGGCCTAGGTCCTCGTGCCTAGGCTTGTCTGGACAGTGACGCGAGAGCATGCATGCTCTGGGCGACGCATGGGTATAGATTTCGATAGACCTCGTAGTACCTGTCATAGATGCGTTTCCTCTGTGGGTCGTGCTGTATCTTGCCTGTGGTTCGCACCCACTCTTCTTGAAGCGGGCGGAGATCTCTGAACAACCCGGTACCGTAGCCAGCCAGGTACGCATCACCATATGGCGCTCCATATGGTGATGCTGCCAGTTCCTGATCTCTCCCAGTGACATCACTCACGATTTGCGTCCAGACCCGACTCCTAGTGCCACCACCGATTGAGACTATGCGCCCGACAAAGGTGCCTGCTCCCTCCATTGTCTCCAAATTGTGGCGCAAGCCATATGCTACCCCTTCGAGCAGTGCTTTGTAGACATGGTTTCTGGTGTGGGAGAGGGTCAGCCCTATGACCAGACCACGAGCATCATCATCAAGAATGGGATAGCCCTCTCCTGCGAAATAGGGCAGGACCACCAGCCCCAGGGATCCAGGAGGGATTTCCGCCACCTCATCACTGAGGAGTTGGTAGGCGCTGATCCCCAGTATCCTCTCCGATTCCCGCTCGATTTGGGCGAAGTTGTCGCGGAACCATCTGGTCAGAGCCCCAGAGGTGTTCATGTAGGCCCCTGTTAGGTAGGAACCTGGGATCGGCCCTGGAGATGAAATCACGTTGGGATGGCATCCCGGTTGCCCTGACTTGACGAACACAGCCATAGTAGTTCCGTAGACCAGGCACGCTTGCCCCTTCTCCACCACACCCACGCTCACGTCTTCTGCGAACCCGTCGACGGTGCCTGCGATCACAGGGGTTCCCTCAGCCAAACCTGTGTCCTTTGACGCCTGCGACGTGACGACTCCTACAAGCTTTGTTGCCCAGCATGTACTGGGCAGTATGCGAGTCGGAAGCCTCAGGTCCCTGCAAATGCCTTCGTCCCACTGAAGATCGTGGATGTTGAATAGCGGATGGAAGCTACTGGCAGTCCCATAGTCGAAGACAGTTTCTCCGGTAAGCCTGTACACGAGGTAACTCGAGGCACTGTGGATGGTTTGGGTGACTTCGAACAACCTGGGTTCGTGATCCCGCAACCAGAGCACCTTGGGGCCGGCCGACTGCACAGACAAGCGATTTCCACAAGCCTCGAAGATCCTCACCTCGCCTAGCTCTCGGGTCATTCGCTTTGCTTCCTCAGCTGCTCTGGTATCAGAGTAGAGGATCGCCTTCCTCAGTGGCCTGCCGGCGTCGTCGACTGGAAGCACGTCAGGGCAGAGGGCACTCAGTCCTACGGCCGCAACCTCCTGTGGATCAACGTGAGCATCTGCAATCAAAGCCCTTGTGATTCTTCGCAAGTCTCCCCACCAAACCTCATCTGCGTCTTGCTCGTACCAGCCGGGCTTCGGACTGTCCACACCGTGCTCCACGAACTTGTAGGACAGGACTCTGCCAGAAAGATCGGTCAGAACTCCCTTTGAGCCACAGGTGCCAACATCCACCCCGACAAGGTACTCTTGCGGCATATCCGTCTCCCTGCCCTAACCATACAATGCCAGCCGCGGGTTTCCCACGATGGCGTTTAGACCACATATTCCCAGGCGAACAGAAAAAGCAGAATTACCATAAGCGCATGCACAGCAGGTAGCCGTGTGACCAGAGGCTGTATGAGAAATAGCAGAACTCCAATGCAGGCAACCAGTATGAGCCTGCGAACAAGCCCTTTGGCGATTGCTTTCCACATGAGAATCATGCTCCTTGGGTATCAAACGACCCGAATGGTCAGGAGACTGTGACGACGGCCTTCAGTCCTTGCTTTCTCTCTACGATCTCAAAGGCCTTGTGAATGTCCTCCAATGGGAACCTGTGCGTTATCAGGTCCTTCACTAGGACTTTCCCCGATGCAATCAGATCCAGTGCCCGCGAGTACAAAATGAGGTCTTGGCGGGAGGGGCGGACTCCTACTCCCTCGCTGCCGGTCAGCACCACTTCGCCATAGTGTATGGTGTTGGGGTCTAGGGCGACTTTGCTGTTCTTGGCGAACCCGCCGAATAGCACCACCCTGCCCTTCTGTCCGACCATCTGCATAGCCTGCTCGACGAGGCTAGTTATCCCAGGAGACACGATGACGGCATCCGCACCATGTCCAGATGTGAGCTCGCGCACGCGTTGGACAGGGTCTTCAAGGCCTCCGTTTAGTGCAAAGTCGGCGCCGAACCGCGTGGCCGACTCTAGTCTCTCATCCAACAGGTCCACAATCACAACCCTGGCACCCACGTATTTCGCTACCATTAGCTTCAGCAACCCCATTTGGCCGGCCCCCATGATGACCAGGGTTTCTCCAGGCTGCACCTGTGCCCGGTCCTTGACAGCATGAATGGCACAGGACAGAGGCTCGGCCAGGGTAGCCTCTTCGTACGAGACGTTGGCCGGGAGTTCGAACACGGTATCGATGGTGCCCACGCCTGCTCCTTCCCCTGGCAGGGGATTTGGCCCAAGCTTAGCATACTCGGCGTAACCGCCATAGTCAACCGCCATGACTCGCATCCCCAGTCCAAGGCCCGGTCTAACCTGTCTGCCGATCGCCACCACGTCCCCGCACCACTCATGTCCCAGGTTGAGCGGCAACTTGGGTAGCCCTACACCTCCATTGGAGAACTTCCTGATGTCCGTCGGACAGACACCACATGCCCGGACAGCCACCAGGACCTCCTCAGGGCCTATCTCGGGCTTTGGCGAATCCACTATCCTCAGATCACGAACCCCATACAGCAACGCTTCTCTCATCGTCTCTTCCTCCTGGCTTCCAGGTTCCTCTTCTGCGATCCTCAGGCCGAGCCATAATTTCAAAGTCCGTGCGGTCGAGACTGGCGTCAGACCAGCCTTTCAGGAGGAGGTGCATACAGGGAGTAGACGGGGGGCGACCCGAAGCCTCCGGCGACCCATCCAGCAACATGACGCGATGCTTTGGCTTCAGCAGAGCTGCTCGCCCTTCATAGGGTCTATGCCGCGCATCACCACCGCGCCCACGCGCCGAAACCCACGGATCGCCCCCTTCTGCTAGACCGCCTCAATTGACACTACTTCTGCTGCCGACGGCCGCTGACCTACGTTCGGCTTTCTGCATGCAACTAGCCCTGGAAGGAGCTCCGCTTTCCCACACACTGCATGGCTCCATCGATTCTCTAGGCCGCAGCGTGACCTAGCTCCTGAGTTCGTCCAGGGCCTCTTCGACGCTGGCTTTCCTGCGCATGATCATGGCAATAGCTCTCGTCATTGCTGCGGGGTTCTCGGCCAGAACGATCTTCCTGCCAATAGACACTCCACGCACGCCGGCGTCCATTGCACTCTTTACCATCTCGAGCACTTCTCTGCCTGTGTCAGCCTTTGGACCGCCGGCAATCAGAATCGGCACCAGGCTGTTTCTTACGACCTGACTGTAGCTCTTCGAATCGCCATTGAACCAGGTCTTGATGAAATCCGCGCCCATTTCACTCGCAATCCGGACACAGAGGCGCATGGCATCAACAGTATAGGGCCCTGCGTAGGGTTGGGCTCCTTCGCCAGCCGGCGGGTGGACTTCCGGGAAGAGAGGCACACCCCATTTGTCGCACTCGTCTGCGAGTTGGCCCCAAAGCTGTAGGTCTCTGGGCTCGTTCTCCGTACCAAAGAAGAAGTTGGGTGCCACCGCATCAGCTCCCAGCCTCAGAGCTTCTTCTACCGTGGAGACCACGATCTGCTCCGTAACCCTGCTATTGAAACCGCTACAGCAGCTGACTCTGAGTATCAGGCTTGCACGCCCGCGGATCTCGTCACCTATGCACTTGGCGAACCCGTTGGTCACCAGGAAGGCGTTAGCTCCAGCCTCGACCAGGCTTCTGACCATTGGCCTCGGATCCTCCAGAACCTGCACATATCCTCCGATGCCGTGATCCATCGCAACCACCAATGCGGTTCCACTCTGGGCATCGAAGATTCGCCCCATTCTCAGTCGCTTTCCTAGCTCAGTCATGTTTCCCCTTTCGTTTTGGATGTGTGTCGTATGACTACGATTCTGCCAAGCTTCGCCTCAAGTGCCGAGCACCTCCTTTATCCAGGATGGTAGATTTCCCCTCACAGTCCCGTCTAACCTACGGGGCAATGACCTGGGTGGACTCTGGGTCAAACACTCTGATTCGGTCTGGATCAAGTCGTAGACAAATCGCTTGGTCTATCTGGACCTTGAGGTCTGGATCGGTCATCGCGGTCAAACGGGTCTCTCCCACTCGCACTGTCAGGATTCCCCGAGTTTCGCGCCGTTCGAAGACATAAACTGACCCTCGAACAAGGGGCCCCTCCTGTGCAGAGAAGGTGGGGGTGACATACATCGGTCTGATGCCCAGTTTCAGGTGTTGGCCGGTGCGGTCTCCAATCTTCCTTTCCACTTCCATGGGCACGGGGATCTTGCACAATCCATCCTCTGTCACGAATGTTCTCGCGCCGCCGTCCGACACAAGCGTGCAAAGCATGAAGTTGAAGGGAGGGTCCCCCACGATGCGCGCCACGAATTCATTAGCAGGTGACTCAAAGACGTCTCTAGGGGTGCCAATCTGCTGCAACTCGCCCTTGTTGAGCACAGCAATCCTGCTGCCAAGGGCAAGCGCCTCCACATAGTCATGGGTCACAAAGACAGACGTACACCCTAGCTGCTGCTGGATCCCTTTGATCTCCATACGCATCCGATTGCGAATCTTCGCGTCAACATGGGCCAGAGGCTCGTCAAACAGGAACACCGACGGCTCGCGAACCAGAGTCCTGCCCAGACCCACTCTCTGCTTCTGCCCCTGACTCAACTGAGCTGGAAGGCGATCCAGCAAGCCTCCAATGCCCAGCATTCCAGAAACACGGGCTACCCGTTCGGCGATTTCCACCTCCGGTACCTTGTGTCTAGGCGCCCTCAGGGGGAAAGCCAGATTATCGTAGACTGAGAACTGGGGATAGAGTGCGTACGTCTCGAATGTCATCGCGACATCGCGTTCATGAGGTTCCAGGTTGTTCACCAGGCGACCATCGATGTAGATCTCGCCTGCCGTGACCTCCTCCAAGCCCGCCACCATCTTCAGAATTGACGTCTTGCCGGCGCCAGAAGGCCCCAGGATCACTACGCACTCACCCTCGCCTACATTGAAGCCTACGCCCCTGACCGCCTCGAAATCACCGTACCGCTTTCGAACATCCCGTAGTACTACCTCTCCCATGGTTCACCTCTTTGGGGAATAGCTAGCAGGACAGAACGTTGTTGGTGGTCTTGGGATCGAACACCTGTATCCTGCTGCTGTCTACGTTGAGCCAGACACGGTCGCCCGGCTTGCCCTCAAAATCGGGCTCCGTCAGAATGCGAATAAGGGATCCATCAACATCAACCGTCAGCACGCCTTCCTCTCCTAGTCCTTCGAAGACGTACACCGTTCCGTGGATCTGGCTGTCCTCCTGCTCTACCAGAGAGGGCGTGATATACATAGGCCTGACTCCGACCCTGAGGACTCGGTCGAGACTGTCACCCATCCTCTCCTTGATCGTATTAGGTACAAGAATTCTGTGATTACCGACCTGCGTTCGGAACGCCAGCTGCCCACCGTCGCTTACGACACTGCAGTCAAAGAAGTTGAAGGGGGGCTCACCGATGAAGTCGGCTACGAAGAGGTTGTGTGGATGATGGTAGATCTCATTCGGCGTGCCTGTCTGTTGGACCTCGCCCAAGTTCATCACCGAGATCCGGTCGGCCAGTGCCATTGCCTCAGATTGATCATGCGTCACGTACACAGAAGTCGTCTTGAACATCTGCTGAAGACGTTTCACTTCGCCTCTCATCTTCCTGCGAGCCTCAGAATCGACGTGCGAAAGTGGCTCATCAAACAAGAACACTCTCGGCTTCCTGATTATGCACCTGCCGAGTGACACCCGCTGCTGATGCCCCCCGCTGATCTGCGCAGGTTTCTGGTCAAGTACATCCACCAGGTCAAGTATCTTTGCCACTTCTTCGACTCGTTCATTGATCCTCGCCTTGGGTTCACCACGGGCTTCAAGCGGGAACGCCAGGTTCTCTTTGACCGTCAAGGGTGGATATAGAGCATAGGTCTCAAAGGCCATGGCAACATCACGTTTGACTGGGGCGAGGTCATTCACCAGCTGGTTGTCAAACCATATCTCTCCAGCCGTGATCGATTCGATTCCCGCGATCATCCTCATCGTCGAAGTCTTCCCGCACCCCGATGGACCCAGAATGCAGAAGAATTCGCCATCCTGGATCTGGAGGTTGATTCCCTTGACGGCCTCCACTTTGCCATACTTCTTCCAGAGCGAGCGTAGCGCTATGGTGGACATTGCTTGACACTCCCAGACCTAAGCTTTGACTGCGCCGAAGGTCAGGCCACGTATGAGCCACCTCTGAACCAGGAATATGAAGACCATGGCGGGTAGGATGGTCACGATTGAGGCAGCGGCCATGACGCCCCAGAGCACTTGTTCATAGGAAACGAAGGCGCTGGTTGCCACGGTCAACGTGTGGGTCTCCGCGGCGCCCAGCAGCAACCCAAAGGTGAAGTTGTTCCAGCAGAAAACGAACGCGAGGACCGAAGTGGCTGCCAAGCCAGGAGCTATCAGGGGAAGCAGGATCCTGGTGAAGGCTCCCCACCACGAGTAACCATCCACCAAGGCTGCCTGTTCAAGGTCCACTGGAATGGACTCGATGTAGCTCCTCACAACCCAGATGATGAGAGGCAATGAGATGGTCTGGTATATCAAGATCAGCCCAATGTGGGTGTTGTAGAGACCAAGCCGCCTGTAGATGGCGTAGACCGGGAGAATGATGCTCAGGGCCGGCGAGAAACGAAAGGAGAGCACCGAGAAGGCCATGAAGTCCCGTCCCTTGAAGTGGAGCCGAGCCAGGGCATAGGCGGCCAGCGTTCCCGTGATCACCGAAAGAAGCGTGGCACCGCCAGCTATGATGATGGTGTTCACCATCGCGCGCGGGAAGTCACTTGGCACAGCGTCATAGCCGGCCTTCTGGGTCCCGAAGAACAGGCGTTGATAGTTTACCAGAGTAGGCGTGAACACGATCTTCGGAGGAATCGCCATGACGTCTGTGCGGCTCTTGAAAGACATCAACAGCATCCAAAGCAGAGGCAACACAATGAAGGCCAGAACCAGAATCAACCCCAGACTCATGCCAATTGCACCAAGCGTCTTACCCCAGCCAGGTCGTTTGAAGTGCATTGTCGGCTCCTCCTAGCGTGGCCAGAACGCCATCAATCGTTTCGACACAGCATAGACGATGAGGTACGTCACGACCATTATCGCGAGTCCATACCCAAGTTGCTTCCACCTGATGACATTGTCATATGCGTAGATATTCAGCATATACGTGGCTCTCATTGGTCCTCCTTTCGTGCTGGCGTATATGGTATCAAATGCGTTCAGGGCGTCAGCAGCCCTGAAGAGGAGTGCAATCATGAGGAATGGCTTCATCAGCGGCAATGTGAGCTTCCTGAAGGTGAAAAACCGCGACGCGCCGTCAACTTGAGCGGCCTCATACGGGGTCTTTGGCAGGCTCTGCAACCCGCCGTAGAAGATCAGTGTCACAAATGGGACTGACAGCCAAAGGTCGATTATCACCAGAGACCACAGAGCGATGCCAGGGTTGCCAAGCCAGTCGAGCTTGGGCAACCCGACTAGATTCAGGCCATAGTTCAGTAGCCCCTGAGTCGGACCCATGATTATGCGCCACATGATCGTTGCCACAACAGGCGAGATGCACAAGGGCGCCATCATGATGGTTCTGATCAGTCTCGTCTTCAGTCCAGTGAGTTGGCTCAGAAGCATGGCAACCGCGAAGCCAATGGGTGTACTCAGCCCAACGGCCAGGATTGAGTACTTGAGAGTCGTCGCCACCGACCCCCAGAAAGCAGGTGACCTGGTGATCAGGTCGGCGTAGTTGCCCAACCCGAGGTAGTTCCTGATGCCGTACCTCAGGTCGAAGTCGGTAAGGCTGTAGTAGAGTCCAAGTATCCATGCAAACGTAAGTGCCGTGGGCACGATGAACGACGGCAGTGTCAGATAGTATGGCAGCCACCTGCGAATCATGCTCCTGCTCCGTAGCCCGTGTGCACTATCTACCGTAGACTGAGTCGATCCCCCAAGTTCTGCCATCGGTGTCACCTCTCGACCAGGGATTAGCGGCCAGGATTGCGCTTCCGCTGCGCAACATATGGTTCAGGGCGGGGGCAGGCAGGGGGCTCCCCCTGCTTGCCCCCTGGACATTACTTCCGGATGATCCCCGGTTTCACGCCTGCCTTCTCGATTGCATTGTCCATCTCCCTTGCGACGTCATCCAGGGCTTGCTGAGCACTCTTCTCTTTGGTCCATATCGACTGCAAACCCAAGGACCACAGATCGAGGAGCGTGAAGACCTCGGATTCGGGTGTGAAACCAATCCTCGCATACTGGTTGAGGTTAGCGAGGACGGCCTCCATATACGTCCCTTGTCCCCACTTGCCCATGGTGGCAACGATATCAGGGTGCTCCCAAACGGACTTGCGCGTGGGATTGTAGTTGGAGAAATCCCGCGTGGCGATAAGCAGGGCCTCTGGGCTTGTGGCCCACTGGATGAAGTACCATGCGGCGTCCTTCTTCTTCGAATTGGAGGACATTCCAAGGCCCCAGGTTGCCATGTTCGACTGGTGGGTTCCACCCGGACTGCTCACGCACGGCACGTACTTCACCTTGCCTGCCACTTTGGATTTCTGCGCATCCTCGAAGCTGGCGGCGAAAAAGTCGCATTCCTGAAACATGCCGTACGCGCCGGAGCCGAACAGCTCACGCACGTCGTACCAGTCGATGCTCGTCCACCCCAACGGTCCTGCGTCCCGGATCATCTTCACCCATAGGTCGGTAGCCGATACAAGCTCCGGCTGGTTGAAAACGGACTTGAGTTTGCCATCGACGATGTCGAAGTCCGGGTATTTGGTCTTGGCGTATGACATCATGGTCGAGGGGAAGCCCGACCAGACTATGTTGCCACCTCGGAAACCCGGTTCGATTACGCCACGGAAGTTGCCGCCCTCGCCCTTTGTAAGAGTCACAGCGGCCTCGTACATCTCGGGCAGCGTCTCGGGTGGTTTGAGATTGTACTTCTCGAAAAGGTCGGCTCGGTAGCCCAGGATGTACGTTTCCACCATGGTAGGAATGGCCCACAGATTACCCTCCCCAATGCCGCCTCCAATCTCCATATTCCACTTGTTGGCGGCCAGTAGCGCGGGGAAAATGTCATCGGACTTGTAGAACTCGACGTCGGTCTTGGTGCTGTCCGCCATGTAGGGATCCAGAGCCTCCAGCCAGCCAGCCGGGGTGTACTCCCAGATCATAATCTGGTTGGTCATGAATGAATCATACAGACCCGTTCCGGCCGCGAGCTCAAGTCGTAGCTTGTCAAAGTACTCGCCCTCAGACAGCATCTCGTACTTCACGGTGATCCCAGTCTTCTCTGTGAACTTGGGAAGCGTGGCCACCAGAGACTCAGAATAGGGATGCTTGTTCAAGAAGATCTTGATCTCGGTGCCCTCGTATTTCCGCCAGTTGAACGGAGCGGGTGCAGCCGTGCTCTGAGGCGCACTCGTAGGTTTGGGGAACTCGGTGGGCGTGGGCGTTCCTGCCGGTCTGCAGGCTGCCAGTAGGGGTGTCAAGAACATCACTGCCAGTAGTATGCTGACCATGAGCTTCTTTCCAGAGTCCATTTTTGTTGCCTCCCTGCAATTCATGAACTTTGGCATGGGACCCAAACGTGCGATTCCGGCTCTCTTCTCCTCCTTTCTCTGTAGCGTGAGCTTGCCCGCCGAGTTGTTGGATCGGTTGCTGTGGCTAGCGTTCAGAGCTCTCTTCCCCGTTCCTTCCTCAGGGTCTCCCTACGACGACAGTTAGCTCTCGCTGCAGGCCAGCGTGCGCGTGTTGCCTCCTTGGTTACAGCCGCTGCGGCCATCGCAACGCGTTTGGCAAAACCAATCGGGCTATTCGGAGCGCCTAAGCTCCTTCGTCACCCACAACATGAACTGATCGACATCGCGGTCGTTGTCCGGGACAGGCACCTCGTCGAACAGAAACCACCGTTCGACGTGTTCGACGGATGAGCCAGGTTGGACCAGAGTGATCGGTCCCAGTGTCTCAAGCTCTAGCATCTCCGCATTCGTGAAGACCTCCACATTGCACCCGAAATCGGGGTACCGGGCGTCTGGCCCACACAGTGCCTGTTTCACGAACAGATGACCGGCTCTTGCATAGGCGCCCCATCCGTCAGGGGCCATCGCTCCCACCTTCTGTGGAGTGGTAGCCTGCGGATCCTGCCGCAGCATCACATACTTGGTACCCCAGGTCCAGCGCTGGTCCTTCATGTCCGTATAGGCCCAGAGACCCAACAGGCTCGTTGGTAGGAGCGCGGTGGGATGCTCTCCTCGCGGCGGTAGCGGCAGGATGGCCTTTCCTCCTTGTGCCATGACTGTCAGTGCCCATGGGGCCAGTTCAACTGGCCAGAGACCCGTGTTGCGCAGGCGGTGTGTGATCCGGACACTCGCTCGCTGCGGGTGCACGCAAATCTCCATTTCCTTCTGAATACCAGTAGCTGCTTCGGGGGATTGGATAACACGCAGCGAGTCGTTGCACGGCTCTACGATCACTGAGGAATTGTCTGGACAGTAGGACCGTGGCTGCGCTTCCGGCGCGTGCCACAGACGGTGTCCGCCATAAGAGTGCCATTCATCACCACCCACCTGGCCAACCGTTTCGGGATACTCCTTGAACTCATTGTCCATCCCCACGAATCCAAAGCGGATGATGCGTGGGCCCACATCCGCAGTCAGAACCAACTCCAAGACACCGTTCTTCAGAAGATAGCAGTTCGGCCAGCCTCTATACTCGATCTTCTCCATCTACTCCCCTTTCGATGACCAAATCACTTTGTATGATGAGCTCTGCCCTGGAGCGATCGCTTCCGTCACAGTACCGTTCGGCAAGTCAGCTCACCACCACCTGTGCTTCGCAGGTACTTGCTTGTGCCATCAAGGGGCTAGAGGCATCCACTGGCCAACACGTCGCGAGCTTATTTGGCAGCCTCCGAGTCGTCTGCGAGGCAAAAACCGCGGGACTCACCTACGAACCTGTAGCGATCCCCCCTGCTGATCTGCTTCTGAAACTCAATAGGTGTTCCATTGTTGAGGTAGACAACAGCCTGGGACAGCAGCGCAGGCTGCCCAACTGACGCCCCCAACAGGTTAGCCTCGCTCTGGCGAAGAAGGACCGCCTCGATAGTCTGCCGTGCTTTGGCCAGAACGAGGCCATACTCTCTCTGCAGCACTCGGTAAAGAGAGTCGTTTGCCAAATCATAGTTGAGAATGCCTCGGCACAGCACGTGTGGGAGATTGCTGGTCTCCAATCTCACGGGCACGCCGTCGGCAAGGCGCACTCGCACTAGCTCGAAGACTTCGTCTCCTAGTGCAATCTGCAGTTCGTCAGCCACTCTTGCCGAAGCACAAACAAGCTGCTGCGACACCAGACGGCTCGAGGGCCTGATCTTCGATTCACGCATCGTTGCACTGAAACTGATGAGTCGAAAGAGACTCTCTTCAACTCTGGGCAGATCGGCTACGAACGTTCCTTTGCCCTGCTGGCGTATGAGGGCCCCCTCCTTGGTCAGCTGACGGAGCGCAGTACTAACGGTAATGCAGCTCACGGCCAACGTATTAGCAAGGACCGCGTCGGATGGGATGCGATCCCCAGGCTGCAGTTCTCCTCTCTGAATCCGATCCCGGATCAACTCCTTAATTTGGTGATATAGGGGCAGTGGCCGACTTCGGTCAAGCATCCATCACATCTCCATATATCAACATCTCTATATATCTATATGATGAGTATAGCACATCTTGCGAGAACTGTCAAATTGGGACTCGGTTGCAGGGTGTGTTGGTGAGGTTGACAGGAGAGAATTGCGGGGAAAGGGAAGGGCTGTGCTATCATCCTAGGGCGGCAAACCAAGCCGATAGGACAGCCCATGAATACCATAGAGCAAGGCAGGCAATTCGCCCAATCGTTGCAGGAGCTAATGAGTCGGAGCGCATGGGACTGGCAGCGCTGCCCGCGGTGTGGCCGTCGGCAGACGTGCAAGTATGGAAGCTATGTGCGTCGTGCCTGGTTCTTGGACGGGCAGCATTTGACAGACAGGCGGCAGTTGGTAGGGGCGAGAAGTGCATCGGTACGCGATTGACCAGTGGCAACATACGGGCAGCTCGTTGCGTCGGACAGCAGAATGGGTGCGTTCGCTGCTGGGGAAAATCGAACGCGGGGGCTGTGGCGGTTCTGGGAGGAGCGATCGCAGGGGCCGCGGTGCTATCTAGGGGCCAGCACGGTGCTGCGTTGGTTAGACCAGGCGGGCCGCAGGGCACAGGCGAGCGTGGCGAGCCAACTGGAAGGTGCGCCCATCTCGCGACAGGTGGGCACAGATGGGACGTGGGCGCGTCTGCAGGGAGGGGCGAAACGGGTGGTGCTGGCCATCGTGGACAGTGTGAGTGGGATAATCTGGCCGCCGGTCGTCGTAGCGGGAGAAGAGAGCGCGGAGTCGTGGCAGCGCCGATTCGAACGAATCAAGCAAGCCGGGATGAACTTACGCCCTACG